>Ga0134126_10008908_pt1 | contig 12637 bp, 7 predicted proteins | sample KB31752_FD_96881 | JGI IMG/M metagenome (GOLD analysis project Ga0134126, IMG submission 96881) | Terrestrial soil microbial communities with excess Nitrogen fertilizer from Kellogg Biological Station, Michigan, USA - KB3-175-2 | ecosystem: Environmental > Terrestrial > Soil > Unclassified ...
AATACGAATTTGGGCCATTTGCCCTTTTGGAGGCGCGCTCGCGAGAAAATAATCGATCGTCGCGCCGTCCGGCGGATTCGGCGCCATGAACAATTGGTCGCCGGTGTAACCATTGCTGTGATCGAACTCTTTCCATTCCCGCGCAGGCTGGATATCGAATAGGTGAAGCGGAGAAGACAGGACCGAGGGGGCCAGCTGCTCGATCGAACGGATATCGTCAAGAACCCAGAAAGCGCGGCCATGAGTGGCCAGAATCAAATCGTGCGATCGCCGTTCAATCGTGATGTCATCGACGATGACGGAAGGAAAATTGAGTTTCAGCGCAGCCCAACTGTCGCCGCGATTAAAGGAAACGAAAACGCCAAATTCAGTGCCGACGAAAAGCAGGTCGCGATTGTACGGATCCTCGCGGATGACTTGCGCTGTTCCACGATTGTTGGGGAGGCCCTCGGTAATTTTCTGCCAGGTCTTTCCGTAATCATCCGTGCGGAAAACATAAACTCCGAAATCGCCGTTGCGGTGACCGTCAAAAGTGACGTACGCCGTCCCCGCAGAGAAATCCGATGCGTTGATGTAACTCACATAAACGCCTTTGGGCAGGCCGTCGGAACTAATCACATTGCTCCAAGTATGTCCGCCGTCTTTCGTGACCTGAAGATTTCCATCTTCTGTGCCAACCCAAATCACCTGTTCACTCTTGTCGGAAACAGCCAAGGCCGTGATGCACGGATATGTGCCGGCTCCGTAATCCCGCTCGATCATCTTTGCGGTCGGCGCTTCTCCCAGAATTGAAAGTTTGGCCGGGTCGACGTTCGTTGTTAAATCCGGACTGATCGTGGTCCAGCTATTTCCCTGGTCTGTTGATTTGAAGAGATAATTCGCGGCCGCGTACAAACTGCCTTGCGGTGTGGCAACCAGCGGAGAATTCCATTCCCAACGATAAGGCGGCCCGCTGAGTCTCTCCGGCATTGGACGAATCAGCGCCCATTCGTTGGTCCGGCGATTCAACCGAATCAGCTTTCCGTTCTGTCCTTCGACGAAAACGATGTTGGAGTCCTTGGGATCGGGGACCACGTGGAAACCATCCCCGTCCATCACGCGGGACCAATCGCTGTTCATGATTCCCTTGGGATTTCGAGTGCGAACCGGACCGCACCACGAACCGTTGTCCTGAAACCCGCCGCAGATGTGATAGGGGAGCTCCGTGTCAGTAGCCACCGCGTAAACTTGTCCGACCGGAATCGTGTTTATGTAATCCCACTTGTCTCCGCTGTCGTGGCTGATGTAGACGCCGCCATCCGACCCGGAGATCATGTAATTCGAATCGTCGGGATCGATCCAGACGGCGTGGAAGTCGGCATGGATCGTTTGCAGTCCCTGCTTGTCCGGGTCTGGCAGAAACGTCTTGCCGCCATCATCGGAATGGGCAAGTCCCCCACCAGGCAGCCAGATTCGAAGGTAATTGTTCGGGTCGACAAGGATCTGCGGAAAATAGGAGGGCCGAGGGTCAACACCGCCAAGCTTTTCCCAAGTCTCTCCACCGTCCATACTGCGGAAGACACCGCTCTTGTCTGCACTTTCCACTCTGGCATACACAATTCGCGGATCCCGTGGATAAATCGAAATCCCTATGCGCCCTGTGTCAACGCTTCCGTGTTCATAGGGAAGACCTTTGTATAACTTGCGCCACGTCGTTCCGCCGTCTGTTGTCTTGTATAGCGCGCTGCTTGGGCCACCGCCATTCATTCCGAATACGGTCCGACGCCGTTCGTAGGCCGATGCGAAAAGCGTTTGGGAACTCTGTGGATCCATTTCAACGTCAGCGATCCCCGTGTTTTCGTCCTGGTACAGCACTCGCTGCCAGGTCTTGCCTCCGTCCTCGGTTTTGTAAAGCCCGCGCTCGCCTCCAGGTCCCCACAAGTTGCCCAGCGCTGCCACATAAACGATTTGAGGGTTCCCAGGATCAATGACAATGCGGCTGATTTGGAAACTGTCGCCAAGGCCCATATGCCTCCACGTGGTCCCGGCGTCGGTGGATTTATAAACGCCGTCGCCCCACGAAGAAGTCTGGCGGTTATTGGCCTCGCCTGTTCCAACCCAAACGATCGATGGATCCGATGGTGCAATTTGGATTGCGCCAATGCTCGAAACGGGTTGTTCGTCAAAAACGGGCCTCCAGGTGGTTCCCCGGTTTGTCGATTTCCAAACTCCGCCGGTGGCCGAGGCTACGTAAATTGTATTGGGATCATGGCGAGGCACCGCGAAGGCATCGATGCGGCCATCCATGGAGGCGGGGCCGATGGATCGAAAAGCGAAGCGCTGAACAGCATCCTGGTATGGCTTGTCACTGGCGGTCAGCTCCGATTGCGAAAACGCCAAATGAGGAACCATGACAATCGCACTGACCAACACTATAGACAGAAACATTCTCCTCATTCGAACTCCTCACTAGCCACGGTTGCGGCGCGTGCCATGATCCTGACGCGTCACTGAATCAGTGCGAAACTTTTGCTTCATATCACTGACATAGGCAACTCAGATGAAAAAGCCGACCGACACCAACATCCCCGTAGTCGTTTGGCCGTGCAAAAAAGTTGAGCGCAATACTGTCGCGTTCAGGGCTAACTGTCCAATGAATTGTATGGATGGAAGAAATGCCTGTGGCGAATAGCCGAGACACAACCGGCTCGGCCATTGAGGAAATGAACTCCGAGGACGATCCAGATACTGCAATTCTGGCGGCAACGACGAAGAGGGGAACTTGCATTTCCAAATGGAACCAGCCGAGAACCATTGTCATGACGAAAGCCGTAATTTAATCCAATGCCCGGAAGGAATCGAGAATTGGATGCCAACGCAAAATAGAAGCTCGGCAGTGGGGATTGATCTTGCAGAGTCCCTTTCTTTGCGTAACGCGCTTCAGCAAAACGAAGAGCGCAGTTCCGGCCAGAACCGCAGACGAACTAGGCTGAGCCTCTATCGCCCGGCGCTGTGCAGGCAGACATTGTAATCGACAACCTACTGCTGTCCGGCCCCCGATCGGTTGCCCGAAGTACAGACTTTGTGATGTGGGCGTGCCAAGCGCAAGGTGCCGTTTATTGTCCGTCCACAAACGTCAGGATCCGCCAAGCGCTTCGTCGCGGCGCGTTGCGCGGCTTTCGAAATGCCTGTGGTGGTTGCCTCGCTCGCCAAACCTGCTCCTCTTGCTGTTGCTCTGCCCAGATGCATCCGAATCAGTGAAAGGAACGCCTCCATTCCCGGAGAGAGCCATTTGTCTTTGTGCCAGACGACAAGCGTATTCATGGTCAATTCAAAACCAGCCCAAGGGAGGGCGATCAATTTCTTGCTGGAGAGCTCTCGGTCTACGACGATTTTCGGCAGGCACGCAATACCCATTCCCAAAGCGGCGCACTCCTTGATCGCCTCTACACTTGTGAATTCCATGACCGCTCTGGGCCGGACGTGTGAACGCGCTAAGGCTCCCTCCAGTTTTGATCTATATGCACAACCCTGATCAGTGAGCAAGAACGTCTGCGAAACCAAGTCTTCGGCCCGCACTTCCTGCAATCGCAACAGAGGGTGCTCAGGCCGTACCACCAATACCAATGGCTCATGACACAATACCTCTGCGTGAATTCCCGGACTCTTGATACCGTCATCGATGACCAATCCCAAATCCAGGTCCCCACGCTCGAGGCAGGGCATAATCTCCATGGAATTCGCTCCGCGGAAAACAAGCTCGACATTCGGGCATTTTTCCCGAAAGACTTGAAGAACTGGAGGAAGCCGATAGGTGAGCACCGATTCCGGCATACCGATTAGCAAAGTCCCTGAAGGGCCGTCACCGTTTCTGGTCACGCAGGCGGCCTCCTGCACCAGCCGCAGGATGCGCTCAACATACGGCAACAGCGTCTGGCCGTGCGTGGTCAGTCGGACTCTTTGGCCTAATCTCTCGAACAGCTGGACTCCAAATTCCCGCTCCAAGGAACGGATCTGAACGCTCACATTGGATTGAACGCAGTGAACCCGCTTGGCGGCCCGCGTGAAGTTCAGTTCCTGGGCAAGCATCCTGAAAATTTGAATCTGGCGTAATTCCATGGACATCTCCTTCCCTGCGGTTGAATAACTAACCGGCCATTCAACTACCGACAACGCACCGTTTCTTAGAAGGAATCATTTTCATCTATCGAATTCATTGGACAGCTAATTAGAGAGGCGACATTATAACGCCCGACGCTTTGTCCATCAACCAGTCCGGGAGCAAAGGAGAAGTGCATGTCGGAAATCAAGGCAACGGTTCACTACGGTGGGAACAACTTTTTTGTCGGCGTCGGTCCCGGCGGGCAAGCCTTAATCATGGAGACCAATAGCGAAAGGGCTTCAGCTCCGAGCCCCGTCGAATTGTTACTGATTGCGATTGGCGGTTGCATGGGTTCGGATGTCGTCGAGATTCTTGGAAAGAAGCGAGAGCGGGTGACCGATTACCGGATCGAGGTCCAGGGCGAACGTCGCGAGGAGTCTCCTCGAAGTTACAAGAAGATTCGCATTCACCACGTAGTGAAGGGACCCAACCTATCCGAGCGTTCAGTGAAACAGGCTATTGAACTGTCAAATTCGAAATATTGCAGTGTGGCTGCGACGCTCAGACCAACAGCCGAGATTTCGGTGAGTTTCGACATCGTGCCGGATATAGGAACATAATAACCCAGGCATTGCTCGTCGAGGAAAGTTGAAGCCAATGCGAAGTTCAGGCTTTCCGTTGCTCTCCAAAGCCAACACGGTTTTGCGATCCGCTTTTTCCCGTACCGACTCCCATCTGGCCCGCCGATCTCTTCTCTGCTTGCTCTTCATAACATTTAGCGCACCACTTCTTGCTGCCGTTCCATCCCGTACAGTGACGATCGATCATGGCGCCCGCGACCCGGCGGTGTCGCCAGACGGTCGCGAGATTGCTGTCAGTGTGCTGGGCAGAATATGCCTGGTCCCTGCGGCCGGGGGGGATGGCGAGGTGATTTCATCGGGCATCGGATGGGACCGCTTTCCAACATGGTCGCCCGACGGACAATTCCTGGCGTACTCGCACGAAATTGAATATCACAGCGCCCTGGTTCTCTATGATCTGGCAGCCGGTACTTCAGCCATCCTCTACCAGGCCGACGGGGTTATTGGTCAGATTGCTTACAATCCGGCCGGCGACAACATCTTCTTCGTTTTGCGTCACGGTCAAGGTGATGCTCACATCTGGCAAATACCCACCGGTGGCGGCAAACCTGAGCAGATCACCGAAACCCGTCGGTGGCATGAATGGTCATTTGCACCGTCGCCGGACGGAAAACGTCTTGTTCTGTCTTCCGGACTATACGGGGGTTCGAATCTCTACTTACTGGAAATCCAGAAACGCACAGCCATCAGACTCACCAATACGCCGCTAGATGACACGAGCGTTGCGTGGAGCCACGACGGGAAGACCATGGCTTACGTCGAAACTGGCAACGGCGCAGACGAGATCCGCGTCGAACCGGCAGGTGGCGGAGAACCTCGGGTCGTTTTCCGCAGTCCGTATCAAGACAAGCAAATCGCTTTTGGTCGAGATGCAAATTATCTGGTAGTCTGTGCGTCGCGCAAGCTCTACCGCCTTGACCTCTCGACCGGCATACTGCAGGCGATTCCCTTCGGCGTTACATTCCACCCTGCTCAACGACCTCCTGCCAACCTCGTCGTTGTTCATGCACATTTGATTGATGGCACTGGCGGCACGCCGATTCCTGATGCGACCATCGTCATTCGCGATGGCCGAATTGCTGGAGTGGGTCGAGGACAGCCGTCAGCAGACACAATTGCCGGACTGCCGGTGCTTGATGCCCATGACCAGTCCGTCCTTCCGGGCCTTATGGATAATCACTATCACTTCTGGGACGCCTTTGATGGTGCTGGCTTGCTTTCGCGCGGAATCACCTATATTCGCGACCCGGGAGCCGATCTTGCCGACAGCATGAACTTCAAAGACGCAATCGCCTTCGGTCTAGAGGCTGGTCCCGACATATATAATGCCGGCCCGCTGATCGATGGTTTCGGCAGCTACCATCCAATGGTTGCCGTGCAGATTGATCGGCCCGAAGACGCCAAGGCCCTAGTCGATTCGTTCAAGGCTCAGGGTGTGGACCTGCTCAAGGTGTACTTCTTGTTGAGGCCGGACGTTCTTCAGGCTGTCGTCAAGGCTGCGCACCAAGCACATTTACCTGTGACTGGCCACATTGGCGTGAAAACCAGTTGGGCGCAGGCGATTGAAGATGGAATTGATGGGCTTAATCACATCCGGGCGTGGGCGGATTTTCTGCCGCTCAGCGAACAACCGCAGGGTGCCAATGGCAGCCTGGATGACGATTGGTATCCAGTAGAGCGGATGCAGGCGGATTGGCGTCAAATTGACCCGGGAAGCGCCCGTGTCGCCGAATTGATCCATAAGATGGCCCAGGCCAAGGTCGGTTTTGATCCGACCTTGTCGATTCAAACTCCAGTTCCTTTTCTCCGCCAGCAGCTCAGTCTGGATCAGTTTGCATTCTGGCAACAGAGCTACACAAGGATGTCGCAGTTCGTAAAGCAAGCGGTGGATGCCGGCGTTCCCCTTCTCGCGGGCACCGATGACGGCAGTCTGTTCGACGAAATGGAAGCCTACGAGCATGCCGGCGTTCCTCGCCAGACGATTATCCAGGCGGCCACCGCGAATGGAGCCTCTTGGCTCGGCAAGCAAGGTGATTTTGGAACAATTCAGCTGGGAAAACGAGCCGATCTGATTTTCGTTACAGGCGATCCGCTAGAAAGTATCAAGAATTTGCGGAATATCACTTTGGTGATCAAGGATGGCCAGATCGTGTTTCGCAAATAATGTGAGTGTTGAGCATTGGAAGGGAGATTTTATGAAGAAGCCGTTTTTTGGTGTGATCAAGTCACTTGCTGCCCTGGCTGTCTTAGCTTTCCCCGCACAAGCTGCGAAGCAGTCGTACAACGATGCGGCCATGGGCGCCGCACGCTGGATCGAAACGAATAGCATAAAGGCAAACCAGGGAATCGTTTGGGCCTCGAACCCCGAAGACCCGAAAACTGTCGATACCACGCTTTTTGCCGGAACTCCCGGCCCTGTCCTTTTTCTTCTCGAGACCTACCGTTATACCGGAGACCGCGCCTACCTCGAAAGAGCGCAGCAAGGCGCTGACGCTCTTCTGGCCTCTGTTTCCGACAAGGATGACACCGGTCTGTATACCGGTCTAGCGGGTTCCGGTTTCACTCTGGGAGAAGCGTACCTAATCACTCATGATAGACGGTACCGCGACGGCGCCCTCAGATGCGTTCGGTGGATCGAAGAGAAAGCGCAGAAGACTCCGGACGGGACCAAGTGGAATGATGCGACCGATATCATCAGCGGATCGAGCGGCACGGGTCTGTTCCTGCTTTGGGCCGCCGACCACCTCCACGCACCTGACGCGCGGCAACTGGCTGTGCGCGCCGGGGAACACCTGATCAGCATCGGCGAACGGGCAACCGGCGGCGGACTCAAATGGACGATGGACAAGTCCTACCCTTTTGAGATGCCTAACTTTTGCCACGGGACCGCTGGCGTCGCCTATTTTCTCGCCACCCTTTATCAGGCCACTGGCCGCAAGGAATTTCTGAATGCTGCACTCGCCGGTGCCAAGTATCTGATCTCGATTGCCAACGTGACCAGCCAATATTTCCTCGTTTATCACGACAACAAGAACAGTCACCTTTTTTATCTCGACTGGGCCCACGGCCCCGCCGGCACGGCTGCACTCTTCTATCGCCTCTATCAGATCACGAAAGAGAACAGATGGATGGAGTTGGTCGAAAAGTGTGCCGCGGCGACCCGGATATTCGGAGGGCCCGAGAAGGCATTTACAACAATACCGCCGGGATCGGCGCGAACGCTCACCGTTTGGCGTAATGGCAAACCGAACGAGGTCGCCAATCCAGGCGTGTGGCGCAACGATAGCGTATGCGACGGGATTGCGGGGGAATCGGAGTTCTTCTATAACGTCTACGTCGTCTCTCACCACCGCAAATGGCTCGAGATAGCCAAAGAAGGCAGCGACCAGCTTTTGAAGCTCGCCGATGTGAATGATGGCGCCTACCGGTGGGTGCAGGTCGAGACCTTCGTCCGGCCCGATTATGCCATCGCGCAAACCGGCTACATGCAGGGTGCATCGGGCATCGGCCTATGGCTGTTGCACTTCAGTGCCGTGCTTGCGGGAGAACACCGGCCGGTCATCACTTTCCCTGATAATCCGTTTCCTTACTGAGGGAGGCCGGGCGCAGATCGACGCGCTGATGGTTACTCGAATCTTCCACTGGTTCAAGATTTGCGAATGACGCAGCCGTCCTAGATGAATACGAGATTTTTTTCAGCGATCTATAGCCGCACCGATGATTTTTCAAAATAGTTCAGGCAGTTATTTGAATCAAATGGTCCATTCGTCGCCATTAAGGACTAGTTGGGCGACAATGTTGAACAGAGGTTTTGCAATCTAATGCTCCGGAATTCTTGAGTCCGAGAGGATCTTATGATGAAACACCCATTCCGAATTGCCGGCTTGGCTGCTTGGATTGTCCTGTTCGCTTTTCCTGGTCAAGCGAGGACTAACGACTCTTACCACCAGGCTGCCATTGGGGCAGCGCACTGGATGGAAGCGCAGAGCTTGGGGACGGCTCACGGATTGGTCTGGGCCTCGGACCCCCAGGATCCCAAGACGGTGAACACAACTCTCTATGCAGGCACCCCTGGCCCGATACTGTTCTTCCTTGAAACTTACCGGTATACACATGACCAAACCTTCCTCGAGGAAGGGCGGCGCGGAGCTGACGCTCTGCTCGCTTCGATTTCGAAAAAAGATGAGACCGGGCTCTACGAAGGGATTGCCGGATCCGGATTTACGCTAGGCGAAGCTTACCTGATTACTGGGGACGTCCGTTATCGCCAGGGCGCTCTCCAGTGCGTCGGCTGGCTCAAGGAGCGTGCGGAAAGGACTCCCGACGGAGTCAAGTGGAATGACGTGACCGACATTATCGCCGGATCGAGTGGGACTGGTTTGTTCCTGCTTTGGGCAGCGGACCATCTACATGCGCCGGGAGCGCTGCAATTGGCGGCTCGAGCCGGCGATCACCTGATTGCCATTGCGCAGCCGAAACCGGGCGCCGGGCTCATGTGGATGATGGATCCGACCTTCCCCCGGGAAATGCCAAACTTCTCGCACGGCACCGCTGGCGTTTCCTATTTCCTGGCCACTCTGTATCAGGCCACCGGTCAAAAGAAATTTCTCAATGCGGCGCTCGCCGGAGCAGATTACCTCCTGTCGATCGCCGACATCAATGGTCGCTACTGCATGATCTATCACGACAACCAGAACAAAGGTCTTTATTATCTCGGCTGGTGCCACGGCCCGGCCGGGACCGCGCGGCTGTTTTATCGTCTTTATCAAGTCACTCGGGATCCCAAATGGATGAGCCTCGTCAAGAAGTGCGCGGAAGCGGTTGTCGCAAACGGAGGGCCGGACAAAGCGGTCACCCCGGGCGTTTGGCACAACGTCAGCATGTGCTGCGGTGTCGCCGCGGAAGCAGAATTCCTGTATGACATTTATCTAATCACCCATGAGCGGAGGTGGCTCGACGGAGCGAAAGAGGGCAGCAACGAGCTCTTGAATCTCGCCGATCGCGAGTCGCATGGCTACCGTTGGGTGCAGGTAGAAACGCGCGTCAGACCCGACATCGCTGTTGCGCAGACCGGCTACATGCAAGGTGCCTCCGGCATCGGAATGTGGCTGCTCCATTTCAGTGCGGCGCTTTCGGGGCAACGCTTTCCGGTCATCACATTTCCCGATAATCCGTTCGCCTATTGAGGATTCATCAGGCTACCCGGAAGGAAAGATGGAATCGCAAATGCTTGCTTCGCTGCAAAAGTTAAAAACGCGGATAGATGCTTTCCCTCGTATGACGCTCACCACTCTGCCCACTCCGCTCGAGAAGCTTTCGAAGCTTTCTCACCAATTCAATGTGAACCTGTATATCAAGCGAGACGACCAAACCGGACTGGCTATGGGAGGCAATAAGTCCCGAAAGCTCGAATTCATTATAGCCGACGCTCTCGGTCAGGGAGCGGATTCGATTATTACTTGGGCAGGCGTGCAATCGAACTGGTGTCGGCAACTGGCTGCCGCCGCCAGGTGCGCAGGGATTGAGCCGTTCCTTCTGATCTTTAAACGCCCGGGTCTGCCATCGGAGGACGATGGCAACTTGCTGCTTGATGAAATCCTCGGCGCCGACATTTCCATCTTCGAACTTGAGAAAGATTCGCCTATCGCCGAACTTCAACAAGTGCAGAAGTTTGTGGACATCGTGGCGAGGCGAGCAAAAGAGCGAGGTAAAAGGCCATACCTTGCGCCAATCGGCGGCTCCCGCTTGGAAGGATCAATGCGCCGCCCGTGGGGGGCCATCGGCTACGTGAATGCGATGATTGAATTGACCGAGCAGGCAGCGACGCGGGACATCGTGATCGATCAACTGGTGTTTGCCACCAGCTCAGGCAGTACGCACGCCGGCCTGCTTGCGGGAGCAAGACTTCTCGACTCGCCGACAACGATTCTAGGCATCAGCATGTCGGAACCAAAGGAGGAGCTGACGCGGCTAATAGAGGACATAGGAAGTCGTACGCTATCGGAATTCACGGGAGCGGAACTTTGCAAGGAAATCGGTGAGGTTACCGTTCTTGATGATTATATTGGCGGCGGCTACGGCGTCCTTGACGCTCAAATTGTTCGGGCGATCGCTCTTGTTGCGAAGAAGGAAGGCATACTACTCGACCCCGTTTATACCGCCAAGGCCATGGCGGGACTTATCGATTTGTGTGCAAGAGGCTACTTCCGGTCGGGGGAGAACGTCGTGTTCCTGCACACCGGAGGTACGCCAGCGCTATTCCCGTATCGGCAAGGAATTTTGGAATATCTGGACTGCCAGGTTGAACCAAAAGCGTGACGCCACGGTCGATGTTGCTCTCGGTCGATGATGCTCTCTGCCGCTGGTTGCGGCAACTGGCTCATTTGCTCGGATTTTTTCTTTGAGCTGCGGCAAAAGGGGCTACGGCCGGTATGTTGTTGCGGCGAATCAACTCGTTCAACTGGCGCAGATCCGTGTTCTTGATTTGTTCCCAGTTGTGGAGCTCAGTGTCGAGTTGTTGGCTGAGCTGGTCATATACATTATAGAAGGGCCGGCCTGGTGCACCATCCCCCGCGCCGGTGAACATGAATAGCCAATTCAGTTGGTCGTCCAACGCCGGCGGATAGTTCAGCGAATACCTGTCCCCCTCCACCTTCCATCCAGTGACCGCTTTCTCCGCACCCGTCGTCCGTGCCTCCACATCATCCACGGCTTTCGCGATGTCGGCCAAGCTGTCGTCAACTTTAATTCGCTTGCTCAGCGCCAAGAGCTGCGCGTGCACCTCTCTCATCTCCTCGAGGGCCTCCTGGGCCTCTTTCAGCCGATCCCGCACCTTTATCTGCAAGTCAAACTCGGCCTCTAAATCGGCAATGGACGCGTGCACACGGGGATCTTCTCGCAGGACAAGAGGCTGATCTTGGGACTTACCGTTTACTGTAAGGCGGACAGTATAATTTCCCGGGACGACGAGCGGCGCAGGAATTTCGGTTTGTCCCGACCCCCTCTGGGACCCGCGATACATGAGGTCCCAAACGAATCGGTTCAGACCCACACGAGTGGTGGGCTGATTGGGGTATTCCCCGCCATCGGCAACTTCCACGGCACCCGAGCTGATGAGGACTTCTTTCTCGTTCTTGGTTTGCTGAGGAGATGGATTCGCAACAAATCTTCGTACCAAGTTGCCTTTCGTGTCTAGGATCTCTACCTGCAGTGGCCCCTTGGGCGCCTCGGGCAGAAAATAGTCCAGAATGGCTCCGGGCGGAGGATTCTGGCCGGCCAGTGGACTGCTCGGAGCTCCCGAGGAGGTGGTCGCATAGAAATTATCTCCGCGCACGCGGTAGGCAGGCTCTGGCGGATAAAGATAAAAATTCCTGGTTTCAGCAACCGCTTTAGCCTGGCGCAAAGGGCTTAGGTCGTCGAGGATCCAGAAAGCACGACCGTGTGTCGCGACTGTCAGGTCGTTCTCATGAATGGCGAGGTCATAGACGGGTACCGTAGGAAGATTCAGCTGAAGCGACTGCCAATGGTCTCCGTCGTCGAACGAGACATAAATCCCTGTCTCGGTCCCTGCATAGAGCAGACCCTTTTTTTTCGGATCTTCTCGCACCACGTGGAGATAACAGTTGGATGGCAACCCATCCGTAATCCGAGTCCATGTCTTGCCAAAATCGGTAGTTCGATAAATATACGGACGAAAATCATCCAAGCGATGTGCATCGACCGCCACATACGCAGTACCCGGGGAAAAAGGTGAAGACTCAATGGTGCTTACCATACTCCATTCCGGCATCCCTTTCGGCGTCACTCGCTCCCAGCTGCTACCGCCATTTCGGGTGATCTGGATCAATCCGTCGTCTGTTCCCACCCAGATCAATCCCGATTGAAGCGGCGATTCTGCGACCGTGGAGATCATGTC
>Ga0134126_10008910_pt1 | contig 12635 bp, 10 predicted proteins | sample KB31752_FD_96881 | JGI IMG/M metagenome (GOLD analysis project Ga0134126, IMG submission 96881) | Terrestrial soil microbial communities with excess Nitrogen fertilizer from Kellogg Biological Station, Michigan, USA - KB3-175-2 | ecosystem: Environmental > Terrestrial > Soil > Unclassified ...
CATTTTTCAAAAGAATCTCGACCAGGGTCCGGAGGTGTTCATCCACGACCCGAACAGGATCCCGGACGACGGCCTGGATGGGCCTGTTATCGGATTCAATGATCCCACCAACACGGCGGGCGGCGACTTCGCGCCCATCATGATCGAGCGTTTCACGAAGGTCACAAACAGCACGCTGACCATCTATTACACCCTGTCCACGTGGAACCCTTACACGGTGGTCCGGATGCGTTCGGATTTCACGATTACTCCGGCGATCAACCTCGGCTCTGCGGCCTACTCGGGCAATGGCTTCCACTTTGCGTGGCCAGCTCCGGTGAACGAGAACTTTCGAGTCGATTTTTCCAATGTGATGCCGCCGCTGTGGACGGCGTTTACCAACATCATCACCTCGACCAATGGCGCCTTTGACTTCACTGACGACGGATTGCAGAGCGGTGGGCTGACCGGGGCAAGGTTCTACCGTGTGCGAACTGGGCCCTAAAAGATTCCCGCAGTTGTCCCGACGTGATCCCGCGCCCGGCGCGGTTGCGCATCGGCCAGTGAATCCTCGCCGTGCGCGAACATCCCGCTGTAAACTTGCCAGCCAGCCGCGTGACCCGGTATCGTTCCAGCGCTGAATGGTGAACCTGTGCCACTGAATTTGTCCTCATGAATGTTCGCGTTCGCTTTGCCCCGAGCCCGACCGGCTTCCTCCACATCGGCGGCGCGCGCACCGCGCTGTTCAACTGGCTTTACGCCCGCCACGTTGGCGGCGCGTTTATCTTGCGCATCGAAGACACCGACGCGGCGCGCAACACGCAAGAGGCCGTTGAAGTCATCCTGAACGGCCTGCGCTGGCTGGGCCTCGAATGGGATGAAGGGCCGGTGACCGGCGACGCGAAAGCGCCCGGCAAAGGTAGTCGCGGACCGTATTTCCAATCGCAGCGCGGCGGGATCTATCAGCGCCGCGTCCAGGAGTTGAAAGACAAAGGGGTCGCTTACGATCACGAAGGCGCGGTGAAGTTCAAAATGACTCGCGAACCGATCATCATACCTGACCTGGTCGTCGGCGACGTGCGCCGTGAACTCACCGACCGCGAACAACTCGATCCCGATTTTGTCCTGGTGCGCTCGGACGGACAGCCGGTGTTTCATTTCGTGAACGTCATCGATGATCTTGAGATGGGCATCACGCACGTGATTCGCGGCGAAGACCACCTGAGCAACACCGCCAAGCACATCGCGCTCTTCCGTGCGTTTGGCGTCGAGCCGCCGCAATACGCGCACATTCCGCTCATCCTGAATCACGACGGCTCCAAAATGAGCAAGCGCGACCAGGGCGCGTCATTGACGAGTTATATGGACGAGGGCTTCGCGCCGGAAGCGGTCGTGAACTATCTCTGTTTGCTCGGCTGGTCGCCCAAGGAGAACCGCGAGATCATGCCGGTCGAGGAGATCGTGAAAGTTTTTGATCTGCCGCAAATCCTCCGGCACAACGCGCGCTTCGACCTCGACAAGCTGCACTGGCTTCATGGCGAATATATCCGGCTGATGAGCAACGAACGGTTTTACGGGCTGGCCATCCCGGCGTTAAGGAAAGCCGGCTTCGACACAAGCCAATATCCGGCGGCCTATGTGAAAGCTGCACTGGATACTTGCAAGGGCAAGAAACGTTTGTTCTCCGAACTGGCCGACTATGGCGGATTCTATTTTGTCGAAGAAGTGACTTACGACGCGGAGGCGGTGGCGAAGGATTTCACGTCAGAGAACCGCGAACGATTGATGAAACTGCGCGAGGTATTTGCCGGTCTCGCCTCGTTCGATGCCGTCACTTTGGAAAATGCGTTGAAGGAAACCGCGAAGCAGATGGGAGTGAAGGCGGGTGTCCTCGTGCATCCAACTCGCCTGGCCTGCACCGGCAAGACCGCCGGGCCGAGCCTCTACCATCTTCTCGAAGTGCTGGGCAAAGATAAGGTGATGGCTAGGATTGGAAACGCGTTGGCGAGTTTTAACCACAGGTGAAACGCGGATTTGGAAAAGCATGAAACGCTTCATTCAAACAATATTCAGTGGCATAGCGCCTGGAAACCACTCGGTGTGCTGGTCACCTGTCCGCCCCAAGTAGGTAACGCGTTTGCCTCGCAGGAATGCGAAGTAGCTTTGGACGCCGGCTTCCATCGCGCGACGGGTGAAATCGCGATATTTCTGCCCGTTGCGCTGACTGTCTAGAATCGCTGCACGCAGGTTCTCGACGGACAATTCCGAGGCAACCGGAGATAGTCCTTCGTAAGCAATCGGAGTTACGACCATGTCGCCATTCGCGCCGTAAAAGGTCTTTCGCATCCCGACGTAATCCACGTGATAATACTCTACAGAGGCAGCAAGGAGATCGCGGACGACTTCGGGAAAGGAGATCGTTCCTGCAAGGGTGGCCCGTGCGGTTTCGACTATGATTTCAGTATTCATGATTGATTATCTGGGCGTTTGGCCGAGGCCAATGTGACAAAATAATGCCGAGTTGGGAAACGAGAAAAGGGGAGATCCTTCAGTGATTTGAGAGACTACCCCAACGACTCGGCATTACCCGGAGCTAGTAAAAATAACCATTATGCCGAGCTCGGCATAAGGGTTTTTGTTCTGGCTGTTCAAAACCAGATGTCTTGAAACCCGGAGAGTTCACTTCTGAATTCGCAACCGCGTTGCGAAAATCTTCGCCGGAATTGCTGGTGGAAATTGTAAGAGACTTGGAACTCAAAGTGACCACGGCGGGAGGGCAGGAATCAACGTCGTTTCTCGACAACGCGTACGATACCTACAAGCTAGATCCGAAGTCAAAGAATGAAGTCATCAAGCAATTTGTCGCAGCCGGGTTGGAAACGATCGACAGCCTTCAAAAATCAGAGGAACTTGACCGAACTCGCATAGTCCCAGTCATCAAAGATCGTCCTTGGATTGAAGAAACGCGGAAGGCGGTGACGAGTCGCGGGGCGAAGGAGATGCCAGAGAATGTCTATGAAGACTTGAATTCCGATTTGATCATTCTCTACGCGGAAGATTCTCCCAAAAATATCCGATATTTCGGGCCAAAGGATTTGGAAAAAGCACACATTGGTCGAAAGGAATTAAGAAACCTTGCCTGCGAAAACTTGAAACGATTGCTTCCCAAGATTGAGCGACGTGGAGCCAATGGCCTTTACATGATTACTGCTGGTGGAGACTACGAAGCCAGTATCTTGCTCCTCGATTCCGTCTGGACTGATCTGCAAAAGGAAGTGAATGGTGATATTGTCGTGGCCATCCCGACCCGAGATTTGCTAATCGTCACCGGCAGTGAGGACCCGCAGGGAATTGAGAAGATGAAGCAAATCGTCCAAAAATCTTCTGCCGAAGGCTCATACCGACTCACAACAAAACTGTTCGTGTATCGTAACGGCAAGTTTGAGAGGTTCAAAGATTCCTCCTTGGAAAACCGTTAGCACTTTTCCCTGAGCGCGGCTCCGTGAGCCACCGTCCGCCGTTGGTCAACCAAATCGCCGCGTATCAGACCCTCGCTCCGCTCCGCGCTTTGTCGCGCGTTCACGCCGCTTACGTTTTCGCGTCGCCACGGTCGAAAAAAGTCACCGCCTGAATCGAAATCCGCACTCTCTTCACTTTCGTGCCGTGAAGCGACTTGAAGATCGCACTCATCCGACGCTCCTTGTCGGACGCAAACTCTCCCAGAGCGCGGCTCACTTACCAATTTCATAAACCCGAATCTCCGCCCCCTGCCCGCCCCGTCGCGGCACTGCCAGATAAAACTGGTCGAGTTCAGGCGAGAAGAACGACGTGCGTGCGCCGGGCGCGGTTGGAATTCTCTCCAACAACTTGTAGTTGTCGGCATCGCGCTGTTCGATGACATCGACGAAACCTTCGCCGCCCGAAACGTAAATGCGTTTGCGCTTCGCGTCATAAAACAAATCATCCGTGTCGCCGACGATGACAACGTCACTCACTACTTTTCCCGCAGTGGTGTCGAGCACGGCCAGCCGTGGAGGGTTGCGGCAGCCGACGAACAGGCGTCGATCCGTTTCATCGAGCGCCATGGGAAAATTCGCCTTCGCATCCGGCAACGACCAGGCTTTGCTGACTGTTTTCGCCTGGCCGTCAATCACCGCGACCTGTCTTGCCTCCGGCACGTTCACAAAAATGCGGCCGCCGTCCCGTTCGATCTGGAACGATTCCGGATGGCCCGGTAGTTTGATGCTCGCCAATTGGACGCCAGTCGCCGGATTGATGACGCCCAGCGCACCGTCGCCATACCCCACATAAACCCGGTCCAGTTTCCCGTCATATCGCACATTGTCCGCGTCATCCAACGAACCGACCATCGCAAGCGGGTCGAATTTCGCGCAGTCGTAAGCGCGCAGCTTGCCGTTTCCGCCGTTGGCCACAAACAGCATGTTTGCCTTTTCAAGGAACAGAACGCCCTGCGGTTTGTCGCAGCCGGTGATCGAACGCGACCGTTTCCCGGTATCAAGGTCGAGCACCTCGACGGTATTGTTGCCCAGCGCGGCGACAAACAGCCGCCGGCCTTTGACATCGCTGCTGAAATGGTCGAACCGACCGACCACGTCGGGCAACGGGATCGTTTTGACAGGCTTGAGCGAAGCCGGCTCGGCTGCGCTCGCTGTCACGACAAGCGAACAGAGCGCGGGAAACCAGCATTGTCTCGCGAATACCTCTGTCAGTTTGCCGAACGCAATCATGTCTCGAAAATTTCGTGTGCAACTGAGCAAGTCCAGCATAAGTGTAGTCCGCGTGGACGCAAAGACAACCCTGCACCAGAGCATTGAGCCGACCGGTCTTCCTGGCCGCTTGGTCGCGATTGAGCGACAGTCATGAATGCCTGGCAACGAACCGCCCGATTTTTAGCGCTCAAGCGCAACACGGTGTTATTGCTCGGCGCGCTGGTGCTGGCACTGACCGGCGAACGGCTCTGGCTCAACTTCGTGCCTAAGTATCTCGAAACGCTCGGCGCGGGCATCTTCATCATCGGCCTGTTCGACGCGCTGCAAACGTTGCTCGGCGCGCTTTACGCCTATCCCGGCGGCTGGTTGACCGATCATTGGGGACAGCGCCGTTCGTTGCTGCTCTTCAACGCGCTTTCACTCGCGGGTTACACACTCGTTTTGCTCTGGCAACACTGGCTCGCGCTGGTATTGGGCGCGTTTCTGTTTCTGGCGTGGAGCGCGCTGTCATTGCCCGCGACGCTCACTGTTGTGGCCACTTCGCTCGAAGCACGTCAGCATACCATGGGTGTGGGCGTGCAATCCATGTTTCGCCGCGTGCCCATGATGATCGGGCCGCTGGTTGGCGGCTGGCTGGTGACGCGGTTTGGCTGGGCGGAAGGGGTTCGCTTTGCATTGGCCGGTTGCATCGTGCTGAGTTTGTTCACGGCAGTTTTCCAATGGTTCATGGTGGAGCCGGAATCTGGTAGGGCCGACCTGCTGGTCGGCCAGGACGCGCGGCAGCGCGTCCCTACCTTTCTTGACGTCATCAAGTTCTTCAGCCCCACCTTGCGCGAGCTGCTGGTCAGCGACGTCTTGATCCGGTTCTGTGAACGGATTCCTTATGCCTTTGTGATTCTCTGGGCAATGAACCACAACGGCGTCACTGCCGAACAATTTGGGACGCTCATCGCCATCGAAATGATCACGGCGATGCTCTGCTACATTCCCGTCGCGCACCTGGCGGACAAACACGGGCAACGGCCTTTCGTGCTGGCGACGTTTGTTTTTTTCACGCTGTTTCCGATGACGCTGCTGTGGGCAAACAATTTCTTCTGGCTGGCGCTGGCCTTTGCGGTTCGAGGATTGAAAGAATTCGGCGAGCCTGCGCGCAAGGCGTTGATCATCGCCCAGGCGAAACCGGAACTGCGTTCGCGCACCTACGGTGCCTATTACCTGATTCGCGACTGCGTGGTGACCAGCGGCTCGTTTCTGGGCGCGTGGCTTTGGAGCGTCAGTCCGCGGGCAAACTTTATCGGCGCGGCGATTTGTGGAACGTTGGGGACGATTTGGTTCTGGTGGTTTGTCTATCGCCGTCCGCTGATGCAGAAGGGTTGACGGCAGGAAACGGGACAGGCAAAACTGCGCGACGCAGGGCATGACCACGGCGAACAAAATCACCATCTTCCGGATTCTGCTGGTGCCGTTCTTCATCGTCGAGGTGTTGAGCTATGTGGAGCATGGCAAAGAATTGCACCGGTATCTGGCGATTGCCTCGTTCCTGGCGGCTTCGATTTGCGATGGCGTGGATGGCTACATTGCTCGCCGCTACAATCAACGCAGCGAACTGGGCACGATCCTCGATCCGCTCGCCGACAAGTTGTTGCTGGTATCAGGGATTGTTTCGTTGAGCCTGCATCATGAACAGTATTTGCCACATCTGCAGCTTTGGTTGACGGTGACCGTCCTCAGCCGGGACATGCTGGTGCTTATCGGGATGGTGGTGATCTATTACGCGTGTGGGAAAGTGAACGTGCGTCCGCACCTCACCGGCAAGGTGGCGACGGTCCTGCAAATGACGGCGGTGCTGTGGGCGCTGTTCAAGTTCGAGGGCGCCTGGCTTTACGTTTGGTCGCTGGGCGCGGCATTGTTTACGGGCGCGTCGGGCGCGCTTTACCTTTTTGACGGCATCCGGCAGCTTGGCGCCAGTCCGGCAAGTTTGCCGACGCCGAAACAATAAACGAAAGATGGAGTAATGGAGAGATGCAGTGGTGGACTGATGAGGGGTCGGCGGAAGGAACTTGCTTGGCAAAACTCCACCATTCCATTACTCCAACCACGCACGCAGTTTGCTTATGGCCACAGCACTTGAATTAAAATTGAAAGAAGGAGACAAAGCACCGGAGTTCACTGCCGGGGCGAACGGCGGCGGCACAGTCTCGCTCGCTGACTTCAAAGGCAAACACGTCGTGCTCTATTTTTATCCGAGGGACGATACGCCCGGTTGCACGAAGGAAGCGTGTGCGTTTCGTGATAATTTTGCCGCGCTCAGGAAGGAAGGGGCAGTGGTGCTCGGCATCAGTGTGGATTCAGTGAAAGCGCACGACAAGTTCGTCAAGAAGTTCAGGCTGCCGTTCACGCTGGTGTCGGACGAAGACAAAAAGATTGTTGAGGCTTACGGCGTATGGGGTGAGAAACAGTTCATGGGCCGGAAATATCTCGGGACGCATCGCGTCACGTTTTTGATCGGGCCGGATGGCCGAATCAAGAGAATCTGGCCGCAGGTCAAACCGGAGGAACATGCGGAGGAAGTGCTGGCGGCTTTGGATTCCTGAGGGTTTTGCGCTTCAATTATCATTCACAGAGAGTCGTGAGCCTGCTTTCGTATCCAGGTGTTAAAAGGTCGCTCTTGGAAAAGTCAGTAGTACACACGGTGCGGCTCATTTTAACGATTAGCGAGCATCAAATACTTGGTAATCATGAGCATTTTTAGAAGGCCATTTGGACGTGGTGATGGGAACGACGATGGCGGAGAGACGCCAGAGTTCAAAGCGTTTCTTGAGGGTAGCGTGGAAGGGTTACGACTCCAGACCGGCGCGCATCAGGGCACTTGGCATTTTGGGAAGGAAGAGCGTTGGGATTTCTCGCAAGATACTGGCGAATTAGTCTTCACATTTCCTGATAAGATTGTTCGTGCGCCATCACAGATTATCGGTTCTTTTGATAGCCGAACAGGCACGTGGATGTGGGCTTGGGCGAATTCGTCCATTTCCGAATCCCTCACACGGGATTCACTCAGAGTCCGACAGTACGGTGAGCAGAACCATATCCTGCGTCTCACCTCTCCAGAATGGTCAGCCGAGGAGATGGATGCCTGGCATATGACGGCGCTTGCGTGCCGGTTGTGCTGCTCGAACGGCGCTTACCGTGGGCCAGCAGGCACAACATTTGTCTTTATTACCTTTGGAGAGGTTCAATTGAGCAAGAGAATATGAAGCTAGATAACAAGTGCCCTCCAGTTGATTGCTCTCGCACTTTCTGTTTGCTACGTTATGCACATTTGCAACATGCAACCCGAAGTCGCAAAGGTCGAATCGTAATTTGACACCGTGGGAACAGGCCATATAAACTTTCCGCAACTGGAAATCTAAAATTCAAAATCGAAAATAAAACCTATGCCATTATCCGTTGGAACCAAAGCCCCCGATTTCACCCTCAAATCCAAACAAGCCTCCGGCCTCGTGGACGTGAAGCTGAGCAACAATTTCGGCAAGAAGAACACCTTGCTGCTTTTCTATCCGCTGGCGTTCACCAGCGTTTGCACCCAGGAGATGTGCGACATCACGTCCGGTCTGAACGCTTACTCCGGTCTGAATGCCGATGTCATCGGCATCAGCGTGGACAGTCCATTCGCGCAGGAAGCGTGGGCGCAGAAGGAAAAGATTGGCATCACCCTGGCCAGCGACTTGAACAAAGAGACGGCCAAAGCCTACGGCACGCTGTTGCCGGATTTGATCGGGCTGGGCGCGGTCAGCGCGCGCGCGGCGTTCGTCGTGGATAAGAATGGCGTCATCCAATACAGCGAACAGACGCCGACGCCGAAGGAGTTGCCGGACTTCAACAAAATCAAGGAAACACTGGGAAAACTCAAGTAATCGATCCGCGCGAAGCCGGGCGCGACATGGAGAGCCGGACCGCGCACGGAATTTACCCCGCTCCGTGGCTTGCCGCGAAGCGGGGTTTTTCACGCCCTGCCCCGCCGTTCCCATGCTTGCTCTCTCCGCTTCGCTCTCGCCTTCGTCTTTGCACCGACCTGCCCGACGGACAATTATCGGTTGAGGTTATTACGACTGGCGAGTTTTCTCCGGATTCCGAACGGCGCGTTGGCATACAATCGGCTTTGCCTCGTCCAACTGCAAATTATGGAATTGTCTTCGCACCCGTTTTTCACCTTTTTCGACCTCAACATCGCCGACGGACTGCGCCAAGGCGCAACCGTCAAAACATTTCCCCCTCTGTCCATCATTTTTGAGGAGGGTCAGCAGTCCGACTGCCTTTACCTGGTCTTGTCCGGCAAGGTGGAATTGTGCAAGCGGACGGGTCAAAAAAACCATCTCACGATTGCTTTCGCCGGCGAAGGCGACTTCTTCGGAGAACTCGGCGTGTTGGACGGGTCGGCGCGGAGCACGCGCGCGGTGGCAGTCGAGGAAACCATCGTGGCGCAGCTCGCCCGCCAGCCGGTGTTGTCCGTGTTGCGGGCCACTTCCGGGAAAACGGTCATCGACGTGTTCAACCGGACGATCCAGCACCTGCGCGCCACGGATGAGCAGTATGTTGCCGCCGTGGTGCGCAAGGAGAAGATGACCCTGGTCGGCGAGATGGCCAATTCAATCATTCACGATCTGCGAAACCCCTGCCACGGCGTGTTGATGGCCGGCACGGTGATTGGCGACCTTCACCCGGACGACCGCACGCAGCATTGTTGCCGGATCATCCGCGGCCAGGTACAACGAATGGTCTCGATGGCCGAGGAACTCCTCGAGTTTTCCCGCGGCACCTACCAATTGCGACGGGAACAAACGGAACTGGCCGCGCTCATGGAACGGTTTGCCTTCCTGAACCAGGATTACCTGAAACATAATAAAATCACGCTGGAACTTCGGCCGGTGGGCATTTCAATCAACGCGGACGTGAACAAACTCCTGCGTGTCCTGCAAAATCTCGTCTATAACGCGGCCGACGCCTTGAAGGACCGGGCGGGAAAAATAACCATTTCCGGAAGACTCGACGGAAACGAAGCGGAGATATGCGTCCGCGACAACGGTCCGGGAATCCCCGACGACATCAAAGACCGATTGTTCGAGCCATTCGTCACCTCGGGCAAGAATGGGGGGACCGGTCTGGGCCTGGCCATCGCCAAATCCATCGTCGAGGCCCACGGCGGTCGTATCTTTTGCGAATCAAAACGAGGGCGTGGCGCCACTTTCCACCTGCGCCTGCCGACGGCTTGATTCGTCTTTCCCTGCTTCGCTGTCATCACTGGCTGGCTGTCGCGACGCAAGCACCTTGACAGGGCTCTGGCCAAACTTCATTTTCGTTGCACCGTTGACCCGCGACTGGCGATGGGATTCTATGAACACGCTGCACAACCTCTTTGATTCGCTTCAAAAACTCGACCTCGGCGGCGGAAAACAAGGCCTTTTTTATTCGCTGCCAGCGCTGCAGAAGGCCGGCATCGGGCCGATCTCAAAACTGCCGGTCTCGATACGCCTGGTGCTGGAATCCGTGCTGCGCAACTGCGATGCGAGAAAAGTGACCGAGGCAAACGTCCGTGCGCTCGCGAACTGGGCGCCGAAAGCCGTCCGCACGGAGGAAATCCCTTTCGTTGTCGCGCGCATCGTCCTGCAGGACTTCACGGGCGTGCCGCTGCTGGTCGATTTGGCGGCGATGCGTTCCGCCGCCGCGCGCATGGGAAAAAACCCGAAAATCATCGAGCCCCTGGTGCCGGTTGACCTGGTCGTGGACCATTCCGTGCAGGTGGATTTCGCCGGGACCCCGGACGCGTTGCAGCGCAATCTGGAAATGGAATTCCGGCGCAACCGCGAGCGCTACCAGTTTTTGAAGTGGGGCATGCAGGCGTTCGACACGTTCAAGGTGGTGCCGCCCGGCATCGGCATCGTCCATCAGGTGAATCTGGAATATCTCGCCAACGGCGTGCTCTCCACCCGACCAACTGACAACTCCCAACGTTCGGCGGTTTGCTATCCCGACACGCTTGTCGGTACCGACTCACACACCACCATGATCAACGGACTTGGAGTCGTGGGCTGGGGCGTGGGCGGTATCGAAGCCGAGGCCGGCATGCTCGGTCAACCGGTCTATTTCCTCACGCCGGATGTTGTGGGCGTCAACCTGACCGGTGAATTGCGCGAAGGCGTGACCGCGACCGATCTCGCGCTGACCATCACGCAGATGCTGCGGAAGGCGAAAGTGGTCGGAAAGTTCGTGGAATTCTACGGTCCCGGCGCGGCGGCGCTGCCGGTGGTGGACCGTGCGACCATCGCGAACATGGCGCCGGAATACGGCGCGACGATGGGCTTCTTTCCCGTGGACGCCGAATGTGTCAACTACCTCCGCGCCACCGGCCGCAGTGAGGAGCACTGCCGGCTCTACGAAAACTATTACCGCGCCCAGGGCCTGTTCGGCATCCCGAAGAAGGGAGATCTCAGCTACTCAACCGATCTTGAACTGAATTTGGGAAGCGTCGTGCCAAGTGTCGCCGGACCAAAACGTCCACAGGACCGTATTGAACTGCCGGAACTGAAGAAGGAATTTCTGGCGGCGTTCACCCGGCCGGCGACAGAAAACGGTTTTGGCAAACGGCCGGAAGACCTCAGGACCATGGCGCGCGTCAACACCACCCGGGAGGTCCATCCGTTCATCGACCACACGTACGGCCATCGCCGCCTGGGGGTGGACCCGAGCGAATCCGAAATGCGGGACCAGCACCCCGCGCCGGACACGCCCGAACAGGTGCCTTCCACGGCGTTTCCGAAAGCGGAATCCGAGATTCATCACGGCAGCGTATTGATCGCCGCCATCACAAGCTGCACAAACACGTCCAATCCCGGCGTGATGCTAGCGGCCGGTTTGCTGGCCAGAAAGGCGGTCGAGCGAGGCCTCGGCGTCAATCCGGTCGTGAAAGCCTCGCTTGCGCCGGGTTCGCGCGTGGTAAGCGATTACCTGAGCCGGACCGGATTACAGCCCTTCCTCGACAAACTTGGATTTAATCTCGTCGGCTATGGTTGCACAACATGCATCGGCAACTCCGGCCCGCTGGCCGGGCCGATTGAGGACGCGATCAACAAATATGATCTCGTTGCCGCTTCGGTGCTGTCGGGCAACCGCAACTTCGAGGCGCGCGTCCATCAGAGCATCAAGGCCAACTTTCTCATGTCGCCGCCGCTGGTCGTCGCTTTCGCCCTCGCCGGACGCGTGGATATTGATTTGAGCAGCGAACCTCTCGGTAAAGGAAAAGACGGCGCGCCGGTTTACTTGAAGGACATCTGGCCGACGTTGAAGGAAATACGCGAGTTGATGCAGGCGGCGTTGAAACCCGAGGTTTTCCGCAACCTCTACCGGGATTTCGCCGAACAAAACCCGAAGTGGAATGAAATCCCCTCGATCGCGGGAAACGTTTATGAGTGGGACGACAACAGCACGTACATTCAGGAACCGCCGTTCTTCAAAAACTTTTCCCTGCAACCGGGCGCGATTCACGAAATCAAAGGGGCGCGTCCGCTGGGCATTTTCGGCGACAGCGTGACCACCGATCACATCTCGCCCGCCGGCTCCATCAAGAAAACCTCGCCCGCCGGCAAGTATCTCATGGACCATGGCGTAAATGTGCTCGATTTCAACAGCTACGGCTCGCGCCGTGGCAACGACCGCGTGATGACGCGCGGCACGTTCGCCAATGTGCGCATCAAAAACCTGATGGTGCCGGGCATCGAAGGAGGCGTGACGCGGCATCAGCCGGAGGGCACGCAGATGTCCATCTACGACGCGGCGGTAAAATATCAGCAGGAGCGCGTGCCCCTGGTGGTGATCGCAGGGCAGGAATACGGCACCGGCAGCTCGCGCGACTGGGCCGCCAAGGGCACGGCG
>Ga0134126_10008912_pt1 | contig 12633 bp, 11 predicted proteins | sample KB31752_FD_96881 | JGI IMG/M metagenome (GOLD analysis project Ga0134126, IMG submission 96881) | Terrestrial soil microbial communities with excess Nitrogen fertilizer from Kellogg Biological Station, Michigan, USA - KB3-175-2 | ecosystem: Environmental > Terrestrial > Soil > Unclassified ...
CGCCTCAATCGCGCCAATGTGCTCAAGAGCATGGGCCGTGCCGAGGAAGCGCTGGCGAGCTATGACCGGGCGCTGGTGCTGAAGCCGGGATGGGCGCAGGCCGAGAACAATCGCGGCACCGTCTTGCAGGCGCTCGGCCACTTCGAGGAAGCGCTGGCGGCTTACGAGCGCGCGCTGGCCGCCAGCCCCGATTATCCCGAAGCCCTGAACAATCGCGGCAGCGTGCTGGAGGATTTGAAACGTCCCGCCGAGGCATTGGCAGCTTACGACCAGGCCTTGCGGCTGGCGCCGCGGTTCCCCGCGGCCTTCAACAATCGCGGCAGCGCGCTTCTGGCGCTCGGCCGTTTGGTTGATGCGCTCTCCTGTTTTGAGCGTGCGCTTTCCCTGCGGCCGGGCGATGCCGAGTTTCTCAACAATCGCGGCAATGCGTTGCTGGCGCTGGGGCGTCATGAAGAAGCGCTTGCGGCCTACAACCAGGCGCTGACGGCACGCCCCGACTATCCGGATGCACTCAACAATCGCGGCAATGCTCTGCAGAGTCTGAAGCGGCATGAGGAGGCCCTGGCCTCCTTCGACAAGGCCGGCTCGCCAGAGGCCTTTGCCGGGGCGGCCATGGCGGCGCTGGACCTTTGCGACTGGTCCCGCACGGGGCAGATCGGCCAGGAGATGGAAAGGCGGATCCGGGCCGGCGATCCCCTGCCGCCGTGGATTTTGCTGGCCTATAGCGAGGATGAAGCGCTGCAGCGGCAATGCGCCGCCAATGTGATGGGCACGCGCTTCCCGGTACTGCGGCCGGCGCTGGCCGCCGCGCGCCGTAGCCATGACCGCATCAGGCTGGCCTATCTCTCTTCCGATGTCGGCCATCACCCGGTGGCGACACAGATCGTGGAAGTAATCGAGCGCCATGACCGCAGCCAGTTCGAGATCGTCGGCATCGCCACCAACGCCGATGACGGCAGCCCGCAGCGGCGTCGGCTTGTCGCCGCTTTCGATCGGTTTGTGGACGCCCATCAGCAGGCGCCGGCGGCGCTGGCCGCCACGCTGCGCGATATGGAGGTGGATATCCTGGTCGATCTCAATGGCCATACCAAGGGCGACCACTTCGAGGTTCTCAGCCACCGTGCTGCTCCGGTGCAGGCGACCTGGCTGGGCTATGCCGGTACCACCGCGGCGCCGTTTGTCGACTGGCTGATCGCCGATGGCGTGGTGGCGCCTGATGCATCGGCCTTCGGCGAAAAACTGGCGTTGCTGCCCAACTGTTTCTTCCCCAGCGATACCAGCCGCAAGATCGGGACCGCGCCGTCGCGCCAGGATGCGGGCCTACCCGCGGAAGCTTTTGTCTTCTGCAGCTTCAACAACAGCTGGAAGATCACCGCCCCGGTTTTCGCCCGCTGGATGTCGCTGTTGCGCGAAGTCCCCGCCAGCGTGTTGTGGCTGAAACAGACCGGCGCCAGGACAAAAGCCAATCTGCTGGCCGCTGCGCAAAGCCACGATGTCACCGCTGAACGCTTGATCTTCGCCGGACCTGCCGCCTTGGACGTGCATCTGGCGCGCCACCGGCTGGCCGATCTGTTCCTCGACACCGCCCCTTACGGTGCCCATGCCACGGCCTGCGACGCCTTGTGGGCTGGCCTTCCGGTGCTCACCCGCCGCGGCACGGCATTTGCCTCGCGCGTGGCGTCCAGTCTGCTCTGCGCAGCGGGACTGCCCGAACTCGTTACGGAAAGCTGGGACGGCTACGAAGCAATGGCCTTGGCCCTGGCGCGCGATCCGGCGCGGCTTTCCGGCCTCAAGCAGAAGCTGGCTTTGGCGCGCGGCACTGCGCCGCTGTTCGACACGCCGCGGTTCACGCGGGATCTGGAAGCGCTGTATCGGACGATACTAGCTTCCTGAATGCAGCTCGCCGCGGATTCGTCCCACCGTTTCCGCCGACACCGCTGGAGCCTGGTTGCCCCAATTGTTGCGGACATAGGTCAGGATATCCGCGGCCTGGCCGTCGGAAAGCTTCCAGGCCAGGCTCGGCATGCCAGGTCCCGTCGGCGCCTTGGGTGTCGCCACAGCCTGGCTACCGGCCAGCACCATCCGGACCACCGTATCAGCCCGTACCTGCCGCACATTGGCGTTGCCTGCCAGTGCCGGGAACAACAAGCTGCCTTTGCCATCGCGGCCATGGCAGGCGGCGCAGTTGATGTCATAAAGCGAGCGGCCCGACCGTAGCTGCGCGTCCACGCCGGTGCCGCCCCCGCCATTGCCGCGCGAGGGGGGCAGGTCCTTCAGATAGACCGCGATGGCGTTGAGGTCGCTGGCGGTCATCTGGTCGGTGGAATTTTCCACCGCTTCCGCCATGGGACCGGACGCGATGGAATGCGCATTCCGTCCCGTGCCCAGATATTCGACAATGTCCTTCACGCTCCAGGCGCCCAGACCGGCTTGGCGGTCGCCGGTCAGGTCCGGCGCGTACCAGCCTTGCAGCGCCGCGCCGGTCAGCGCCGTGCCCTTGTCGGCGCCGAACGGATTCTTGGGCGTATGGCAGGCACTGCAATGGCCCGGCCCGTTCACCAGATAGGCGCCCCGGTTCCAGGCCGCGCTCTTGCCGGCAGTGTCGGTGTAGGATGCAGGACGGAAGAACAGGATGTTCCAGCCCCGCATCATGAAGCGCAGATTGAAGGGAAAGCGCAGCTGGTTGACGTTGACCGGCTTCTTCACCGGCTTGACGGTTTTCAGGTAATCCCACAGCGCCGCGATGTCGTTATCGGGCATGCGAGCATAAGACGGGTACGGCATGGCCGGATAGAGCAGCTTGTTGCCGGGCGCAATCCCGTTCTTCATCGCCTGACGAAACGCCTCGCCGCTGTAATTGCCGATGCCGGTTTCCTTGTCGGGCGTGATGTTGGGCGTCACCAGCTTGCCAAAAGGCGTCATCAGGGTGACGCCGCCGGACAGGTCCTTGCCGTGACAGCCACGGCAGTCACCCAGCACCGCCTGATATTTCCCGGCCTCGACATCGGCCGCGAAAGCAGGAGCGGTAAAGGCCAGCGTTGCGGCGGCCATGGCGAACGGTATCAGCGAGCGCAGGCGTGGTTGGTAGCGCCAGCGTGCGAACGAGCGAGAAATCAAAGACGTCATGTACGCACCAGCGCGCCGGGAGACTTAATGTATTGGGCCGTGATCGCCTCGGCCGCCCAATAGGCCAGCGCGCCCACCGTGCCGGTCGGGTTCATCCCGGCATTGTGGGCGAAGGCGGATGCGCCAATCACAAAGACATTGGGCACATCCCAGCTCTGCAGATATTTGTTCAACGCGCTGGTGGAAGGATCGAGCCCCATGATCGCCCCGCCGGTATTGTGGGTCGTCTGATAGGGCACCGAATCCCATCCCTTCTTCAGCCGGCCCACCGCCGCATATTTGGCATTGAAGGGCTTGGTCATCTTCTCCAGCTGATCGGAGATATAGTGCGACATGGCGACGTCATTGTCGGGGAAGTCGAAGGTGATCCGCAGCAACGGACGCCCGTGCCGGTCCTTGTAGGTGGGATCGAGATCGAGATAATTCTCGCGCACCGGATAGGATGAGCCTTCCGAACCGAAGCCCATCGCGTTCTGGTAGCCCTCCTTGGTCGCCTGTTTCCATTTGGCGCCCCAGCGCGGCGTGCCCGGCGCGGTCGGCCGGTTGGAGATGGGCCGGCCATTGGTCACGGTGCAGCTGATACCGGCGCCGCCCACGAAATCCAGGCTGGAGTGATCGAAGGCATCGCCATTGAAGTCGTCAATGGTCATGCCCAGCGAACCGGCACCGATGAAGGGATTGAAATGCTTGTCGTCGAACAGCAGGCGCGCGCCGGCGCTGGTCTGATAGCAGTAATTGCGCCCCACGGTGCCCTTGCCGCTGACCGGGTCATACTGGGGCCCAATCTTTGACAACAGCATCATGCGCACATTCATCAGGCCATAGCCGCAGAGGATCACCAGATCGGCGGGCTGTTCGAGCTCCGCGCCGTTGCGATCGGTATAGGTGACACTCTTGGCCATCTTGCCATCGGGCGTAAGATTGACCTTCAGCACCTCGCATTCAGTGCGCAGCTCGAAATTGGAGCGCCTCACCAGAACCGGCACGACCGTGGTCTGAGGACTGGCCTTGGAATAGTTGCCGCAGGCAAACCGTTCGCAGAAGCCGCAATAGCTGCATTCGCCCATCCGGATGCCCAGCGGATTGATATAGGGCCGCGACATGTTCGACGACGGCAGCGGGAAGGGATGAAAGCCCAGCTCCTTCATCTTTTCCCCGAACAGGGTGGATGCGTAAGGCATGCGCATCGGCGGATTGGGGTATTCGCGCCCGCGCGGGCTTTCGAACGGATTGCCACCCGGCTGGACCTGCCCTTTCAGGTTGCCCGCCTTGCCGGAAACGCCGCAGAGATATTCGAACTTGTCGAATGAAGGTTCGATCTCGGCCCAGCTCGGGCCCCAGTCCTGCAATTGCAGATTCTTAAGTTTGGCGGCGCCATAGCGCTGGGTCAGGTGGGTCTTGATCTGGAAATCCGACTCCCAGAAGCGCCAGGTGTGGCCGTTCCAGTGCACCCCGGCCCCGCCCACGCCATGGCCCGGCAGGAAGCTGCCATAGTCACGCATGGGCAGCGCGGTCTGTGACAGGTTGTTGCGCATGGTCATGGCTTCCAGCGCCGGCGGCAGGAACAGGTCCTTGCGGATGGCGTAGCGCAGCTCGTCCTGCATATAGCCGATGTTGAAATCGGTGGCGGTGTCGCGCCAGGGCCCGCGCTCCAGCGCCACGACATTCAGGCCGGCAGCGGTGAGTTGCTCGCCGAGGATGGAGCCGGTCCAACCCAGCCCCATGATCACGACATCCTTCTTGGGAAGCACCCGCGCCATGGTCAGCCCTCCATCCCGTAGATGGAGACCGGGCCCTTGGGATAGGGCACATTGTGCTTGCCGATATGGTCGCGATAGTCGTAACGCGCGCCTGGAAAGCCGATCATCTTCCAGCTCGCCATGCCGCGATTGCCGACATAGAGCGGATCGGCGAAGAAACCCTCCATGGTGTTCTGCAGCACCAGCTCGAAAAATTCCTTGGTCGAGAAGCCCGCTCTCAGCTTGAGCTCGATCGTGCGGCCGTCCAGACCCGTCAGCACTTCGTCCTGCTGCGCTGACGTCAAAGCGACGAACGTCTTTTTATAGGTCGCGTCGGTATAGTCATTGAGCGCCCGCAGTCCCATGCGGTAGCGCCCCGCGGGCGTCAGATCACCCTGATAACCCTGGGTGGACAGTCCCTTGGCGAAGGGCGGCTTCATGTAAAGCCGCCTGGCCTGGCCGAACGAGCCGGCAAGCTGGCGATCGATGAAGACGGCGCAGCCGCATTCCTTGCCGCCGGGCGAGAGATGATCGGCGGGGATAAGCCGGTCCACAATCGCTTCCACTGTCGCGGCCTCGCCCGGCGTGAAGAAATACCAGCCCAGCGGATTGACGGGACGTGGCGGCTCGCCTGCGAAGGGCGACCAGGGCACGGTGCCGGAGATGGTGGCGCCATCAGCGGATGCGGCCAGGATCGGCACCGCCGCCGCGGACGCGAGCAGGCGGCGGCGGCTCAGCAGGCACAGCTTGTCTTCCATGAACCCCTCCGGCCTTCGCATCCTTGGTTGGCGCTCCGGCTCTCGCCCGCGCGCTAACAGTGCTACGGCCACCTCCCCTTATGCGCTTCGCGCGAGAGGGAGACGGGCCTCCCGCCCTACCCCCGCCGCGATTCTTTTATGTGCTTGGATCGATCCTATGCGCGAGTTCCGTTGCTTTCAATTTTTGCGGTCGCGCCGTGAAACCAGGCATGCCTTGTTCCTTGGCGCATCGCAAGAAACCTTTGGAACTCCACACATTTCACGGAACGAGCACGGTGCGGCAGGGGTTGAACCTTCGGGCTGGGAAAACCCATCCAGGAGGACTTTCGTATGACGAATAACCAGAGCGGCCAATCGGGACAGTCGTCAGGCCAATCGTCGGGTCAACCCGGTCAGCAACAGAAGCGGCAAGACCAACCCAAATCCGGTCAGCAGTCCGGCCAGCAGCAGCGCCAGCAGGGCAGCCAGTCCGGCCAGCAGGACAAGAGCCACCAGCAGAGCCCCGGCCAGCAGAATATGAGCGGCCAGCAGGACAAGCAGCAGCGGTAAGCGCCATGGAATTGAAAAGGGCCCGGGAAAACCGGGCCCTTTTTCTTGGCCGCATCGCGATTGTATTTCCTTTTTCAAAAGACCAATGTCAACGGCATGAAGACCGCTGCCCCCAGTCGCCTGCACGCCGACCTGGCTCGCCGGATTCTGGCGCGGCTTCAGGAACAGAACGCCGCGCCGGGCCACCATCTGGTCGAACTGGAATTGTGTGCGGCTTTCGGCGTCTCGCGCACACCGGTCCGCGGCGCGCTGAAGCTGCTGGAGCGGCAGGGCATGGTGAAAGCGCGCGAAAGCCGCGGCTATATTCTGTCAGGGCTACCGCCGGGAGCGGCCGATGCGCAGACTGAAACGGACGAGGAACAGCGCCTGTTTCAGACGCTGGCAGAGGCAAGAGCTAAGAGCGCTCTCCCCGATCAGTTCACCCAGCAGGAACTGGTGCGCCGTTTTGATGTTCGCCTGTCTGTCGTGCTCGCGGTACTGCGCCAGCTTGCCGAACTGGGTCTGGTCGAGCGCAAGCCCGGCAATGGCTGGGCCTTCACGCCCGATCCGGTGCGGACCTTGAGCGAAAGCTATGCCTTCCGTCGCGCGCTTGAACCGCAGATCCTGCTGCAATCCGGCTTCAGACTGGACCGTGCCTGGGCCGAGAAAGCGCGGAGCGAGCATCAGAAGCTGCGCAAGAAGCCCTGGCGCGCCGGCGACGGCGTGCGCTTTCACGCCGTCAATGCTGATTTCCATGAACAACTCGCGCGCAGCTCCGGCAATCGCGCCATGCTGAGGGCGGTCGAGCGGCACAACCAGCTCCGCCAATTCCTGATCGGACAATGGGACTATCCAATGGATCAGGTGCACAGCGCCATCGACGATCATCTGGAGATTCTGGCGGCGCTGGAAGCCGGCTATGCCGACAAGGCCGCGGCACTCATGCTGCACCACCTGACCCAGAGCGCGTCACAAAGCCAGAAAGAGGAAGCGGTTCAGTAAATGTCACGACGGTAGAGGCCGCTTTGTGTCATCTGATCAAGCCTCTCCTCGCCCAAAATGGCGATCAGCGCATCCTGCACGCCCGCTGCCATCTCCAGACCGCCGCACACCAGGATCGAGGCGCCGCGCTCGACCCACGCCGCGATATCTGCCGCCGCCCCAGCCACAAGATGCTGGACATAGCGGCGGCTCTCGCCCTCGCGCGAAAACACCAGATCCGTGCGCGCCAAGGTGCCATCGGCGGCAAAGGCCTTCAGGTCTTCGGCATAATAAAGATCGGTGGCGCGGCCCCGTTCGCCGAACAGCAGCCAGGCATCGCCCAGCTTTTTCTTGCGCCGATGAAAAAGATGCGCGCGCAGGCCCGCAATGCCGGTGCCGGCGCCAATCAATATCTGCGGACCTTCCTTGTTGTCCGCCAGGCCCGGCGGCTGGAAATTGGGATTGGGGCGCAGGCGCAGCTTGATCATGCCGCCGACCTTGCTGTCCTGGGTCAGCCAGCCGGAGCCCAACCCCAGGCTGCCGTCGTCTTTCACCGCCTTGCGCACCAAGAGCTCCATCTGCCCGCAGTCCGGCAGCGAGGCGATGGAATATTCGCGCAGCGAAAAATTCTCCAACCGCTCCACCAGCCATTCCAGGGCGATGCCTTCCACTTCATGCGGCCTGGGCAGCCGCGAATGGGCGATGATGTCGCGCAGATAGGTCCAGTGGCCGCGCCAGCGGAAGCTCAATTCACCATTGAGCCGGTGCAGGCGCAGGAAATCCTCCACAGCCTCTTGGCTGTTGCGCGGCCAGATCTCGGCGATGTCCCCCGCTGTCCAGTGAAGCTGCGACGGGTCTCTGGGCGTGAGCGCGATCGCCCAGGCCTCGCCGCCCGGGCTTGCCGGATTGAGCAAAGTGCGTTCGGCCAGCATCCAGTCCTGCGGCGCGCCTGGCATCAATTGTTCGACACTGGTGCGCGCGCCCAGCCGGGTCAGCTGTTCGCACCATTGGGTCATGGCCTCGGTATCGTCATCGCCATTGACGCAGACAATATCGAACAGCCGCCGTCCCCTGGCGCGCGCCAGCCAGCGGTCCAGGCTTTTTCCGAAGCCGCAGAAGGTAGCGTCATATTTGCGGTCTCCCAGCGCCAGCACAGCAAAATCCAGATCCTTGAAGACCGGGCTTTGCCCCATCTGTTTTTTTACGAAGGCGCGCGCGGAATCCGGCGCCTCGCCGGCGCCGTAGGTGCTGGTGATCACCAGCAGGGTCCCGGCTTCGGCGATTTCCGCAAGGCTGAGCCCCCCCAGCGGGGCCACCCGCACAAAGCCGGTGGTGGCCAGCGCATTGGCGCTCAGCCAGGCAATGCGCTCGGCCGCCCCGGTCTGGCTGGCGAAGGCCACCAGAATCTTGCCACCGGCCTTCGGTTTTGGCCTGAACAGGGAACCAAGACGCATGGGCGGGCCCTAACACGGGGCCCGAATGCGCGCAAATCCTGGAATTCCTGCAAAGGATTGTCCCCAATGGAACTTTTAATGCGTCCGGGAACCCCGGTCGCGCGTTTCCCCAAACAGACCCAAAAGGCCGGAGACGCCCATGCATGTCGACGTCATCATGATCCAGCCGCTGATCGCGCTGCTGTTCGGAATCTTGATCCTGATCCTGCCGCGGCTGCTGAATTATCTGATCGCCATCTATCTGATCTTTGTCGGGCTGGTCGGCCTTTTCCCACACCTGTTCACCACCGCGACCTGAAGGAGGCCGCTCATGACCAACCATCACACCACCACGGACCGCAATCAGCCGCACCGCAAGGTGCCGGAGCATCTTTCTCACGCCCCGAAGCCGCAAACAAAGGATGAGAAGATCGACGCGCAAATGGCCGATACTTTCCCGGCCAGCGATCCACCGTCCTATTCCGGCGGCAATCACATCATTGGCGCACCTCCCGATCGCGAAAGTGAAGCGCCGTCGCCGGATGATCCCGCCGTTGTGGATGCGGAAAAGAAAGTAAAACAGGGCATCGCGAGTAAACCCCGCAAATACTGACGCCATGTGTTCAAACGGCTTTTAGTTAAAAATCTCCATGTCTCCTTGACTCGGGATTAAAGCGGCGCCGATAGTTTTACATCCAAGGGCTGGGCGGCCTTCGAGAAAGAGAACCGCCCTATGGGACATATAACTGCCAAGCACGTGGTCGTCGGACCCGATGGAAACGTGCTGACGCCACTTAATCTGCCGCCGGCCAACACGGTCAGGTGGGTGGCCCGCCGCAAGGCGGAAGTGATCTCCGCTGTGCATGGCGGGCTTTTGACAATGGCCGATGCCTGCCGCCGTTACGGCCTGTCTTCGGACGAATTCCTAGAATGGGAACGGCACTATAAGAAGCACGGCCTTGAAGGCCTGCGTGCTTCGGTGCGGCCGGTTGAAAAGCCGGTGCTCCACTAGTGTTGTCCGGTTTCGAAGTTCGCATCGCCTGATGCGAACTTCGAAACCACAATACCAGCCGCAGATCAGCTTCCCAACGCGCCCAGCACCACACCTTCGGTCAGAATCTGCGGCAACACCTGCGGCTTTGCCGCGCCGGGCGCGTAGTAAAGATAGAGCGGCACGCCCGAGCGGCCATTCTCCTTGAGCAACGCGGTGATCTCCGGATTCTGGTTGGTCCAGTCGGCGACCAGATAGACGACCTTCTTGGACGCGAAGGCGCTCTTGACGGAATCGCGTGACAGCACCGCATCCTCATTCACCAGACAGGTGATGCACCAGGCCGCAGTCGCGTCCACGAAGACAGGCGTGTTTGCCGCACGCAGGGACGCGAGCTTGGCGGCCGTGTAGGGCTCGCCCAGCTTCGTCGTTTGTGTGGCGGGCGCGGCCGTGGCCTGGCGCAGCTGGCTGACGCCATAAAGTCCTGCCAGAAGAATAACCAGCGCCGCGAGCGCGCCGATGATGCGCCCGCGCGGCATGTCGCGCGTCACGCCCCAGAGCCAGAGCGCCAGCGCCAGCGCGATGAAAGCGGAAAGAATGATGACGACGCCGTTGGGGCCGGCTTCCTGCGCCAGCACCCAGACCAGCCAGGCCGCGGCGCCATACATCGGAAAAGCCAAAAACTGCTTGAAGGTCAGCATCCAGGGGCCTGGCTTGGGAATGAAGGCCAGGGCGCGCGGCCACAGACCCAGCAGCAGGAACGGCAGGGCAAAGCCGATACCCAGGGCGATGAACACCAGCAATGCGACGGGTGCAGATAGCGTGAGCGCATAACCCAGGGCCGCGGCCATGAAAGGCGCCGTGCAAGGCGCGGCCACAGCCACCGCCAGCACGCCGGTGAAGAAAGCGCCAACCGAGCCGCCGCGCGAGGCCAGCCCCTCGCCCGCGGTGATAGAGCCGACCTCGAACAGGCCGGAGAGATTGAGGCCCACCGCAAAGACCAGCAGGGCAAAGCCCGCGACCGCGATGGGCGACTGAAGCTGAAAGCCCCAGCCCACGCTGTCGCCGCCGGCGCGCAGCAGCAGGACTGATAGACCCAGCACAGCGAAAGAGAGAACTGCGCCGCCGGCATAGGCAAAGCTTTCGCCGCGTCCCCGTGCGCCATGATCGGCCAAAGCCAGCGCCTTCATCGCCAGGATGGGCAGCACACAGGGCATCACATTCAGGATCAGCCCGCCCAGGAAGGCGAAGGCCAGCGCCAGCCAGAGCGAAAGGTCACCGCTGCCTGCGGCGGCAGGGGCAGAAAACTCAACCGTCGGCACCGGACCCGGCGGCACCGAGACCTCCAGCGCCTGGGTCGAGCCGTCCGTGCCGGTCAGCACCAGTAGACCTTCAAGTGTCCCCTTGGCTTTGGGTCCGGGAGACAGGCGCAGCACCATGCCGTCCTGGGCATAGCCGACCAGTTGCGGCGCTGCGTTCTTGATGATGCCACTCGCGGCCGGAAAGAAGTCGGCGGTCGCGGGATGGGAAGCGGCCAGCGCCGGCGCGGCGACATAAAGATCGAGATTCGTGCCGAGTGCGTAGGTCACCTTCCAGGGCGAGGCCACCGGCAACAGCGCCCGCGCCGCGGCAAAGTCCTTTGCCACCGCCGGATCACGACCACCGGCCCCAACGTTCAGGTTCAAAGTCAGGGCCGCATCTTCCGGAATGCAGATCTGCTGGCAGACCAGCCAACTCGCATGCGCCTTGATGGCGACGGGTCCGGCCGCGGCATCGGCCGGCGCGGTCAGGGTGCTCAGCAGCCAGGGCGTGCCTTCATAGCCGTAATCCATCAGCGGCCCGACCGGCAGCCGCTTGGGCCGCGGCCACTGGATTGGCCCCGCCTTCCAGCCCGGCGGCAGGGTCCATTCGATCTCTGTGGGCGCGCCGGCATCGCCCGGATTCTTCCAGTAGGTGTGCCAGCCCTCGGCGATCTTCTCTTCCAGCGCCACCGTGACGGTGCCGCCCGGTGCCACGCCCTTATCCTCCGCCACCAGACGGGCATGGACCTTGGGACCGGGTTCCGGCTGTGCCAGAGCGGGGCCCGCCACCAGAAGAAGAAGGGAAAGAAGAAGTCGTTTCATGGCCCTGCCCTATAGCCGGATACCATGCTATTCGCCAGTTGCAGCGCGAAGTTGCATAATTCAGAGGAAATTCATGCGCATAACGGGTGGCACATACCGGGGGCGGCAATTGGCGGCACCGCGTGACCAGGCGGTGCGCCCCACGTCCGACCGCACCCGCCAGGCCATCTTCAACATGCTGCGGCACAAGGATTTTGACATCGGCTTTACCTTGGAGGGCTCGCGGGTGCTGGACCTGTTTGCCGGGACGGGCGCGCTGGGGATCGAGGCGCTCAGCCACGGGGCGCGCTGGTGTCTTTTGGTGGACGACAGTGCCGAAAGCCGCGCCCTGCAGCGGCAGAATATCGAGGCACTGGGCCTGACCGGCGCCACCCGCATCTGGCGGCGTGATGCCACGGATTTGGGGCCTATCGGACCTGCGGCCGGTGGACCGTTCGAACTGGTGTTTCTAGACCCGCCTTACCGCAAGGAGATGATCCCCAAAGCCCTTGTCAGCCTGAAGGCCGGCGGCTGGCTCGCGGACAAGGCACTGCTGGTGGCGGAAACGGACGCCAACGAGCCGCTGGACGCGCCCGGCTACACGCTGCTGGACGAACGCGACTATGGCGAGACGCGGGTGCGGTTCTTAGCGCCGGCCGAATAGCTTTTCGATATCCGCGAGTTTCAACTCGACATAGGTCGGGCGGCCGTGATTGCACTGGCCGGAATGGGGTGTGGCTTCCATCTCGCGCAGCAGCGCGTTCATCTCCTCGGCATTGAGACGGCGCCCCGCCCGCACGCTCATGTGGCAGGCCAGGGTGCCGGACACTTCTTCCAGCCGCTCTTTCAGCGACAGCGCATTGCCGGTCTCGGCGATCTCATCGGCCAGGTCGCGCACCAGGCCCTTCACATCCAGCTTGCCCAGCATGGCGGGCACTTCACGCACCACCACGGCATCGGGCCCGAACTCCTCGA
>Ga0134126_10008914_pt1 | contig 12630 bp, 9 predicted proteins | sample KB31752_FD_96881 | JGI IMG/M metagenome (GOLD analysis project Ga0134126, IMG submission 96881) | Terrestrial soil microbial communities with excess Nitrogen fertilizer from Kellogg Biological Station, Michigan, USA - KB3-175-2 | ecosystem: Environmental > Terrestrial > Soil > Unclassified ...
AGGCGAACGGCGGCTTCACGAAGAGCGAGAAGCCGATCCTGCCGGTGATCGACGAGGGTCCGTACGGCTACCGGCACGTGAACGCGGCCTTCCAGCGGCGCGATCCGGAATCGATGCTCAACTGGACCGAGCGCATCATCCGCATGCGCAAGGAAGTGCCGGAGGTCGGCTGGGGCGACTTCGAGGTGCTCGACGCGGGAACGCCCTGCGTCCTCGCGATGCGCTACGACTGGCGCAACAACTCGGTCCTCTTCCTGCACAACCTCGACGCGAAGCCGCGCGAGGTCGTGTTCCACCCGGGACTCCAGGGCGGCGCCGGAGACCTCCTCGTGAACCTCCTTGCCGACGATCACAGCCGCGCGGGGAAGGGCGGCCGCCACCAGGTGCTGCTCGAGGCGTACGGCTACCGTTGGTACCGGGTAGGCGGGCTGGACTACCTCCTCAAGCGTAGTGACGTGGACCGAAAGCGCGCGCACAATAAAGCCGCACATCGCGATCGAGGAGGTGCCCCATGAAGATCGCCACCCGCAAGCCGCCCGTCCGCACACTGCCCCGCAATGTTCGTGCCGTGAAGCCGCAGTCCGTGCAGGACCATGACCTGCCCATCCTCGCATCGGAAGAAGCGCCCGCCGTCCACGTCGACTGGGAAGTGTTGATGACGGACGGCGTGCAGCCCGCCCTGCTCATCGATGGCGAACGCCGCTCGCGCGGGCGGCGATAAGGGCGAAATCCGCATCGTTGGTCGCAGGCGCTGGCGTCCGCGGCGGAATTTTCCGTGCCGCGGTCGCGGAATCCTCATTTTGACGGGTGCCGCCGGGACGCGTACAACGTCGTACCTCCCGACGGACCCTCGATGGCTCCCTTCGTCGCCCTGCTGGTGCTCTTCGCCGCCGCGCTCGCCCCCGGCGCCTACGCAGCCGCCCCGACCATCTCGGCCGGCGGGTGGCACAGCCTCGCGCTCGGATCCGACGGCAAGGGTCGCGCATGGGGCGACGACACCGCCGGCGCGCTCGGCAGCGCACGCACGCTCGCCGCGACGCAGCCGACGCTCGTCACCGGCATCTCCGACGTCGTCGCGATCGCGACCGGCGATTCGCACACGGTCGCGTTGAAGCGCGATGGAACGGTGTGGGCATGGGGCGGCAACGGCGATGGCGAGCTGGGCGACGGCACCACGACCGGTCGCTCGACGCCGGTGCAGATGCCAGGCCTCACGAATGTAGTGCAGATCGCGGCCGGCTCGGTCCACACCGTCGCCCGCAAGTCCGATGGAACCGTGTGGACGTGGGGCGCGAATTTCGACGGCCAGCTCGGCGATGACAGCAACGGACGCAGCACGCCGGCGCAGGTCGCCGGCATCAACGATGCCGTGTCGATCGCCGCGAACGCCGCGCAAACGTTCGTCGTGCGAAGCGACGGAACTTTGTGGGCGTGGGGCGAGAACGACCACGGGCAGCTCGGCACGGGCACCGTCAGCGAGGAGTTCACCGGCATTTCCACACCGACGCGCGTGGTAGGTCTCACCGGCGTCGTGCAGGTGGCCGCGGGCCTCGAGCACACGCTCGCGCGCACGAGCGACGGCACGGTGTGGGCGTGGGGCGACAACACCGACGGCGAGCTCGGCGACGGCAGCACGACGAGCCGGTCGACGCCCGCGCGCGTTCCCGGCCTCACCGGCGTCACGGCGATCCTCGCCGGCTCCTATTCCTTCGCGATCAAGTCCGACGGCAGCGTGTGGGTATGGGGCTCGAACGGCTATGGCCAGCTTGGCGACGGCACGTTCGTCGACCACCTCACGCCCGAGAAGCTCGCGGCCCTGCCGCCGATCGCGACGGCGACCGTGGGCTTCATCCATACCTCCGCCGTCGCGAGCGACGGGCGCATCTGGAGCTGGGGACACAACGAGCACGGCGAGCTGGGCGACGGCACAACACAGGAGCGCATCACGCCGGTCGCGATCGCGGGCATCGCCAACGTCGTCGCCATCTCCACGGGCTCCGCGCACACGGTCGCATTGAAAAGCGACGGCACGGTGTGGGCGTGGGGCGACGATGGATCGGGTCAGCTCGGCGATGGCGTGCGCGTGTTCGTCTCGACGCCGACGCTTCCCGGCGGCACGAGCGATTGGATCGCGGTCGCGGGCGGCGGCCGCCATTCCCTCGCACTGCAAGCGGACGGCACCGTCCTCGCAGCCGGCAACAACGACTATGGCCAGCTCGGCGACGGCACCGAGGCGAGCCGCGCATCGTTCGCGCCGGTACAGGGATTGTCGGGCGTGACGGCGATCTCCGCGGGGTTCTATCACTCGCTCGCGTTGAAAAGCGACGGCACGGTATGGGCGTGGGGGCTCGACTTCAACGGGCGCCTGGGAGACGGTGGGGACGGTTCCCAGGTGCCGCTGCCGGTGCAGGTGAGCGGCCTCGCCGGCGTCACGGCGATCTCCGCGGGCAGCGGCCATTCGCTCGCGCTCGAAAGCGACGGCAGTGTCTGGGCATGGGGCGAGAACGAGCACGGCGAGCTCGGCGACGGCACGACCGAGACCCGCTTCGTTCCCGTGCGCGTCAACGGGCTCGCCAACGTGGTCGAGATCGCCGCGGGCGGCGACCACTCGCTCGCGCGCACACGCGACGGTCGCGTATGGGCGTGGGGCGCGGATTACGAGGGACAGCTCGGCGACGGTGGCGGGGCGGACCGCACCGTTCCAGCGCCGGTGAGCAACCTCTCGGGCATCACGTCGATCGCCGCGGGCAACGTCGTGTCGGCCGCGATCACGCCCGATGGACATGTGTGGATGTGGGGCGCCAACTTCTTCGGCCAGCTCGGCGACGGAACGTTCGAGGATCGCTTCGCACCGATGGGCGTGCCGGGAATCGACGGCGTCACCCGCATCTCGCTCGGCGAGACGCACACGCTCGCGTTGAAGTCCGACGGCTCGGTGCTCGCGTGGGGCGGCAACGACTTCGGCCAGCTCGGCGATGGAACGCTCGCCGGACGCGGCTCGCCGGTCGTGGTCCTGCACGAGAACGGCGCCGGCACCATCGCCGGCAACGACTGGTTCCTCGACCTCGATCCCGCGGCACCTACGTCGATTCCGCTCGACCTCCAGCCGGTGTTCCTCGCGGTCGCCACGAACACGAACGGCCAGGTCGCGACCGACATTCACTTCCGCGCGCAAGACGAAGGCGCGTCGGGGAGCGTCTTCGTGTTCGCGCTCGCCCCCGCCACGCAGGTGAACGACGCACGGAAGAGCGCGCAGCGCATTACCTACGCGCGGGGCGCTCCGGCCGATACGCCGGTGCCCTGCGTGCTCGCGCAGCTCGACGCCTCGGGCTCGCTGCAGGCCGCGAGCGCATCGAACCTGCAGCCGTACCTGAGCGGCGTGCTCTCGGCGCAGGGCCAATCCGTCTCGCTCCTCAACTCCGCGCCGGGGCCGCAAGTCGCGGGTGCCACGTTCTTCGTGGGCTACGGCGCCGACGCTTCATCGATGATCGCGAACGGAACCAACCGCAGCGTGCTCACGGTGCCGGGCAGCGTGCAATGCACGCCGCAGCCGCCGCAGACCGGATGGTGGTGGAACCCGCTCGAGGACGGCCGCGGTTTCTCGATCGAGAAGCACGGCAACGATCTTTTCTTCGCTTCGTTCCTCTACGACGTGTCGGGGCGCGCGACGTGGGTGGTGTCGTCGGGCCCGGTGTCGCTCGACGGCGCGCTCTTCACCGGCGAGCTCCTCTCGGCGCACGGCGGGCAGACGCTCGGCGGCAGCTATCCGGGATTCCCCGCGGTAGACCACCTGGGAACGGTGACGCTCGCCTTCAACGACGCGAGCCATGGAACGATGGTGTGGCCGGGCGGCACGGTCCCGATGCAGCGCTTCGACATCATCCCGAACGGCCTCACGCTCGCGCCCGCGGCGAACCAGCCGGAGAACGGATGGTGGTGGAACCCGGACGAGTCGGGCCGCGGCTTCTTCCTGGAATGGCAGGGCGGCGTGCTCGACGTCGCGGGCTACATGTACGACGACGCGGGAAACCCCGTCTGGTACATCAGCGTGGATTCGATGAAGGGCGCGGGTGGCCGCACGTTCTCGAACCACTGGCTGAGCTACGGCGGCGGCCAGACGCTCACCGGAGCGTGGCAACAGAACCACCAGGTGAGCGACGACGTCGCGCCGCTCACGATCCAGTTCAGCGGTCCGGACAGCGCCATCCTGACGCTGCCGAACGGGCGCACCACGGCCCTCACGCGGCAACGGTTCTAGGAGTCGTTCGGCGCCTTTCGGCAGACGCCCCGGCAGTTGTAGCATCGAGTCATCCCCTTCGTTACCCGGAAAGTGGAGGATGACCATGGAACGTCGACTCGAACTCGCAAAAGTCTCGCCCGCCGCGATGAAGGCCATGCTGGGGCTGGGAGCCGCCATCGCCGACACGAGCCTCGAGCGTCCGCTGCTCGAGCTGGTGAAGATGCGCGCCTCGCAGATCAACGGGTGCGCGTTCTGCCTCGACATGCATTCGAAGGACGCGCGCGCCGCGGGCGAGAGCGAGCAGCGGCTCTATCTCCTCGATGCGTGGCACGAGGTGGATCTCTATTCGCCGCGCGAGCGGGCGGCGCTCGCGTGGACCGAGGCGCTCACGCTGGTCGCCGGGAGCCATGCGCCCGACGACCTGTACGAGGAGCTGCGCGCGCAATTCTCCGAGCGCGAGATCGCGGACCTCACGCTCGCCGTCGTCGCGATCAACGGCTGGAACCGCATCAGCATCGGGTTCCGCACGCCCGCGGGAACGTACCAGCCGGCGAAGGAGCGGCGCCGCGTGAGCGTCTGACGCCCGGGGCGGGATCGGGCGCGAACGCGCGCCGGCCTCGAATGTGGCCGGCTGCGCCCGCTCGCGTCGCGATGCTAAAGTCCTCGCCTCGGGGCGCGGCCCCTCACGAGGAGAACGGCATGGACAAGGCGCTGTACGAGAAGGGCTTGCAGGTGCGTCGCGAAGTGCTCGGCGCGCAGTACGTCGATCCGCAGGTCGCGCAGACCGACAAATTCACGAAGACGATGCAGGACCTCATCACCGAGTACTGCTGGGGTGCGGCGTGGACGCGGCCGGGCCTCGATCGCAGGCAGCGCAGCATGCTCAACCTCGCGATCCTCATCGCGTTGAACCGCCCGCACGAGTACAAGACCCACGTGCGCGGCGCGCTCACCAACGGCGTCACCAAGGACGAAATCCTCGAGGTGATCGTGCAGTGCATGATCTACTGCGGAGTCCCGGCGGCGGTCGAGGGCACGCGTCTCGCGAAGGAGGTGTTCAAGGAGGCCGGCGTATAGCCGCGGTCGGGAGCGCGGTCACGGCTTCGTGCAGCAATCCGGATGCCGCCGCGAGCGTCGAGCCGCTCGTGCAGCGAGCCCCATGCATCGACGATCCGGTCCATGCGCTCGTCTCCCTTCGTCGGTCTAGGGCCCGGTCGTCGCCACGGCGACCGTGTTGTCGTCGGGCCGGCGATCCACCAGCTTCACGATCGGGTCGATGCCCGCGCGCAAGGGCGTGCCTTTCACTTCGAGCGTGAAGGTGGAGCGCCCGGCCGGGATGCGGCGCTTCTCGAGGTAGAGCGGCGCGTCGTCCTTGCCGAGCACGCCGACGTCGATCCAGTCGTCCATCGGCACCTCGCGCTGCACGCCGCGCTCGTCGGCGCGCAGCTTCTTCGCCTCGACCGTGAGCTTCACCTCGTAGCGCCCGTCGGCGATGCGCCGTGCCGTGGCCGACACCGCCCGGTTCTCGTAGAGCGTGATGGTCTCGAACAGGTCCTGGATGAGGTACTGGTATTGCGGCGGCGTCACCGCGGCGAGCTCCGCGAGCAAGTCGCGCGACGTGGGATAGGGCGGCCCGCGGAAAGCCCACTTGTGCACGAAGGAGGCGAGCGCGCGATTCACCGCGTCCTCGCCGATGTAGTCCTGCAGCGCGTACATCGCGAGGCTGCCCTTGCGGTAGTGGATGTAGGGCTGGTCCTCGTTGCGGTAGAGGGGCTCCTCGGCCTTGCGCTCCGTCGCCCGGCCGACCAGGTACGAGTCCAGCTCGTACTTGAGGAAGCGCTTCATCTTCGCGTCGCCGTAGCGGTGCTTCATCACCATCAGGGCCGAATACTGCGCGAGCGTTTCGGAGAGCATCGTCGCGCCCTGCACGTCGGCGCCCACCACCTGGTGCGCCCACCACTGGTGCGCGACCTCGTGCGCGGTCACATAGTACGGATAGTCGATGTCCTTCGGGTCCTTGTCGTCCACCTTCGCGATGAAGCCGATCGCCTCCGAATAGGGAATGGTGTTCGGGAACGACTGCGCGAATTGCGCGTAGCGCGGGAATTCGACGATCCGCAGGCGATCGTACTGGTACGGGCCGAAGCTCTTCGTGTAGTCGTCGAGCGCGTCCTTCACGCCGTCGATCATGCGTGCGAGGTCGTAGTCGTGGCCCGGCTGGTAGTCGATCTCGATCGGCACGGCCTTCCCGCCGCCGTGCCATTCGTCGCGCTTCACGGCGTAGCGCGCGGAGAGGAAGGCGTAGAAGTCGAGGATCGGCGCGGGCGTGCGGTAGTGGAAGTAGCGCCGGCCTCCCTCGCTCCACTCGCGCTCGAGCACGCCGGGCGCGACCGCGATCTGCTCGGGCGCGGTGGAGATGGTGGCGTCGAAGTCGATCCAGTCGCCCTCGCCGGTGATGTAGTTGCGCTGGTGGAACGCCGCATCGTCGAGGTCGTGCATGCGCGGCTTCGGGGCGAGGCCGTGGCGCTTGCGATCGCGATCCTCGGTGAGCTCCCTGCGCTCGTTGTAGCCCACGTGGGGTAGGTACCCGCTGTTGAGGAACGTGCCGTTGTCCACCACGATCGGGCTCTCGCCGTCGTTCGCGAATCCGTGCGGCGCGTACTCCACGTCGAAGTCGAGCGTCATCGAATCGCCCGGGGCGAGCGGATGGGCGAGCGCGTAACGCTGCCAGGTGAGATCGCGCCGCGATTCGGCGAGCGTGAGCGGAATGCTCGCTTCCATGCGGTGGACGATGAGCTCCTCCGGAAGCGCCACGTACAGCTCCCCGATCGGCTGGTCGGTCCTGTTGCGCATCGTGTAGGTCGCCTTCGCCACGACGCGATGCTGGTGCGGGAAGAGGTCCACCGCGACACGCACGGCCGTCACCTTGGGCTGCGGCCGCGCGGCATATTGCTTGAAGAGCTTCTCGTACTGCGCGCGCAGCTCGTCCCGCGCGTACTCGCTCCGATAGGGGTTGAGGATGTCCGTGTTGTAGTAGAGCCACGCGCCGTCGCCGGCGAGGACCATCACGGCGAGCGCGGCCGCCACTTTCACGGGCCCGGAGAGCCGCGCGCGGGCGATCGCGATGCGCGTGCGCCAGGCGTCATCGGTGCCGCGCACCCACAGCACGCGCGCCGCGAGGAGCAGCAGCACGCACGCGGCCGCCCAGTAGAGCTCGAACCACGGGATCGGGCGCAGGAAATGGCCGTACCCGTTCATGTCCGAGTAGGTGACGCCCGGCACATAGCCGAAGTGCCACATCCAGTGGGTGTAGCCGAATCCCGCCGCCGCGACGTTCGCGATGTAGTAGGCGACGACGAGGAAGTGTCCCAGGTACTTGTGGTTCACCGCGACGTGGATCGCGAACACCAGGCACGCGAGGATCCAGTAGCGCGGAAGCTCCAGCACGAAGAGGTCGAACAGATATTGCCCGAGCTCGAAATGGGTGTAGCCCTTGAAGAGCTGCACGAGCAGGCCGCACACGAGGACGACCAGCTGCAGCACGGCGGGGACGACCAGCAGCGTGGCGAGCTTCGCGGCGAGCGGCAGCCAACCGGGCACGGGCATGCTGTCCGCGATGAGCGCCATGCGCGCGTCGCGCTCGCGCCACACCAGCTCGCCCGCGTAAAGGGTGATGATCACCAGCATGAAGATGCGGAAGGTGCCCGACGCGAACTCGAGCACGAGGTAGGTGACCGGATAGGTGTTCGTGCCGTAGAGCGCACCGATGACCTTCGCGTTGGCGAGGATGAAGAGCGCGCCGGTGACCGCGATCGCGACGAAGTAGGTGCTCTTGATCGTCTCGCGCACGTAGAGCGCGGCGAGGCCCGGAAGCTGGCGCAGGTACGCGATGCCGCGCGTGTCGAGCGAGACCACCGGCAGGGCGACCACGCCGTGCGCCGGCGGTTCTTCTTCCGCGGCGGCCCGGAGCGCGGCCGGCCGCCGACGACGCAGGAAACCGCGCGACGCGCTTTCGCCCGCCTCGGTCGCCATGCGGAAGCGCAGGTAGCAGAACCCGAGGAACGCGAGCCCCACGGAGAGCCACAGCAGGCGGTTCCACGCGAGCTCGCCGCTGAACGGCACGAGTCGTACGTTCTTCTCGGCCGGGCTCCAGTAGCGCGTCGCGAGCCCCAGGGCGGTCGAGCCGATCGGATCGACGAGGGCCGCGATGGTGCGATTGTCGATGTCGGCGAGCAGCCGCAACGAGACGATGTATCCGATCAGGACCGCGGCGCCCGCGATGTACACGCCGACCATGCGCCGCGTGAGCGCGGCGAGCATGAAGAAGAGCGCGCCGAGGAAGGCGACGTTCGGCAGCAGCATCACGAGATACGGCCGCACGAACGCGCCGACCGACCAGGGCCCGAGGCGCTCCGCCTCCACGCCCGGCCAATGGGTTCCGATCACGGTGCCCGCCGCGATGCCGAGGAAGATCACGAGCAGGATCGCGGCCGCGCCGAGGAAGCGGCCCGCGAGGTAGTCGCGCTTCGAGATCGGGCTGGTGAAGAAGAAGTGCGAGGTGAGGTGCTCGAAATCCTGCTGGATCGCGCGGCCCATGAACGCGGCGATGGTCACCACGCCGAGGAGGCCCATCAGCGTGACCGTCTGCGCGATCGCGTACGGAGAGTTGATGTACACCTTGTCGCTGCTGAAGGCGACCTTCATGCTGTCGAACGCGCCCCCGGCCGCAGCCATCCAGAGCGCGGAGAGCGCCGCGAAGACGCAGAAGTAGACGGCGGTCGAGATGCGCGCGAGCTTCGTGCGCAGCTCGAAGCCCGCGATGGCGAGCGCGGTGCGCATCAGGCCTCCGCGGCGGCGCGCACGGGCTCCAGCCGGCCGGCGACCGCGGTGAAGTACACGTCCTCGAGCTCGGGCGGCACCGCCTCGAAGCCCGCTCCCGGCGCGCCTTCGGAATACGCGCGGACCACCGTGCGGCCGGCTTGCAGGCGCGAGGACACGATGGGCAGCGTCGATTGCAGCGAGCCGAGCTCGTCACGCTCCACGACGCGGCGCCACATGCGGCCTTTCAGCCGGGCCACCGCGGCGCCCGGCTCGCCCTCCAGCAGCACGCGGCCCTTGTGGATCACGGCGAAGCGCGGGCAGAGGTCCGCCACGTCGTCGACGATGTGGGTGGAAAGGATCACGATCACCTCGCGGCCGATGTCGGCGAGGAGGTTGTGGAAGCGCACGCGCTCCTCGGGGTCGAGGCCCGCGGTCGGCTCGTCGACGATGACGAGCCGCGGGTTCGCGATGAGCGCCTGCGCGATGCCGAAGCGCTGGCGCATGCCGCCGGAGAAGCCGCCCAGCTTCTGCTTGCGCACCGCGGCGAGGTTGGTGCGCTCGAGGAGCGCGTCCACCACGCGCTTGCGCTCGCGCGAATCGGCGATGCCCTTGAGCCGCGCGAAGTGGTCGAGCATCTCCTGCGCGGTGACCTTGGGGTAGACGCCGAACTCCTGCGGCAGGTAGCCGAGCAGGCGCCGCACGCGGTCCTTCTCGCGCAGCACGTCGATGTCGTCGAGCATGGCGGAGCCGCCGTCGGCTTCCTGCAGCGTCGCGAGCGTGCGCATCAGCGTGGACTTGCCCGCGCCGTTGGGCCCCAGCAGCCCGAACATCCCGGGCCCGATGGTGAGCGAGACCCGGTCGAGGGCCTGTACCCCGTTTTCGTAGCGCTTCGAAAGGTCGCGGATCACCAGCTCCATCGCTCGCCTCTTCCGGGATTACGCGTAGGATCCAATGATGGCACAACCCTTTTTCACCATCGGCCACTCCACGCGCAGCCTCGAGGAATTCACCGGGCTGCTCGTTCCCAACGGCGTGACGCTCCTCGTGGACGTGCGCACCGTTCCGCGATCGCGCACCAATCCGCAGTACAACGCCGACGCGCTGCCGGCCTCCCTCGCTTCGAGCGGCATCGGCTACGAGCACATCGCCTCGCTGGGAGGGCTGCGCGCCCATCGCCGCGACGTGCCGCCCGAGGTGAACGGGTACTGGGAGAACCGGAGCTTCCACAACTACGCCGACTATGCGATGGGTGCCGAATTCCGCGCCGGCCTGGAGCGGCTGATCGCGCTGGGCGGCGAGCGGCGCTGCGCGATCATGTGCGCGGAATCGGTGTGGTGGCGCTGCCACCGGCGCATCATCACGGACTACCTCCTCGCGCGCGGCTGCGACGTCTTCCACCTCGTCTCGAGCGACGTGCCGGAGCCGGCGAACATGACGCCCGATGCCGTGCCGGTCGATTCGCACCTCGAATATCCGGGGCCGCAGGCTTCGCTTCTGTAAGGTGCGTCGAGCGAAAATCGCGAGAGGGAGCGCTAGGCGCGCTCGATCACCATCGCGATGCCCTGTCCCACGCCGATGCACATGGTGCAGAGCGCGTAGCGGCCCGATTGCCGCGCGAGCTGGTAGCACGCCGTCGTGACCAGCCGCGCTCCGGAAGCGCCCAGCGGATGGCCGAGCGCGATGGCGCCGCCGTTCGGGTTCACGTGCTTCGCATCATCCGGAACGCCGAGGTCGCGCAGGGCCGCGAGCACCTGCGCGGCGAACGCCTCGTTGAGCTCGATCACGTCCATCTTCGAGACGGAAAGCCCGAGGCGCGCGAGCAGCTTCTGCGAGGCCGGAGCCGGACCGAAACCCATGATGCGCGGCGCGACGCCGGCCGAGGCCATGCCGAGGATGCGTGCACGCGGCGTGAGGGCGTACTTCTTCACGGCGGCCTCGCTCGCGACCAACAGCGCGCAGCTTCCGTCGTTCACTCCGGAGGCGTTGCCCGCGGTGATGGTGCCGTTCTCCCTCACGATGGGTTTGAGCTTCGCGAGCGCCTCGAGCGAGGTCTCGCGCGGATGCTCGTCCTTCGCGACGACCACGGGATCGCCTTTCTTCGCGGGGATCGTCACCGGCACGATCTCCTGCGCCAGCACGCCGCTCGCCTGGGCCGCGAGCGCACGCTGCTGCGAGCGCAGCGCGAAGGCGTCCTGGTCCGCGCGCGAGACCTTGAAATCCGCCGCGACGTTCTCGGCGGTCTCGGGCATCGAGTCGATGCCGTACCTGGCCTTCGTCTTCGGGTTCACGAAGCGCCAGCCGATCGTGGTGTCGTAGACCGCGTTGGCGCGCGAGAAGGCGCCCTCGGCCTTGGGCATCACGAACGGTGCGCGCGACATGCTCTCGACGCCGCCGGCGATGCCGATCTGCGCCTCGCCCGCCTTGATGGCGCGCGCGAGCTGGCCCAGCGCTTCCATGCCCGAGCCGCACAGGCGGTTCACCGTCGCGCCCGGCACCTCGACCGGAAGGCCGGCGAGGAGCAGCGCCATGCGCGCGACGTTGCGGTTGTCCTCGCCCGCCTGGTTCGCGCAGCCGTAGATCACGTCGTCCAACGCGGCCCAATCGACTTTCGGGTTGCGCTTCACGAGCTCCGCGATCGGGATCGCGGCGAGGTCGTCGGTGCGCACGGAGGAGAGCGCGCCGCCGTAGCGCCCGAAGGGCGTGCGGAGGGCGTCGCAGAGGAAGGCTTCGGGCATGGGGAATGGCTCCTGCGGGAATGCGTTCGCGCGGACTTGCGCCGCAGCCCGCGATCTTACTATGCGGAGCGCGCCCGGACGCGTTATAGAATCCGCCCACATTCCGGGGAGAGGAACGTGCGCACCCAAGTCGCGATCGTCGGCGCGGGCCCCGCGGGGCTCACCCTCGCGCACCTCCTGCATCGCGCGGGCGTCGATTCCGCCGTGGTCGAGATCCGCAGCCGCGAGCACGTCGAGCATCGCGTGCGCGCCGGCGTGCTCGAGCAGGGAACGGTGGACCTGCTGGTCGAATGCGGCGTGGGGCAGCGCCTGCGGCGCGAAGGGCTCGTGCACCACGGCATCGAGCTTCGCTTCGGCGGCGAGGGTCATCGCATCGACCTCACCACGCTCACCGGCCGCTCGATCACCGTGTACGGGCAGCAGGAGGTGGTGAAGGACCTCATCGCGGCGCGCGTCGAGAGCGGGCGTCCGATCCATTTCGATGCGCGCGAGGTCGCGATCGAAGCGTTCGATGGCGAGCATCCGCGCGTGCGCTTCCAGGCGGACGGCAAGCGCGAGACGATCGACTGCGACTTCATCGCCGGATGCGACGGGTTCCATGGCGTGTGCCGCGGCTCGCTGCCCGAGGGCTCGTTCGCCGTGCACGAGCGCGCGTACCCCTTCGCGTGGCTCGGCATCCTCGCCGAGGCCGCACCCTCGCGCAGCGAGCTCGTCTATGCGAGCCACGAACGCGGCTTCGCGCTCTTCAGCATGCGCTCGCCGAGCCTCACGCGGCTCTACCTGCAGGTCGAGCCGGAGGAGCGCATCGAGGCCTGGAGCGACGAGCGCATCTGG
>Ga0134126_10008915_pt1 | contig 12630 bp, 8 predicted proteins | sample KB31752_FD_96881 | JGI IMG/M metagenome (GOLD analysis project Ga0134126, IMG submission 96881) | Terrestrial soil microbial communities with excess Nitrogen fertilizer from Kellogg Biological Station, Michigan, USA - KB3-175-2 | ecosystem: Environmental > Terrestrial > Soil > Unclassified ...
CTCGTGCGACCAATCGGACAACGGCCCCGACTGATGGAACGCCTCGAACGCTTCGAACCTTTTGCCTTCGTGCGCGAGCTGGCATCGCGATGGGATGCGATTGCCATCATCGTCGTACTCGGACTGCTGGCCTTCTTCGCCGAAGCCAGTCGAGGCCTGCTCGAGCCGCTCGCGCATCTTCAGGCCACGCCGCTGTCGCTCTCACCGGCCGTGCTGCCGGTGTATGCGGCCCGCACGACACTGCGCATGTTCGTCGCCATGGCGCTGTCGCTGCTGTTCACTTTCGCGTATGGCACCTGGGCCGCCAAGAGCCCGCGCGCCGAGCGCATCCTGGTGCCGATTCTCGACATCCTGCAGTCGGTGCCGATCCTCGGCTTCCTGTCCGTCACCGTGGTGTTCTTCCTCTCGCTGGTGCCCGGACGCGTGCTCGGTGCGGAATTTGCGGCCATTTTCGCCATCTTCACCAGTCAGGCCTGGAATATGGCATTCAGCTTCTATCAATCGCTGCGCACCGTGCCCGACGAGCTGCGCGAGGCGGCCGACTCGTTTCATCTGACGCCGTGGATGCGCTTCTGGCGACTCGAGGCCCCGTTTGCGATGCCGGCACTGCTGTGGAACATGATGATGTCGATGTCGGGCAGTTGGTTCTTCGTCGTGGCCTCCGAGGCCATCAGTGTCGGCCACACCAACATCGCGCTGCCGGGCGTTGGATCCTATATCGCGCTGGCCATCCGGCAGCGCTCGCTCGGGGCCATCGGCTGGGCCATCGCGACGATGCTGATCGTCATCCTCGCTTACGATCAGCTGATCTTCCGGCCGCTGATCGTCTGGGGTGATCGCTTCCGCATCGATCAGGAGCAGGGCGGACAGGTGCCCGACTCCTGGGCGCTCACCATGATGCGGCGCTCGCGCCTGATCGGCGCGGTGACGGCGCTGTTCAATTCGCTGGTCCGTCGCTTCAACCGCCGCGCACTGCCCGCAGCCGCGAGCACCGCCAGTGAAACCCTGTCGCGTACGGCGGGCCGCACCGATGCGCTGTGGTTCACCCTGCTGATGCTGCTGGTGGCGCTCGCGGCGTGGCGCATTGCGCGCTCGCTCATCGGGGAGACCACGACGCAGCAGACACTGCAGGTCCTCGGACTGGCCTGCGTGACGCTGCTGCGCGTCGTGGTGCTCATCGCGCTGGCGAGCATCGTCTGGGTGCCGGTCGGCGTGTGGGTCGGCCTGCGCCCACGCGCCGCGGCGATCGTGCAGCCGGTGGCGCAGTTTCTGGCCGCCTTTCCCTCCAATCTGCTGTTCCCGGTGGTGGTGTTCGGCATCGTCACCTTTCGCCTCAATCCGGATCTGTGGCTCAGTCCCCTGATGATCCTCGGCACGCAGTGGTACATCCTGTTCAACGTCATCGCCGGAGCCTCGGCCATGCCCGTGGAGCTGCGCTACGCGAGCGAGAATTTGGGCGTGCGCGGGCGGCTGTGGTGGCGCAAGGTCGCCCTGCCGGGCGTGCTGCCCTACTACGTGACCGGCGCGATCACGGCCTCGGGGGGCGCCTGGAACGCCTCGGTAGTCGCCGAGGTCGTCAACTGGGGAAACACGCAGCTGCACGCCAGAGGACTGGGCGCCTATATCGCCGATGCGACCACGGCGGGTGACTTTCATCGCGTGCTGCTCGGGATCACGACCATGAGTCTGTTCGTTGTGATCGTGAACCGCGCCTTCTGGCGGCCGCTGTACTATTACGCCGAGCGCAAATATCGCCTGACCTGAGCATGAACAGCGTCCCGCAAACCGCACCCGCCGTGGAGCTGCTGCACATCGAAAATGTGCGCAAGGCCTTCCCCAAGCCAGACGGGGGGGAGCTGTTGGTGCTCGATGGCGTGAACCTCACACTCGGCGAGGGGCAGATCATCGGCCTGCTCGGCCGCTCGGGCTCGGGCAAATCGACGCTGCTGCGGCTCATTGCGGGACTGTCGGCCCCGAGCGGCGGGCGCCTGTCCTTCTCAGGACGGCCCATCGAGGGACCCGCCACCGGCATCGCCATGGTGTTTCAGAGCTTTGCGCTGTTTCCGTGGCTCACGGTGTTCGAAAACGTCGCGCTGGGCCTGGAGGCCCAGCACATAGAGAAGCCCGAGATCCGCAAGCGCTCGCTGGCGGCGATCGACCTGATCGGTCTGGACGGCTTCGAGTCCGCCTATCCGCGTGAGCTCTCGGGCGGCATGCGCCAGCGCGTCGGGTTCGCGCGCGCGTTGGTGGTGCACCCGGATATTTTGCTGATGGACGAGCCGTTCTCGGCGCTCGACGTGCTCACCGCCGAGACGCTGCGCACCGACTTCCTCGGGCTGTGGGCCGAGCGCCAGCTGCCCATTCGCGGCGTGATCCTCGTGACCCACAATATCGAGGAGGCGGTGCTGATGTGCGACCGCATCCTGGTATTCGGCAGCAATCCGGGGCGCATCCTCGGCGAGATCCCCGTGACACTGCCGCAGCCGCGTGATCGGCTCGATCCGCGCTTTCGCGAGCTGGTCGAGCGCATCTACGTGGTGATGACTTCCCGGCCCGGCACCGCGCAGGGGCCGCGCGCCGAGCGCTTCCCACGTCTGACGCTCGGCTCGGTGCTACCACGCGTGTCCTCGAACCTGCTCTCGGGCCTGCTGGAGACGGTCGCGGCGGCGCCCTTCAACGGCAAGGCGGACCTGCCGGAGATCGCCTCGGACCTGCAGATGGAGATCGATGAGCTCTTTCCGGTCGCCGAGACGCTGCAAGTGATGCGCTTCGCAGAGGTCGAGGGCGGCGATATCCGCCTGACACCCGATGGCATGTCCTTCGCCAACGCCGAGCTCGATGAGCGCAAGCGCATCTTCGCACGCCATCTGCTCTCGTACGTGCCGCTCGCCGAGCACATCCGGCGGGTGCTCGATGAGCGTGCCTCGCATGCGGCGCGCAAGAGCCGCTTCATCGATGAGCTCGAGGACTTCATGGGCGAGGACGACGCCGAGCAGTCCCTGCGTGCCGTCGTGTCTCTCGCGCGCTATGGTGAGGTATTCGCGTACGACGATGAGCATGAGATGTTCAGCCTGGAAAATCCGACCTGACACTGCCCAGCTCTCACGATCCGATCCTCATCCTGCCCGGACGCGGCGACTCCGACGCCGATCACTGGCAGAGCCGCTGGCAGGCCAAGCTGGCCAACGCCCATCGCGTACAGCAGAGCGAGTGGCAGCGGCCCTCACGTCTGGATTGGCAGCCGCGCCTGGAGGCGGCGGTGGCCGCCTACGGTCCACGCTGCGTGCTGGTGGCGCACAGCCTCGGCTGCCTGCTCAGCGTGCATTGGGCGGCCGAAACGCGCCTGAGGGCTCGCGCTGCATTGCTGGTTGGCGTGCCCAATCCCGACCGCCCCTCCTTCCCACCGGAGATCAGCGGCTTCTCGCCGCTGCCGATGCGTGCGCTGCCCTTCCCGAGCATTCTCGTGGCCAGCAGCGATGACCCTTACGGCAGCCTCGAATTCGCACGCGCCTGCGCCGCGGCCTGGGGCAGCCGGTACGTCGGCGTGGGGGCGGCGGGTCACATCAACTCGGCCAGCGGTTATGGTGAGTGGCCGGAGGGGCTGCGATTATTGGCACAATTGACGGGCAGCTGAGCTCGCTCGGGTAGCGGCGAGCCTTGAAAAAAATTCAACCCGTGCGGTCGCGTCGCGGCTGTTCAAGGCCGCATGTCTGGGCGCTAGAATCGTGCTCGCTCCGGCCGACGAATGAGCAAGAAATCCAGGCGCCAGCGGCTGAGCATCCGAGTGTGCGAGTGCGCAACAGAGACTCAATGACGCGAGGCAATGATCGCCCATATCGATCCTAACTCTGCCAGCAGGCGCACCCCCCGCTCGAAGGGCGATCTGGGCTTTCTTGCCGGGGGTGGTGAGATGGGGGCACGCCTGCGCGCCTTCGACTGGAGCACCACGGCGCTGGGGCCGGCGCAGAGCTGGCCTCAGTCGCTCAAGACGATCGTGCGGGTCATGCTCGATTCGCGCTATGCCATGTGGATGCTCTGGGGACCGGAGCGCACTTTCTTCTGCAACGATGCCTACCTGCCCACGCTCGGCATCAAGCGCGATTGGGCACTGGGCGCCCGCTCCGATAAGGTCTGGGAAGAGATCTGGCCTGAAATCGGCCCGCGCATCCAACAGGTGCTCGATCACGGGCAGGCCACCTGGGATGAGGCGCTGCAGCTGTTTCTCGAGCGCAGAGGCTTTACCGAAGAGAGCTACCACACCTTCTCGTACAGCCCCGTCTACAACGATGAGAGCCTCATCTCGGGCATGCTCTGCGTCGTCACCGAAGTGACGGACAAGGTGGTCGGAGAACGGCGCCTGCGGATTCTGAAGGATCTGGCGGCGCGATCTGTCGGCAGCGCCGGCGTTGCCGAGACCTGTCTGGGCGCCTGCGAGGTCCTCGACCAGTACCCCTTCAGCGTGCCGTTTGCCGGCATCTATCTTCGAGACTCAACCGCCGGCGTCTTCCGACGCGCCGCTGTCACACGCCAAATGTCCGAGCGGATTCTGCCGGTCTGCCTGGATGCCAGCGATCCCACGTGGCCGCTTGCGAAGCTGCTCGAGAGCGAAACGGCCGAACACATCGCCAATCTGCCGGCGCGTGGCGTGCAGGTGCCTGCAGAGCCCTGGCCCGACCTGGTCCGCGATGCTCTCATCCTGCCGTTGAAGGGTGCGGGTGGCGAACCGCTGGGCGGCGTGCTCATCGCCGCTGCCAGTCCGCGCCTCGCATTCGATGACTCGTGCCAGATGTTCTTCAGCCTCGTGGCCGCGCAGATCACCGCGGCCATCGCCGATGCGCAGGCCACCGAACGCGATCGGCGTCGCGCCGAGGCACTCGCCGAGCTGGATCGGGCCAAGACCGCATTCTTCTCGAATGTCAGCCATGAATTTCGTACGCCGCTGACTCTGATGCTGGGACCGATTGAACAGGCGAGCAGGCATCCGCACACGCCCGCGCCGGTTCGTGCACAACTGGAGCTTGCACATCGCAATGCCTTGCGGCTGCTGAAGCTCGTCAACAGTCTGCTCGACTTTGCCCGGCTGGAAGCCGGACGCATGCAGGCGTCCTATGAGCCAACCGACCTGGCAGTGCTGACCCGGGAGCTCGCCAGCACATTCCAATCCGCAATGGATCAGGCCGGGCTGACATTCAATATCGAGTGCGCCGAGGTGGGCGAGCCGGTCCACGTCGACCGGGAGATGTGGGAAAAGATTGTCCTCAATCTCTTGTCCAATGCTTTCAAATTCACTCTACGCGGCAGCGTTACGGTCCGGTTGCGGCGCGAGGCTCGCAGCGCCCTGCTGCAGGTCGTGGACACCGGCGCTGGCATTCCCACTCACGAATTGCCGCGTCTGTTCGAGCGATTTCACCGCATCCAGGGCACCGAGGGTCGCACGCACGAGGGTTCCGGCATTGGTCTGGCACTGGTTCAGGAGCTCACCAGACTGCATGGCGGCAGCGTCCGCGCGCAAAGCGAGCCGGGCCGCGGCTCTATCTTCGAGGTCGCGCTGCCGCTCGGATCCGAGCATCTGCCGGCCGAGCACCTGCGAGCCGCCCGCTCGCCGCCAGCTGCGCTGCCCGGTGCGCGCGCCTTCGTGCAGGAGGCGCTGCGCTGGATTCCCACCAACCGCGACGGCCGCGTGCGTACATCCCCGGCGCTGTTCGAGGAGTCCATGCCCGAGCAGGCCGTCGAGGGCGCCGGCGCACGCATTCTGCTCGCCGATGACAATGCAGACATGCGTCACTATCTCGCCGAGCTGCTCGCGCCAGCGTACCGCGTCGAAGCGGTCTCCGACGGCGAGCAGGCCCTCGCGGCTGCACACCGCGAGCGACCGGATCTGATCATCTCCGATGTCATGATGCCGCACGTCGGGGGCCTGGAGCTGCTGCAGGCGCTGCGCGCCGATGAGGCTCTGTGCGAGGTGCCCCTGATCCTGCTGTCGGCGCGGGCGGGGGAAGAGGCGCGCATTGCGGGTCTTGGAGCCGGCGCCGATGACTATCTGGTCAAGCCGTTCTCGGCGCGCGAGCTGCTGGCGCGCGTCGGCGCGCGCCTCGAGCTCACGCGCATGCGCCGCGAGAGCGAGCAGCGTCTGCGCGAAGAGAAGCGTGTGCAGGAGCTGCTCGCCAAGGTCAGTCGATCGCTGGTAGCGGCGCAGCTCGATCTTGCCCAGGTGGTGCAGATCGCGACGGATGCGGCCACCGAGCTCGCCGGCGCCGCCTTCGGCGCGTTCTTCTACACCGTTCAGGATGAAAGCGGCGAGTCCTATGTGCTCTACACGCTCTCCGGAGCGCCGCGGGAAGCCTTCGAGCGATTTCCACAGCCGCGCAGTACATCGATCTTCGGCCCGACGTTCCGCGGCGAGCCGCCGCTACGCAGTGACGACATCACCGCCGATCCCCGCTATGGTCACAATCCCCCCTACCATGGCATGCCAGAGCATCACCTGCCGGTGCGCAGCTACCTGGCCGTGCCGGTGAAGACGTCCTCCGGAGAGGTCCTGGGCGGGCTCTTCTTCGGCCATCCCGAACCGGGTGTCTTTGACGAGCGCGCCGAGCAACTGGTGCTCGCCCTGGCCGCGCAGGCCGCCGTCGCCTTCGAGAACGCCCGCCTGCATCAGCTGGCACAACTGGAAGTGAAGCATCAGAGCTCGCTGGCCACCCTGGGCGCGATAGTCGACTCTTCGGACGACGCCATCATCAGCAAGTCGCTCGACGGGACCATTCAGAGCTGGAACGCCGCCGCGCAGCGCATCTTCGGCTGGACAGCCGAGGAGGCAGTCGGACATTCGATCAACCTGATCATTCCGCCCGATCGGCTCGAGGAAGAGCGCCGCATTCTTGAGACGCTGGCGCGCGGCGAGCGCATCTCGCATTTCGAAACCACGCGTATGTCCAGGGACGGACAGCTGCTCGCCGTGTCCCTCACGGTATCGCCGATACGCAATGCCGCCGGCGAGGTAATAGGGGCCTCGAAGATCGCGCGCGACATCGGCGAGCGCAAGCATGCCGAGCGCATGCTCCAGCAGCGCGAGCAGGAGCTGCGCGATTCAAACCAGCGCAAGGATGAGTTCCTGGCGATGCTCGCGCACGAGCTGCGCAATCCGCTGGCCCCGATCGGCTATGCCACCGAGTTGCTCGCGCGCACGCGCATCGGCGATCAGCGCGCGCTGGCAGCCGTCGGCATGCTCAAGCGCCAGAGCGCGCAGTTGACACGCCTGGTCGATGACCTGCTGGATGTCTCCAGAATTACGCAGGGACGCATCCAACTGCGACGCGAGCCCGTCGACGTGGCCGCGGTCATCGGGCAGGCGGTGGAAACCGTGCAACCGCAGTTGCGTGAGAAACGCCACGAGCTGTCCGTCATGGCTTCGAGCTATGGGGCCCTCTATGTCGACGGGGACTTCGCACGGCTCGTGCAATGTGTCGGCAACATACTCACCAACGCCACCAAATATACTGATGCCGGCGGTGAGATCCGGCTGCGCACGCGCGCGGACGCTCAAGCCGTCGTGATCGAAATCACCGACAACGGCTCGGGCATTGCCCCGGAATTGATGCCACGCATCTTCGACCTGTTCGTGCAAAGCGAGCGCACCCTGGATCGTGCTCAGGGCGGGTTGGGAGTCGGCCTGGCGTTGGTCAAGCGTCTGGTCGAGATGCATCAGGGTCAGATCAGCGCGCGCAGCGAGGGCATAGGACGGGGTTCCACCTTCGAGATTCGCCTGCCACGGATCGAACGTCCGGAGAAGCGACGCGAGCCGACGGCATCGGCGGGTCCACAAGCGCCGCGACGCGTCCTGATCGTCGATGACAACGAGGACGCGGCAGATTCGCTGGCCATGCTGCTGAGCGCCGACGGTCATGAGACACAGGTGGCCTACGGCGCGCGGCAGGCATTGGAGTGCCTGGAGCGCTTCCGGCCCGACGTGGCACTGCTGGACATCGGACTGCCGGAGATGGATGGCTATGAGCTGGCCCGGCGCATGCGTGCCATACCGCCTCTGCAGAACCTTCGCCTGGTGGCGCTGACCGGCTACGGGCAGGTGGAAGATCGCCAGCGTGCGCAGCGCGCGGGATTCGATGCCCATTTGGTGAAGCCGGTGGACCTGCCGGCGCTGGAACGCGCGCTGACGGGGCCTGCCGGCGCTGGCTAGACCCGCGTCAGCTCGCGCAGCAGTCCACGCGCGGCCTGCTCGGCCAGCGTGAACACCAGTTCGAAATCGGCCTGCTCGCCGTAGTAGGGATCGGGGATCTCGCGCCGACGCAGGTGTGGCGCGAACTCCAAGAGCAGGCGCACACGCCGGCGGTGCTGGGGAGGCGCCATGGCCAGCGCTGCCGCGTGATTCTGTCGATCCATCACCAGGATCCAGTCGAAGTGCTCGAAGTCCTCGAGCACCAGGCGCCGGGCGCGCAACTGCGACATGTCCACGCCTCGCGCGAGCGCCACCGCCTGGGCGCGCGCGTCGGGCGCATCACCGGCGTGCAAGCCGTGGGTTCCGGCCGAATCGATCTCCAGTCGCAGCTCGGGGGCAAGCTGGCGCGCGAGCTCGCGCAGCACCGCCTCGGCGGTGGGCGAGCGGCAGATATTGCCGGCGCATACGAACAGCACCCGCACCGGGGCGGTCGGCGTCATGGATGCGGCACCGGTTTGCAGGGGCTCGAAGAGACGGCTCATGTTTCGATCAAGTCTACCGCAGCTGCGCACCCTGCCGCCGGCTACCGGCGCCGATTGCACCCACGCGACGGCAGCGCTACCGTCGCTCGCCCCCTTGTGCACCACTGCCGGAGAGCCCACATGTACATCCATTACAGCATCGGACCGCTGGTCTCTCTGATCGCGGGCATTTTGATCCTGGTGATGCCTCGGCTGCTGAACTACATCGTCGCCATTTATTTGATCCTGATCGGCATCGTCGGGCTGCTGGTGCACGGGGGCACGGCGGTGTAGCCGCGGGACGCAGCTGCCACTGCGCGCCGGCTGCGGCGCATCTGCTAGCTGCTGATCGCGAGTCGCTCGGTCTGGTAGCTGCGTCGTGCGGCCCAGAACACCAGCAGCGCGGCCACCAGCGTGAACACGGTTGCCAGAATTGCGGCCGCGGGTGCGATCGGTTCGCCACGCAGCAGCCGCAGAATGATGAGCTGCTGACCGAGCAGTGGCACCACGTACATCCACAGCGCCGACTTGATCGGTGCGAAGCTCAGCACCACCGAGGTGATGGCCGGCAGGATCTGTACGAGCGCCAGGTGCGCCTGCGCTTCACGGGCACTCTTCGCAAAGGCGGTTACCAGGATCTCCGTGACCGCGATCAGCAGCACCAACGGCAGCATGACCGGCAACGTCGCCGCGACTACATGTGGCCCGAGATTGAACGACAGGCCGAGCTGATCGCCCGGCAGAAACCAGCCAGCAACCATGAAAGCGAGCAATCCGAGCGCGAGGCTGGCCAGACCGAACAGTGCGGTCGCCAGTACCTTGCCGAGCAGAATGCGATCACGCGGCACGGGATTGATCAGCAGTGGCTCGAGCGAGCCGCGCTCGCGCTCACCGGCGGTCGAGTCGATCGCCAGCCACATGCCGCCGATGATCGCCGTGAACACCAGGAAGTACGGCAGCATTGCGAACATCAGCGCGCCACGTCCCTGCGGCGTGGCCTGATCGCGCGCCGCTACGACGATGGGCGCCGACAGCGTGGGTGACAGGCCGCGCGCCATGAGCCGCAGCGCCGCGTTACGCTGCGAATAGCCCTGCAGCATCGCCTCTAATCGCTGCACCTCGGCCAGCACACCCTGACGCGAGGAGTCGTAGAAGAGCTCTACCTGTGCCGGACGCCCGGCGCGCCAGGCATCCGCATAACCCGCCGGGATACGCAGGGCGAGATCCAGTTGCTGCGAGCGCACTGCACCCGCCAGGTCCGCGGGCGCTGGCAGCAGCTGCAGTCCCTGCTGCTCGAGGGCTGCGATGAGATTGGGCGCCTGCTCTGCCCCGGCCACGGCCACCGGCAGCGGGCGAGCTGCCTGCTCTATCTGCCGGGCCACCGTCAGGCGCAGCACGATCACGAATAGCAAAGGACCGAGCAGCGGGCCGATCAGCAGCGCATTGATCAGCACGCGACGGTCGCGCAGGCTCTCGCGACATTCCTTGAGGAAGACCACCCAGGCGGCGGCGCGGCTCACGGGGACACCTGTGTCACGACAGCTCCCCCAGCGCCGCAACCCCGATCAGCTTCATGAAGGCCTCCTCGAGGCTCGCCTCCCCGGCCTGCTCGCGCAAGGCGTCGGGGGTCCCCTGGGCGACGACGCGACCACGCGCGATGATGACCACGTGATCACACAGCGCGCTGACTTCCTGCATGATGTGTGTGGAAAAGAGCACGCAACGACCATCGTCCCGCAAGCGGCGCAGGAATTCGCGCAGGCTGCGCGTGGACATGACGTCCAGGCCGTTGGTGGGCTCATCGAGCAGCACGTTGCGCGGGTCGTGTATCAGCGTGCGCGCCAATGCCGTCTTCAGCCGCTCTCCCTGCGAGAATCCCTCGGTGCGCCGCTCGGCGATGTCCTGCATGGACAGCGTCTGCAGCAGCTCATCGGTGCGCGTGCGGGCGCGCTCGCCCGATAGTCCCTGCAATGCCGCGTAATACTCGATGTTCTCGCGCGCAGTCAGACGGCGGTAAAGCCCGCGCGCATCGGGTAGCACGCCCAGCAAACGACGCACCGCCAAGGCATCCTGCTGCGCATCGATGCCATCGACGAGGATTCGACCGGCGTCCGGCCGCATCAGCGTATAGAGCATGCGCAGCGTCGTGGTCTTGCCGGCCCCGTTGGCGCCCAACAACGCCGTGATCTGCCCATCGCGCGCACTGAAGGAGACGCCGTCCACCGCGTGCGTCGCGCCGAAGGATTTGCGCAGCCCCTCGACGAGGATCATGTGTGCAAGCTCACACGCGAACTCACGGCGAGGCACCATCGTAGTCAATGAAGGCTGGCACCGGGCCGAGCTCGGCGAGGCAGTGCGCATCCAGCTGCGCGGTCGCGAGCGTCTGGACGAAGCGCTGCACGAGCCGCGGCATGCAGCCCGCGCCAATGACGCTGTGGCCCTGACCGGCGGCGATGAGCTGGCGCGCATGCGGCAGGGCCGCGACGATCTCGGCGCCGTAGCTCGGCGGCGTCACCGGATCGAGCTCGCCATCCAGCACCAGCACCGGCAGCCCCGAGTGAAATGGCGCGTGAAAGTCAGCCGGTCGACGCCCCTTGGGCCACACGCGGCAGGCCGCCTGTGTGCTGGTGATGGGATCGTTGCCGAGCAGCGTGTGCGCATCCTCGGGACGCGGCGAGAGCAGATCGGCGTCCTCGGCGCACAGCACCGAGAGCTCCAGCGCGCTGGTGATGTGATCGCCCAGATCCGTCGTGAGCAGGGTCTTCTGGCCGAGCAACGGCACATAGTTTCCCTTCTGCGCCTCATCGAGCATCAGCGGCAGCAGCGCCGCGGTCAGCTCGTTGTACGCATCGAAGCGCACGACGGCGGCCAGATCCTGCGCGGTCAGCATCAGATGCATCGGCGTGAAGGTCACGGGATCGGGCAATGTCACGGCGACGGGCGCTGTCTGCAGGCGCTCGCGCAGCCGATACAGGGTTGCATAGGGATCCTGGAAGCGCGCCGCACAGCTCGGTGTCGCCCGACAGTGGGCGAACTGCAGCCGCAGCGCGTGCTCGAGATTGCGCGCGTGCTCGCTGAGCAGCGCCAGGCGATTGGGCACGGGGCTGTCGAGCACCACGCTGCGCACCGCCTCGGGAAAGCGCGCTGCGTACTGCTGTGCGACGCGGGTGCCATAAGAAACCGCGATCAGGTCCAGGCGTGGTGCGCCGAGAGACTGGCGAACGGCCTCCAGGTCGCGCACCGCCTCGGTGGTCGTGTAGAACTGAGGTGCGGCATGCGCCTGCAGCTGCATGAGGCATTGCCTGAGCCGCTGCGCCATGAGCGCTGGCTGGTCGGCGACGGTGAGCTGCGCCGTTGCGCGCTGGGTCGGCGTCGTCGCGGGCGCTTGCAGCGCCGGGCAGTCCAGCGCATTGCTGCCCCCGGTGCCGCGTTGATCCACGAGCAGGATCGCACGCCGCTCGCGCAGCGGTGCGAGCGCCGCGGCGATCGCCGGATAGTCCTCGCGTGCCGCCCCGCCAGGGCCGCCATCGAGGAAGGTCACGAGGTCCGGCTCCGGGGAGGCGGCGGCGGCAGGTACGATGGCCACCGCCAGCTCGATACGTCGGCTGCCCCCCGGGTTGTCCCAGTCTTCGGGGACCGCGAAGCGGGTGCACCAGGCGGCAAGACTGGGCAGACCGTCGCCCTGCCGACCGCCGATACTGCACGCCTGCAGCGTCAGGCGGCCCATGTGCAGCTCGCCGTCGGCAAACCGCATGGACACCGGCGCCGCGCCGCGCCCGGCAGCCGCCGTGCCCCGGTGCAGCCATCTTTGCGCCGCCAGCTGCCCCAGCAGCACTACCACGAACACCGCGATCAGTGCGCGGCGCACGGTGGCCTTCATGAGCTCTCCCCGTCGTCCCGGCGAAATTCTGCCCCTAGGATGCCCGTCGCGCCCGA
>Ga0134126_10008916_pt1 | contig 12629 bp, 18 predicted proteins | sample KB31752_FD_96881 | JGI IMG/M metagenome (GOLD analysis project Ga0134126, IMG submission 96881) | Terrestrial soil microbial communities with excess Nitrogen fertilizer from Kellogg Biological Station, Michigan, USA - KB3-175-2 | ecosystem: Environmental > Terrestrial > Soil > Unclassified ...
AACAGTACGAAGGCACAAAGGCTGAAAAGTTTCTCAATAAGCTGGGTAGTAATGACTCCATTCTGTTTACAGCCGCACACGCTGGCAACGGGACTGTTGTTAAGGTTGCTGACCAAGGTGCTAGCGTCTACTCGGTGAACTGGCACGCTACCGGCATCGAGAAGAACTTGGAGCCGGATGTGATTGCTCTCAAGTTTTCAGAACTTCCTGAAACCTTACTGCGTAAGTTTATTCCACGTTTGGACTTGGGCGATCTACGCGCCTATGTAAAGAAGCGTGAAGCACTGATGGTGGCGCGAATCACGCTTGCTAACAGGTTAAACGCTATTAGCCGAGACTGGAACATGGGGCAGCATCACAAAACCGCCGATGTACAGGATGGGGAAGAGTATATCTCTAAGTCTCGTAAAGAGTTTGAAGGCAAAAACGACAAAGAGTTAGAAGCTCTGGCGCGTACTGTCCCTGAGTGCATTGCGTTTAACCAGATAACCGGGGTACGGGATGGATGGTTCACAGCCGCTCCGATCATTGTCTATCTTGGTGACATGAGCCGCTTTCCTAGTGTTTCTAGTCTGTGGCACTACTGCGGCTACCACGTTGAGGACGGTAAAGCGCCTAAACGAACAGCAGGCAAGGCACAGACTTGGAATGGCCGACTCAAGACAACTCTCTATCTGCTTGGGATGTCTCTGATAAAGAACAATCCCAAGTGGCGTCCGGTATACGATGAATACCTTCAGCAAGAGCTAGCCACACACGATGAAAAGCATCCGGGCTGCAAGACGAAGCAAGGGCATTGCGGTGCTCGCGCACGTCGCCGGATGATTAAGGACATTCTCAAACAATACTATATGCTTATGCACTCTGCCAACTAACCAAGAAGGTTCTGTAGCCCATGTGTGGAGTGTCAGTTAGAAGAGTGCAAAACTAAGGTGGTTGGTGCTCAAGTAATGGGTGGAACCCACTGTGACTGTTCGCACCAACCACCTTTACGTTCTTTGTCTACTGTGTGGACCGTAAGAAGGGTGATAACCAGCGGCACTGTGTCTTCACAGTAGACGTTGTAGACTAGAGTGAACCAAAAGCGTTGTGTACACCACTCACTCGGTGTTCACTCTAGCCCTCAACAAAATGGTGTGACTCCATAGGAAATGTGCTATCCATTGTACTGTTTCAGCACACCATTTTGTTGAGGGCCATGATGGCAGTGATACCCAGAAAGGCCATGCTCTCAAGCAGCACAGCGATACGGAGCGCCGAATGAACAATGAAACTCATCGATACTTTGCACTCAGTACCGCTGATCTTAAATCCTAACAGGAGAAAACGATGACTACAGTGAAAGCTATTAAGTCTAAGAAACCTACTAAAACCGCAACAGCAAACCGAAACACGATCCGCTGGATGGCTTGGCGTGAAGCTGGACATGAGCCTACACGCGCTGAGTGTATCGCACTATTGAAGAAGCATAATACGACATTTAAGGAAGACGCTGCTTCAATGGCTAGGGATGAACGCGACCCGGAAACGGGAAAACCGACCTGTATTGACTCTAATCTGTCATTCCTTGCTTGGGACATCTTGGTTAACCGGGCACGCGCCATCGACTATTCCCCTAGCCGCAACTACTTGGCAGGCTTGTTGCAGCAAGCACACAACTACACTTGCACGGTGACACGCGAGACTCTGCAACTGGAAAGCGGCGCTAAGATCGTAGTGCCTAAGTATGTCAGTAAGGCGGGTGGCGGCGTCGTGCTTCTCAAGCGCGAGACAAAGCAAGTTCTCGAAGCGATGGCGGCAGAGTTTGTGGAAAGGGCGAGACAGCAGATGTTGCGCTGGAAGAGTGTTGGGGCTTCGTTGGATTTTATGAAAGCGACCCTGCATACACTGGAAGAAACGGTAGTTGAAGCCTACGAATTAACGACTTAGTTCTTACTGACACGCCAGGGGAACTGTTTTATACCCATTCGTAACATGCTTGTCAGTAACAAATGATAGTACCGGGTCGCGGCCATATCCAGCATCTTTATCCAGTAACTCAGTGCTGCTGCCCGGTATTATCAGCTTTTTAACTTAAAAAAGGAGAACAACATGAGCGCCACAGGTACACCAGTAGAAGATGTCGAGCAGGATGAGATTCCGAAGGAAGAAATAGAGACGAATGTAAACTTAATCAAGGCTTACATTGACAAGTGTGGAACGTCTAATTTACGCAGGATCGCCTTTTTGACGATGGTTCTGTCCATCCTTGCGTGCAGTCTCACCCCTAACCAGTTCGATTCGATCCTCAGTGAAGCTTACAAGGAGTTGGAACGCTATGAGCAACAGTAACATGTTTGAGTATTTCTGTATGAATTGCGGAGCACTGGCAACCAAGACTCCGCTTAAGAACCAAAAAGACTGGCAAATCCTAGACGTGAAAGAATTTTCACATTTGGGTAGCTGGCACTGCACAGGCGGCTGTAAGGGCAAAGTGAAGGTCAAGCGTAAGGCTGTTAAGCAAGTAATCTCTATAGCAGCGTGAAAGGGAAACTAAAATGACAGCAACTCTAGTAGTTGCAGGCAGTGAAACTGACGTAGAAACACTTCGCGCTATCGAAGTGAAGCAAGAGATAGACCGGATCAAAACGAACCTGCATGAAGGTCTGTTTGACTTGGCCGAACTTCTAGCAGAGGCGCGTAGCAAAAGTTTCCATGTCAATTGGGGCTTCGCTCGATTTGGTGATTGGGTTGAGCAGGGTAGTGGGCTGGATATTGCCGCTAGGACGGCCTATTACCTGATTAACATCATTGAAAAGGGCAAGCTTCTCGGTATTCCTAGAAACCATCTTCGCGCCGTGAAGATGTCCAAGCTGAAAGAAATCTTCTCACTCGACGCTGGCACAAATGGCGAGACAATTAAACAGCTAGTAGAACAAGGGCAGGGATTGTCACTGGAAGAAGTTCGTAACGCGGTCAACCAAGTAAAGACTGGTACAGGGCTGGAGCCGTTGGTCTATATGACGGTCAAGCTTCCCAAGTCAGTAAAGCAGATTGTGGACGACGCTTTTGAAATCGTCCGCAGAAACTACGGCGACAAGCTGAATGAGTACGGCGAGCCGTTTGACCTGTCCGACAGCGGTTGCTTGGAACTGATCTGTGCTGAGTATCTTACTAATCCCAACTCATTTGGAGAACAACCATGATCGTAGCTGGCTTCGATGGGATGAACTTTAACCTTCAGATGGCTCCGAAAGAGCTTAAGACCCTCTTTCTAGCTCTTAGTGAGTTACAGCAGGCCAATCACAAGGTGGTAGCCGACCAACTCATTCTGGATGGTTTCACCGATACTACCGCCGATGTGTTTGCCATGCTGCGGCAATTCCAGTTGACGATGGACGTAATGGCTCCGATGTTGAAAGGGCCTAACTTCGTCACGCCGCCTGAAGAAGACGTTAAGCCTGAGCCGGTGGTCTACAAAAATTGAGCCGTCTAAAACTAGAACTAAAAGAGTACGCCAAACTAGCCAAGCAAGTAATTGCCAGAGACAACTTCAAATGCCGAGTTTGCATATCCCGGCAACGCTTGCAGGCCCACCACATCGTTTATAGGTCGCACGGCGGCGATGATGCCGCCGAGAACCTGTTAACGGTCTGTAACAAGTGTCACAGGTTGATTCACGACAACCGGCTTCTGCTTATTCTTGATGGGGACAAACTCAGCTTTATATATAAGGTCAGATTAAGTTAGGAGACTCAGATGCGAACATCACGTACAACTGTAACGATCTTTTTCCCTGATGGAAAGGTAGAGTCGTATTCTTCGATAGAGAATCTGCATGTGATACGGGCTACTAGTGGGCACATATCGTTCGAGCATTAAACAGAGCATGGGGTGCAGTTAGTCCAGACATCCTTGCCCTATGTCGTCCGAACGGAAAGGTCCGACAGATGAAACCTGAAGATAAGAAGATCGAGACAATAATCACATTAACTGGCAAGGAAAGTGTTCAATATAGTGACTGTAAGGACATCGCTGTTACCTTGTCCGGTATTAGGTTCATAGGGACACGAAGGCTGGCAGAAACCTTATGGGGTCGTGTGTCTGTGGAATCGACCTTACCTTACACCATCGAAATATACGAAGAACTTACAACAACTGCATAGTGTGCAGACGTGGTTTTTAGACCCAAAAAAATAATACCAGAAAGCGAGGGATGAAACGTGGAACTTAGACCGTATCAACGAGATGCTTTGGAAGCGAGCAAGCAGAAGTTCAAAGCCGGAGTCACACGGCAGTTAATAGCACTGCCTACCGGCACCGGAAAGACGCCATTATTCGCCTGTGTACCAGACTTCTTCGGCTTCCAAGACCGTTGTATGGTTCTGGTCCACCGGGAAGAACTGGCCCAACAAGCCGCCGACAAGCTTAGGACATGGAACCCTAACCGGACGGTGGGGGTAGAGATGGCTAATAGCTATGCCGGAAGTGCGGACCTTGTAGTGGCCTCAGTTGCAACGCTAGGGCGTCTAGGAAGCTCTAGGATCGAAAGTTTTAACCCAGACGACTTCCAGGCCATAATTTGCGATGAAGCCCACCACAGCACCGCTAATAGCTATAAGAACGTCTTTAATCACTTTGGTCTGTTGCACCCTGACTCTACTCGTTTATTGCTCGGTGTTACAGCAACGCCGAATAGGGGTGATGGGGCGGCGCTGGCAGACGTATACGATGAAATTATCTACCAGATGTCTATTCTGGATGCTATCAAGAATGGCTGGCTGGTAGATATTAAAGGTGTCCGGGTGCGTACCGAGCAGTCTCTTGACGGTGTGCATACCGTGGCAGGTGACTTTGCCCAGAACGAGTTAGCAGAAACAGTAAATACTAATAGTCGAAATGACTTGATTGTGAGGAAGTGGATTGAGCAAGCCAAAGAAAGGCAAACTGTTGTTTTTACCGTTGACATCCAGCACGCGAAAGACCTTGCCGAAGCCTTTGGACGCTACGGGGTTGCAGCCCAAGCAGTCTGGGGAGACGATCCAGAAAGGCAAACTAAGCTTACAGAACACCGAAGAGGAAACCTTCGAGTGCTATGCAATTGCGGCGTCCTGACCGAAGGCTACGACGATCCGGGCATCGGCTGTATAGTTATGGCGCGGCCTACCAAGAGCAATCTGTTATTTTCGCAAATGGCAGGCCGGGGAACACGTTTACCAGAGGGCATTCAGAACTTGAATCAGGCGAAGTTGGCTAAGGTTCCACTTTCAAAGACAGACTGCTTGTTAATGGACGTGGTAGACAATACTAGCCGCCATAGCCTAGTAACAGTCAATACGATCTTCGGGCTAGGCGGTAATCTGGACCTGAAGGGTAACTCTGTAGTCGATGCGCTCAAGAAGATGGAAGACGCCGCCAAGAAGGTTCCTGCGGCAGACCTGAGCCAAGTCGAAGACCTGAACAAGCTGAATGCGTACCTAGAGTCTGTAGACCTGTTTGCGGTGAAGTACCCAGAGACGGTGCTTACCAACTCTACGTTCCAGTGGCATCAGAACACGGCTAAAGATTCCTATGTTCTGTTGCTGCCGGATAACGAGTCCGTTGTCATCAATCAGGACTTGTTGGGGAACTACAACATCGTAGGGACCATCAAAGGCAACAAGGTACATGATAATGTCGGCAAGAACATCGCAGAAGCGTTCCATCAGGCCGACTCGCTTATCAGTACATTTGGGCACGATCTGTTACACCTGCTTCGCCGGGAAGCTGGTTGGCACAGCGACCCGGCAACCCCTAGACAACTAGGATTGTTGCGCCGTCTGGGAATCACCGTACCACCTAACCTAAGTAAAGGCGATGCAGCTAAGAAGATCAATCAACACTTTGCGAGCAAGGGAAGACCATTCTATATGACAAGAGAAAGGGTGACTGCATGAGTAATTTAACTTTTAATCCAGAACTACCGGCTCCGAAACCTAAGACCTATTCGGGAGATGTGTTCATTCATCAGACTAAGATAGGTAAAATCTACTATAGTGTAGACGAGGCTCAACATAAATTCGCAGCATCGGAAAACTTTTCCGGTTTTACCTATAAAGCTAAATACTTGGTAGAGCTAGCCGATGCCCTGAAAGCCGCCGATCAAATGGCCGGAGTAACGCTGAAGTAAATGACAGGCAATGACGCTTCAAAGGCGCAAGCCTACTTAGAACAGAAAGCATGGAACCACAAGCCTAGCGGTACGGACAACGCGGCTGTAGAGACATGCCCTTTCTGCGGAAACGACAATTACAAGTTCATCGTGAACGTCAATGGTGGTGCTAACGATGGCCTCTGGAATTGCAAAGTCTGCGGAGAAAAGGGCAGTCTCTACATGCTTCGTCAACGCACAGGCGATGCGGAAGCGGGCATAGTATCCCTGCATGACTCCGCAAATGGTAGTACACCACCGCCTTTACCAGACGTTAGGGCAGCGAAGTGGCGGCTGCTTAACGATCCTGACTTTGCTCATGTGTTGGACTACTTGGTAGCAGAACGTGGTTTCAGTATGGCCGTTATCGAAAGCATGGGCCTTGGAGTGGATCGAGACGATAGCGGTAAATGCTGGATAAGCTTCCCCTACTTCAATAAGGATGGCAACGTCACCTTCGTTAAATACCGAAGCGTGCCGCCAGAAAAGAAAGCTTTCAGGGCCACGTCCGGGCGTGAGGCTGGGTTATACAACGACACAGTTATCACATCCGGTATGGATGATCTTGTCTTTGCGGAAGGCGAAGCCGATACCCTATCGTGCCTATCGAACGGGATTGCAAATGTAGTTGGTATCCCCGGCGCTAACACACAGAAGGCGGCGTGGATTACGAAGGTAGACAACGCGAAGCCGAAGAAGCTGTATCTGTTGTTTGACCGGGATAAGGCCGGTCAGGATGCAGCGCACAAGATGGCTAATCGGCTAGGCATAGAGAAGGCTCACAATATCCTGCTACCGGAATTCACTACGAGAGACGGTAAGCCGGGTAAGGACATCAACGAGTGGTTTCGGGCCGGTCACACGCTGGATGAGTTCAATACGCTCAAAGAACAGTCAAGGCCGTTCGATGTGGCCGGTGTGCAAGGTGTCGTCTCGATTATCGAAGAGATACAGAACGACATCGAAACACAAGGGGCACAGCGATATGCACTTGACACACCGTGGACACCGCTAACCGAGAAGCTGGGCGGCGCAAACTACGGTGAGGTCATTGGTATTATCGCAGAAGGTAAAGTTGGTAAGACGACCATGTGCCTCAACTGGCTGGATTACTACAGTCAGAAGGGCATACCGTCTTTGTTCTTCTGCCTAGAAATGACACAGAAGGCATTAGTCCGTAAGTGGATCAGCTACCGCACGCAGACGGATGACACACCTACCAAGTCGCAATTCACCAAGCAGACCGTCATAGACGGCTTAGAGATTGCCAAGAACATGCAGGGTGATTTGTTATTTGGATTCTGCCGGGTCCATAAGGTCCAAGAAGTGTTTGACCTGATTCGGCAAGCGGTACGCCGGTACGGGGTGAAGGTGGTTTGCTTCGACAACCTGCAATTCCTAGTTCGTAGCATCGAGCACTCCGCACAAGAGACAGCCAGCATATCGAAGCAGTTCAAAGAGTTAGCGATGGAGCTAGAAATCTGCATTCTACTGGTGGTCCAACCGAACAGGGTAAGGGAAGGGGATATTGTCGCCGCTCGCAACGCGGCCAATTCCAGCGCCATAGAGAAAGATGTAGACGCTATGATCGCCCTACATCGAAACAGGACAGCCAAGATTAAAGCCGATGACTTTCACGGCTATCTGGACGCGGCAGAGAACTTCGAGCCACAACTACTTTGCCGGGTTGACTTGTCACGCTACGCTCCGGGCGGTGTATGCACTCTCTGGATTGAAGGCGGTACGAGCACCATCAGGGAGTTCCGAGAGGACGACAAGAGTTCTGTCAAGCAACACAATACGAATCCGAACATCGAAAGGGAAGCACCAGCGATATAATGCTAGACAATATAACGACTTGACAACACAACGTCAGGTGTAGTATACTTACTAAATCAAATTAAGGGAAACCAATGATTCCAGAAATTCAAAGGGCAGTTGAAGGTGAGATTCTGAAAGGTATACCCATCGTTGAAGACAATCGCGCCACGGTATACGAACAGCACGTAGAAGGTGCGGCACAGTTACAGAAATACATGCAGACAAATTACATAAATAAAGGGGTTCGCGCCGTGCTGGTGGGCGTAGTTAAAAATGACAATCTCCGATACGCAGTCTACGTGCAACCTGGATTCCTTCGAGCCACCGAGCCAGAGTAGAAAGGATGAGGATTCCGGGTACAACTGCACACTGTGCAAAGACACGGGCAAACTCCTAGCACTAGAAGAAGACGACGAAACAATGTCCGGCTATTCAGAAGTGAAGTGCTGGGGAATCAATCATGGCAGAGAGTAGCTGGCAAGAGAAGTTCTACGAGTTAGCTGACCTGTACTTGAAGAATGATGTTCTCTTGTTGACAGCCTGTCAGATTATCGGGAAGTCACAAGCATACATAGAAGCCTACAGCAATGCACTTGGTGGAAAGCAACTAGACCATCTGGAAGTACGTGGAAGACACGCTATTTCTAAGATCGTGAATGGAGAAGAACAGACAGAACCATCTATGCCACGATCCAGCGCAGTAGCTAAAGTACGTGACATGAGGAAAGTACAGCAACAAAAGAAGATCAACGTCAGTAAGGCGATGGAGTTGTAATGTTGACCAGTTCGGCCAAGAGTAAAGGTAGGAGATTACAGCAGTTCGTCCGCGATGCTCTGCGTTCTTTGGGAGCATCGCGTGGGTTGGTAGCAGAAGACATAGAGAGCCGGGGAATGGGCCAAAACGGGTGCGACCTGATACTCTCACCGGCAGCGCAAAGAGTCTTCGACCTAGCTATTGAGTGTAAGGCATGTGAGTCTCTCAACGTCCATAAAGAGTTCTGGGAGCACTACGGTAAGTACAGTACCAAAAGCAGCCTGAAGCTGCTTATCCATAATAAAAACAGGTGTGAGCCGCTAGTCACTATAAAGTTTGTGGATTTTATCGGCCTACTGGAAAAGGGATTAGTGAAAACCACAAGTGAAAGTAAAGTTAAAGAAACCACGTAACCGCTTAAAGAGATTGACGTGGCAGGCCAATCGGAACGAATGGTATGCCAAGGCATTCAGTCGCGTTGTGCCCTGCTATGAAGAAATAGAATCACTCAGCGGCACTATCAGTTGTGCGGGGTTTTATCGCCTGCTCGAAAAAGGCGGTAGTGGCGGGGATACTGGGCAACTACATATCACGCACTCGGACTTGATAGCCGATGTCGAGCTAGTTCTTAAGCATGTGCTACAGAAGTTTAACTTAGAAGGAATCGTATTGCAGGAATTGCCAAAAGAAACACAGTTGAAGATAGGGAAAGAGTTCATCAAGAGGCACATCTATCCACTGCACGCCTACTTGAAGCCGGGGATGGTAAAAAGCGATGTCTGAAAAGCAGCCTGTAACATCGGGTTATGTTCAAGTTGTCCCAGTACAAGGGCAGGATGTATTCCAGCCGCCGCCGTCACTAAGTGTTACACCGCCGCCACCGTCAGGGCCGGTCACTATTAATATCAATGTCAACACAGCACCGCCGCTCAAAGAGCCGGTGAGTGCCGAAGAGTTGTTTCTTAGGGAATCCGTTGGTTGGTTTGCAGCGGGAATGGAAAACGAGTTACAGGCTAAGGACACCTACGACGCGTCCGCGCCGGTCAATGAATTGCTTCGGACTCTGCAAGGGAAGTTCGGTGAGGTTAAAGCCGCTATCGAATTGGGCCTGTCACCGGAAACAGTTCTGGAAGAGGCTTGCAAAGCGGCGAACATCCTTATGAATATAGTCGATAACTACGGCGACGAGCACCAAGAGAATTGATGGCTATTGAACGAGAAGCACCGCGAACAGCGGCAGAGAAGCAGAAGGCAGCGGAAGCAGCATTTGCCACGATTGAGAAGGATCACGGCAAAGGCTCTATCTTTGACCTGTCTAAGAAAGTGGGGATGGATTGGCCGCATATACCGACAGGACTGATAGGTTTGGATCACACAGTTTTAGGGATAGGTGGTATTCCAAGAGGTCGCATCACAGAGATATATGGACCTGAATCCGGGGGGAAGACGACACTGACGCTGCACACAATAGCCTCTGCACAGCGTGCAGGAGAGCTATGCGCCTTCATCGATGCGGAGAACGCACTAGACCCAACATGGGCCAACAAGATCGGCGTAGACGTGGGCAAGCTGGCTGTGTCACAACCAGACAACGGTGAGCAAGCACTAGAAATAGTCCAGACGTTAATAGAATCACAGGCGTTTGGAGTGGTAGTGGTTGATTCCGTTGCTGCCTTGGTTCCCAAAGCAGAGCTAGATGGTGACATGGGTGATGCCCATATGGGCCTGCAAGCTAGGTTGATGTCTCAAGCCATGCGAAAGCTTAGTGGAGCAGTGGCCCGGTCCAACACGGCACTAATCTTTATTAACCAGATTAGGGACAAGATCGGCGTCATGTTCGGCAGCCCAGAGACGACTACAGGCGGGAGAGCGCTGAAGTTCTACGCCAGCCTGCGTCTCGATGTAAGGCGTGTCTCTGGTATCAAGATCGGTGATGAAGTCACCGGCAACCAAGTACGAATTAAGACGGCTAAGAACAAGATGGCACCGCCGTATCGAGACACTGTGGTTGAGTTAAAGTTTGACCGTGGGTTTGATACCACAGGCAACCTTGTTTCTACAGCCGTGGATATGGGTGTGGTAGAGAAGAGTGGCTCATGGTTGTCTTACAAAGGCGAGCGCCTAGGACAAGGACAAGAAAACGCAAGAGAACTGCTAGACAACAATAAAGATTTATATGCAAAAATTCTGAAAGATACTTCGGAGAAACTAAAGTGAGCGACGGTTTCACAGTGGGGGATAAGGTTAAGTTCAACGTAGGAAGACCAGACGGTCCTATCTTTTATGGCACCGTGACTAGGGTATACGAAGACGGACGTACAAACATTCAACCAGATCGTCCAGGCTATCTTGGACCGGGGATTAAGTTCCACAACATTACGAAAGTTGGGCCAGTAAAGAAATGAGAGACTGGTCCAATCTAGCGCGAATAGTATACAGGAGAACCTATTCGCGCCGTGGTCGTTACGAAGACAGCCCACTAGAGAAGTGGGAGAACACAATCATGCGGGCAATTAACGGTAATTGCCGCATAGCTTCCGAGCACGGTCATCCTGTTGACCCGGCAGAAGTATCTGAGCTTCATAGGCTAGGCATGGAACGTAAGTGCATTCCTGCTGGTCGCGGTCTGTGGTTTAGCGGCACAGAAGCGCACTTCAACATCGGTGGGGCTGCCCTTAATAACTGTTGGTATAACAATTCTAGTGACTGGCACGCGTTCGTATGGGCACAAGACATGCTTATGCTTGGTGGCGGCGTAGGCATGAGCGTAGAGCATAAGTTCACAAGCAAGCTACCGAAAGTGAAGGCTAATGTTTCGATCATCCACAGAGCCACGAAAGACGCTGACTATATCGTGCCAGATTCCAGAGAGGGATGGTGTGAGTTACTGTCTAGAGTACTCGAATCTTATTTTGTTACCGGGAGATCGTTTAGTTATTCAACTATCTGCTTGCGCGGATTCGGTGAACCTATACGAGGTTTTGGTGGAACAGCAAGCGGACCAATCCCGTTGGTTAAATTTGTGGAGACTCTTAGCAGCATCTTCAAAGGCCGCGAAGGACATCATCTTAGACCGATAGACGCGGCAGACATTATCACCGCAACCGGAGAGATGGTTGTAGCAGGTAATGTGCGCCGCAGCGCCATCATTATCATTGGCGATTGTTGGGATAAAGACTTCCTGAAGGCGAAACGCTGGGACTTAGGTTCCATTCCTAGCCATCGAGCCAACGCAAACTACAGTGTCGCTTGTGACGATATTGACGATTTGCACCTGTTGTTCTGGAAGACCTTTGAGGCTGGGGAAGCTTACGGCATCATCAACCGCTCTGCGATACGCAAGTACGGGCGCACAGGTGAGCTTAAGAAAGACACCGCTGAAGGCGTTAATCCGTGCGCTGAAGCCACACTAGAACCATATGAGCCGTGCAACCTACAAGAGATTGCACTGCCAAACTTAAAAGACGAAGAGGAATTTGAGCACGTAGCACGCTTGATGCACCGCTGGGGTAAGCGCGTAACACTCGAAAATTATCACCATGAAGAAACTCAGGCTGTTATTGCTCGTAATCGTCGTGTTGGTACTGGCATCACTGGCTGTTTGGCATCGCCTCTATTTAATGCCCAAGCACTTGACCGTGCCTACAGAGCCATTCAGTCCGAGAACGCCGACTACTCTAAGAGCCTTGGAATACCAGAGAGTATTAGAACAACCGTGGTAAAGCCGTCCGGCACCGTTTCTAAGGTGCTAGACATGGATGGTTACGAAGGTATCCATCCTGCTTATAGCCGGTACATCATTCAGCGTATAAGGTTCGCGGCGAACGATCCGCTTATCCCGTTGCTTCGGGAAGCTGGTCACAACGTGGAACCAGTTCTGAAGTT
>Ga0134126_10008918_pt1 | contig 12626 bp, 4 predicted proteins | sample KB31752_FD_96881 | JGI IMG/M metagenome (GOLD analysis project Ga0134126, IMG submission 96881) | Terrestrial soil microbial communities with excess Nitrogen fertilizer from Kellogg Biological Station, Michigan, USA - KB3-175-2 | ecosystem: Environmental > Terrestrial > Soil > Unclassified ...
AGCGTATCGTTTAGACCCTTCATCATCGCCTTCATGCCTACCAGCCCCGCAGGGATCCCGTGCGCTTTTAAGAAATTAACCGCATGCGACGCGCCATGGTCCGCCGTGAGGAAGACGAGGTAATTGCCTTTGCCGACCTTTTCATCCAGGTAACCAAAAAAGGTCGCCAGATCCTTATCCAATCGTAAATACACGTCTTCCACCTCGATGGAGTTCGGACCGTATTTGTGCCCCACATAATCGGTAGAGGCGCAGTTGATCGTCAGGAAATCCGTTCCCTGCCGCTGTCCCAGCGCATAGCCATCGATCGCCGCGCGGGCGAATTCCAGGGTAAGCGTATTGCCCATCGGCGAACTCCGGATATTGTCATGATCCTCCTCATATGCCTTCCGCATATCATGCGGAAACACCGGCGCCTTCTCGCCCTTGAACAAACCCTCCCAGGCCGTGCTGTCCGCCGTGCTCTGCTTATACGAATCTATCGGGTACAAGGTATTCCACCCACTGGCTACCAGCTTCTCCGGTTCGTTCCGGGCATTGAACCGCTGCACCCATTCGGGCAATTCCTTCATATACCACGTGCTGGTGCTGAAACAACCCTTGACATCGTCGAACCAAAAGGCCCCGGTAGGTGTATGCCCCGCCGGAAGGATCGAAGCCCGGTCTTTCAACGAAACACCCACGACACGGCTGCGAAAATTCGTCGCCAGCATCAGCTCATCGGTAATGGTCGTCGCCAGCAGGTTACGCGGCGACATGTTTCCCGCGGGAGAGCTGCCGCCAACTGGGCTCACCGTGCTGTCCGACACACAATACACCGACGCACCCGTGGCCTGATCGACCCAATCGTTACCCGTGATCCCATCGATCGACGGGACCGATCCGGTGAAGATCGTGGTATGCCCCACCGCCGTATAAGAGGGGAGATGGCTGATATAGGTTTGCTCGCACGAATAACCTTCGTTCAACAACCGGCGAAAACCGTCCTTTCCATAACGATCATAGTACCGGTAGAGATAGTCCCAGCGCATCTGGTCCACCACGATGCCGACCACCAATTTGGGCCGGGCAACAGACTGCGCCATACCCGGTGACAGGAGAATAACGAATAGCAAAAGGATCGAAAAACGTTTCATATGGGAAATTTTTAAGCGGCCCGAAGGTATGGTATTCTTCTACCACAAAAGCCATCTGGAGATTAAAATTGCTTTCATTTTATTTCAAGTTATTTTTTATGCTTCCAAATTGTTTCACTAGTTTTGGTTTTCACGATCAATTGCTTTCGATATGAAAAAGATCCTTTCTACCCTTGCGCTGCTGGCATCTGCGCTGCTCCTTCACGCACAATCCACCACCATCGACAGCGGCTATCGGCCGCCCACCTATCCATCTCGTCTCGCGCTGTTCAAAAGCTACCCCAACTCGACCAGCGACGTGGTCTTTCTCGGCAACAGCATTACCGCCGGGGTCGACTGGAATGAACTGCTTCAGCTTCCCCAGGCACGCAACCGCGGCATCTCCGGCGACATCACCTTCGGCGTGCTCCAGCGGCTCGACGAAGTCACGGAAGGTCATCCGGCAAAAGTGTTTATCCTCATCGGCATCAACGACATCGGCCGCGATATCCCCGACAGCCTGATCCTGCGCAACTACGAATGGATGATCCGGCGGATCCAAATGGCATCGCCCCGGACCAAGATCTATTTCCAAACCCTGCTCCCCACCAACAATACGTTTACCCAGCACAAAGAACATTACAACAAGGACGAGCATATCCTCGCCGTGAACCAGGGGATCAAACGGCTTACCGAACAATACCATATCACGCTCGTCGATCTCCATCCGCATTTCCTCGACAAGAACGGGAAGCTCGACGCAAGCTATACCATGGATGGCCTGCACCTCAACGACAGGGGATACCAGGTCTGGAAAGCCGTCCTTCAACCCTATCTATAATTTCCAAACACACCATCTTTCCCACATGGACTCACGTCGCGAATTCCTCAAAAAAGCGATGCTCCTCTCGGCCGCCGCGGGCTGGAATGGCATCTTTCCCGAATCCGTACTCAAGGCAATGAGCATCGATCCCGCTCCCGGCAGCAGCTGGCAGGATGCTGAACACGTGGTCATCCTAATGCAGGAGAACCGCTCGTTCGATCATTGTTTCGGCACCCTCAAAGGCGTCCGTGGCTTCAACGATCCGCGGGCCATGCGAATGCCGGATCGCAACCGCGTCTGGCTGCAGACCAACGAAAAAGGCGAGACCTACGCCCCCTTCCGCTTCGACATCCGCGATACGAAGATCACCTGGATGGGCTCGATCCCGCACGTCCGCAGCAGCCAGGTCGACGCCTTTAACCGCGGCCACCATGACAAATGGCTCTCCGCGAAACGCTCGGCCAATCCGCAATATGCCGACATGCCGCTGACACTCGGTTACTATACCCGCGAAGACCTTCCCTTCAACTATGCGCTGGCCGACGCCTTCACGATCTGCGACCAGAACTTTTCATCCGGCATGACAAGCACCTGGCCCAACCGGCTCTTTCTCTGGACCGGCAGGATCCGCCAGGAACTCGATGCCGTATCCAAGGCCTATATCCGCAACGATGTCGAAACAGGTGAGATCTCCTGGACCACCTTCCCGGAATTGCTCGAAAAAGCCGGCATCCCCTGGAAAGTATACCAGAACGATCTCACGATCGGCGGCGGTTTCACCGGCGAAGAGCGCGCCTGGCTCGCCAACTTCGGCTGCAACCTGCTCGAACCATTTGACCAATACAACGCGCGGTTCACTCGCCGCTATACGGAGAGTCTAAAGAACCGCGCCGCTTCACTGCCCGGCGCGATCGACGCGCTCAGGACCCAGGCCGCCGCCCTCCCCCAGGGAGACCCCCAACGCAACAAGCTCGAAAAAGAGATCGCGACAAAACAAGACCTCCTGCAAAAAACGCGCGAAGAGCTCGAAAGATTTACACCGGAGAATTTCGAAAAGCTGAGCGCCACCGAAAAAGCGCTCTATAAAAAAGCGTTCGCCATCAATGACGGCGACCCGGACTATCATCGCCTCACCAGCATTAGTTACGAAGACGGCGGCCAGCAACGCCAACTGGAGGCTCCCGCGGGTGATATCCTCCATAAGTTCAGGCAGGACGTGGACAACGGCCGTCTTCCCGCCGTATCCTGGCTCGTGGGTCCGGAGAACTTCTCCGACCACCCCACTGCCCCCTGGTACGGCTCCTGGTATGTCTCCGAGATTCTCGACATCCTCACCAGGAACCCCGAAGTCTGGAAAAAGACCATCTTCATCATGACTTACGACGAGAACGACGGATACTTCGACCACATTCCCCCCTTTGTCGCGCCGGACCCGCAAAACCCGCAAACCGGGAAATGCTCCCCCGGCATCGATACCACGGTGGAATATATCCGCAGAGAACAGGAGCTCAGGGAAGGGGTGAAACCCAGGGAAGCCCGCGAGGCGCCCGCAGGGCTCGGCTTTCGGGTACCCATGATCGTTGCCTCTCCCTGGAGCCGCGGCGGACGCGTATGCTCGCAGGTCTTCGACCACACCTCCGTCTTTCGTTTTGTCCAAACCTGGCTCAACAAAAAATCCAATGCCGGCATCGACGAAACGAACACCAGCGCCTGGCGAAAAACAGTGACCGGCGATCTCACCAGCGTCTTCCAACGCTACGAAGACGCGGCGCCCGAACAACTGCCCTGGCTGAAAAGACAACCCTTTATCGAGAAGATCTTCAACGCGAAATTCCGCCCGGCCCCCGCCGGCTATAAGGTACTCTCCGCGCAGGAGATAACGCAGATCAACAACGCTCCCGCCTCGTCTGCGCTCATGGCCCGGCAGGAACCAGGGATTAAACCCAGCTGCGCACTTCCCTACCAGCTGTATGCCGATGGCAGCCTCAGCGACGACGGCCGGCACTTCGTCATTCGGCTCGAAGCGCGTAAAGACGTCTTCGGCGATCGCTCCGCCGGCTCGCCCTTTAACCTCTTCGAATCCGATAAAGACATGCGGTCCTATGCCGTCATCGCCGGTGGCACGCTCACCGAACAGCTGCCCGTCAAAGGCGCGTACTACTTCGAGGTCCACGGCCCCAACGGATTTTGCCGCCAATACAAAGGCCATCATAAAGGGCCCTCGCTGCAGATCGATTGCGAATACGAACGGCAACCCGGCGATGCCAAAAAACTCACCGGTCGCCTCCAGCTCCGCGTCCGCAACCGCGACACCCATCGCCCCTATACGCTTGTGCTGACCGACCGCTCCTATAAAAACCAATCGATCACCCAAAACATCGCAGCCGGAGCGACAACCGACGTGCTCTTCGAAACGGCCACCAGCCACGGCTGGTACGACTTCAATGTCACCGTGAAGGACGCGGATCCTTTCGAACACGCCTACAGCGGTCGCGTAGAAACCGGCAAAGACGGCTTCACCGACCCTTTTATGGGCGCTACCGTGTAAATGACATGCTCCTCTTAATCAGGAAGCCGGCCCTTTGGGGCCGGCTTCTTTTTGATTAAATTTTATTTCAAATGGTTTAAATTAGTTTGTTTTCATTTAAATTAACTTTACATTTGTTTCAATTGCTTTAAACAGTTCACTCCAAAACTGATCGCCATATGTACAACACCCATCGGGTCCACCGGTTACTCCACCGGGGACTCGGCCTTTTCATTCTGTTGCTTCCCGTTCTCCTGTCTTTTGGCCAGAACAAAGCCATCCACGGGGTCATTACCGATGATAAGGGGAATCCTCTCGCCGGCGTGACCATCACCGTCAAAGGCACGTCCCGGGCCGTGACCACCAACGACAAGGGCCAGTTCGAGCTGTCCGCGGATGCCGGAGCCACCCTCGTATGCACCAGCATCGGCTATGCTACGCAGGAAGTACGCGTTAAAGGTCATGGTTCCCTGTCCTTCGTCCTCAAAGATGCCGCCAGCGGACTCAACGAAGTGGTCGTCGTGGGTTACGGTACGCAAAAAAAGATCGACCTCACCGGCGCCGTGAGCCAGGTGGGCAAAGAGGTCTTCGAAGACCGGCCGATGCCCAATATCACCCGCGGTCTGGAAGGTGTGATCCCCAACCTCAATATCAAGATGACCGACGGGAAACCCACCCGCAGCTCGGACTACAATGTCCGCGGCACGACCTCCATCGGCGCGGGCGGCAGCGCTCTCATCCTCATCGACGGCGTACCGGGCGATCCCAATATGCTCAATCCGAACGACATCGAGAACGTCACCGTCCTCAAAGACGCGGCGGCCTGCGCCGTCTACGGCGCCCGCGGCGCCTTCGGCGTGATCCTCATCACTACGCAAAGCCCGAGGAAAGGCCATACCCGGCTCAATTATTCCAGCAGCCTCACCTTCAGCACGCCGACGATCAAACCCAAGTTCGTTACGAACGGCTATACCTGGACGAAGAACTTCGACTCGGCCTACTATGCCTACTACGACTACAAATCGCACCCGGCCAAGGCGAACAGCGTTTTCCCGTTCTCGCTCGACTATCTCGACTCGCTGCGTATCCACGACCAGGATCCCAGTCTGCCCAAAACAGGCATAGACCCCACCACCGGCAATTACGTTTATTATGGCAATTCCGACTGGCAGAAGCTGCTCTATGCCCCCACCGATCCCAGCACCGACCAGTCGCTAAGCGTATCCGGCGGCGGCGATAAGGCCTCCTACTATCTCTCCGGTCATTACCAATACCAGCGCGGCATCTTCCGCTACAGCCCCGATCACTACAAAGTGTACAACATCCGCTCGAAGGGAACCGTGGAACCCTTCAAATGGCTGAGACTTGAAGACAATTTCCAATATGCAAGGACGACCTATTTCTATCCTATCATCAATCACGCCGACCCCGTGACGCCCATCTGGCGCAGGATCTCCGACGAATTCTTCCCTACGACGATGCTCTTCAACCCCGACGGCTCACTCACACAGAATGCGGCGATCACCATGGGCTCATTTGTCTCGGGTAATAACTACTCCAACCAGACGACCAATTTCCTCAGCAATACCGCGGCGTTCAACGCCAAATTCCTCAAGGACCACCTGCGCGTCCATGGCGACCTCACGCTCGCCTATACCTCCTATCTCGAAACCCGCCTGTTCACCCCCGTACCCTATGAAGCCCAGCCCGGCGTCGAGCTGGAAATGGGCGACAGCCGGATGAACCAAACGACCAACACGACAAATTATGTCGGATCGAATCTCTATGCCGAATATGAGCGGAGCGTCGGCAAACACTATTTCAAAGGGCTCCTGGGCTACAACTACGAACATTCGCTGCTGAAGTCCAACTATGTCCAACGCTACGGCCTGATCAATTCCGATCTCCCCGATTTCTCGCTCATCGACGGCCAGGCCTTCACCCTCACCGGCGGCGGCAGCGAATGGAAGACGCTAGGCGGTTTCTTCCGCTTTAATTACAACTATGCCGAGAAATATCTGTTCGAAGTAAACGGCCGCTACGATGGTTCATCCAAATTCCCCGAGGATCAGCAGTACGGCTTCTTCCCGTCCGCCAGCGCCGGATGGCGCGTGTCCCGCGAATCGTTTTGGAACGTTCCGACCAATGTCATCTCCGACTTGAAATTCCGCGGCTCTTACGGGTCGCTTGGAAACGGTAATGTATCCCCTTACCAGTTCCTCGAGACGATGTCGGTAGCCAAACTCGGCATGGTCATCAACGGCATCACCCCGGACGCCACCCAGGCGCCCAACGTGATCCCCGACGGCCTCACCTGGGAAAAATCCACCACCGAAAACATCGGCACCGATATCAGTTTCCTCAATAACCACATCACGGCAAGCTTTGACTGGTATACCCGGTATACCCGGAACATGTTTACCACCGGCTTGCCGCTTCCGGCCGTTTTCGGCGCCAGCGTCCCAAAAGGCAACTACGCCGATCTCAAGACCAGGGGTTGGGAACTCGACCTCGCCTATAAGGGCCAAACCGGCTCTTCGAAACCCCTCCGGTATTCTTTTCACGTGATCCTTTCCGATAACGTGTCCTATATCACCAAATACAACAACCCCACCGGGCTCATCAATACCTATTATAAAGGCGAGAAGGTCGGCAGCATCTGGGGATATGTCAATGATGGCGTCTTTGCCGACGCCAACGACATCACCAAGCATGCCAGCCAGACCCTCATCAAGGTGAGCAGCGCCAATCTTCCCCTGCCCGGCGACATCAAGTTCAAAGACCTCAACGGCGACGGTAAGATCACGCCGGGCAACGGTACCCTGTCCAACCCGGGCGATATGAAGATCATCGGCAACTCTTCCCCTCGTCTGCCCTTTGGTTTCAACGCCAACCTCGACTGGAACAATTTCTTCTTCTCCATATTCTTCCAGGGCATTTACAAACGCAACTGGTGGCCCGGCACAGACGCTTCGCTGTTCTGGGGCCAGTATAACCGCCCCTATAGCTGGCTGCCCGCCGATGTGTTGAAGAACGAATGGTCGCCCACCAACCCCAACGGCTATTTCCCGCGGCTGCGCGGCTATGTGGCGCTCAACTCCGGTACCGAGCTGGCGGTCCAGCAATCGAAATACCTACAAAACACCGGCTATATCCGGCTGAAGAACCTGTCGTTCGGTTACAACCTGCCGGCACGGCTCATCCATCGGGCCGGTATGACGAATGCCAAACTGTATTTTACCGGGCAAAACCTGTGGGTATGGTCCCCCATGTACAAGATCATCCGGACGATGGATCCCGAGGTTGTAGACGGTTCCGATCCCGAGCTCACCAGCGGCGCTGGTAACGGCATGGACTACCCGATGCTGAAAACCTATACCGTTGGATTAAACATCACCTTCTAAGATTCTGAATATGAAAAAAATAGTGCCTTTTCTGTTGGCAGCATTCACCATTACCATCCTTCCCGGTTGTAAAAAAGACGAGCTGGATCTGCAACCCTTCGACCAGCTCACGCCCACCAGCACGTTCAACACCGAAGACGATCTTCAATTGTACATCAACTCGATGTACAAGATCCTGCCGCAGGCCGACGATATCATCCGCGCGGACGACCTCAGCGATTATGCCGCCAACAAAAGCGCGTCGCAATACCTCGTCCCCAATGGTTTCTCCGCGACACAGGCCACCGGCTGGTCCTGGGCCAATCTCCGCAACGTCAACTACTTTCTGCTACACTATCGCCAGGCAAAGATCACCGATGTAAAAAAGAACAACTACGGCGGTATCGCCCGGCTGTTCCGCGCCTGGTTCTATTTCAATATGGTCAGGAAATTCGGCGACGTGCCCTGGTACAGCACCCCGCTCGACGTCGATGATTCCGCACTCTACAAGCCCCGCGATCCGCGGAGCCTGGTCATGGACAGCGTGCTGGCGGATCTCGATTTCGCCTGCGCCAACATCACCGCCATCAAAGACAATTCCGCCTCACAGATCACGCAATCCGTCGCCCTCGCCCTCAAATCGCGCGTATGTCTTTACGAGGGTACCTATCGGAAATACCATCCCGAACTCGGCTTGTCCGGCACCGCGACACAATGGCTCAACGAGGCCGCAACGGCTGCCCAGACCGTGATCAGCAGCAACCAATACAAGCTGCACACCGACGCCAACACCGCCCTGAGCTACCGCGACCTCTTCATCAGCTCGACACCCTATTCGGACGAGGTCATCCTCGCCTACGTTTGCAACGCCAACCTGCAGGTGTTCAACGATGCGAACTGGTATTATACCAGCGCGACCTATGGCGACCGTCTCAGCCTGACCAAAACCTTTATCAACACCTATCTCAACGCCGACGGCAGCCGTTTCACGGACCTCGCCGGCTACGATACCATCCCCTTCTGGAACGAAGTGAAGAACCGCGATCTGCGGCTACAGCAAACCATCCGCCTCGGCAACTACAAACGAAGCGACGGCACCGCCGCACCACCCGACTTTACCTATACCTTCACCGGTTACCAACCCCTGAAATTCACCCTCGACTCCAAGGCCACCGACGGCATCGCCAAGAATGACAACAGTATCCCCATCATCCGGTATGCCGAGGTACTGCTCAATTATGCCGAAGCCAAGGCAGAACTGGGAACGTTCACAGGAACCGACTGGAACAATACCATTCAGCTCCTTCGCGCCCGCGCCGGAATCCCCAATTCACCCCTGCCTACCACCGCCGACCCCTATCTGCAGCAAAATTATTTCCCCGGCATCTCCGACCCCGTTCTGCTCGAGATCCGGCGGGAAAGAGGGATCGAGCTGGCCCTCGAAGGCTTCCGCTATTACGATCTCTTCCGCTGGGGGTTCGGCAACCTGCTCACTATGCCCTACACCGGCCTCTATGTGCCGGCGATGAATACCCTCTATGACCTTAACGGCGACGGCAAACCGGATGTCTCCTTTGTGAGCGCCATCCCCTCGTCCAAAGTTTCCGGGGTCTATTACTTCCTGATCGACAATACCCAGGCCCGCCTCTCGCAAGGTACCTACGGCACCCTCATCTGGCTAAGCAACATTACGCGCGAGTGGGACGACTATAAATATTATTATCCCATACCCTTCAACGAACTCGTTCTGAATCCCAACCTTCAGCAAAACGCGGGCTGGGACCACCCATAATCGTTCAAGCACACCGTACCTCCGACCGCCGGTCTGGCTCCCCGCCAGGCCGGCTTTTTTATGCCCCGTCGCTTCACCTGCACGTTCCCCATCGCTTCTCATACCCTTCCGCCTTCGTTTCGCGTAATAAAATTCAACAAAAAGCAAAAATAAATATTGATTAACTTTTTCTTATCTCTCTATTAATTCCCAGCTTCCAGCACATCCAATGCATTAAATTTCATTCCGATTACTTTAATTTTATTAAAAATTAGGGTAGCAATATTTTAAAAATAATTTCAAAAACTTTTAAAAGCATGATAGTACAGGATTGTTCGTCAATCATTTTAAACTACTTTAGAATCAAGATTAACAAACAAAGGAATTTAAACCTTTTTAAACCCACTAGTTTGCCATTATGAAAAAGACTGTTTCCCACCCATTCAGGCGGCTCTTTCTCGTTTGGGTTCTGCTTATGTTATTGGTTGGCACTACGCAGGCACAAAACGCCGTCACCGGCCGCGTCATAGACGACAAAGGCCAGCCGGTCGCCGGCGCAGCGGTCATGGTCAAAGGATCTTCGAAAGGCACCACCACCAACGCCGAAGGCTTCTTTTCCATTTCAGTTCCACCCGGTACCAAGCTCATCATCCGCTCCATAGGCTATCAAACCGAAGAGATCCTTCCCCAATCCGAAAAGAACTTATCGGTGAGCCTCAAAGCCGTCGCCACCGAGCTCGATGAAGTCACGGTGAGCTATGGTAAACAACGGCAACGTGATGTAACAGGTTCCATCGCGACCCTCAGCACGGCAAAATTACAGGACCAGCCCGTGATGCAATTCGCCCAGCAAATGGAAGGCAAAGTTGCCGGCGTCTCCGTCATGGAAAGCAGCGGCCAGCCTGGGCGCGGTGTTGACTTCCGCATCCGCGGCGCCGCCTCCTTCTACCTCAACAACCAACCGCTTTTCGTGATCGACGGGCTGCCCATCACCGGTAGCATCAATAATATCAACCCCGACGAGATCGAGACATTCACCGTCCTCAAGGACGCTTCGGCCACCGCCCTCTATGGTTCGCGCGCAGCCAACGGGGTTATCCTTATTACCACCAAACATGCCAGAGCAGGCGACTCCCGGGTAGAGTTCAATTCCAACTATGGAGTGCAGACCCTGCCCGAGAACAAAGTGCCGAAACCCATGAACGCCCGCCAGTTCGCGACATTCATGAACGAACGCTATCAGGATAAGATGACCTATGAAGGCTATACCGGCACCATTCCCACGGAATACCAGAACCCGGCGCAATATGGGGCGGGGACGGACTGGTATAAACTCCTGACCCGAAGCGCCCCCATCCAGAACTATGACATCACCCTGCAATCGGCTACCGAACACTCTTCCTCCACCGCCATCTTCGGCTACCAGGAACAGCAGGGCGTACTGATCAATAACAACACCCGACTGTTCACCGGCCGTATCAACAAAGATCTCACCACCGCCAACGGAAAGATCAGGATGGGCATCAACATCGCACCCAGCTATCGCCTGGACCATAACAACCGTCTCTCGACGGATGGGGTGAACGGCTACTTCGAACGACTGTTCGAAGCGAGTCCGCTCATCGCGCCGCGCAATCCCGACGGCTCCTATATCCGCAATGTTTACTCCTCCGGCATGGTGGCCTATATCAATCCCCTGGCCATCTTTAACCTGACCAACGACGACTACAAGACCACCCGTATCCTTGCTAATGGGTATTTCAATTATGAGTTCCTGAAAGGCCTGCAGCTAAAGATCAACACCGGCGTAGACAAGGGCGGCGAAACCCGCCAGTATTATCAATCGGGCCAGGTGACCTCCACCGTGAACAACCCCACCGGCACCAGCAGCTCCGGGGACAATGGCTCCTATACCGCTGAAGCCTATCTCGATTACAAAAAGTCTTTCGGCGATCACCGGCTCGAAGTGCTGGGCGGCTATTCCGCACAAAAATTCAGCTCGACCAGCAATACGATCACCGGTCTGGGCTTCCCCAATGACGATATCCCCTATCTCGGCGCCGCTACCAGCGTCACAGGCAGCAGTTCCTACTCCTCCTATGCCCTGGTCTCGACCATCGGCCGGATCAACTATAGCTACAAGAACCGGTACCTGCTGCAAGGCGCCATCCGTAATGACGGCTCCTCGCTCTTCGGCGCCGACACCCGCTACGGTACCTTCCCTTCCGTATCCGCGGGCTGGATCGTCAGCGACGAATCGTTCATGGACCGTTTCAAAAACTCCATTGGTTTCTTAAAACTGCGCGGCAGCTATGGTGTCACGGGTAACAATACCTTCTCCGGCTACTACTCCGCGCAGAGCACGACCTCCAATTACTATTACGACTACAATAACACCATCACGCAGGGCACTACCATCGGCAATCTCGGCAACGGCGACCTCCAGTGGGAACGCAATCTGCAGCTCGACCTGGGCTTTGACCTGAGCATCCTCAGGGATCGCATCACCATTGCCTATGACTATTACCACAAGAACACCGATCACCTGATCATGACCCGGCCGCTACCGACCTCGTCCGGCTTTTCCTCCATCCTGGATAACGTGGGCTCCATCGCCATGTGGGGGCACGAGATCTCCGTCAATACGGTGAACCTCAACGGCCGGCTGAAATGGACCAGCAGCCTCAATGTCTCGTTGGACCGGAACAAGATCACCGCGCTCGTCTCTCCGGGCTATATCCGTCGTAACAACACCGTTTCTTCGGATTATTACCGCCAGCAGGTGGGTCATCCCCTTGGTGCCTTCTACGGTTTTGTCTTCGAAGGCCTGTACAAGAATGCCGACGATCTCGCCAAATCCGCCAAATACCAGGCCACGGCCACCAACCCCAACGGTGTCTCCGATATCGGGACCATCAAGGTCAGGGACATCAATGGCGACGGCGTCATCGACGACGTCAACGACCGCACCTTCATCGGCAACCCGACGCCGACCTTCACCGGCGGG
>Ga0134126_10008920_pt1 | contig 12626 bp, 14 predicted proteins | sample KB31752_FD_96881 | JGI IMG/M metagenome (GOLD analysis project Ga0134126, IMG submission 96881) | Terrestrial soil microbial communities with excess Nitrogen fertilizer from Kellogg Biological Station, Michigan, USA - KB3-175-2 | ecosystem: Environmental > Terrestrial > Soil > Unclassified ...
AACGACGCCACCATCAAGGGCGGCACCTACTATCCGATGACGGTGAAGAAGCATCTGCGCGCGCAGGACGTCGCCCGGCAGAACAATCTGCCCTGCGTCTACATGGTGGATTCCGGCGGCGCCTTCCTGCCGTTGCAGGACGAGATCTTTCCGGACGAGCGCCATTTCGGCCGCATCTTCTATAACCAGGCGCAGATGTCGGCGCAGGGAATTCCCCAGATCGCGATTGTGATGGGCTCCTGTACCGCGGGCGGCGCCTATGTGCCCGCGATGTCGGACGAAAGCATCATCGTGCGCAATCAGGGCACGATCTTCCTCGGCGGCCCGCCGCTGGTGAAGGCGGCGACCGGCGAGGTCGTGACCGCGGAAGAGCTCGGCGGCGCCGACGTGCATTCCCGCCAATCCGGCGTCACCGACCATTATGCCCAGAATGACGCGCATGCGATCGGGATCGCGCGGCGTATCGTCGGCACGCTCAAGCCACCAGTGCGGCCGCTACTGAACATGCACGATGTTCGCGAGCCGCTTTATGCAGCCGAGGATATTTACGGTGTGGTTCCGGTCGATGGGCGCAAGCCGTTCGACGTGCGCGACATCATCGCGCGGCTGGTCGACGGCTCGGAGTTTGACGAGTTCAAGAAGCTCTATGGGCAGACCCTGGTCTGCGGCTTCGCCCATATCTGGGGCTATCCGGTCGGCATCATTGCCAATAACGGCATTCTCTTCAGCGAAAGCTCGCTGAAGGGGGCGCATTTCATCGAGCTGTGTTGCCAGCGCCAGATCCCGCTCGTGTTCTTGCAGAATATCACCGGCTTCATGGTCGGCAAGAAATATGAAGCCGGCGGCATCGCGCGCGATGGCGCCAAGCTCGTCACCGCGGTTGCGACCGCCGGCGTGCCGAAATTCACCGTTGTCATCGGCGGCTCCTATGGCGCCGGCAACTATGGAATGTGTGGCCGCGCCTACAGCCCACGCTTCCTGTGGATGTGGCCGAATGCGCGCATCTCGGTCATGGGCGGCGAGCAGGCGTCGATGGTGCTGAGCGAGGTTCGCCGCGACAACATCGAGGCCAAGGGCGAGAGCTGGCCAGCGGAAGAAGAGGAGAAATTCCGCGCCCCCATCCGCGCGCAGTATGAGAGCCAGGGCAATCCCTATTACGCCACCGCGCGGCTCTGGGACGATGGCGTGATCGATCCCGCCGATACGCGGCTGGTGCTGGGGCTCGGGCTATCCGCGGCGTTGAACGCGCCGATCGAGCCGACGAAATTCGGCCTGTTCAGGATGTGACCATGGATCGGGCAAAAATGTACCGGCGCTTTCGCACCCTGTTGATCGCCAACCGCGGCGAGATCGCGGCGCGCGTGATCCGCACTGCGCGCGCCATGGGGCTGCGCACGGTTGCCGTCTATTCCGAAGCCGATCAGGGCGCGATGCATGTCGCCCTGGCCGATGAGGCGGTGCTGCTGGGACCGGCGCGGGCCCGGGACAGCTATCTCAATATCGAGCGCGTCATCGAGGCGGCACGCCGGACCGGCGCGGAAGCCGTGCATCCCGGCTACGGATTCCTGTCCGAAAATGCCGAGTTCGCGCAAGCCTGTGCCAAGGCCGGCCTCGTCTTCGTCGGCCCCACGGCCGAGATGATGACGGCGATGGGCTCCAAGTCAGGCTCGAAAGCCCTGATGGAGAAGGCCGGAGTGCCGCTGGTGCCCGGCTATCACGGCGAAGATCAAGACGAGGCGATACTATCGAAAGCCGCTGACAGAATCGGCTTTCCGGTGCTGGTCAAAGCCTCCGCAGGCGGTGGCGGGCGCGGCATGCGCGTTGTCCGCTCGGCCGCGGAGCTAGGGCCGGCCGTCGTCAGCGCCAAGCGCGAGGCCAAAGCGGCGTTCGGCGATGACCGCATGCTGATCGAGAAATACGTCGACAACCCGCGCCACATCGAGGTGCAGGTGATCGGCGATAGCCACGGCAATCTCTTGTCCCTGTTCGAGCGCGAATGCACGTTGCAGCGTCGGCACCAGAAGGTGATCGAGGAAGCGCCGTCGCCGACGCTCAATGCCAAGCAGCGCGAATTGGTCTGCGAGGCCGCGCGAAAGGCGGCCGGCGCGGTGAATTATGTCGGCGCCGGCACGATCGAGTTCGTCTCCGATGGCAAGGATGTGTTCTTCATCGAGATGAACACGCGCCTGCAGGTCGAGCATCCCGTGACGGAGTTGATCACCGGCATTGATCTCGTCGAGTGGCAGTTGCGCGTCGCTTTTGGCGAGAAGCTGCCTGTTACGCAGGACCAGATCACCATGAAGGGCCACGCCATCGAGGCGCGGGTCTATGCGGAGAACCCGCAGAAGAATTTCATGCCGTCGGTCGGCAAGATCCGGTCCTGGCACCTGCCTGGCGAAACGGATGGACTGCGCATCGACGCCGGCTACCGCGCTGGCGATGCCGTTTCGCCCTATTACGATGCGATGCTCGCCAAGGTGATCGCCTGGGCGCCGACGCGAGAGGCGGCGATTGACCGCCTCAACCGCGGACTGGAAGAGACCGATGTCCGTGGCATCGTCACCAATATCCCGTTCCTGTCAGCACTCGTTACGCATCCAAAGGTGCGGGCCAACAAGATCGACACCGGCTTCATCGAGCGCGAATTGAAGTCGCTCACGGCGCTGGCGTCTGCGCCCGGCGATCTCGAACTGGCCGCGGCCGTCGCCGGCATCATTGGTGGCGAAGCGAAAGCGGCACGACTTGAAGTGCGCTCGCCCTGGCAGACCTCCGGCTGGATGCCGGTCGGCCGTCGCGAGCGCGTGTTTGTTTTCCGTTCCGGACAGGCCGCGGAGCTGAAGGTGACGCTCCAGTATGGCAAGGGACCGTCGACGCTCTTGATTAGCGATCACAGCTTTGCCTTTGCGTCTTCGGTTTCCGAAGAGGGCGGCTATGATGTGACGCTCGGCGGGGTCAAATCCCGTGTCGTCGCCCTGATCGAGGGCCAGGAGCTCTATTTGCGCACCCGCAATGGTCGTTTCGAGCTGCATTGGGTCGATCCATTCGGCGGCGAGACCGAGGAGCAGACCGGCGAGGACAAGATCGTTGCGCCATTGCCGGGCACCGTGGTGGCGCTGTTGGCGGAGGAGGGCGTGACGCTGGAAAAGGGCGCGCCGATCCTGACCTTGGAGGTCATGAAGATGGAGCAGACGCTGCGCGCGCCGTTCGCGGGCGTCCTCAAGAAGATCAAGTGCAAGGTCGGCGACATCGTGCAAGAAGGCGTCGAGCTCGCGGAGCTTGAGCCCGTTGCTTCCTGAGATTTGGGCGTGAGGTCAGTATGAGCGACACCGTACGCATCATCGAAATGAGCGCGCGCGACGGACTGCAGAACGAGAAGACGCCCGTCAGTGCCGCGAACCGCATCGCCTTCATCAAGAAGCTGCTTGATGCAGGCCTGCCTGTTATCGAGGTCGGCGCCTTCGTCTCGCCCAAGGCGATCCCGCAGATGATCGGCTCCGACGAGGTGCTGCGCGGCGTCAACGACCTTCCGGGCGAGTTTCATGTGCTGGTGCCGAACGAGAAGGGCTATGAGGCCGCGCGATCATGCGGCGCCAAGGTCGTGTCGATCTTCACCGCAGCGTCCGAAGGCTTCACCCGCGCCAATATCAATTGCTCGATCGCCGAATCCATCGAGCGTTTCAAGCCTGTGATGGCGCGCGCCAAGGCCGATGGCGTCAGGGTTCGCGGTTATATCTCCACCGTGCTCGGCTGTCCCTTTGACGGTGAGGTCAAGCCGAAGGCGGTGGCCGACGTCGCCAAGAAGCTGTGGGATCTCGGCTGCTACGAAATCTCGCTCGGCGACACCATCGGCGTCGGCACGCCGACCAAGGCCAAGGCGATGCTGCGGGCGGTCGGCGAACACGTGCCGATGGCAAAACTCGCCATGCATTTCCACGACACCTATGGCCAGGCGCTGGCGAATCTCTATGCCGGCATGGAGGAGGGCGTCTTTGTGATCGACGCCGCCGCTGGCGGGCTCGGCGGCTGTCCATTCGCGCCGGGAGCTACCGGCAATGTTGCCACCGAGGACGTCGTCTACATGCTCGAGGGCATGGGCATCAGAACCGGTGTCGACATGGAAAAGCTGCTCGCCGCGACCAACGAGATCACGGCCCTGATCGGCCGCGCGCCGGTGAGCCGGGTGGCGACGGCGTTGAATGCGAAAAGGTGCACGTCAAGATCGTAAATTCGTAGGGTGGGCAAAGGCGCGCTAGCGCCGTGCCCACCAGCCTCACATCACTCGAAATGGTGGGCACGCTTCCGCCTTCGCTCGTTGAGCTACGGCGGACGCAGTCGCTTTGCCCACCCTACGGAAGCGTTACCGGCTCCCGTCCGGCCCCATGATCATGTCCGGCAGCCAGACCGATATCTCCGGCACCAGGCAAAGCATCAGCACGGCGAACATCATCAGGAGCACGAAGGGCAGCGTGCCCCAGATCACCTCGCTCAGGGGAATGTCTGGCGCAACGTTGCGGATGACGAAGATGTTGAGGCCGACCGGTGGATGGATCAGCCCCATCTCCATGACGATGGTCATAATGATGCCGAACCAGATGATGTCGAAATTCGCGGCGCGGAGCGGCGGCAGGATGATCGGCGCGGTCATCAGGATGATCGAGACTGGCGGCAGGAAGAAGCCGAGCATGACCACCATGACGAGGATCGCCACCAACAATTCCCAGCGCGGCAGATGCATCGCGACGATGGATTCCGCGGCCGATTGCGAGATGTGCAGGTAGCTCATCACATAGGAATAGAGCAGCGACATGCCGATGATCAGCATCAGCATTGTGGATTCCCGGATGGTCGAGGTCAGGATCGGCGCCAGATCGCCCGGCCGCCATACGCTGTAGATCAGCGCGATGAGGGCGAGCGCGAGAAGCCCGCCGAGGCCGGCGGTCTCCGACGGCGTCGCATAGCCGCCATAGAGTGCGATCATGACGCCGGTCAACAGCAGCACGAACGGAATCACCCGCGGCAGCATGCTGAAGCGCTCGGCCAGCGTGAAGTCGTCATGGGTGAGAATGGCGGACGCCGCGCCGCTCTTCTCGTAGGCCAGTTGTGCGGCCGCATATTCTTTCCGGAAGCGCAGCACGGCGTAGGTACCGAACAGGGACACCAGGAGCAGGCCGGGACCGATGCCGGCCAGGAACAAGCGCCCGAGCGACTTCTCGGCAGCGACCGCGAACAGGATCATGGTGATCGAGGGCGGCAGCAGGATGCCGAGCGTTCCGCCGGCGGCAATGATGCCGGCGGCGAACCCGCCGGAATAGCCGCGCTTCCTCATCTCGGGGATGCCGGCCGAGCCGATCGCCGAGCAGGTCGCAGGCGAGGAGCCCGCCATCGCCGCGAACAGCGCGCAGGCAAAGACGTTGGCGACACCGAGGCCGCCGGGGATGCGGTGCAGCCAGGCGTGCAGGGCGGAGTAGAGATCCTCGCCGGCGCGCGACCGGCCGATCGCCGCGCCCTTCAGGATGAAGAGCGGGATCGACAGCAGCGTGATCGAGGCCATTTCCTCGTAGACGTTCTGGGTCACCGTATCGAGCGAAGCCGTGGGCATGTAGATGCCCATGAACACCACGGCGACCGCGCCGAGCGCGAAGGCGATCGGCATGCCTGAGAACATCGCCACCAGCGTCGCCAGCCCGTAGGAGACGCCAATTCCAAACACAGTCATCGCCGCTTGGCCCCTGTCAGCGGGAGAATGATCTGCAGCAGGATCTGCGCGCAGAGCAGGGTCATGCCGCAGGCCATCAGCCCATAGGGGATGTCAAGCGGCGGCGACCACATCGAATTGGAGACCTGGCCCTCATCCCAGGCTTCATAGGCCAAGGTCCAGGACTTCCAGGTGAAGAACGCACAGAACAACAGGCTTACGACGTCGACGAGCCAGAGCCGGACGCGGTTTGCCAGCGGCGAAAGCAGCCCGACAAAGGCCTCGATGCCGATGTGGCCGCGCTGGCTCTGCACATGGGCCGACGTCATGAAGGTGGCGCCGACCAGAAGGAACACCGCCGCTTCGTCCTGCCAGTAATTAGCGAGGTGAAACAGCGCGCGCCCAAGCACGCTATAACTCAGGATGGCGCAGGCCGCGATCAGGGCGAGCGCAGCGAGAAAGACGAGGATCTTGTTGATCAAGGAAAGCGTACGTTCGAAGGCGGCAACGAGCGCGTTGCTCGTGGCCGCCTTCGAGAGGTTTTCACGATCCCCCAGCGGACCGTGCATCATGCGGCGACGTCGGACGCGAGCTTCAAGAGGTTGGCTGCGGTCGCGGTCTTGGCACCGTAATCCTTCCAGGCGGTGTCGCGGGCGATGTCGCGCCACTTGTTGACGGTTGCGATGTCGAGCGCGCTGACCTTGGCGCCGGCCTTTTCATAGACCTTGGCGACCTCGGCGTCGTCGTCCTGTGCGCCCTTCTTGCCGAAGGCTTCGAGCTCGGTGCCGACGGCCAGGATGATGTCCTGGTGCTTCTTCGGCAGCTTGTCGAATACCGCCTTGGACATCATGAGCGGCTCCAGCATGAACCAGTAAGAAGCGCCGGCGCCCGAGGTGAGCGCCTTCGAGACTTCCTCGAGGCGGAACGAGATCAGGCTGGTAGAGGACGTGATGCCGGCATCGCACGCGCCGGTCTGCATCGCCGCGTAGATTTCGTTCGAGGGCACCGACAGCACCGAGGCGCCGGCGGTCTGCAACACCATGTCCATCTCGCGCGAACCGCCGCGGACCTTCAGACCCTTGGCATCTTCGGGGGCGACGATCGGGCGGGAGCGGCTGGCGACGCCGCCGGCCTGCCAGACCCAGGTGAGCAGGATAATGCCCTTATCGGCGAGGAAATCGGTCAGCGCCTTGCCGACCGGCTCCTTCTTCCAGCGCAGGCCCTGGTCATAGGTGGCAACCAGGCCCGGCATCAGGCCGATATTGGTTTCGGGCAATTCGCCGCCGGCATAGGGCATCGGATAGAGGCTGATATCGAGCGCGCCCTTGCGCATCGCCGAAAACTGCGCGTTGGTCTTGATCAGCGAGGAGTTCGGATAGACTTCCGCCGCAAGGTCACCGCCGGAGCGCTTGGAGATTTCGGCCGCGAACATGCGGCAGAGTCGGTCGCGGAAGTCGCCCTTGTCGATGGTACCGCCCGGAAATTGATGCGAGATTTTCAGCGTGGTGGCGGCATGTGCCGTTCCAGTCCCAAGACGCAAAATGGCGGGTGCGGCGATCGCGGACGCGATGACGTGACGGCGTGTAAGCATGGTAATTTTTCCCCTTAACGACCTGTGGTTGGGTCTTTGAGCCGGCCTTAAGCGCAGTTTAGCCGGTGTTTTCAAGTTTTTTCTCTAGGCGGATTGTCGCTCCCGCGCAGCTATTGCTGCGGCGCATACCGGCCCAACCCTGCGGTAAGCGGCCGCCGGAATAACGCGTTCTTCGCGGGCGAAATTGTGTCGCCCTTGCGGAGGAAAACACCCGCGAAGGTGGCAAAAATCCGCCTACGGTAAAATTTTAAGTCTCCATGGTAACAACACGGGCCAGGGGATCGTCGAAAGCTGAGGCGGCATCAGTCGCTTTTCATAACCAGCTTTCGAAGGGATGACCCATCATGACCATTCGTACCCGCCTCGCGTTCGGAATAGCGGCTGCCGCCGTCTCGCTCAGCCTCGCACTGGCGCCGGCGGCCTTCGCCCAGGACAAGATGACGAAGGACGACGGGATGAAAAAGGACACGATGTCGAAGGACAGCATGAAGAAGAACACGATGTCGAAAGACACGATGTCCAAAGACTCCATGTCGAAAGGCGGCATGAAGAAAGACGACGGCATGATGAAGAAGAACTGACCTGACCGAAGGGGCAGGTCATTCCGGGGCGATGCGATAGCAACGAACCCGGAATCTCGAGATTCGGGTCTGGTGCTTACGCACCAGACCCGAATGACAGAAAGACGATCTATCGCTCGATCAGCGCTTCTTCTTGCCGCGCTCCTTGCGCGCGGCGTAGCGGGCATCGCGCTTGGCCTTCTGCTCGGCTTCGATGGTAGCCAGCCGCGCCTCTTCCTCTTCCTTCTCGCGCGCGATCCGCGCAGCTTCGGCAGCGGCAGCCTCTTCCTCGCGGCGCTTGACTTCGGCCTTCTCAGCCTCGCGCGCCAGTCGTGCCTTCTCGCGGTTGGCGGCGATCGCTTCGCGCTCGGCGCGGCGCTTGGCTACTTCTGGATCATCATACCCCGGCTGGGTACGGAATTTATTCAGAATATTCTGTTTCGCCTGCTGCGCCGCTTTTTGTCGGTCGGCAAAGCCGGGTTCCCTGAAGCCACTCATCGAATGAGCCTTGTGCCTTTCGTTGCTCGCATTTGGTTGGTCGCGCTCGCAAGCCTTCAAAAACCCCTCGCGCGTTGTTGAGCGATGTAGCCTCTCACGCGCCGGGAAGCCAGCCATTATGTGCGCCTAGCACCCTTGAAATCACGGAAAGGCTCGTATCTGCGGGCAGGGCGAAGGTTCGAGGGGCTCCCATGCGGAATTTGGTCGCATGTGATTTCGATCACAACGGAAATGCCCATCCGCCCATATGGTTCGCGCATCGCAACGGGAGTTACCGCAATGACTGCACTTCGGCGGAATAGAAAAGCCTTTTTGGTGATCGCGTCACTGCTGGCCAGCACTGCGGTTGCGGTTTCCGTTGGCCTTGCCTATCCGACGCCGGTGGCGAGCCCCGCGCTTGGCGCCGACTGGCAATGCCACCGCACGGCCGGCATCGTGACGACCTGTCATCGGATCAGCCATGTTGAGCCGATGAGACATCATCGGCCGATCCAAGCCGTCGGCATGCGGGAGGCGTAACGCTGCCCGCGCGGTCGTGGTAGAAGCGCTTGCCGCGTCTACTGGACACCCGCGCGAATGTCTGATTCCAGAAATCCCAAAGACGATCTCAAGGACGATCCGAAGAGCGATCCGAAACAAGACCACGAGCCCGACAGCCGCGCGGGCGCCATCGCAGGCCTCGTGATCGCCATCGTGCTGCTTGCGGTCGGTCTCTGGCTCGCACGCGATCTGACCGCCGCCAGCAAGCTGCAGGATTGCGTGATGTCGGGCCGGACCAATTGCAACGTGATCGAGCCTGCGCGATAACGCTTCCGCAAGCTGCGATCGCGATTCGTCAAGATTTTGCAAAGCTTCAGCCTGACGCAAAATTGTCGCGATCTTACGGATTTGTAACAAGACAAGGCGCGACAAGCCCTTCAGCAATATTGGCCGCGTCATCATCGGGCGCAAAAATGGGGTTTGAGCGTTTCGGTGCCGCGGCATGGCCAATCAGCGCCGTTGGCACGGCCAAAAAGGGGTTTTGCGAATGAGCGCGTCCAGCCGATCCAAGGTCGTCCTTCCGTTGGTTTCGCTGCTAGCCGTCACGGCACTCACGTTTTCGGCCCAGGCCCAGCAGGGTCAGCCACCCAGTGGACAGACGCCGCCCGCCAATTCCCCCCAGCGCCAGCATCCTGGCAGGCCGCCGCCGGCCGCTGCGGTCAGACCGGTTCCGCATCCGGGTGCTCCGGTTGCACACGCGGCGCCGGGAGGTCCCGGACCGCATATGGGGCCGCGCGGCCCGCATGTCATGCATGCCGGCCCGATGCCTTCCCGCACGTTCGGCGGTCACGCCTATCGCGGTCATCTCGCCTGGCAAGGCGGCCGGTGGCGGCATGAAATGCACGATGGCCGCATGGGCTGGTGGTGGGACGTCGGAGGCGTCTGGTACTGGTACCCGGAGCGGGTCGAGGGCCCGCCGGCCTATATTTCCGACGACTACGCCGACGACGTTCCCTATGACGATGTTCCGGCCGAGGCTGCTTATGCGCCTCCGCCCGATGCCTATCCGCCCCCGCCGCCGCCCCCACCGGATCCGGGCGCCAGTGCCATCGGCGGGGCGATCGTGGGCGGCGTGCTCGGCGGCCTTCTGACCGGGCATGCCAGCGGCGCTGCGGCTGGTGCGGTGATCGGTGGCGCCACTGGCGCGATCGCCGGCGCCACGGCGGCCTCGCGGCCGGGTTATTGGATGGCGGAAGGCAATTGCTATTACCGCTATCCCGACGGCCGGTATGTGCAGGCCGATCCGCGCTGGTGCTATTGAGACGACGCGAAGTGTGATCGGATTTGATGGAAGCGCGGGGCTCTAGCTCCGCGTTTCTGCTTTTGCGGCTGGTTTGGGAGCGCGGCCGCGGTTGATGAAGGATACGCCGATCTGGTCGCCATTGACCCAAATCAGCTGGCAGCGGCGGTAGGCGAGGCCGCGCGATGACAGCACCAGGAAAAATTCGGCAACCTGCAATCCCTTGATCGAGTCGCTGACAGTCAGCCTCGCGCCACCTTCGGACACGTTGTCGACGATGCATTCGCGCCGCCAGGTGCCGTCGATCGCCATCATCTGCGCCGGCACGTCGTGCTCGAACTTGACGCGCGGACCGGCGCGCTTCTCGCCCTCGCTCATGGCAGCGCCATCGCCATTCGCGGCGGCGCCTCCGTCAATTCATTATCGTGGCGTATGATGAGGCGCGAAAGATCGTTGAGGGTCTGCTTCTCGACGAACTGGACCGCGAAACCCGTTTCGAAGACGCGCACGACGCGGCCGACCAGGGAGCCGACCGCAAGCGGCGTTCCGATTCCCGGCTGGACTTCCGACGAGACGGCCACGCCGGTTGCCGACATATCGATAATGAAGCAGGTGCTGACCTTGCCGTCTGCCATCGTCAGCGTCGTGTGCGAGACTTGCGGAACGAAGCGCGCGTCTTTCCGCGCGTCCTGGATCAACGGATCCCTGCGCGTCTTTTCTAGCCAGGCGAGCTTGTCGGCCATCCACTGGCGCCTCTCCGGCGTCATCTCGAGCTCGAGCAGGATGCTGCCGTTCCTGGTGTCGCTGACGCTGCCCTCGAATTCGCCGAACTCACCGAAATGGGAGGTGATGCGGTCACCGATCCGACCGACCACGGGCACGTCGACGATCATGCGGTATGGCGAGACGCGCGTGCTGCGGCAGGCGAGTGTCCTGATCTTGCCATCCGGGCCGAACCAGCGATGCAGTTTGTACTTGCCCTCGCAGGCGATATTGACGGCGCGCTCTTGCTGGAAATCCTTGACGGACACGGTTCGAGGCCTCGCGGGGACGGACAAGTGCGGCCGCAAACACGCTGACCCCGACGGCCCAACGGAGGCAACGCCGCGAGCACGCGACCATGCTTCATTTCACGCGCCATTAGACCCGTGAAAACCTAAGAGAAGCTGAATTGGTCGAAGGACAAAGTACCCCGTGGGCAGGTTATGGCGCAAAGGTATCTGTTTTCTTAAAGCGAGAATCCCAGACAAGCACGGCTGTGTGATCGGCATGGCTTCAAAACGCCGCATCGCGCGCCCTGGCGCATCACGTTCCATTAACGAGTTTTCTCAACGGCAAATTTGCAGAGTCTGCGGTTTGGTGGCCCATCCGAAAAATCGGAATGTCTTCAACCCACAGGGTGCAAATCATGTCTCGCGTTATTGCCGCCTCCTTCGCCGCGTTCGTGGTGGCGTCTGCCGTTCCGACGGCCGCTTCAGCCTGCTATAGTTGCTACACGCCTCCGCCGTGCACGACCTGCTACCAGCAGCAATATGTGCCGCCGCAATATCGCACGGTGCAGGAAACCGTGATGGTCTCGCCGGGCTATGCCGTCGCCCATCGCACGCCTGCGCAATACCGTACCGTGATGGTACCGCGGACCGTGATGGTCTCGCCGCCCGGTGTCGCGTACGAACAGGTCCCGCCGCAATACGCGACCCGCGAGCGCACCGAGATGGTGTCGCCGGGCTACAGCTACTACACGGCGGTTCAGCCGAGCTGCGCCACGTGCGGCGGTTACGGTTGGTAGCCTCGCGCAAGCGCCTTGCAAAAATGGAAGCGCGGGCATGACGCCCGCGCTTCTTTTTCGCGCCTACTCATAACCAGCGCGGCGCACCGTGACGCGGCAAATACCGTCGCAACCGATCTTGCGGGCGGCTCCCAGCGAGAAGTCCAGGACCCGGCCGCGCGCGTAGGGGCCGCGATCAAGCACCGGGCATTCGATCTTCCTGCCGTTCTCGAGATTGGTGACGACGAAGATGGTGCCCAGCGCTTCCGTGCGGTGTGCACAGGACACTTCATCCGGCTTGAAGCGCTTGCCGCGCGCGTCCCATTTATCCTCCCAGTAGACCGACGCCTCTTCATTATCCGCCGGCGGCCGCGCGATGCGGCCCATCCACATCTGCTGAAACGTGTCGGCGAATGCCGGCAGCGCGCTTAGCGTCAGCGCGAATGCAGCAAGTCCCACCCACACCCCATGGTGGCGATACGCAGCCATCACTCAACTCAACGCAACAATACAAACAACTTCCCCTGCGGGCGTTATGGTAAACGCGCTGGTTACAAATTGGGCGCGGGCGTGTCCGAGTTGGGCGCAGGCAGGGCCATCGTGAGGCAGCGATGCCGGGGCAGGCGATGGAGCAGGCCGCCGGCGGCCCGTATCCGAATATCAAATAACTGCGACGGCGCGGCGTGCGGCGGGCAACGCGCGCTTACAATGAGCTGACGAATCGTGTTTTTCCC
>Ga0134126_10008921_pt1 | contig 12625 bp, 9 predicted proteins | sample KB31752_FD_96881 | JGI IMG/M metagenome (GOLD analysis project Ga0134126, IMG submission 96881) | Terrestrial soil microbial communities with excess Nitrogen fertilizer from Kellogg Biological Station, Michigan, USA - KB3-175-2 | ecosystem: Environmental > Terrestrial > Soil > Unclassified ...
GATCCACGGTTTTGTCGGTATTGAGAATTTCCGACCCAAAGCGCCGCACCACTTCGTCGTAAACCTTTTCGCCAGGACGCATGAGGTCATGAGCAATTTCATCCGCATCGATGGTGTGCACACCAAGTTCGGCAAACATCCGTCCGACGGACGATTTGCCGGTAGCGATTCCGCCAGTTAATCCAACCTTTAGCATTGAACGATTATTTCACCACCGAGACACGGAGGCACAGAGAAAAACTGTGAAACGCCTAGCTCGAAACCACTTCGAGAAAGCCGGGTTCTACCCATATTGCCTCTCCAACGCTTCCGGTCACTGATTCAATTACTAGTTCCGCCATTCCAATCTCGTTGAATCCGGCGATCACGAATTCATGACCTACGCATCTCTCGAAAGTGGATTTCGTAGCAAAGTCGAGATCATCGTCAAGTCCGCCGGGAACACCTACAAGTCTGACGTGAGCTCCAATATCCACCAATAAACTCCGTGTCCCTGTGTCTCCGTAGTGAACGGCTTTAAGTTCGCGCCAATTCAGGCACTCGAGTTCCGCGTCGCATCTTGGCGGCTTTCACGGTGTTCGACATGAGCATCGCGATCGTCAGCGGCCCAACGCCGCCCGGCACTGGCGTGATTGCTCCCGCTACTTTCGCGACCTGAGGATGAACGTCGCCGACCAAAACCGATCCTTTGTTGCGAAATGTCTCTTCCCGCTTAGAATTACCTGCGAACAGGCGCTCGAATTCTTGCGCATCGGTAACGCGGTTCATACCAACGTCGATCACCGTCGCACCGGGACGAACAAAATCTTTGGTGATCATTCCGGCCCGGCCAATGGCAGCAACCAGAATATCCGCACGGCGGCAAACCCCAGGTAAATCGCGGGTTTTCGAATGACAGACGGTGACCGTGGCATTCGCATTCAGCAGCAGCATCGCCATTGGCTTGCCGACAATATCGCTGCGGCCGACTATGACGGCTTCTTGCCCGGCAATTCTAATTTCGCTTCTCTCCAGCATCTCCATCACACCTGCCGGAGTGCACGGCACCAAACCCGGCCGCTGCGTGGAAAGGAATCCCACGTTCATAGGATGGAAGCCGTCGACGTCTTTTGCCGGGTCGACCGCCAATAGAACTTTTTTGGAATCAACATGCGGCGGTAACGGCAGCTGCACCAGAATGCCGTCAATCTCGTCGCGGCGATTTAGATCTGCAATAAGATCCAGCAGTTGCTGCGTGGTAGCGCGATCTGAAGGCGTGTGCTGCTCACTGTAAAGTCCCACTTCGCCACTGCTCTTCACCTTGCCGCGAACATAAATCTCTGACGCGGGATTATTCCCGACGAGAACGACCGCCAGTCCTGGCCGCATTCCCGCCGCTGACAAGGCTTTCACTTCCGCGGCGACTTCGCTGCGAATCTCGGCCGCGATTTTACTTCCGTCAAGAATGGCTGCAGGCATGGGCTGGGGTGAAGTGAAATTCTAGCACTGTAGGCAGAATGTCGTGGGTCGTTCGTGGTGGGTCGTTGCAAAAAAAAGCACGCCTCAACTCTCGTTCTGGGGATTCTTAATTTGAGTTCACGCCCACGGAAGATCAGTTGTTTTTTGCGACAGACTCTTCGGCGTCCATTGTCATAGTGGACCGCCCTTCTCCCTCGATGCAAACCCGGTGCCAGAGCTCGAGATTCAGCAATCGCCAGATGCGATCACAGTGATCGAAATGGCCAGCCTTGTGCTCATCGAATAGGCGCTCGATCGCCGGGCGCTTGAAGAATGTTCGATTCATGCTGCGCGGTTCCAACAACAGGTTGCGAATTTCCTGCAATTGTGAACCGTTCAGCCATCGACTCCAGGGTGTTGGAAACCCGAGCTTCTTGCGATAGAGAATTTCGTGCGGGAGCAGGTCCTGTACGGCTTTTTTCAGAATTCGCTTGCCGCTCAGCCCCTGCACTTGAAACTTGCGGGGAATGTTGGTCGCGAATTCCACCAGCACATGATCGAGAAAAGGCACGCGACTCTCGATAGAGGCAGCCATGCTCATATTGTCCTGCTTCATGAGCAACTCAACCAGATATGTTTTTATGTCGGCATACAGAAGACGATGCAGCATATCGCCGGAAGAACGCTCCCAATATTCGAGAGAGCTTTCATAAGCCGCGCCGGCCCTAAACTCATCTGCAACTTCATCTGACAATAGAGTGCGTTGCTCGCTTTCGCTGAAAGCGCAGAGAAAATTGTCGAAGTACAACGATGCCCAGGAATTTCCATCGCGAGCCAATGGTGTGTGCGCCAATTTTCGCCTGAGGTTAGCGCTGATCCATGACGAGTGCTGTACCGTGTCGCGAATTTGGCGACGAACCGCGCCGGGAACGAACCCGCGATAATAGCGATCAAGCGAAGCATTTTTCAGAGTGAATGCATAACGCGCATAGCCGCCCAGAGTCTCATCGCTACCTTCACCGGTGAGCACCACCTTAACGCGGTCGCGTGCCAGTCGAGCCACAAAGTAAAGCGGGACGCTCGACGGCCATGCAATAGGTTCGTCTTCATGCCAGATGAGTTGCGGCAGAGCATCGAAGAACTGCTCGCGGCTGACCAGCACTTCGTGATGGATCGACTTAAGGTGCCTGGCGACAGTGCGGGCATAAGGCAACTCGCTATAGGTGTCCTCGGCGTAGCCGACGGAAAATGTTTCAACCGGCGCACACCGCAGCTTGGTCATCAATGCCGCCACGGCGCTGGAATCGACACCGCCGCTCAGAAAAACTCCCAAAGGAACGTCGCTCATCAAATGGCTGTTGACAGCCTGTTCTAGAAGGTCGCGATATTGCTCGACGTAGTAGTTTTCGCCGCGCGCCGAGTCCTCGTCCGTGACCGGCAAGTCCCAATAGCGCTCAATCCTCACTCGGCCGTCAAGGCCAACTTCCATCGTGTGGCCGGGCATTAACTTCGTTATGCCCTCGTAAAAACTCTCACTGCCCGAAACATATCCAAAGGCGAGATATTCAGGCAGGACCCGGCGGTTAAACGCAGGCTGAGTTCCTTCTGCAAGAATTACCTTGATCTCTGAACCGAAGGCCAGCGATTGAGGAGTCAACCGATAATAAAGCGGCTTGATGCCCAGGCGGTCGCGCGCTATGAAGAGCCGTTGTTTTTTAGTGTCCCAGATGGCAAATGCGAACATGCCGCGCAGATGCCGCACACAATTGCAGCCATACTCTTCGTAAAGATGAATAATGGTCTCGGTGTCACTATTGGTGCGGTAACGATGGCCGCGCGCCTGCAACTGCTCCCGCAATTCGGCGTGATTGTAAATCTCTCCGTTAAATACGATCCATGCGGTTTCGTCTTCGTTGCTGATCGGCTGATGTCCTGTGGCGAGGTCGACAATGCTCAACCGCCGCATGCCTAAGCCGACGGGGCCAGAAACGTAGAAGCCGTCGTCATCCGGACCACGATGGGACATCACTCTGCACATCTGACGGATGGTGTCGATATCCACGCGCGCATCGCGCCCGAATTGAATCACTCCGGCAATGCCACACATAGTTTTTTTATTTACCTCACCACGGGCTCAGCCTACAACTCCTGCATCCCACCCTGCCAGGGTTGTGTCTGAGAAGGTACGCAGAAGTTCCTTGTCAGATGACGCGGCCTGGCGTTTGCCGTCACGCTCCCAATACTCATACCGCTCCACTCGGCGCGATGCAGGAATGAGAGCCTCACCGCGATACTTGATAACCGAGGCGTTACAAGCGGCCATTTGCGAGATCCGCTGGCCATCCGCGCAGTAGTACAAAAACTCGCCATCGCTCTCCCAATCACCGAAATTCCAGACCGTCGCTCCCTGTTTCTGAAAAATTAAAAAGTGCGCACGGCCGTGTTCGGTAAATTCGTAGACGCTAATACCGTTTGCCTCAGCTGACGTCGCTTTTACCCGGACCAATTGTCCCGGAACATCGGCTTTCGCGGTGAGCGGCCGGACCACCAGCGCATGTTCTGCCGGAAGTCGAATTTCTGCCCGGCAATGCAGGATTTTCCCCGGCTCTGCGGTCCCGTAGATTGGTGAGACCTGCCCAGGCTTAACCTGGCAATCCCATTCACCATCCTTCACCGGAATGTATGCGATGCCTTTCGTCAACTTTTCGTCAGCTGGATTGCCAGCAACAAAGCTGCTGTCGAATTGATGAATCACCAAGCTCGGATCGAAGTGCCAGAATATTTCCAGAATGTGCGCGGCATTCGCTTCTGCGACGTCGCGCACCATCCAAAAACTGTTAAAAAGGTGGAAGACAAAACGTCGATGCAGGACTGGATCGCTTAGCCGTAAAAAGCCGGTATGGCTGCCGCTGAAGTAGGTGAACGTCTCACCCGCGATCCACGCGTCGGCGCGAACTGCCGGCAGGTTCTTCCATGCAAATGGGCCATCGGGCACTGCCTGATCGAGCTCATCAACCCGCAAAGTGTTATGGGCCGCGGTCCCACGATACGAATTGCGCTCATCGCCCGGGCCTATGTAGCAGAATGTTCCGCAATCGACCAGACAAGGCCGACCATCCGCCGAATACTTCACGCTCAAGGCATCGGCGTGCCCATGTCCGGCGCGCATTGCGCCCAGAAGGCCGGCATCAATCACGATTTGTTGGGAAGAATCTTCGGGACCAGCCGAGATATAAATGCCAGAGTCGGGAAACGATTGCGCTCGCGGCGGCAAAGGTAAACAGTTTACGGAAAGCAAAGATGCGGCCTGTGCTCCAACTAACCAGATCGATTCTTCGGTTAGCGTGACTGCGGCCCGAAGTTGCTCATCTTGAAACAGAACGGCGCCAATCGCCAAAGGATCAGTCATGTGCCGGTCACGATTTCGTCGCGGATTGAACAACCGGCCGCCGTCGTCATCTCCGAAGCCCAGCGGCGGCCCGCTCTGTGACAAGCTTTTGACGACCGTCAACATTTTCTTTAGAACTTCATCGAACTTCACGGAAACTTCGATTTCATTTCGAGATGCCAGCAGCTTGGCGTGAAGAAACAAATCCAGCGCGTACACGTGATAGTACAAAGATTGCTCGAAGTAAACGCCGTCAGGGTGTACTTGCGTTGCAGATTGTTTCAATAAGATTTCCAGTCCCCTTTTCTTCCAACGATCCGACGAAGGAATTTGCGGGTACAGCACGCCGATGAAGAAAAGCGCGGCAGCTTCACCCAGCAGATGGGTGTTTGGGGAAAAATATGTGGAAAGATATCGCTCGACATAGCGACCATTGAGGGCCAGCCCGCGAACAATGTCAGATTTGAACTGGCTGCTCAGCTCACGACATTCTGCAAGAAGCTGATCGATCCAGATCCAAGACAAGCTTCGGAAAGCGACTTCCAGGGCGCTCGCCCAATTGATGCCAAGCGGATAGGGATTTGCGCGTCGCCATGAGTACCACTGGGAAATCAATTCATTCGAGTAACGTGCTTCGTGGGTCAAAAGCCAGGCTTTGGCAAGTGTAATCAGGTGCTGATGCCGGTTTAGCTCCCAGATAACTTTGTGATCGCCGATCTGCGCAAAATCAAAGAAGTTGATTTTGTGCCATGGCTTCAACGGCGAGTGCTTGCCGTGCGCCGCATCGAGATGCCAATCGATTTCGGCGCCGTAGTCGAGATCAACATAACCGAGCAAACGGAAACGATGCCGGCAGATTTCATCGGCTTCGCCGACAATGCCATCCGCTTCGGCTGGCAAATGCGCGCGCAACTGGCGTACGCGTTCTGGGATGTCGGTTTGCGAGAAGAAGAAATTGCCAGGCGCGCGGGCTTCGACAATTTTGATTCGTTCGGGCCGGAATGTGGAGCGGGGAAGAGCCGCGTCCAGGCGCTTGCCTAATTCCTGGCGTGAGCGGGTCTGCGCTTCGTCCCACGTCAGGCGCTTGATTCGCGACCATTTTTCAAGCCACGCCAGGCTCACGGCTGGATATTACCCTCAGGTTGGCTTGCATACTACACGGTACAAATGTCTATAAGGCAGAATAGCATGCACATTTCGCAATATCACTATGGTTGCCGCTCGGAGCCAGGATCGCACGCCTGGGTACGCACCGAATTCGCCTGAGGCCGGGATTGGTCATCGATTTTAGGGCACAACGGGAAAAAGTTTCGCCTCCAGCGTGGCAATAATTTTCCTTTTTCTGCAGCGCCGGTTTCCAGGCGATTTAATTCAGCTACTCAGAATGATGGAGTTACGGCCACCACTTTGGTTCTTCCCTTGCTCCTAGCCTCGATGAAATGAATTCTTCACGCATCGCATCCACTCGAAACGGACTGTTCGCCATCGTACTTAGCTGCTTGCTGACCACCTTTGGGTGCGCCGGCGGAGGTTCTGGAAATGGTGGCGGCGGTGCCAAGCTATCTTCCATCAAGGTGAGCGCAGCCAATGCCAATCCGACGGTTGGCGATACCGATCAGCTAACGGCTACCGGCAAATATCGCGACGGCAGCACACAAGACCTGACCTCGTCAGTGACGTGGACCACATCTCCGGCGGGCCTGGCGACAGTAAGTGCGGGTGGGGTACTTACAGCACAAACGGCCGGCGCGGTGTCAGTTACCGCCGCGATGGGTGGAGTCAGCGGTTCTGCCAGCGTGACCATCGCCCCGAAGCTGGTTTCGATTGCGATTACCCCCGCCAGCAAGACTATTGCGGCATCGACCAAATGGCAGTTCTTGGCCAAGGGCACTTATAGCGACGCCAGTGTGGTCGACATTACGGGCAGTGTGAGTTGGAGTTCATCAAATCCTGCAGTTGCGACCATCAGCGACACCACTCCTACCAAGGGACTAGCACTAGGGGTAGCGGGGGGAACTACAAACATCACCGCGACCTCCGGGACAATAAAGTCCACCACACCGGCGGTTTTGACCGTGACCTCGGCCAACGCAACTTCACTGGCAATTTCGCCTAATCCGGCATCGATGGCGCTGGATGTCAGCCAGCAATTCACCGCAACCGCGACATTCTCGGACGGCTCAACGCAGGACGTCACGAATGTGGCGACCTGGAGCTCTTCAACAACCTCAGTCGCCACCGTCACAGTCAGCGGCCTGGTTACGGCCAAGAATCTGGGTACGACGAATATTTCTGCGTCATTTGAATCGGTGAATGACAGCAGTTCATTGACTGTTGACGCCAGCAATCTCAGTTCGATAGAGATACAGGTTTTGGGGACAATCGCGCAGGGTACAAAGACGGTTGCCACTGCAATTGGTCACTTTAACGACGGCAGCACCAGGAGCCTTAGCACGATTGTGAATTGGTCCTCTTCAGACACATCGGTAGCGCAGTTTGTGGCAGTCAATCAAATATCCGGATTGAAGCCGGGCAGCGTAACCATAACGGCGAAATTAGGTTCTGTCACAAGTTCCGTTCCTTTTGATGTAAGTAACGCAAGCATTCAAACAATTACCGTGACCCCGGTTAACCAGACCATCCCAATCGGCTGGCACCAGCAATTTACGGCCACGGGGAAATTCAGCGATTCTTCGACTCAGGACATAACCACCTCGGTCACGTGGGCCTCCGATAACAAACCTGTAGCTGATTTTGGGACTCAGGGCAGCAGCATCGGCGTCATCGAGGGCATTACTGCAGGGACTGCTCACGCTACCGCTTCCTTCAGCAGCGTAACTGGCAGCACGTCATTGACGGTCAGTTCAGCAACTCTCAGCTCGATCTCGGTCTCGGCGAGTAAGCCCAATTCAATCCTGGCTCCTGGAGCGGCTCTGCCCTTCAATGCCAAGGGAGTATGGACCGATAAGAGCACGCAGAACGTGAACGTTTACGCCACTTGGTCCTCCTCGGATACCAATGTCGCTACTGTCGGGATTTCTGGGGTTGTGACGGGCCAATCGGCGGGTAATGCCACCATCACCGCAAAAATAGGCACGATCAGCAGCTCCGCATCCGTGATCGTGGAAGGGTCGAGCCTGGTTTCGATAAAGATAACCCCGCAGAGTCTCAAACTTCCCGCAACTATTGAGACCCAACTGACTGCAATGGGAACATTCAGCGACGGCCAACAATTAGATCTCACATCGGCGGTGACGTGGACATCTTCAACGCCGTCTGTGGCAACCGTCAGCAATTCGGCTGATACCGCCGGCATTGCAACCGGCGTGGCGCAGGGTAGTACCACCGTTTCCGCTGCTTTCGCCGGAGTCAGTGCTACAACGCCGCTGGTAATTACGGTCACTAACGCGACCCTGACTTCGATCCAAGTAACGCCCAGCGCCCCTAACATCCCGCTGGGGTCATCGCAGCTGTTCGCGGCGCAGGGCACATTCACCGACAGCTCGGTGGTCAATATCACCGTTGAGGTGGCGTGGAGTTCCTCCGATGTATCGGTGGCAACCATCAAAGCGAACGGTCTTGCGACCAGTGCTTCGACCGGCACAACCACAATTAAAGCAAGCCTGAATGGAGTAAACGGGACCACGGTCTTGACCGTGCACTAACCAGACAAGGGGCTGAATTTAAGCTCGGCGTGGTGAATGATAACTTGGCGAACTGGGATTCCCCGGAAGCGTACCACCCAGTCGAGAACTGTTGGCAGGTGACGTTTAAGGCCCTATCTACATCAAATCGTTACCTGAGTTTTTCAAAAATGCCCACAGAGCGACGGGGCCTGAAATTAGCATCATTCGTGGTTGAGTCTCCCGGTCCAGTACCCGAACCTGAATCTTAGAAGCGGCGCAGAATGGCTGTCGTGATTACAATCGCAGAGTCTCTTTCCAGGTTGTTAACGTTCGCCGAAGACTCGCAATTCTCCTCTTTTCATGTTAGAAAACCAGATGCCGGGTTCAACTCGGGATCCGGAACCCCGGTTGCAAACGGTGGGAGTTGCGTGGATCAACAAAATTTATCGCGCGAAGGTATTGTGACGGTCCAGGAATGTGAGAAGCGCGGCAATCGCGTCCCGGATGTAAGCGTGATAATTCCCGTTTATCGGGGTTCGCAGTATATCGCTCAGGCCGTGAAATCAGTTTTCGCGCAACGGTTTTCGGCTTACGAAATTATCGTAGTCAACGATGGATCTCCCGAAACCGAGCAGGTCGAAAGGGAACTGGAACCTTATATCCAGCAGATTACCTACATCAAACAACAGAATGGTGGCCCCAGTTCGGCCCGGAACACAGGGATACTCCAGGCCAAAGCTGAGTATGTTGCCTTTCTGGACTGCGATGATGCCTGGCACCCAACCTACCTCGAGGAACAACTCGCTCGCCTCCGCGCTGATCCCGAACTCGATTTGATCTACTGCGATGCCTTGCTGATCGGTACATCCCCAAACGCCGGCAAAACGGTAATGGAAATCAATCCATCGCGCGGCGCCGTGACTCTCGAGAGCCTGTTGAAGCTGGATTGCAGCGTGATCACTTCCTGCACGGTGGTGCGGCGCCAGTGTTTGCTGGATGCCGGACTTTTCGATAACGAGCGCCGCTGCTGCGAAGACTATGACATGTGGGTGCGAATCGCCGATCGCGGCGGACGCCTGGCGTATCAGCAAAAAGTTTTGGCGCTGCGCCGCATCCATTCCCAGGCCATAACCGCAGACCCAGGCTACGTGATCGATTCTCAGGTAGCAGTATTCAGAAAGTTAGGTGAATCTTTACCGCTGATTCCGGTCCACCAGGCAATTATTCAAAAACAGATTGCACGCTGCATGGCGGAAATCCAGTTGCATCGCAGCAAAGCAGACCTGATGGCAGGAAGGTACAGTGAAGCGGCCAACGGAGTGCGCTGCGCCAACGACTACTTTCAGAGCAGAAAATTGCGAAATATAGAGCGGATCATCCGCTTTATGCCGAGAACGGTCCGGCTCTTCTACCGAACGCGAAACCGGTGGCACTCGGATGTAAAGCACAAGAAATTTTTTGGGCTGTCCGATGAGGTTACCTTCCCCAGGTAGCTCAGCATGCGATTAGATGTCATTCTGCCTACCTTCAATCGGCACGAACTGCTAAAACGTACGCTGGAAAGCTTGCTGGCCGCCGATACTCCTACCGGTCTAAGCGTGACCGTGACCGTCGTAGATAACAACAGTAGTGACGCGACCCGGGAGACGGTGGAGAGCTACCACGCGAAATTTTCCGGACGGCTGCGGTATGTCTTTGAAAAGAAGCAGGGCAGGTCGCAGGCTTTAAACGCCGGCATTAACTCTACCAGCGGTGACCTTATCGGGATGATTGATGACGACGAACAGATCGATCGTCAATGGTTTCGCCGCATTTACGAAATGTTTGCCGGCGGCGAAGTCGATTTTATAGGCGGACCCTATGTACCGCATTGGCCTGGAACTCCTCCCTCCTGGCTTCCCCGTGATCACGCTGGAGTAATTGGCGTGGTGAATGGAGGACCGCTGCACGCCTATGGCACCAGTGATGCCGAATTAATGGGTGGAAATGCCGTCATCTCGCGGGCAATGTTAACCAAGGTCGGCCTGTATTCGACCGACTTGGGACGCAATGGGAAGCGCCCTCTAGCCGACGAGGATACCGATATGTATCACCGTCTGCTCTCCGCGGGAGCAAGGGGAATGTATGTTCCGGACCTTATCATTTATCACTACATCCATCCCGACAGACTGACCAAACGTTATTTCCGGCGCTGGCATTTTTGGCGTGGAGTGTCTTCGGGAGTATTAGACCATCGGCAGCCGCAGCCTACGCCCTATTTACTCGGTGTGCCGCGATATCTTTTTGGCAGCGCGGCGCGCGGTTTTTTACACATGTTGCCGAGGATGGCGGGACTAAGGAAAGATCCGGCGGAACTGTTCGGGAACGAATTGAAAGTCTTTGACTTATTTGGCTTTTTTTACGGCAAACATTTTTACAAGCCGTCGAACACTTGATTGTGGAATATAAATCTAGCGATGCTATGCCTGTTTGTTTTGCAACTGGAGAGACGGCGCCAGAAAGTGCAGCAGATCATGTTTCAGAAACGGGCCGCAGGCGATTAAACCATCGATCAACGGGTCCTTGCGGTTACAGGTCAGCGGCCCTCGCAGGGTTTGTACGAAACCACCAGCGCTCGCGATAAGCGCCGCGCCTCCCGCAATGTCCCATTCATTTTTCGGCGTAAGGGTAAAAGTTATGTCCTCTAAGGCGGCGGACACCCGCGCCAATTTGTAGGCAACAGAACCCATGGGTTTGATCCTGAACGGAGCGTTCTGAAATTTCTCCCACTCGCCGCGTTTGGTCTCCGTGCGGCTGGCGAGGACTACGGCGCCTCTTAATTCTCTGCGCTGGCTGGCACGGGCCGGCGCGTGGTTGTAGGTGAGACCGCAATCGATTGCTCCAATAAAAGTTTCATTGGTTGCAGGATTACAGACTCCCGCAGCAACCGGCTGTCCGCGCTCCACCATGGCGATGGAAACACAAAATTCCGGAATTCCCTGAACGAACTCGCGCGTGCCATCGAGAGGATCGACAACCCACACGCGGTCATGATCCAGCCGCGAAAGATCGTCGGCGCTTTCTTCGGAGAGCCAGCCTTCACCGTCGCGCAGAAGATTTTGTCGTAACGCGGCATCGAGAGCTCGATCGGCTTCAGTCACCGGATCGTGTCCCGACTTGTATTCAGTCTCAATTTTTCCAGGAGTGAAGCGGGCGAAAATTTCCCGGGCGGCTGCAAGCGCAGCTTCGATTCTTTCAAGCACGCTGGAATACGAAGATGCTTTCATCGGCTGAGGAAATGCACGGGCGTCCACAACATTCTGATGCCGGTGGTCAGCAGAATCGCGCACAGAATCCGGCGCAACCATAAAACCGGAACCCGAGTGCTCAGGTTGGAGCCAAGAATTCCACCTGGAATCGATCCGATCAGCAAACATGCCACCAGCGAGGGGTCGACGTTGCCCAAACGAAAATGCAAAAAACTGGTGACCCCAGTCAGGACGACTGCATGCACGATATCCGTGCCAACCATTACTTTTGGCGGATAACTGTAAAACATCAGAAGCAGCATCATGATGATGCTGCCCGAGCCTACGGAGGTCATTCCCACCAGAAACCCCGCGAACAGCCCGATGATGGCCATGCCGGTAAAAGATTTCGCGGTGGGATGCCGGCCCGCGACTTCCTTTTCAATCCGCCGCTGCATTAACAGCAGCGAGGAAACCACCACCAGCAAAATACCGACTGCCACCTTGATGAAGTCGTTGACCCCGGCGCCGTGGACGACTCGCAGGTGCTGGAGCAAACGAACACCTAAGATCGATCCTGGTACGCTGCCCGCAGCCAGCGCCGCCACCACTCTGCGGCGAACTGTTTCCTTCATCAGGTGTACAACGCTGGAGGGGATCTTGGTGAGGAAGTTGAAGGCGGCGTCAGACCCCACGGCCACAATGGCTGGAACCTTGAGCCCAAAGATCAGAATTGGCAGCAGCAGGACGCCCCCGCCCAGCCCGGTAAGGCCAATCAGGAAACCCACCACCAGTCCGATCAGGACTTTAGCCGCGATCAATTCCATCGTAATCGTGCCGGGTACTTAAATTGCCGAGTCTTTCGCTATTACAGTAATTACGCTCCGGCCGTAAGCGCAGGCTCGGGACTGACTCCGACAAAGCCCTGCTGTTCAAGATGAAGAATA
>Ga0134126_10008922_pt1 | contig 12624 bp, 7 predicted proteins | sample KB31752_FD_96881 | JGI IMG/M metagenome (GOLD analysis project Ga0134126, IMG submission 96881) | Terrestrial soil microbial communities with excess Nitrogen fertilizer from Kellogg Biological Station, Michigan, USA - KB3-175-2 | ecosystem: Environmental > Terrestrial > Soil > Unclassified ...
TCTCACCATCGCCGAATGCGATCTGCTGGCCGAGCAGAACATTGCGTTCGCCGGTGCGCTGCGCGCGGCCGGTGTCGCGACCGAGGCGGTGGTCTACCCCGGCGCAACCCACAGCTTTCTCGAAGCGGTGGCGATCGCACGTGTGGCGGATCGCGCGCTCGAGGAGGGCTCCAAATGGCTGCAACGCACGCTGCGGCAGTAGCCGCCGGAGCGGCACTTGGCCTGCTCGCGATGAAAACGGACCCTCCCGCGAGCGCGGCAGGCTGCCCGCCGACGCAGTCTGCCGGGGCGAGGATCGCCGAAGGTCTTCACCAACAACCAAGGGGGCATACATGTCAGGTACCGTATTGACGGTCCGCAGCCATCTTTGGGCTGCCGCTGCCGCCGCAGGCATGCTCGGCAGCGCCGGGCTCTGCTCCGCGCAATCCGCACCGGCGGATCAAAACACATCCTCCAGCTCGCAGGAGGTCGCCCTGCAGCCCATCCTGGTCTCGGCGCCGCGCTACGTGCCGACGACGGATACCTCCGCGACCAAGATAGAGATCCCGCTGATCGAAACGCCGCAGTCGATCACCGTCGTCAACCGCGATCAGCTCGACGTGCTGAACGTCCAGAACCTGCAGCAGGCGATCCGGTATACGTCCGGCGTCGTCGGCGAGAACTACGGTCCCGACGAGCGTTACGACTGGCTGACGATGCGCGGTTTCCAACCGGTGGAGTACATCGACGGCCTGCAGGCGCCGGTCGGCTCGACGCAAAACGTCGGCCTGGATCTCTGGGGCGCGCAGTCGGTGGAGGTCCTCAAGGGTCCCTCCGGCGTGCTCTACGGCCAGAGCCCGCCGGGCGGCCTGGTCAACGTCACCATGCGCAGACCGGAGCGGGATTTCTCGGCGGAGGCGCAGGCGCAGTACGGCAGCTTCGATGACAAGCAGCTCGCCGCAGACATCACCGGCTCGCTGCTGGGCGATGGGCTCATCGAGGGCCGGCTCACGGCTCTCTGGCGGGACCGGGACACGCAGACCGACTTCGTGAGCTCGAAGCGCCTGTTCGTCGCGCCCGCGCTCACCCTCAACATGACACCGGATACGGCGCTGACGCTGCTGGGCTATTATCAGAAGGACAGCGTGCTCGGTGACGGCGGCGGCTTCCTGCCCGCGCAGGGCACCATTCTGCCCAACCCCAACGGGCACATCCCGGTCGGTTTCGACGCGGGCGAGCCGGGCTACAACCGCTTCGACCGGCATCAGTGGGGCATCGGCTACGATTTCAGCCAGCGCTTCAACCGGCACTTCACCTTCCGGAAGAACCTCAAGCTGTCGCGCTACAACGATTGGTTCCAGTCCATCTACGGCGCGGGGCTGCAGGCGGACCTGACGACGCTCAACCGGTACAACTTCGTCTATCCCGAGGACATCAGGCAGTTCGCCGTCGACTCGCGCATGGAGATCCGCGGGGACACGGGACCGATCCAGCACGTCGCCCTGGTGGGAGTCGACTACCGCGACCTGCGCAACGACACGGATTTCGGCTTCGGCTCGGGGCCGCCGCTCGATGTGTTCCATCCCGTCTACGGCCTGCCCATCCCGGCGCTCAGCTTTCCGCTCGGACCCTCCATCCGCGAGGACCAGAAGCAGGTGGGCGTCTACGGCCAGGACGAGCTGAAGCTCGATCACTGGCGGCTGACTCTGAGCGCGCGCGAGGACCACCTCAACACCGTCAATTTCGGCGCGACCAGCCTGCGCGACAGCGCCTTCACGCACCGCGAGGGCCTGAACTATGTTTTCAGCAGCGGCTTTGCGCCCTACGTCGCATACTCGACCTCGTTCCTGCCGACCTCCGGGTCCGATTACTTCGGCCGGCCGTTCCTGCCGAGCACGGGGAAGATGGTCGAAGGCGGCCTCAAGTACGAGCCGCACTTCGCGCCCCGGGGTGTCAGGCTGTTCGCGAGCGCCGCGGTCTACGACCTGAAACAGCAGCACGTGCTCACGAATGATCCCGATCATGCCTTCTTCAGCGTCCAGACCGGCGAGGTCGAGGTCCGCGGCGTGGAGCTCGAGGCGGTCGCTCGCATCAACGAGCAACTCAACCTCAACGGCTCCTACACCTACACCGACTCGAACGTCACCCGCAACACGGATCCGACGCTCATCGGCAAGGAGCTGCCGATCGTCTCGCCGCACAAGTTCTCGCTGCTCGGCGACTACACCATTGCGCGCGGGTTCGCACGGGGCTTCGGCGGCGGTCTCGGCGTGCGCTACCTGAGCTCCGCCTTCGGCGATCCGCAGAACACCCTGCCCACGGGAAGCGTGACGCTGCTCGATGGGCTGTTGCACTATCAGTTCGGCAACTGGAAGCTGGTGGCAAATGCGACCAACGTGCTGGACAAGATCTATATCCAGCGGTGCAGCGACCTGACGCAGTGTTTCTACGGTACGCGCCGGACGGTGACCGTCACTCTCGATCGCAGGTGGTGATAACACCACATCCAGCCGCCCGTCACGGCCATTTCAGCCACGACGACGCCGGTGAGAAATACCAGCAGGCGGGTCGCCCAGCCGAGTACCTGCCCGGAGTGGAGGGGATAGAGTGAGCGGATGACGACACGCCCGGCGCTGTCCCTGTAGGGATCATCGACATAGGCGAGGGCGCCGGATGAGGCATCGATGGAGTAGTAGATCGGCCCGAGCCGCGACCACTCCAGGCGGCCGGAGCGCGTGAAGCCGATGCGATAGAGGTTCGCATCGGCGTCGTAAGAGGCGGTCGCAGGCTTCAGTGCGGCATCCCTTTTGGCAGCGAACGCGCGTGCCCGTTGTGTCGCGGCGTCGAACCCGAGCTCGCGGCCGCGAAGTCGGGGCGCGGATGCGAGGGAATCGTCGTTCAGCGCGGCGACATGGGAGGGTGACAACCGTGTTGCCAGGGGCGCCGTCAGCTCGGAGAAGAAGCTCATCGCAAAGCCGGTCAGCGACAGCACCAGCGTGGCCAGCAGCAGCCACAGGCCACTCGCCCGATGCAGCTCCAGCAACGAGCCGGGCATGCGCCAGGCGGCCCTGACCTTCCAGGCCGGCTGCCATTTTTTCCAGAACGGCCCTGCTCTCGGCAGGGTGAGGTACAGACCCACGCAGGTGCCGAGCGCCCACAGGCCGGCGGCGATGCCGAGGATCCAGCGGCCGGCGGTGCCCCCCATCAGATCGACGTGCAGCTGGTAGACACCCTGCATCAGGTGAGGGAGAGCCCACCCGGCGACGTTCAAACGCCTGCCGATGATGTGGCCGCTGATCGGATCGGCGAACAACTCGTCATACGCGAGGGGCTCACCCGCCTTGTCATCAACCTGGCCATCAGCGTGGCGCGCCACCACCTCGAGCACCGCCGCCGTCCCGGGCCGCAGCGTCAAGGGAACCGAGGTCACCCGCGCGGCGGGATCCTCGCTCTCGACTGCGCGGACCAGCTCACCCGGCGACAGCGCGGCACCTGCGGCACCCGTCGATGCCGTCCGATACAGGCTGGGATTCAGCAGCGCGTCCAGCTGTTGCCTGAAGACGAGGACGCTGCCGGTCACCCCTTCGATGACGAGGAAGATCAGGCATGCCAGGCCGACGTACCGATGAGCGGTGAGCCAGAAATTGCGCGCGTGCGGTCTGCTGCGGGTCATCCGGGGTTTCCGATTCGGGTTGCGGCTGCGGGCGTCTGCAGCATGGGTCGTCCGCCGCGGCGGCGCCTGTGCCCCGGGGTCGAACATTGTCTGCATCGGGCATGGCCCGCGAGCGATGAAACCCGACCCTTGCAAGGCGTCCGCGGTCCGGTCGTTGTGGGAAGGTTCAGCCAGCTGTTAGCGTGAGGCATATGCCATTGCTGGCCTGGGTCGCTCTGCTTCTGCTGCTGGCGGGTCCGCCGGCGGCGCTGTCCGCCGATGAGCCGACTGCGGCACACACGGCAGGTACCGCGCAGAGCCTGCCGATGCGCCCGGCCCGCAGGATCGCCTTCGACACCGACGAGGGGACCTGGATTTCGCTCACCGCGTCTCCGGATGGGCGCCGCATCGCATTCGATCTGCTCGGCGATCTCTACACGGTGAGCACGCAGGGAGGGCGTGCCAGACGGATCACGAGCGGCATGGCGTTCGATTCCCAGCCCGCGTTCTCACCCGATGGGAGCCATCTCGCGTTCATCAGCGATCGCTCCGGCGCCGAGAACCTTTGGGTGGCGCGTCCGGACGGATCCGATGCCCGCCGGATCACCCACAACGAGCTCGCGCACGAGTACGCGTCGCCCGCGTGGGCGGCGGATGGCCGCTCGGTATTCGTGTCCCTGTATCGGGCCGATCGCAATGCCATCGAGCTTTGGCGTTACCCGCTCGATGGAGGCTCCGGGAAGGAGCTGACGGGTGGCCGGTTCAGCGCGCTCGGTGCCGCGCCCAGCCCCGACGGGCGCTACGTCTACTATGCCGCTCATGAAGGGCCGGTTTTCGAGGACGACGTTCACCTCCCTCTCTGGTCCATCCGTCAATACGATCTGCGAACCGGACGTCAGGACACCGTCGTCACCGCGCAGGGCAGCGCCATGCGTCCTGCTTTGTCGCCCGATGGGCGGCTCCTCGTGTACGCCACGCGGTTGGATGGGGAGACCGCGCTCAGAATCCGCGATCTGGCGAGCGGGGCGGACAGGCCCCTTCGCTGGCCGGTCCAGCACGATGACCAGGAGGCGCTGCCGACGCGCGATCTCATGCCTGCGGTGAGCTTCGCGCCTGACGGCCGCAGTGTTTACACCAGCTTCGGCGGCAGGATCCAGCGCCTGGAGCTTGCCACCGGCGCGGCGCATGCCGTGCCTTTCCTGGCGCATGTGGATCTGGGCCTGGGGCCCTTTCTGCGCCAGTCGCTGGTCGAGAGCACCGGTCCGGTGCGGGCGCGGATCATTCAGACACCGATGCAGTCCCCCGACGGCAGGCGCGTCGCTTTCTCCGCGTTGGGGCGGATCTATCTTCTCGATCTGCATTCCGGAGCCACGCCTCGGCGGCTGACGCGGGCCTCGGGGTCGCCGGAATTCATGCCGGCCTGGTCGGCTGACGGACGAAGCATCGTGTATGTGACGTGGGATTCGCAGCAGGGCGGACAGGTGTGGATCACGCCCGCGGATGGAAGTCAGTCTCCGCGTCCCATCGCGCCGGCGGGTCCCTACTACACCAACCCCGTATTCGGTCCTGATGGCCGATCCGTGTTCGTCGTGCGCTCCAGCACCTACGAGCGGCTGCACATGTATCAGGAGCCCGAGTTCACCGGCCGACTCTTCGGCGAGCTGCGCCATGCCGACCTCGTGCAGCTGCAGAGCGGCGCCGCGCGGGTGATCACCTTCGGCATGATGAGCGGCAAGCCGCAGTTCGTGCGCGGCAGCCCCGACATTTACCTCAACACCGACAAGGGCCTCGCGGCCGTGAGCCCTGACGGACTCCGGCGCCGGTTGGTGGTCAACGTGGTGGGGCCCGGATACTACTTCCTCGAAGGGACGACGCAGGCCGATGATCTCGAGATCAGCCCGGACGGACGCCATGCCCTGGCGCAGCTCGGTCAGCAGTTATATCTGGTACGGATCGCTCATCCGGAGTCGGGCGGGACGATCGACCTGAGTACCCCGGCCGCGGATCAGCGCAGGATCACCACGGTCGGCGCGGATTTCTGCGGCTGGTCCGGCGCACGCACCGTGACCTGGGCGTTGGGATCTACCTTCTTTCGCCGACCTCTCGCCGGCATCGCGTTCGGCAACGACCTGCCGCCATTGCGGCCCAAAGCCGGGATTGACGGGGTGGAAGCCTTCATTGCTGACGTCGAGCTGCCGCGAGACACCCCGCATGGCAAGCTCGTGCTTCGCGGCGGCACGGCGATCACCATGCGCGGCGATGAGGTCATCCCGAACGCCGATGTGGTGATCATCGACAACAGGATTGCGGCGATCGGACCGCGAGGTAGCGTGCGCATCCCCATGGGCGCGACGATCATGGACGTGAGCGGCCGCTACATCCTGCCGGGCTTCATCGACGTCCACGATCACTTCGCCGCGATCCGCCGTGGCGTGCTGGAGCTCGACGACTGGGAGTTCAAGGCCAACCTGGCCTACGGTGTGACGGCCGCTCTCGACCCGTCGACGCTCTCGATCGACATGCTGGCGTACGAGGATCTGATCGATTCCGGCCAGGTCCTCGGGCCGCGGCTGTATCAGACCGCGACGGCCATCTTTTCATTCAATCGATTCCGATCGTTGCAGGATGCGCAGGACGTGGTCTCGCGTTACGTGGATTACTACCATACGCGCAACCTGAAGGAATACCGGACCGGCAATCGCCGCCAGCGCGAGTGGCTGGCGATGGCCGCTTACGATCAGCACGCCATGCCTACTACCGAAGGCGCGCTGGACATGAAGCTCGACCTGACGCAGATGATCGATGGCTTTTCCGGAAACGAGCATGCGCTTTCCGCCTACCCGCTCTATCGGGACGTGATCCAGCTCATGGTGCGCTCGCGCGTGAGCTATGACACGACTCTGCAGATTTCCCATGGCGGCCCGCCGGCCGCCGAAGATTTCATCGCGCGCACTCATCCGCACGAGGACCCCAAGGTCCGGTATCTCTATCCGCACTTCGCCCGGGACAAGCTGTTCACCCGCGTCCCCTGGGTCGACCCGCAGGAAGAGGTCTATCCCAAGGTGGCGGCGGCCGAAGCCCAGGTTGCTCGCGCCGGCGGACTCATCGCCGTCGGCAGCCACGGCAACTATCCCGGAATCGGGTATGACTGGGAGTTGCTGGCCCTGGCATCGGGCGGGCTGTCGCCCTTCGAGGTCCTGCATGCGGCGACGCTGGGATCCGCGGAGACGATCGGCCGCGAAAGCGAGCTCGGAAGTCTGACGCCGGGCAAGCTCGCCGATCTGATCATCCTGGACGAGAATCCGCTCGCCGCCATTGCCAACACCTCGTCCCTACGGGAGGTGATGAAGAACGGCCGGCTTTACGATGCCGGCACGCTGGCGCAGCTGTGGCCCGACAAAATCCCGGCGCCGCTGCGCTGGTTCGCCGCTGGAGAGAAGCGCGCCGCTGCGCCGGGCAGTCCTCCACGCTAGTCTCCGCCCCGCGCCGCTTCTCCGTGTCGGTTTTTGGTATTCTCGCGGGGAAGCGGCATGGAGTCGGATACATGGCGGACATTACTACGCTGGACGGCTTGAGATTCCTCTTCGACCCGGGCGCGATCAGCGCGATAGCCGACCGGGACGCAGGCGCGACCCCGCCCGGAACGGTGATCTACGGTCTCGCGCCGGCTGCGCTGCGAGTCAGTGAATCCGTGGATGCGCTGCTTCAGCGGCTGGGCCTCGCCTCATCCTTTGCGAGATTCACCAGGGCAGACGGCTCGCCCATCCTGATCAACGCAAAATCAGTGGCCGTGGTCCGGCAACCCCTGTCCGGGGAATATGCGGCCGGGGTGAATTCGGTGGTCTTCGCGGGTTCCTTCACGACGGGCGTCAGGGAGTCGCTGGATGACGTGAAGCAAGGCATCAATCGCGCCGGCGGCCACCTTTAGCGGTTCCGCGGTACGCGCGACCCCGGTTGGGGCGGTCCGAACCAGGCGCCCAGCGCTGTGAGCAGCGCGTCACCCGATCCCCACTGACTGCGGTCCTGTTTCACCCACGCGACATATCCGTCGGGCCGAATCAACACCGCCTGAGGAGCCGTGACCGGCCCGAGGTCCGGAAGCTCCCACGCGCCGGAGTACCTGGCGTCGACCTGCTGAATCCGATCGGCCCAGGGAGTGACGTCCAGGGGGCAGGGCTCGCCGAGATGGAGCAACACGGGGCGCGCGCCGTGCAGCAGAGTGAAGACCCGCAGCGAGCCGCTCGCGGTGATCAGATCGAGATCGGGCATGCGGCGCCCGAGGAGCGGGTGTCCTTCGCCGAGCTCGTAATGAATGTCGAGACCCGACATCATCGCGGCGAACCGTCGGCGCGGCTCGTCCATGGTGAGGAGCTCGGCGACGGTGTCGCGCAGCGCTTTGGCGCGGTCGTCTTCGCGGCGAAGAACGACCGACGCCAGCGTGTTGCGCAACACGCGGGCAGCGACCGGATGGCGTTCGGCATGATAGGTATCCAGGAGGCTTTCCGGCGACACCTTCCTGACCACCTGCGCCAGCTTCCATCCCAGATTCACCGCATCCTGCACCCCGGTCTGGAGACCCTGCCCACCGTCCGGCGGATGCACGTGCGCGGCATCGCCGGCCAGCAGCACGCGCCCCTTGCGGTAGGTTGCGGCCTGCCGTGCTGCGTCGGTGAAGCGGGAGATCCAGAGGGGGCTATGCATCCCGTAATCCCTCCCGCAGGCTGCGATGAGCGCCTCCCGCAGATCATCCAACGTGGGTTCGGCCGCGGGGCCGACGTGTCGTTCGGTCACCATGACCCCGATCGGTCCGTGATCCGCGTACACGATCTCGCCATCGACGATCCGGTACTCCTTCCTGCCGAAGGAGTAGACACCCAAGGCACTGCGGTGGATACCCCATTCGGGCGTCTCCGCCATCTCGACCTCGGCGATGAGGTTGCTCGTGGTCGGATCCGATCCCGGAAACGCGATGCCCGCGGCCTTGCGGATGAGACTGCGTCCGCCATCGCACCCGACGAGATATTGCGCTCGCAGCGACCGGCCATCGCTCAGTGCGACATCGACGCCGGTGTCGTCCTGCGCGAAGTCCTCCACCCCGATGCCGTAGAAGAGGGGCACCGCCAGCTCCCCGACCCAACCGGCGAGGATGCGCTCGATGTGGTTCTGCCACAGCCCGAGCCCGTAATTGTGCCGGGTGGGAAAGGCGCTGATGTCCAAGCGGACGCCGGCGAAGCCCGCGACCTGAGCCTTCTGTCCTTCCGCGAGGAACCGATCGGCGATTCCGCGCTGATCGAGGATCTCGAGCGTGCGCGCATGCAGACCGCCTGCGCGCCGGCCCACCAACTCCTGGCTGGCGCGCCGCTCGACGACCAGGACATCGACTCCCGCGAGGGCCAGCTCGCCCGCCAACATCAGCCCCGCCGGACCTGCGCCGGCGATCACCACGGCATGCTCGGTCTTCGCCACGGGCATCCTGATCACTCCCACCTTCCGCCGGTTCGGCAAGGCGGGCGATGCTGCCGCAGGACCCCGGCCTTACCGCAAGCCCCGGCTGCTGTATACTCTGGAAGTGGCAGGCAGCGGCCGTCTCCCGGCAGCGCCTGCCGCGCCACCCTCCGGACGATCCAACATCGCGGCAGAGCGCCCTACGGGCTTCCGTGCTGGAAGCGCGCCACGAGCCTGTGGTGATCGCAGGGATAGATCAGTCGCACGTAGGTGACCCGCCGGCCCTGGTGCCAGGTTCTGCGCTCGATGCAAAGACACGCCTTGTGGCGCGCGATCTCAAGGCGTTGCGCGATCTCCCGGCTGGCATTGAGCGCCGAGATCTGATGCTCGGCCTCGGTCCACGGGATCCGGCTGAGAAGCCAGCCTCCCGGTGAGACCCGGGTGAAGCGCTCGCGGCGGGCGTCGGGCACCGCCTGCAGATTGATCAGGCGCTCTTCGAGCGCGTGCGGCCGCCCATCGGCATGGTGGAGCCCTGTGATCTCGAGCACCGGTGTGCCGATCGGGATGTTGAGGGCCGCGGCATCGTCCGCGCTCGCCGGCCTGCCCTGACGCGCGAGACATTGATACCGGTACTCGTGGCCCGCCGCGCGCACTTCGGCCTCGATGTCGTGGATCTCGAGAACCGATTCCTGGGGGCGGGGCGCATTCACGGTCGTGCCGGCCCGTCGTCGCCGCGTGATGAATCCCTTGTCGGCCAGAGCGGAGAGAGCCTTGCCGATGGTCATTCGTGCGCAGTCGAAGCTCCTGGCGAGCTCGGGCTCGCTCGGCAGCTTGAAGCCGGGCGGCCACGCACCCGAGACGATCTTCGCGCGCAGCGCATCGTGAATCTCACGATAGCGCGGCGTGGCGACCGGATCGCGCTCCGTCAAGGCCGGGATGTCGTTCATGGCTGGCCTTCCCAATATGCCTGGACATGATATGATTTGTCTAGACATATCAGGCGCCGTCTCCGGAGGGGTGATTGAGCTCCGTCTTCGAGCCCGGACAGATCTCATTGAGCCAATGGGCGGCGGTGTACCGCGGCGCCGGCTTTTCCCTGGCTGAGTCATGCTTCGCGCGCATCGAGCGGGGCGCGGAGGCCGTCGCGCGGATCCTGGCGCGCGGGGAGCCGGTCTACGGCATCAACACCGGCTTCGGGAAGCTCGCCAGCGTGCGCATCGACAGCGCGGATCTGACACGGCTGCAAAGCAACATCGTGCTGTCGCATTGCGTCGGGGTCGGTGAGGCGATGCCCGTCGCGGTGACGCGCCTGATGATGGCGCTCAAGATCGCCAACGTCGCCCAGGGCGCATCGGGTGTCAGACCCGACACCGTGCGGCTGCTGGGCGAGCTGTTGGAGCGCGGGCTCACTCCCGTGGTCCCCTCGCAAGGCTCGGTCGGCGCTTCGGGCGACCTGGCGCCGCTGGCTCATCTTGCCGGCACGCTGATCGGTGTCGGCGACATCGCGCTGCCCACCGGCGGCCGTCAGCCGGCGGCCGAGGCGCTGCGGGCGGCGGGGCTGTCGCCGCTCACGCTCTCGCCGAAGGAAGGGCTGGCGCTCCTCAATGGCACCCAGTTCTCGACTGCGAACGCGCTCGCCGCGCTCTTCGACATCGAGACGGTGTTCCAGTCAGCGCTGGTGACGGGCGCGTTGTCGACGGAGGCGGCAAAGGGGTCCGACACGCCGTTCGATCCGCGGATTCAAGCCCTGCGTGGGCACCGCGGCCAGATCGAGACGGCGGCAACCCTGCGCGCGCTGATGGCGGATTCCGCGATCCGCGCCTCGCATCGGGTGGCCGATCCGCGGGTGCAGGACCCGTACTGTCTGCGCTGCCAGCCTCAAGTCATGGGCGCGGCGCTCGATCTGCTGCGCTACGCGGCCCGCACCCTGGAGTGCGAGGCCAACGGCGTTTCCGACAACCCGCTGATCTTCCCCGATACCGACGAGGCGCTTTCGGGAGGCAACTTCCACGCCGAGCCCGTAGCCTTCGCCGCCGACGCCATGGCCATCGCGATCTGCGAGATCGGCTCGCTCGCCGAGCGGCGCATCGCCATGCTCGTCGACCCGGCGCTTTCCGGGCTGCCTGCCTTCCTCACCCCCAATCCCGGCCTCAACTCCGGTTTGATGCTGCCGCAGGTGACGGCCGCCGCGCTGGTCTCCGAGAACAAGCAGCGGGCGTATCCGGCGAGCGTCGATTCCATTCCGACCTCCGCCAACCAGGAGGATCACGTGTCGATGGCCGCGCACGGCGCGCGGCGGCTGCATCGCATGGTCGCCAACGCCACGGCCATCGTCGGCATCGAGCTCATCACCGCCGCGCAGGGCTGCGATTTCTATGGCGACCTGCGCTCGAGCGTTCCGCTGGAAGCCGTGCGCAAAGCAGTCCGCGCGCGGATCGCGCCGCTCACCGACGATCGTTACCTGCACACCGACCTGCGGGTGGCGGGCGAGCTGGTGGGCAGTCGTGCGCTGCTCCAGGCCGTCCGCGGTGTGCCCATGCCGGCGCTGGTGGACGGCTGAGCGGCGCACGAGGCTCGGCGCCGCGGCATCGATTTCCCACTTTCAGGAGGGCTCCCATGACCCCAGGCCACGCCAAAAGAACACGCGTCGACACCACACGCGTCATTCGCGCACCGACCGGAACGGAGCGCACCGCAAAGAGCTGGCTGACCGAAGCGCCGTTGCGCATGCTGATGAACAACCTGGATCAGGCCGTCGGCGAGCGGCCCTCGGAGCTGGTGGTGTACGGCGGGATCGGCCGCGCCGCGCGCGACTGGGAGAGCTACGACATCATCGTGGCGACGCTGCGGCGGCTCGAGGCCGACCAGACGCTGCTCGTCCAGTCGGGCAAGCCCGTGGGTGTCTTCCGAACGCACGAGGATGCGCCGCGCGTGCTCATCGCCAACTCCAACCTGGTGCCGCGCTGGGCGACGTGGGAGCACTTCAACGAGCTCGATCGCAAGGGCCTGATGATGTTCGGCCAGATGACGGCCGGCTCCTGGATCTACATCGGCAGCCAGGGCATCGTGCAGGGCACCTATGAGACCTTCGTGGAGATGGGCCGCCGCCACTACGGCGGCAACCTCGCGGGCCGATGGCTGCTGACCGCGGGGCTGGGCGGCATGGGCGGCGCGCAGCCTCTCGCGGCGGTGATGGCCGGCGCCTCGTGCCTCGCGATCGAGTGTCAGCGCTCGCGCATCGATATGCGCCTGCGCTCGGGCTACCTGGATCACGCCACCGAAAGTCTGGATGAGGCGCTCGCGATCATCAGGCGGGCCGGTGACGAGAAGAAGGCGGTGTCGGTGGGATTGCTCGGCAATGCCGCGGAGCTGCTGCCGAAGATCTTCGAGCGCGGCGTGCGCCCCGACCTGCTGACCGATCAGACCTCGGCCCACGATCCGATGAATGGCTATCTGCCGATCGGCTGGAGCGTCGAGCGCTGGCAGGAGATGCGCGAGCGCGATCCGGCGACCGTCGCCCGCGAGGCCAAGGTCTCGATGGCCGTGCA
>Ga0134126_10008923_pt1 | contig 12623 bp, 14 predicted proteins | sample KB31752_FD_96881 | JGI IMG/M metagenome (GOLD analysis project Ga0134126, IMG submission 96881) | Terrestrial soil microbial communities with excess Nitrogen fertilizer from Kellogg Biological Station, Michigan, USA - KB3-175-2 | ecosystem: Environmental > Terrestrial > Soil > Unclassified ...
GACCGCGCCGGTCCGATCATCCGCTAGAACCCGATTTCCACCCGGCTGACGCGCCGCATTTGCGGCGCGTTTTTTTGTGACATAGTCGAATCGGGAAAAACGCCGACAACGGCCGAATATGCAACGCTACTCCCTGCCCAGTGCTTTGATCGTCTTGGCCGCCAGCTTGTTGCTGGCGAGCGTGCCGGCGTGCGCGCAGGGCGTCCCCGACGTTGCGGTACTCGCCGAGTATCAGGCCAAGCTCGCGCAATATCAGCAAGCGCGCCATGCCTATGAGCAAGTAGCCGACGCTTACTGGAATGCGGTGACCGAGAAACGGCGCATCCGCAACGCCAAGCGCCGCGACCATCTGGCGATCGGACTCGCCGATTATGTGCTCGCCCAGCCGCCGGTCTATGTCGGGCCGCCGCGGCCGGTCGATCCTTTTCCGCCGCCGTCTCCGCCGGTCCCGGTCCGGCCCGAAATACCCGTTGCTGCGGACTTCCTGCAAGCCGCACGCGAGCATTGGGGCTTTGTGCCGGAGCAAGCCAGCGACGCCGAGTTCAAGCGCGCCTATGCCCAGGCCGCGCGCGCGGCCGGCCTGACCCGCGAGCAGATCGTCGGCGTCTACGCCTTCGAGACCGGCGGCAAAGGTTTTTACGATACGCAAGCCGGCCTCGAGCCGCCGCGGCCCGGCGCCCGCGCGATCTCCCCCGCGATCGGTTACAACCAACTGCTCAGCACCAACACCGTCTCGCTGTTTGCCGAGAACGGCCCCCGTTTTCTCGCCGCGCTTGAGCGCAAAGCCAGCGCCCTGACCGGCGACGTCCGGCAGCGACTGGAGAACAAGATCGCGGTGCTGCGCCGCATGATCGCCTATTGCCGCAGCCTGCCGCATAGTTGGAGCGGATATGACGAGATCGCCAAAAACACGCCGAAGGGCTGGGGCATTCACGCCGCGATATTCGACGTCGACATCGGCCCGATGTTGCAGATGCAGAAGCTTCTGGACTCGGTGCAGTTCGCCCGCGCCAAGGGTTATACGACGCCGCTTACCGCCGCCGGACTCGAACTGATGAACTTGACCGGCGACGGTAACGGCTTCGACATGGTGAGCATGCCGGCGGCCTTCAGACTGAAGGTGCCGACATCGAATTTTTTCCAGCCGCAGGGCTATGCGCGCAATCCGGTAGCGCGACGCACCGCGGTGGTGGCCGGGCTGATTGCCGAAATCCAGGATCACATGAACCGCAACGCGCAGACCCCCGGGGCGCGCGAACTGGCGGCGGCGTTCTAGCGCTATTTAATGACGACTGACGGCAGCCACAGCGACAGCGCCGGAATGTAGGTCACCAGCATCAGCACCGCGAACATGACCCCGTAAAACGGCCAGATCGTGCGCATAACCTGCTCGATGGTGACTTTTCCGACGGCGCAGCCGACGAACAGGATCGCGCCGACCGGCGGGTGACACAGTCCGATCCCTAAGTTGAGCATCATGATCATGCCGAAATGCACCGGATCGACCCCGAAGTTGATCATCACCGGCAGCAGGATCGGCGTGCAGATCAGGATCGACGGCGCCATGTCGACCAGGCAGCCGAGAACCAGCAACAGCATGTTGATGAGAAACAGGATGACGTATTTGTTGTCGGAGATGGTCAGGAAGAACGCCGTGATCTTCGCCGGCATTTGCGTGAGCGCCATCACATAACCGACGCTCGAGGCGCAGGCGATAAGCGTCATCACCATGGCGACGGTGCGCAGCGTGCGGTGGACCAGCGTCGGCAGGTCGCGCCATTTGTAGTCGCGGTAGATGAACATGGTCACGAAAAATGCCCATATGCACGCCACGGCGCCGGCCTCGATCGCGGTGAAGATGCCGCCGAGGATACCGCCGAGGATGATGACCAGCGTGACCAAGCCCCACGCGGCCTCGATGCAGATTTTGACCGCGTCACGCAGCGGCACCGAAGTCCCTTTCGGATGCCCATCGCGATACGCAATCACCAGACACAGAATGACAATCGAGAGACCGAGCAGCAGGCCCGGTATGACGCCGGCAATAAACAAGCTGATGATCGATATGCTGCCGCCGGTTGCCAGTGAATAAATGATGGCGTTATGGCTGGGCGGCACCAGCAGCGCCTGCACCGAACCGGTGATCGTCACGTTGGTGGCATAGACCCGCGGATAGCCGCTTCGCTCCATCTGCGGGATCATCACCGAGCCGATGGCTGAGACGTCGGCGACCGAAGAGCCGGATATGCCGCTGAGCAACGTGGTCGCCAACACGTTGACCACTGAAAGCCCGCCGCGCACGCGTGTGAAGCCGACTAGGACGTCGGCGAAGGCCACCATACGCCGCGCCATGCCGCCTTCCGCCATGATGGCGCCGGCCAGCACGAAGAAGGGGATCGTCAGCATCGCAACCTTGCTGACGCCGTTGGAGATTTGCAGCATCACCGCTTCGAGCGGAATGCCGATCCACAGGGCCGCGGCGATGGCCGCGAGCCCGAGCGAATAGGCGATCGGCACGCCGATCAGGAAGCAGAAGAACATCGTCACAAGCAGAACGGCAATGTCCATCGGTGCGCTTCCTTACATCAACGTCTCGTGGCCGGGCGCAGCTTGCTCGACGGTGGTGTGCTCGACGAATTCCTCAGGTGGCGCGCCGATGGCGATGCGCTCGATGACGAACAGCAATAGCGCCGCGCCGCCGAGCGGAATCGGCAGGTAGGTCAGGCCGACAGACAGTTTCGGGAATTCGTCGATCGAATTGAGCCAAGTGGCCTGCACCAATTTGACGCCGTAGATCACCATGAACAGCGCCATCGCGCCGACCAGCACCTCGACCAGAAGATCGGCCCAGCGCCGCCACCACGGCGGCAGCATGGCCGCGAAGAATGACACGTTCATATGCAGCCGCGCGCGGTAACAGGCCGCCGTGCCGATGAACGTCAGCACGATGGTCAAGAGCACCGCGGTTCGCTCCGGCCAGGAAGCCGAGTCATTGAGGACGTAGCGCGTGAAGACCGCCCACGGGATCACCGCGGAGATCAGGACCAGCGCGGTGCCCGCGATCCACACGCAGACGAGATAAAGGAAATCCATCCCCTTGCGATAGAGAGCGGTCATTAAAGTCGATCCTTCGGCGCTAGATGGCCGCTCACCCGCTCGTCCCCGCGAACACGGGGACCGAGGGCTATACGGTTACGTGGCACCCTGGATTCCCGCTGACGCGGGAATGAGCGGAATAATCGCGGCGCAATCAGGTCACTTCACGTCCTGGATGCGCTTGACCATGGCCGCGTATTTGGGACCGTACTTGTCCCAGACCGGCTTCACGGCATCCTGAAAGGCTTTTTTGTCGGCTGCCGAGACCCTGGTGATCGTGATGCCGGCGGCGGCGGCCTTGTCCATCGCCTGCTTCTCATAAACAGCCCAAAGCTTGCGCTCTTCGAGTTGCGCTTCCCTGGCGAACTTCAGCAGCAGCGCCTGGTCGTCCTTCGACATCGAGTCGAAGATCTTCTTCGACATCACCAGCATCTCCGGCACAATCAGGTGCTCGTCGACGGTATAGAACTTCGCCACTTGATAGTGGTTGTCGAACACGAAGCTCGGCGGATTGTTCTCCGCGCCATCGATGACGCCGGTCTGCAGCGAGGTGAAGACCTGGTCGTAACCCATGGCGATGCCATTGGCGCCCATTGAGTTCGCCATGTCGACGAACATCGGGTTACCCATGACGCGAACCTTCATACCCTTGAGGTCGGCCATGGTCTTGATCGGCTTCTTGGTGTCGTAGAAGTTGCGGGCGCCGGCGTCCATCCAGCACAGGCCGACCAGGCCCTTGCCGCTGTTGGTCACCTTGTCGAGCAGTTCCTGGCCGATCTCCCCGTCCATGACCTTCTGCGCGTGTTCGGTGTTGCGGAACACATAAGGCAGATTGAACACGTTGAGTTCGTCGACCACGGGGCCAAGCGCGCCGACCGAAACGCGCGCGAAGGCGATGGCGCCGACCTGCGCCTGCTCGATGGCTTCCTTCTCGCCGCCCAGCTGCATCGAAGGATACATGGCGACGGAAAGCCGGCCTTTAGTGGCGTCCGACAGTTTTTTGCCGAGGTTCTCGACTGCCGCAACAGTTGGATAGCCGGTCGGATGGACGTCCGAGGCTTTTAAAATCATCTTGTCTTGCGCAACGGCGGAGCCGGACGCAAATGCGGCCGCGGCGGCGAGCAGGCCGGCGGCGATCATGGCGGTGCAAGATTTCATGACGAATGTTTCCTCCCGGTTTCGTTGTTCTGGCGATCGTCTCGGCGCGGCGCGTTGATCGAAACGGCCGCCCATGCTACTCATCATGTCATATGATGACCTTACCCACTCCCTCGGTGTCAAGTCGTTGACCAAGCGCGCCGCCAAAAATCTCGCTTTGCTCCAGCCGCTGCAGGCGCCGCGCAACCTGACGGCCGAGTTGGTCGCGCGGCTGACCGCCGATATCACCAGCGGCAAGCTGGCCCCCGGCGCGCGCCTGCCGACCGAACAGGAGATGATCGCGGCCACCGGCGTCAGCCGCACCGTCATTCGCGAAGCCGTCGCAGCCCTTCGCGCCGACCGACTGGTGATGACCCGGCAAGGCGTCGGGGCCTTTGTCGCCGATCACGTCCGGCGGCCGTTCCGGGTCGATTTCGACGAACATTCGCCGCTGCGTGATGTACTCAATGTCATGGAACTACGCACCGGCGTCGAAATCGAGGCGGCCGGACTTGCCGCCGAGCGCGCCTCCTCCACGCATATCAAAAAGATCGCCGACCGCTTCGCGGCCATCCGCTCGGCCATCGACCGCGGCGAGAACGCCGTCGATCAGGATTTCGCGTTCCATTGCGCCATCGCCGATGCCACCGGCAATCCACAGTTCAAGCTTTTTCTGGAATATCTCGGGCGTTTCATCATTCCGCGGCGAACCGTTTGGGGCTCCTCAGCGCCGCCCACCAATCGCCCCCATCTCGATCTGTTTCAGCGCGAGCACGAACAGATCCTGCAAGCGATCCGTGCCCATGCAGTGACGCAAGCGCGCGACGCCATGCAGCGGCATTTGCTCAACAGCCGCCATCGCTACGAAAAAATCGCGGCCGAGACCGGGATCGAGTAGCGTCACGAAACCACGACGGAAAACGCAAGAGGCATGATGAAGAAAATCCTCGTTACCGGAGCGGCCGGCGGCATCGGCACGCGTCTGCGCAAGCTTCTGCCGGGCGTTTATCCTGACATCCGCTGGAGCGATATCCACAAGCCGGACGATCTGGCGGCCGGCGAATCCTTCATGGCGGCCGATCTTGCCGATCTCGGCGCGGTCGAGAAAATCGTCGCCGGCGTCGAAGGCGTCGTGCATCTCGGCGGCTTCTCGGTCGAAGGCCCCTGGGACGCCATCCACCGCGCCAATATCGTCGGCTGCTATAATCTGTTCGAGTCCGCCTACCGCGCCGGCGTCAAGCGCGTGGTGTTCGCCTCATCCAATCATGCGGTCGGTTTCTATCCGCGCGAAAAGCGCATCGGCGTCGATGTCACGACGCGCCCGGATTCGCGCTACGGCGTCAGCAAGGCCTTCGGCGAAGCGCTTGGCGCGCTTTACGCCGACAAGCACGGCATGCGCGTGACCTGTCTGCGCATCGGCAATTTCGGTGAGTCCCCGCTTGATAAACGGCGGTTGGCGATCTGGCTCAAGCCGGAGGACATGGTCCAGCTCATCCGCATCGGGCTCGAGCATCGCGACATTCGCTTTGAGATTTTCTACGGTGTTTCGGACAATGCCGACAGCTGGTGGGACAATAGCAATGCGCGGCGTTTTGGATACAAACCGTTAGGCAAGGCCGAAGAATTCCGCGATCATGCCATGGCCGCCCAGGCGAAATTGCCGCCCGACCCGATCGGCGAGCGCTACCAGGGCGGGCCTTTTTGCAGCGACGAATACGACGCCGACAAACGCGGCTGATGGCCTTCCCACAATGCCCCCTACCCGGACGTGTTCAGTAGTGGGATAATATCTTCGGGTAGAGGGGTGACCCGCACAAGGTGTGCTGCGGTCAAACGGGCATTAGGGTTTGTATGAGCATCCCATGCGCGCCGTCGGCCCTCGCTTTGACCCGCTGATCGAACAAATCTACGGCGCCATTGGCCGCCCGGAGATGTGGAGCGACGTGCTCGCCGACATCACCGCGCGTATGAAGGGCGAACGCGCGCTCATCTATATCCACGATCTCAAGGCCAACCGGCTGCTGTTCTCGGTCGGGCACCGGCTCGATGCCAAGTACATCGCGCTCTACGAGGAAAAGCATTTGGCCGGGCCTTTGCTTCCACGCATCATGCAAATTTCCGCCGGCTCCCTGCTCACCGACAAGAATCCGATCTTGACCCATGAGGACATGCAGCAATCCGCGTTTTACCGCGAGCTGCTGGCGCCGCTGAATATCTATTACGCCAGCGTCAGCATCATCCTGCGGCAGGCGGACGCGCTCGGAATGCTGTGGGTCGGCCGCGCCCGCGAAAGCGGCATATTCGGCGACGAGGAAGGCAACGCCGTGCAGCCGCTTGTCCCGCATCTCTGCCGCGCCGCGCAATTGCACTATCGCTTTCTCGCCACCGAGATGGAACGCGCAGCCGCGGCGAGCGCCCTCGACCGCCTCACCTATGGGGTAGTGGTTTGCGACGGCGCGTCGCGCGTGCTGTTCGCCAATGCGCCTGCAAAAAAACTTCTGGACTCGAAACGCGGGTTGCGCCTGGTGGGCGACCGTCTTGCCGGCAGCACTGCCTCGCATTCGAATGCGCTGGTCGAAGCGATCCGCGCCATCGCCAATTGCGAACGCGATACCGGCAGCGTGATTATCGAATCGGGGGACGAGACCTTCCGCGTGTTGATCTCGCGCACGGCGGCCGAATTGCGCTTGGGAGTGCGCCCGCAGGCCGATCTGGTGCTGGTGTCGTTCAGCGATCCGGCCGCCGATCAGGCCGCCAGCGCCGAAATCCTGGAGGAGATGCTCAAGCTCACCGGCACCGAGGCGCGGGTGGCGCTCGCTTTGGCGCACGGCAGGACCATGGATGCCATCGCGAAGGATTTCGGCATCTCGCTCAACACCGTGCGCAGCCATGTTGCTGCGGCTTTCGCCAAGACCGAGACCAGCCGCCAGGCCGATCTGGTGCGGGTCGTGCTGCGCACGGTCGGCCCCTTTGGATTCGGCTGACGCGGCAGGATGACGGCGTCTAAACGCCGCCATCTTGATTGCCGGGACAAGAAGAGCGTCACGGCGCCACGTATATCTGTGTGGCGTCGAATTGACCTTGCGGATCGGAGTAGCTGCGCGCCGCCACTTCGACCGCGGCGGCAAGCAGCAGCACGGCGAGAACGGCAAGAGTGCGAATGACGTTCGTCGCCACCTTGGAATGGCCGCTGCGGCGGGCTGACGTCTGCAGTGATACTGAAGTCATGATCACCTCCCAAGATTGAAGAGGCGGCCACCCTACTGTCCACGAAAATTGTCGCCTCATGCGTTTAGATGAGGGGACGCAATTCTCTCCAACACTAATTTGTGATCGACGTGCGACGGCGCTCTCATCCGTTCGGATGAGGCATACGGCCGGCCTATCGGCCAAAAGGCGTCGGGGCCGAAAGTCCCACCGGGACCGGCAACCATCGGAGTCAACCTAGTACGATGGAGGCTACCATGCGCGTCATAGCTGTTGTTGCTTTCGCGATCGCTATTCTGGTTTGGGGCATTGCTTCGCAATCTGCGCCGCATTCGCCCGAACAGAATGCCGCGACCATCGACCCTTCCGCGATGCATAGGGCAATCGATGTGGACAAACTGCCCAATCTTGAATCCGCGGCTCTGTTCTGACATTCGGCGTTGCAAAAATGCGGCCGGCGGCGAAAACGCGGCCGGCCTGCTTTTTAAACCGGCGAGTTCCAGAATTGACTAAACTGCGTCGCCACGACTTTTTCGTAAGGCACGGGCCCCGACAGTAAACCGAGGTCACGGGCAAATTGATTCATGCCGATTACAAAGGTTTTCGGGATCGAGGCGTCATAATACGGCAGGTCGCGGCGGATCAACTCGACGATCAAGGCGGCTTCCGATGGTGGGAACAGTTTTCGGCCGACCTCATCCGCCTGCACGACGTCCCTCTTCAGCGCGTTTTGGGTCTTGACGATGGCGCGCACCGCCGCGGCAACAACGTCAGGCGCCTCATCGATCAACCGCTCTGTCGCCGCGATCGAGGCCATGGTGTAGTCGAAGCACCCTTTCGGTCCGTCGCCGCGCCGCACGTCGAGCACGACCGTGCCGACGCCGCGGCGCAGGGCCACTTCGGCGCCCATGCCGTTGGCCCAGAAGCCGTCGATCTTGCGTTCTTCGAGAGCCTTCGCCGCGGTCAGGCCGAAATTCACCCCAGCGCCAACGGCACCCGGTACGGGCGCGATGGTCACGCTGTCGCGCTTGAAATCGATGCCGGCCGCGATCAACAACCGGCGCAGCCCCATTTCCACCCAGGGCGCGGCGCCGATAGTGCGGCCCTTGACCGCGCCGATGTCGCCGCGCCGGGCAGCAAAATCCTTATGCATGACCAGGAACCAATACATGCCCTGCGCCTGCGCGCAGATCAGCTTGACGCCGTCCCATTGAGGAAAGGCGGCCAGCGCCGAATGCGCCGAACCGCCGACAAAATCGACCGCGCCATTGCGCAAGGCCATATAGGCCTTGTCGACCGGAAAGATCATTTCCAGCGTGACGTCCAAGCCCTCGTCACGAAAGAACCCCAGTTCAACCGCGGCTTCCGCCGGAAAGTAGGAATTCGAAATCAAGTCGGGCACGGCGATTTTCATGTCGTGCTCTCAAGAGTCATCGCAGCGGCGCGCCTCTGGCTTGCGAGCATCGACGTACGTAGCAAAAATTGCCGGGCGCGGTTCTCGTCGGCGGCGGTTTCCCTCAGCTCGTCGAGATTGCGCCGCCGCGCCTCCGGATCGCTCGCCTCCAGACGCTTTTTGTTGGCAATCGATTGCTCCTGCACAAATTCGGTCGCAACGGCGCGGCGCTGACGGCTGTAAATATCGAGCAACTGGTCCGACGCTCGATTCAGAATCACTTTTGCCAGCTTCTCTGCCAGATTGGCCGCGTCCTGGATGCCGCCGTTGAGCCCCATGCCGCCGATCGGATTGTTGACGTGGGCGGCATCGCCAGCCAGCAATACCCGGCCCTTGCGAAAGGTTTCCGCCACGCGCTGATGCGTCACATAAAGGTTGCGGTGCACGATGTCGTAGGGCCGCTGCGCCGGAAAAAATGACTGAATGCGCGCCTGCACGCCGGCATCGCTCATGATGTCGGCTTCATCATGCTCGGAGCTTACCGGAAAAACCGTGCGCCACAGGCCGGGCGGCCCGTCGGCGGACACCTTGAAGCAATTGCACCAGGCGCCGGGGTCGGCGAAATAACTGCGGTAGCAATAGCCGCGCTCGGCCTCGAAATCATAAGGCGTCGTCAGCACGATAAATCGCTCCGGCCAGGTGAAGCCCTCGAACGGAATGCCGCATTGCTTGCGCACCACGCTGCGGCCGCCGTCGGCGCCGATCAGGTAGCCGCCGGCATGGGTCTTGACCCCTTCCGGCCCGCGCACATCGACGGCGACCGCGCCATCGCTCTGCATGACGTCAACGACTTCGTGCCCGAACAGCACCTCGACATTTGGCAGTTTCCGCAGCCGGCCCAGGATCAGCCCGGCGGTCTTGAACTGCTCGCATTGCACGACGAAAGGGTAGCGCGTGTCATCCTTGAGCAGCGCGTGATCGAACTGCGCGACCAATTCACCGCTCGGCCGGTCCCAGAACTGGAAGATCGGCGCCACCAATCCGACCCGCGCCATGTCCTCGGCGAGGCCATCTTCGGCGAGCAATTCCAGCGTCGCCGGATGCGTGGTGGCGGCGCGCGGGTCGGCTTGCGGAGCGGCATTGTTGTCGAACAACCGCACGCGGATGCCGCGCCGGCCCAACAGCCATGCGCATAGCAAGCCGACCGGTCCGCCGCCCGCGATCAGTACCAAATTGCCGTCACTTGCCATCGCGCTGCTCTTGTTACTCTTGTCTTGCCTGCGCCGCGAAACTGGATCAACCTTATTCGAATATCGGCCGATTTTCACAAAGAGGCAGCATGCGTCACCGTACGGCACTGATTTTTATCGTCGCTCTCGTTTCGCTCGCCGCGGCCGGCACGGCGCGCGCCGACGAGTGGCCGAGCAAGCCCATTCGGGCGATCGTGCCGCTCAGCGCCGGCAGCGCGGCCGATATCATTCCACGGATTGTGTTCGAGCAGCTATCGGCGCAACTCGGGCAGCCGATCGTCGTCGAAAACAAGCCGGGCGCCAGCGGCACGATTGGCGCCCGCACGGTCCAGATGGCGGATCCCGACGGCTACACGCTGCTAGCCCATTCGTCGGCCCACATCATCGCCCCGTCCACCGTGGCCAACCTGCCCTACGATCCGATCAAGGATTTCGCCGCGGTCGCACCGCTGGGAAATCTGCCCAACGTCCTGGTCATCGCGCCATCGGCAAACCTCAAGACCCTCGCCGAGCTGGTCGCTGTCGGAAAGCAGCGGCCGATCACGTTCGGCTCGATCGGCCCCGGCAGCCCGATCACTCTGGCGATGCAGCGCCTTCGCCTGAGCGCCGGTTTCAAGGTGCAGGATATTCCGTTCAAAGGCGCGCCCGAGGCGCTGGTCGAGGTGATGACCGGCCGCGTCGACGTCTATTATTCGCCGATCCTGGCGGCGCTGCCCTACGTCAACAGCGGCAAGCTACTGGCGCTGGCGGTCAGCAGCCCGACGCGCGCGCCGACGCTGCCCGACGTGCCCACGACGCAGGAAGCCGGCTATGCGAACTCCGCTTACCGGTTTTGGATCGGCGTGTTTGCGCCGGCCAAGACCCCGCCCGCCATCGTCAACAAATTGAACGCTGAAATAGAAAAGGCGCTGCAGGCCCCTGCGGTCCGCGCCAAGCTCGCCAAGCTCGGTGTCCAGCCGATGGCGATGAACACGGCCGAGTTCGGCAAATTCGTCAAGGACGAACTTGCGGTCAACTCGGAACTGGTCAAGGCCGCGGGAATTGTCCCGCAATAGCCGCCTTCCGCGCCGGCCGGCAAGTTGATATCATCCGCTTCTGCCGTCTGAGAATTGAACCAAAAACGGACACCCGCCATGGCCAAGCCCCTCGTCAGAATTGCACCGAATAATCCGGTTTTCGACCTTCCGGTCATCGTCGGCATCGAGGAAAAGCTGTTCGATAAGGCCGGGCTCGATGTCCGCTTCACCGGGACTTACGCCGACCGCGAAAACGACAGCATCGAACGGCCGGTAATGACGCGCATGAAAGAACAGATGTTCGATAGCGGCTCGGCCGACAGCTACAATGTCTGCGAGTGGGCCAGCATCGACCGGCTGGAGAAAGGCAAACGCGGCGGCAACATTGCCGCGCTGCGCGCCTCCGTGGCGGCGCAGGCGATCCTGACCTTCGATGAAACGCTGCAAGTGCCGCGCGACCTCGCTGACGTTCCGGTCGTGGTGCAGGAACTGACCGGCTCGCATTACACCACGCTGCAGATGCTCGAGAGTGCGGTCGGCGCCAAGCACGTCAATATCGCGCGCGGCGGTCTTCCGCAGAAGCGCTACGCGGGCCTCAAGGACGGCAGCTACCGCGTCGTCACCGTGATGGAGCCGTTCATCAGCCTCGGGCTCAAGGACGGCGCGCATATCGTCGCGGCATCGTTTTATCGCGGCGGCGAAGTCATTTCGGCCGACCTGAGCGACGAGCAGCGCAAGGACTATTACGACGCCGAGAACCAGGCGGTCGATCTGATCAATGGCGATTTCTACAAATACGCTCACCACGTCGCGGCGGCCACCAAGGGCGCCTTGAAGCCGAACGAATTGCTGCGGGCCTTCGTGCGTTACAAGCACGTCGACTATTACGACTCGACGCTGTTCGGCCGGACCTACGATTGGATGAAGGCGCGCGGCCTGACCGAAGGTCAGAGCGAGCATTCGAGGTTCGTCGTCGGTTGAAATTTGGCCGCGCGTTCGCGGTGGCAACGCTATTGCTCGCCGCGATTCCTCGGCCCACAGCCGCGCAGGATATTCGCGGGCTGGAAATCTGCACCTCCGAAAAGCAGATGGAGCGCCGCACCGGCTGTTTGCAGGCCAACACCGAGTTTCTGCAGCACGCCCTGAGTCAGTTGAAGCGCGAGACGCAAGACAAGATCGCCGCTACCGGGCGCGATTTGGCGGCGGCGCGCGCCGAGATTGCCGCGCTCAAATCGGCCTTGGCCAGGCTCAATGACGAACTGGCGCAGCTCAAGAGCAAGGCCGAGCCCGCCGCCAAAAAGCGGTGAACCGGACCGCGGTCACAGGTCCGCCCGGCCCCGCTTATCATTTCAATAATTATTGAAATATCGCTTGACTCTGCGGGAGACATTTCGATAGTTGTTGAAATATGGAAAGCACGGACGCCGTTATCGCGCTTGGGGCTTTGGCTCAGGAAAACCGCCTCGACGTGTTCCGCCTGCTGGTGCGGGCCGGCCCCGATGGGATGCCCGCCGGCAGCGTCGC
>Ga0134126_10008926_pt1 | contig 12622 bp, 9 predicted proteins | sample KB31752_FD_96881 | JGI IMG/M metagenome (GOLD analysis project Ga0134126, IMG submission 96881) | Terrestrial soil microbial communities with excess Nitrogen fertilizer from Kellogg Biological Station, Michigan, USA - KB3-175-2 | ecosystem: Environmental > Terrestrial > Soil > Unclassified ...
CCGGGCGACCGGTGACCGGGCACGACGCGGTGGAGAACGTGGTCAACGCGTCGGCGATCGTCATGGTGTTCTGGAACCCGGACCGGGGGGTGCGGTTCCAGGGGGAGTACGAGGAGAACGCCGACGGCACCCTGCGGACGGTGCGGCCGATCCCCGGAGGACGGGGGTCCAGCCTGTTCCAGGCCTGCCAGAACATGATCCTGGCCGCCCAGGCGGTGGGGGTGCAGTCGCTGTTCACCACCTTCTTCGGGCTGGTGGAGCCCCAGGTGAAGGAGCTGCTGCACGTCCCGCCGCGGATGTTCCTGGAGTCGGCGGTGTTCCTGGGGTACGCCGACGAAGACCTGCGGCGACCCCGCCGGAAGCCACTGGGCGAGGTCGCCCACCTGAACGCCTGGGAGAACGCCTGGGCCGGATCGCCGGAGGTGCGAGTGTGATACCGAAGATCGTGTCGGCCGACGACCACGTGGTGGAGCCGGGGAACGTGTGGCAGGACCGGCTGCCGGCCAAGTACCGGGACGTCGGTCCCCGGCTGGTCCGCGCCCCGGCCGAGATGTCGTTGCTCGGCGGCAAGTTCGCCCACCAGATGGGCGGCGACGGGCCGGTGGCGGACTGGTGGATTTACGAGGACCTGCAGTGGCACCACACCCGCCTGGGGGGCTGTGCCGGCTACGAGCCGGACGAGGTGAAGGTGGAGCCGATCACCTACGACGAGATGCGGCCGGGGTGCTTCCAGCAGGGACCCCGACTGGAGGACATGGACCAGAACTGGGTGGACGCCTCTCTGTGCTTTCCCACCTTCCCCCGGTTCTGCGGGCAGACGTTCTACGAAGCCAAGGACAAGGACCTGGCGCTGTTGTGCGTGAAGGCCTACAACGACTGGATGGTGGAGGAGTGGTGCGCCGGCTCCGGCGGTCGGCTCGTCCCGCTCTGCCTGATCCCGCTGTGGGATCCCCAGCTGGCGGCCGAGGAGGTGCGGCGCAACGCCGCCCGGGGGGTCCGCGCCGTCTGCTTCAGCGAGCAGCCGCCCAACCTGGGGCTGCCGTCGGTCCACGACAAGGACCGGTACTGGGAGCCGTTCGTGGCCGCCTGCAACGAGACCGGCACGGTCATCTGCATGCACAGCGGGTCGGGGTCCAAGATGCCGTCGACCTCGGCCGACGCCCCGCCGGCGGTGATGTCGACGCTGACCCACGAGCTGGCCGAGCAGTCCCTGGCCGACTGGCTGTTCTCGGGCCTGCTGGTCCGGTACCCAGACCTGGTCATCACCTACTCGGAGGGCCAGGTCGGCTGGATCCCCTACATCCTGACCCGGGCTGACCGGATCTGGGAGCACAACCGGGGATGGAACGAGGTCCGGGACCTCATCCCCGAACCCCCGTCGACCTACTACTGGGGCCGGGTGTACGGGTGCTTCTTCGACGACCCGGCCGGCATGGCCCAGCTGGACGCCATCGGGCCGGACCAGGTCACCTTCGAGGTCGACTACCCCCACGCCGACGGCACCTGGCCGAACAGCCGGGCGGTGGCCGAGAAGATGCTGGCCGGCCTGGACGATGCCACGGTGTACAAGCTGATCCGGGGCAACACCATCAGGATGCTCGGCCTGGACCTGGTCTGAGGGGGGGCACCATGTACGACCTGGTGGTCCGTAACGGCTTCGTCGTCGACGGCACCGGCCTGCCTCGCCGGCGGGTCGACGTAGGCATCCGCGACGGCCGGGTGGTCCGGCTCGGGCGGCTCGACGGCGAGCGGGCGGCGGAGGAGATCGACGCCGACGGGCTCATCGTGGCCCCCGGCATCGTGGACGCCCACACCCACTACGACCCGCAGATCACCTTCGACCCGTACGCCACGGTGTCGTGCTTCCACGGGGTGACGACGGTGGTGGCCGGGAACACAGGGTTCTCGATGGCCCCCATCAAGCCGGCTGACCGGCCGTTCATCCAGGGCATCTTCGCCCAGGTGGAGAACATGGACCCGGTGGCGCTGTCAGGGGTCCGTTGGGACGACGGGGAGACGTTCGGCGGGTTCATGGCCAGCCGGGCCGGTCGGCTGGGAGTGAACTTCGGCTGCTACGTCGGCCACTCCAACCTCCGGCGGTGGGTGATGGGGGAGGCGGCCACCGAGCGGGTGGCCACCGACGAGGAGATCGACGCCATGTGCGCCATGGCCGCCGAGGCCATGGCCGACGGGGCGGCCGGGCTGTCGTCGTCGGCGGCGCCCACCCACCTCGACGTGGACGGCCGGCCGGTGCCGTCGCGACTGGCCGACCACCGCGAGCTGCTGGCCCTGGCGGCGGCGGTGGGCCGGCGCGGGGCCGGGTCGATCGGGTTCCTGCCGGCCAGCTCCATCGGGGGGCTCGACGACGAGGACATGGACTACCTGATCGCCATCGGGAAGGCCAGCGGCCTGCCGGTGGTCATCCAGGGGTTGGGCGGCCGGAACAAGGTGGACGCCCCGACGGCCACCTGGGAGGCGGCCGTCGACTTCTTGGACCGGGCGACCGCCGTGGGGGCCCCCGTGTACTCGTTGCTGATCACCCGGCCGTTCGACAAGGCCCTGGTGGTCGGGCCGCAGAACCTGCACTACCTGGCCGTGCCGTCGTGGAAGCGGATGCTGGCGCTGCCCCACGACGACCGGGTGGCGCTCCTCAACGATCCGGCGGCGCGCGACGAGCTCCGCCACGCGGTGGAGCACTACAACCGGGACCCGGCCAAGGGCACCACGGTGCCGCCGCCGCTATGGCGGGACGTGTTCGTCGACCAGGTGGCCCGGGACGAGCACGCCGCGCTGCAGGGCCGCTCGGTGGCCGACATTGCCGTCGAGCGAGGGGTGGCGCCGGCCGACGTCATGCTGGACCTGGCCCTGGCCGAGGACCTGGCCACCGAGTTCCGGTGGCGGACCGAGAGCCCGGAGTGGACCGACGCCGTCCGCCTGGCCCAGCTCGACCCGAGGATGTTGATCGGAGTCTCCGACGGCGGCGCCCACCTGGCCCGCGACGACGGGGCCGACTGGTCGTCGTACTTCCTGCGGTCGTGGGTGCTGGACCGCCAGGTGTGGACTCTGGAGGAGGGCGTCCGGCAGATCACCCAGGTGCCCGCCGCCCTGCTGGGGTTGGTGGACCGCGGCACCATCCGGGCCGGCGGATGGGCCGACCTGATGATCTTCGACCCCGACGCCATCGGTCCGTGGAAGAAGGAGTTCGTCCACGACCTCCCCGGCGGCGTCGGCCGGTACAAGGCGTGGGGCCACGGGGTGAAGGCCACCGTCGTCAACGGGCAGGTCACCGTCCGCGACGGCGAGCTCACCGACGCCCTCCCCGGCCACGTAGTGTCGCCGTCGTGACCACGCCGGCCGATGGCGGCCAGGCAGACGCCGCGCCGTTCGCCCCGGGGAGCGTGTCGCTGCGGCTGTACGCCCACAACGAGCTGCCGGCGACCGGGCTGATCGACGAGCTACTGGCCCAGGCCCGCCTGGGGATCGACCACGGGTTCGACGGGGTGATGACCAACGAGCACCACAACGGGTTCGCCGGCTACCTCCCCAACCCGATCCAGGCGGCCGGGTGGGTGCTGGCCGACAACGCTCGCGGTTGGGCGGCCCCGTGCCCCCTGTTGCTGCCGCTGCGGCCGACGGCGCAGGTGGCCGAGGAGGTGGCGTGGCTGGACGCCCGGTACCCGGGGCGGGTGGGTGTCGGCGTGGCGGCGGGGTCGCTGGAGGACGACTTCGCCATCATGGAGGCCACGAAGGACGCGGCCCGGTTCGGGCAGTCGTTGGGGCGTTTGACGGGGATGCTCAGCGGCCGGGATCCCGGCCTGCTCGATCGGGACCCGGCCATCGTCCGCTGCGCCGACCACCCGGTGCCGGTGCTGTCGGCGGCGATGAGCCCGGCGGCCGTGCGCCGGGCGGCCGCCGCGAGGGCCGGGATGGTGTTCGAGTCGCTGTCCACCGTCGAGCGTTGCCGGGTGCTGGCCGACGCCTACCGGGAGGCCGGCGGCACCGGATCGGTGGTGCTCATCCGGCGGGTGTGGGTGGGGCCGCGGCCGACGGCGAAGCAGGACCGGGCCCTCGACCTGTACTCGACCTACGCCGTCCCGGCCGCCCAGGCCCACTGGCACGGCGACCAGTCGCTGGCCGCCGAGGACCCGGCCGAGCTGGCGGCCATGGTGGAGGACGCCCGCCAGGCCGCCGGCGCCGATGCGTTGAACCTGCGGGTCCACGTCCCTGGGGTGACCGCGGCCGAGGCCAGGGAGCAGATCGTCGCCATGGGCGACGTGGCGAAGTTGCTGAAAGCCGGGCGAGCGTGAGGGCCGGCCGACGCTGGGCCCGGCCGGCCCCGAAGGGCCGTCGGGCGTAGGGTACGGAGCCGTGGAGCCGACGCCGCTGGGCCCGGCCGCCCTGGACATGACCGGTCGGACGGTGCTGGTGAGCGGAGCGGCCCGGGGCATCGGGGCGGCGACGGTGGACCTCTTCGCCCGGATGGGTGCCCAGGTGGCTGCCTTCGACCGCCTCGACGAGCTGGACGCCGTCGGGATCGACGGCCAGCTGCGTCGAGTGCTGGACGCCCGCGACGACGAGGCGGTCGAAGGCTTCGTGGACGAGGTGGTCGACCGGTTCGGGGGGGTGGACGTCCTGGTCAACAACGCTGGCGGAGGGTTCGCCGCCCCGTTCCTGGACGTGTCCGACAAGGGCGAGGCCATGCTGGTGGCGGAGAACTTCACCCAGTTGGCCCACCTGGTCCGACGGGTGGTCCCGGTGATGCCGGCCGGGGGGTCGGTGGTGAACGTGACCTCGGTCGAGGCCCACCAGGCCGCTCCCGGCTTCGCCGTCTACGCCGCCATGAAGGCGGCGGTGGACAACCTGACCCGGAGCCTGGCCCTGGAGTTGGCCCCGCTCGGCATCCGGGTCAACGCCGTCGCCCCCGACGCCCTGCCGACCAGCGGCGAGGATGGCGCCCGCCACCAGCTGCTGGCCAGCCCGGTGCCGTACGACCCAGCCCACCTGCCGCCCCTCGGGTACTTCGGTACGCCGGAGGACGCGGCCGGTGCCGTCCTCTATCTGGCCAGCGCCCTGGCCCGGTTCGTCACCGGCAACACCGTGCACGTGGACGGTGGCACCTTTGCCGCCGGGGGCTGGCACCGCCGTCGTCCGGACGCCCCCGGGCCGGACGCCCCAGGGCCGGCATAACGGATCCGATCGAACCGACGCCACCGTGGACGACGTGGGGCGGCTGTGGTCGGCGTTCGGGTACCCGTTGGGTCCGGACCCGGATGGGAAGGTGGGGCTCTGTGCGGCCTGCCGCCGGCTCGGTCGTTGCCGGTTGGGGTTGACCGACGAGCGCCTGGACGGCGACGGGGGGACGGTGGTGCGGCTGGCCTGCCCGGTCGACCAGGAGGCCGGTCCGGGCGGAGTGGCCCACGGCGGCTGGGTGGCCTCGGCCATGGACGAGATCCTCGGGCACACCGTGGTGCTGTACGGCCACCTGGCGGTCACCGGGACGCTGACGGTGCGGTTCGTGAAGCCCGTCCCGGTGGACCGGCCGCTGGTCGGACGGGCCCGGGTGGTCGACCGCCGGGGGCAGCGGTGGGGGTTGGCCGGGGAGCTGTACCTGGCGTCCACCGGGGCGCTCCTGGCTTCGGCCGAGGGGACCTGGGTGGAGCGGGACGGTGCCCACTACGATCGGCACCAGGACTGGATGGCCGAGCAGGACCGATTGGCCGGCGGCGAGTAGCGCTGTCGGCCTACTGGAAGCCGCCGGAGGCGTCGGGGATGACGACCTGGGCGGCCCCGCCGACGATGTCGTCGAGGGCGTCGTCGTTGACGTCGGTGTCCGCAGCCTGGTCGTCGGCCAGCCGCCGGTCGTCCCCGCGGTGGTCTCGGCGGTGGTGTCGCTTGGCGTTGTCCGGCGTCATCGTTCCCTCCTCAAGCTGACGATGGTACTGCCGGTCAGGGGTATTGGCGGTCAGGACGGCGGGTTGGCCAGCTCGGAGGTGACCAGTGTGTAGCCGCCCTGACCGTCCATCTTGACGATCCAGATCGGTTGCTGGACGTCGTGGGAGGCGGTGAACTTGAACGGGCCGAGGGGGGTCTGCAGGATGACGTGCTCGAGGGCGGTCAACAGCGCCTGGCGGTCGGCGGCGACGTCGTCGAAGGACAGGTCGGCCTGGGCGGCGGCGTTGGCCATCAGCTCCACCCCGGTGTAGGCCTGGGCGGCGAACTGGTCGGGGGTCTGGTGGTAGGCGTTCTCGTAGGCCGACACGAAGGTGGTGTTGGCCGGGAACTGGTTGCCCTCGAACCAGGCGGCGGCGCTCTGCGCGCCCACCCCGGCGGACCCCACGGTGGTGGCCACGGCGGTGGAGTTGAAGGTGTTCCCGCCGAGGATCTGGCCCAGGAACCCCTGGGCCCGGGCGGCCTTGATCAGCGCCACCAGGTTGGTGGCGCTGGTGCCGGCGATGAACAGGACGTCGGGGTGCACCGCCAGGGCCTGGGCCACGGCCTGGTCGACGTTGCTGGCGCTGTCGGCGTAGGCGACGTCGGCGGCGAGGGTGATGTGGTTGGTCGGCATGGCGTTGGCGGCGATATCGCCCTGCTGCATGCCCAGTGTGTCGGTTGTGCCCGGGTAGAGGATGGCCGCGGTGGACGGATGGGCGGCCTGGGCGTACTGGGCGATGTTGGCCGGGATCGCTGTGGCTTCCCCGAGGGAGTCCCGGAAGATCCAGGTGCACGGGTAGGCGCAGTCGCCGACGATGCCCAGGCCGGTGTTGCTGGTGGCCATCATCACCGTGTCGTGGCGGTCGGCCACTGTGTGGGCGGCGGCGGCGGTGTTGGTGAGGCTGGGGCCGAGGACGGCCAGGACGTGGTCGTGGGTGATCAGCGCGGTGGTGGCCGCCGCCGCTGTGGCGGCCACCGAGTTGTCGTTGCTGACGGTGAGAACGATCTTGGCGCCCTTCACCCCACCGGCGGCGTTGATGCGGCGGGTGGCGAGCTGGGCGGCCTTGATGGACTGGAGGCCGTAGGCGGCGCCGGCGCCGGTGCTGGAGTAGACGGCGCCGAGGTGGATGACGTCGCCTGTCCAGGGCCCCCTGGTGGAGGGCGGGGCGACGACGGCGGAGCTGCAGCCGGCGAGGATCGCGGCGGTGGCCACGAGGGCGAGGGCGGCCCGCCACGTCACCCGAGGCGCGGGGGCGGCAGGCTCCAGCGCCCCCCGCGATCCGCCCCGTCCCGCTCTTTGCATGCACCCTCCTGCCGCCCGTCGGCGGCCGGAACATTACCGGCTGGCTAAAGTTCGGCCGTGCTGACCCTGGGACGGTTCCGACCGCAGGCGGTCGAGAAGATCGAATCGCCCGAGCAGCTGGACCAGCGGCTGAAGCCGGCCCGGGCCGGCACCTGGATCGCCCTGCTGGCCCTGGTGGCCGGGATGGTGGTGGCGGTGGTCTGGGCGACGGTGTCGTCGGTGCCGGTGACGGTCGGCGGCACCGGCTTCTTCCTACCCTCGGAGGGCTGGAACAGCGTCCAGGCACCGGCCGCCGGCATCGTCACGGTGCTGCAGGTCGGCGTGAACGACCCGGTGGTCCAGGGGGAGCCGCTGGCCCTCATCACCGCCTCTGACGGCACGGTCTCCACCGTCCGGTCCCCGGTGACCGGCGAGGTGGTGGAGGTGGCGGTGAGCCAGCAGGAGTACGTCAGCCCCGGCACCCAGATGGCGGTGATCCGGCCGCACAACGACACGTTGGTGGTCCACGCCTACATCCCGACGGGACTGGCCCACGACATCCCCGTCGGGGCCGAGGCGGAGGTGTCGCCGAGCACCGTGGCGCCGTCGGCCTACGGCTACCTGAAGGGGCGGGTGGCGACGGTGGCGCCGTTCCCGGCCACCCAGCAGCGACTGCACGAGGTGCTGCAGAACGAGTCGTTGGTGCAGCAGGTCAGCTCGTCGGGACCGGTCACCGAGGTCCTGGTGGACCTGGAGCAGGCGAACACCCCCAGCGGGTACGCCTGGTCGATCGGGAAGGGACCGTCCTACGCCGCCCTCACCGGTGGGCTGCCGGCGAACGTCAGCATCGTCGTCGGCAGCCGGCACCCGATCAGCTACGTCAAGTGAGCCCCCCGTCGGAGCGGCAGTTCCGGGCGTCCCCGCGGCGGACGCCGGCCATCTTGCAGATGGAGGCCGTCGAGTGCGGGGCCGCCGCCCTGGCCATCGTGTTGGCCTACTACGGGCGGTGGGTGTCGCTGGAGCAGCTGCGGGTGGACTGCGGGGTGACCCGGGACGGATCACGGGCGTCGAACATGGTGAAGGCCGCCCGGTCGTACGGGCTGCAGAGCCGGGGCCGGCGGCTGGAGACCGAGGACCTCGGCACGATCGCCCTCCCGGTGATCGTGTTCTGGAACTTCAACCACTTCGTGGTGGTCGAGGGGGCCAACCGGCGTGGGGTGTGGATCAACGACCCGGCGATCGGCCGCCGGCACGTGGCCTGGCGGGAGTTCGACGAGGCCTTCACCGGGATCGTCCTCACGTTCACCCCCGGTCCCGACTTCACCCCCGGCGGCGAGGAGCCGTCGTTGGTGCGCGGCCTGGCCTCCCGCCTCCGGGGGGCGAGGGGGGCCCTGGCGGTGTGCCTGTTGGCCGGCCTCGGCCTGATCGTCCCGGGGCTGGCCCTGCCGGCGTTGCTGGACGTGTTCGTCGACGAGTACCTCACGCCGGCCACCCAGCACGGCGACGGGGTCATCGTGGCGCTGATCGCCGGCCTGCTGCTGGCCGTGGTGGTGTCGTGGGTGCTCACCTGGATCCAGCAGGCCACGCTGGTTCGGCTGTCCACCAAGCTGTCGCTGTCGATGTCCAGCCGGTTCATCGAGCACCTGCTGCGGTTGCCGATCCCGTTCTTCCAGCAGCGGTACGCCGGGACGTTGGTGACCCGGTTGAACGTCAACGACGACGTGGCCAGCTTCCTGTCGAGCCAGTTCACCATGGCCCTCCTCAGGGTGGTCACGGTGGTGTTCTACGCCGTGCTGATGTTCTGGTACTCGCCGGTGCTGGGGGGCATCACGGTGGCGTTCGCCCTCGTGAACCTCATCGTGCTCCACTTCGACTCGAGGCGCCTGGAGAGCGCCCGCCGCCGGGTGGTCCTCGACACAGCCAAGATGGTGTCCACCGCCATCGGCGGGGTCCGCAACATCGAGGCCATCAAGGCCACCGGCGAAGAGGGCGGGGTGTTCGCCCGCTGGGCCGGCTACCAGGCCAGGGTGAGCAACACCAACCAGGGCATCGGCCTGTCGATGGCCGTCGTCAGCACCGTGCCGGTGGTGCTGGCGATGCTCAACATGGTGGTCGTCCTCGGGTTCGGCGGTTGGCAGGTGGTGGACGGCACCCTCACCCTCGGGGCCCTGGTGGCCTTCCAGTCGTTGATCACCAACTTCAACGCCCCGATCGCCCAGTTGGTGGAGCTCAACCACACCACCGAGCAGCTGGCCGGGAAGCTGGCCAGCGTCGACGACGTCCTGAACCACCCCGAGGACGACCTGCTGCCCGGGGTGGTCGGCGGCCGGCCCGAAGCGGCGGCACACGCCATACCTGCCGGACCCGCCACACCGGCCATGTCGGCCACGCCGGTGCTGCCGGCGCGGGGTCGGCGGAAGCTGAGCGGGCTGCTGGAGATGAAGGGGGTGACGTTCGGCTACGACGCGTTCGCCCCGCCGCTGCTGCAGGACCTCGACCTGGTGGTGCGGCCCGGCCGGCGGGTGGCGGTGGTGGGACCGTCGGGGTCCGGGAAGTCGACCATCGCCAAGTTGGTGTGCGGGCTGTACAAGCCGTGGTCCGGCACCATCCGCTTCGACGGGCTCGGCCGGGAGGACATCCCACCGGACATCATGGCGGCGTCGATCGGGTTCGTGGACCAGGACGTGGTGCTGTTCACCGCCTCCGTTCGGGACAACCTGACCCTCTGGGACCCCACCACCTCCAACGCCTCCCTGGTGACGGCGACCCGGGACGCCGCCATCCACGCCGACGTGGTCCGCCGTCCCGGCGGCCTCGACCGGATGGTGCAGGAGGGGGGCGGCGACTGGAGCGGGGGGCAGCGGCAGCGGCTGGAGATCGCCCGGGCGTTGGCCGGGAACCCGTCGCTGATGGTCCTCGACGAGGCCACCAGCGCCCTCGACCCGGTGGTGGAGGAGGAGATCGACCGGAACATCCGGGCCCGCGGCTGCTCCTGCCTCATCGTGGCCCACCGGCTGTCCACCATCCGGGACGCGGACGAGATCATCGTCATGGACGCCGGCCGGGTGGCCCAGCGGGGGACCCATGCCGAGCTGTTGGCCGAGGGCGGCCTCTACGCCGCGCTGGTGGCCGAGTGATCGGGCCACCGGCGGTGGCCGGACGGACGGCGCCACCGGCGGTGGCCGAGTGACCGCGCCGACGGAGGGGCGGCTGGCGTCGGTCACCGAGCTGCCCGGGCTGGGGCCGCCGCGGCCGATGGCCACCAACAGCCGGCTGCCGCTCGACGACCCGACGATCTCGTGGGTGGTCACCGCCGGGGAGGTCCGGGTGTTCGCCGTCGAGCTGGTCGACGGACGACCGGACGGGCCGATGCACCCGCTGACCACCGCCGGGGTGGGGGCCCTCATCTACCCGTCGGCTCCCCCGGGGGCGCCGTTCGGGCTGTGCGTGGTGGGGGTGGCCCCGGGGACCGAGGCCCGGGCCATCGACCGGATGGCCCTGCGGGAGGTGGCCCGGACGGAGCCGGCCGTCGTCGGGGCGCTGGAACGGTTCGTGGCCCGGATGGCCGGACCACTGATCGGGGCGGAGCTGGCGGAACTGGACGACACGACGGCCGGCGGGTCGTTGGCCGTGGGGGAGGCCGCCCGGCTGGAACCGGGGTCGAGGTCGTTCCCGCGGCACCCGGGGGTGTGGGTGCCGGCGGAGGGTGGGGTGACGCTGTTGGGTCGACCGGCCCAGGGGGTGGTGCCGGTGCCGGTGGGGGCGTGGGTGGGTCCCGGGGACCGGCCGGTGACGGTCACCCCGATGACCGCGGCCGGCGCCCTGGCGGAGGACGGCGGTTGGGAGGGGTTGGACGCCTTCGTGGCGGTCGGCCTCGACCTGCTCGGGGAGGTGGTCGCCCAGCGCAACGACGACGAGGTGGACCGGCTGGCGCGGCTGGCCGAGTACGAGGCCGACCTGCGGGTGGGGGCGTACACGGAGCTGGGGTCGGTGCTCGTCGGGACCGACGGCGTGGCGGTCGGCCGCCGGTTGGCGGCCGCCGACGACCTCCTGGGGGCCTGCCGGGTGGTGGCCGGTGCCGCCGGCATCGACCTGGTCGAGCCGTCGCCGGCGTCCCTCGATCAGGTGGATGATCCCCTCGGCCTGGTGGCCCGGTACTCGCGGATGCGGGTCCGGCAGGTGGCGTTGGCCGAGCGGTGGTGGCGGCTCCCCGGGACCCCACTGCTCGGTCGCCTGGCCGACGGGGGTCGGTGGGTGGCCCTGGTGCCGCGGGGGACCGGACGGTTCGACCTGGTGGACCCGGCCGACGGGAGCCGACGCCGCGTGGACCGGTCGGTGGCGGCCACCCTGTCGCCCGAAGCGTTCCAGCTGTACCGGCCGCTGCCCCGGGGCCGGGTGACCGGGCGGGCGGTGCTGCGGTTCGTCCGCCAGGACGTCGGGCTGGACATCCGCCGGCTACTGGTGACGGGGTTCTTGGTGGGGCTGCTGTCGTTGCTGCCCACCCTGGTGGCCGAGACGATCTTCGACGACGTGGTGCCGTCGGGGGACCGGTCGCGGTTGTTGTGGCTGCTGTCGGTGCTGGTGGGGGCCGCGGTGGCCACCGGTGGGCTGACCCTGGTGCAGTCGCTGGCCGGCCTGCGGACGGTGCGCCGGGGGACGTCGAGCCTGCAGGCGGCGGTGATCGACCGGCTGCTGGACCTCCCACCGCCGTTCTTCCGGACCTGGATGTCGGCGGACCTGGCGTCCCGGGCCCTCGGCGTCGACGGCATCGGGACAGTGGTGGCCCCGTACGTGGTGCCGACGGTGGTGGCGGCGTTCGTGGCGCTGTTCAACACTCTCATCCTCTTCGCCGTCCAACCGGTCCTGGCTCTGTTCGGGCTGGGAGCGGTGCTGGTGGCAGTGGTGGCCATGGCGGTGACGTTCCGGCTGGTGGTGCGGCGGGAGAACCAGGTGCGGGAGGCCAACGGCCAGGTGGTCGGCCTGGGGGTGCAGATCCTGGGGGCGGTGCCGAAGCTGCGGGTGGCCCACGCCGAGCGGCGGGTGTTCGCGGTGTGGGCGGAGCGGTTCGCCACGTTGAAGCGGGAGTCCACCCGCTACGGCCGCATCAACGCCGGCCTTTCCAGCTTCATGGCGGGCTGGGTGCCGTTGGCCACCCTGTTGGTGTTCGTCGGCGCCGCCGTGCTGCCCACCGAGTCGGTGTCCCCCGGGACCTTCGTGGCGTTCAACACGTCGTTCACCGAGGTGGTGGCCAACGTGGTGGTGTTGACGGTGTCGGTGACGGTGCTGGCCACGGCCATCCCGTACTACCGGCGGTTGGCCCCGGTGTTCGACACGCCGGTGGAGACGGCCGAGCTGAAGGCCGACCCGGGGCCGCTCCGTGGGGCCATCGAGGTCAGCCACCTGGGGTTC
>Ga0134126_10008927_pt1 | contig 12622 bp, 14 predicted proteins | sample KB31752_FD_96881 | JGI IMG/M metagenome (GOLD analysis project Ga0134126, IMG submission 96881) | Terrestrial soil microbial communities with excess Nitrogen fertilizer from Kellogg Biological Station, Michigan, USA - KB3-175-2 | ecosystem: Environmental > Terrestrial > Soil > Unclassified ...
GAAAGCGAAATCTCGCCGAAAAACACGCTGTCGCGCGGCAGCGGCCGGCCCCCGAAGGATGAGATCAACGCCGCGGCGGCCGCCAGGTCGCAGGCCGGCTCGGAGATTTTCAGTCCCCCGGCGATATTCAAATAGACATCCGAGCCCGAGACGCCCACGCCGGCGCGCGCATCCAAGACCGCCAGGATCATGGCCAAGCGGCCGGTGTCCCAGCCCACCACGGCGCGGCGCGGCGTGCCATAGCCGGCCGCCGCCACCAGCGCCTGGATTTCGCAAAGCAGCGGCCTGGAGCCTTCCAGACCCGCGAACACCGCCGTGCCGGGCGCGCTGGAATCGCGGTCGCCCAGGAACAGCGCGGACGGGTTGGCGACTTCCGCAAGGCCCTTGCCCGTCATCTCGAACACGCCGATCTCGTCGGTGGGGCCGAAGCGGTTCTTCACTGCCCGCAACACGCGGAAATGATGGCCGCGCTCGCCTTCGAAATAGAGCACCGCGTCCACCAAATGCTCGACCGCCTTGGGGCCGGCAATCTGGCCTTCCTTGGTGACATGGCCGACCAGGATCAAGGCCGCGCCGGACGCCTTGGCATAGCGCACCAGATCGAAGCTGGCGGTGCGCACCTGGGCGATGGTGCCCGGCGCCGCGTCCAGCGCCCCGGTCCATAAGGTCTGGATGGAATCGATCGCGACGATGCCGGGCGGCTTGCCCGCTTCCAGGGTGGCGAGAATATCTTCCACATTGGTGGCCGCGCCCAGTCCCAGCGGCGCTTCGGAGAGGCCCATGCGCGCGCCCCGCATGCGCACCTGGGCCATCGCCTCTTCGCCCGAGATATAAACCGCCTGCCCACCCTTCTTCGCATATTCGCCCAACGCTTGCAGAATCAGGGTGGATTTGCCGATGCCCGGATCACCGCCCACCAGCAAAGCCGAACCCGGCACCAATCCACCGCCGGAAACCCGGTCGAACTCGGCGATGCCGGTGACGCGGCGCCTGGGCGGCGCGTCTTCGCTTTTCAAATCCTCCAGCGCGAATTTGCGCCCTTTTACCCGGCGGGTGGCGCTGCCGCCGATGGGAGGAGCGGCGCCTTCCTCGGTGATGGTGTTCCAGCCGCCGCAAGCTTCGCACTTACCCGCCCATTTGGAACTGGACGCGCCACAGGACTGACAAACATAGGTGACGGACGATTTCGCCATGAATCGGAGTTTAGCACGCCCGTCAAGCAAACCACTCTATGGATGCGCCATGGGACTCGGTGCGGGCCACAGCTTTTCCGTCCAAGGCGAGGATGAAATAAGAGCCGGCCGGCCACGCGCGGGCGATGCCCAGATCATAGAAGCCCACGCCTTCATTCGAAATCCAGCGGGCACGGGTGGCCTGCATTTGGCGGACGAACGCCTCCCGCTCGCCAGCGTCGGCCACATAATTCAAGACTGCGCTGTGGAAGATCACCAAGGTCGCGTCCTTGGGCGCGCTTGCGGCGAGAGGCGCCAAGTCATGGCGGAGGTCGCCTTGCCCGATGCGGGGCGGATCGGCGCGGGCAACGGCCAGCGCCTGATCGAGCAATTTCTCCCGTTCGCCCTCGCCCGGCCAGACCAAAGCGTGAAGCCAGCGCACGTCGCCATCGGCGCGCACATCCAGCGGATTGAGATCGAGGCCCGCGCGCCATACTACTTCGATATTTTTCTTCGGCAGCGGCGTCGCGTCATTGGCGATGCAATGAAAGAGCGGCGCGTTCGCGTCGTCCTTGGTGGGTCCGACGAGATGGCCGTCATAGTCATAGGCATATTTGTCCGGCAACAGGCACAGGCCCGCCGACGCGCCGACTTCCAGCAATGCCAAAGGCTGCGGCAGAAGCGCCAAGAGCGGCAGCAAGGTGGCGCAGCGCGCGGGCTCGTTGGTCTGGGTACGCCGCGCCAGCATGACGACTTGTACGGCGTCCCAATGGCTCTCGACCCGTTCGCGGAATTGCGGCCAATCGCGCGCTGTACCGAAAAGATATTTCGCTGCCGCCAGAAGCAGATTGGGCTGCTGTTTTTCTTTGGGCAGCGCGGTAACGCGGGCAAGGAGCATCTCGTCCTCGGCCACACCGCTTGCTATCTCTACATAAAGAGGGGAGCGGCCTTGCGCCGCCCGGGCGAATTCCCGATAGGCGGCGGCAATGGCGGGATCGGCGGTCAAGTTACGCTTTCACTTCCTGCCGCTCACCAAGCTCGCGGCGTTCGGCGCTCAAATCGGCCCACCGGACGATTTGTCCGGCAAAGGCCGGTCGCGCCTCACCCATCTTGATGGGCCCTTCGATGGCCTGGTTCACGCCTTCACTGCCATTTTTATTGGGCCTTCCGCGCGCCCATGGATGAACTGCTCGACATAAGGGTTGCCGCTGCGGTCGATCTCGCCGGTCGGGCCGGCCCAGACGATCTTGCCCTGATAGAGCATGGCGATGTGGTCGGAAATCTTTCGCGCGCTCACCATGTCGTGGGTGATCGAGAGCGCGGTCGCGCCCACAGTCTTGACCGTTGAGATCACCAGGTCGTTGATGATATCAGCCATGATGGGATCAAGCCCCGTGGTGGGCTCGTCGAAGAAGATAATTTCCGGATCGGCGGCGATGGCACGGGCCAGGCCCACGCGCTTCTGCATGCCGCCCGACAATTCCGAAGGACTGAGATAGGCGACATCGCTGCCCAATCCCACCTTGGCCAGCTTCTCGATCGCCACGTCCTTGGCTTTGGCGCGGGCCACGCCGTGGCCCTGGATCAGGCCGAAGGCCACATTCTCCCACACCGGCAAACTGTCGAACAAAGCCCCCGCCTGGAACAGCATGCCGAATTTCCGCATCAGGGGATCGCGCGCCGCGCCCCTCAGTCGCGTCACGTCCCGGCCGTCGATCAGGATGGTGCCCTCGTCGGGCGCGAGGATCCCCAGGATGCATTTGATGGTGACAGATTTTCCGGTGCCCGAACCGCCGATGATCACGGTGGAGGATTGTTTCTCGATCTTGAGGTCCACGCCGTCCAGCACCACTTTGGCGCCGAAGCGTTTCTTCACCCCGATCAATTCGATTTTGGCGGTCATGTCGAGAACAGGATCGAGGTGAGAAGATAATTGGCGGCCAGGATCAGGATCGAGGCCGAGACCACGGCATTGGTGGTGGCGTTGCCCACGCCCTGCGCGCCGCCCTTGGAATTGAAGCCGTGATAGCAGCCCAGAAGCGCGATGATGAAGCCGAACACCGCCGCCTTGATCAAGCCCGACGACACGTCCTGGCGGGTGGCGAAATCCACCGTGTTCTTGAGATAGATCGAACCGGTGAAGCCCAGGCTTTGGGTCGAGACGACATAGCCGCCGAACACGCCGATGGCGTCGGCGATGGCGACCAGGACCGGCATGGATAGGACGGCCGCGACCAGGCGGGGCACAACCAGATATTTGACCGGGTTGGTGGCCAAGGTGGTGAGCGCGTCGATCTGTTCGGTCACGCGCATAGTGCCGATCTCGGCGGCGATGGCGGCGGCCACCCGGCCCGCCACCATCAGGCCCGCGATCACCGGGCCCAGCTCGCGGGTGATGCCCAAGACCACGATCTGCGGCACGATCGCTTCGGCGCCATAGCGGTTGCCGCCCAGATAGATCTGCAAGGCGAGCGCGCCGCCGGTGAAGAAGGCGGTCAAGCCCACCACCGGCAGCGAGAAATAGCCGATGCGCATGATTTGGGCCAAGACCAATCGTCCATAGACCGGCGGGCTCACGCACGAGGCGAGCGCGCGCGCGGTGAAACTTGACAGGCGGCCGATCTCGGCCAGCAAGGTCAGTACGGCCCGGCCGATGGCGGCAAGGAAATTCATCTTTGTCTGTCGCCCGGACCCGAAGGCCCCGCGCCCCTTTTCTCAGCGTGGCTCAAGCCGCATCCACATAATGGCGCGGCAATTTGAGCCCCGTCAGTATTTCATAAGCATTGGTGCCCGCCAATGACGCCATCTCTTCCAGCTTCACATGGTCGCCCAGCAATTCCACCACGTCTCCAACTTGGACTCCCGGCAAGTCCGTCACGTCCACTGTGATCATGTCCATCGAGACGCGTCCCACATAGGGGACGCGGCCATCCGCCGTCCAGGCGATCCCCTTGCCGGACAGGGCGCGGGAAATGCCGCCGGCATAGCCCAGCGCAACCGTGGCCAGCAGGGTCGGCCGCTTGGCGCGGAAGCTGGCTCCGTAGCCGACGCTCTCGCCCCGGTCAATCCGCCGCAATTGGAGCACCCGGGCGGAAATTACGGCCGCGGTCCTGAGCGGCGAGCCCCCTTCCTGCGGCGCCCCGCCATAGAGCCCGACGCCCGGCCTGATCAGATCGAAGCGATAAGCAGGACCGAGATAGGCGCCGCCCGATGCCGCCAGACTGGCGGGCGCGGGCGGCAGCATCGCCAGGCTGGCGCGAAAACGCGCAAGCTGTTCGTTATTCATTTTGCTCTTTGGTTCGTCGCCGCAGGCGAGATGGCTCATCAACAAAACCAGATTGATGTTCTTAAGCCGCGCCCGGCGCTCCCCCGCCAGCACCGACAATTCCTCCGGCGGGAGACCCAGACGGTTCATGCCGGTATCGATGTGGATCGCGGCATCGCGCGGACCGGATGCGCCGGCGCCATAATCGGCGATCTGCGAAAGGGAATTCAGGACCGGGATAAGACGATGGGCAATCAAACCCAGCACCGCATCGGCGGGCGCGCCGTCCAGCACGAATATGCGCACATCGGGAAGGGCGCGCCTGAGCGCGATGCCTTCCTCCAGCCGCGCGACAAAGAAAGTGTCGCATCCCGCCGCCTTGAGCGCCGGCGCGACGAATTCCGCGCCCAAGCCATAGGCGTCCGCTTTCACCACGCCCGCCGTGGCGGCCGATCCCGCCAGCCGGCGGAATTCCTTGTAATTCTCGGTGATGGCGCCCAGCCGCACCGTCAGCCATGCCGCTTCGAAATCCCTCATGCGGCGACAATGGCCTGAGCCCCTCCGCCAAGTCTAGTTCACTGGAATGGAGATTTGCGGCGTGACATTCATGCAGGGAAGATTGGAGACCAGCGAGCAGCCCTTCGGCGCGGTCTGCAATTCGCGGCGAAGCGCTTCGCCGCCGGTGATTGTGGGTGCCGGCGCCGGCGCGAATGGCGACGGCGCGGCCGCCTCCAGCACGATGGTGCCGTTGGGCAGTTTGCGCGCGATCCAGGGTTCGTGCTTGCAGCGGTTGCGCTCGGCCTGGGTGAGATTTTCGAAATTCTCCGCGCCGCAGGACAAGGCTTCGCCGATCGCCTTGAGGATTTCCGCCTGCGTCTTGGGCGGGACGACCTGGACGTTGGGCGGCGGCGGCACCACGATCACGGGGGCATTGCTGATTTCGGGCGGAGCGGCGCGCGGCACGATGGGCCGGATCAAGACGACGGGCGGCGCCTGGCCTCGCGGGCGCAACTGGGTGAGATCCAACATGGTCTCGGCCGGCGGCTTCGCCAAGAGCGCCGTGCGCCAATGGAGCTGATCCAGCAGCAGGACGGCCATTAGCACCGCGTGAATCAGGATCACCAGCGCCCAGGAGATCACGCGCTGGATCAACAGGCGGCGTTCTTCCTCATTTGGCAGCCGACGGGGCCGGTTCCCGTATAAAGTCAGGGCGTGATCGGTCACGGAAAATCTATGGTGCTTCGGGTTTTGTCATCATAACGGGTCACTGAGGCGCTGACCAACCTGAACAGGGTTTCACAAAAGCCCTAGCCAGTGTCCCGATCCTGAAATTCGCCGAATCCCCATATAAAGAGCGGGCGAACTTCGAAACCCGACGCTGGCGTGTCAATAAAGGGCCATGGACCTCTATTTTATCAATTTGTCGCGGCGGCCGGACCGGCGGGAAGCGATGGAACAGCAGGCGCGGCGGCTGGGTCTCGACCTTACGCGGCTTGAGGCTATTGATGCGCGTAATGCCGATCCGGGGGAATTGAACGGGTGGTTTAAGGAAAGTGGGCCTTTGGGTGTGATCCCCAAAGGCGACCAATGTTGTTTGCTGTCTCATCGTCTCGCCTGGATCCGGCTGATGGAAAGCGGCGCGCCCTACGCGGCGGTGCTGGAAGACGATGCGCGTTTAAGCACGCGCGCGCCGCTGGTGCTGAAAGGCGCCGATTGGATTCCAGCGGGCATCGATCTGGTCAAATTGGAACATTACGGTCCCGCCAGTCAGAGCGTGCTGCTGTCGGATTTTCGCGATGTAGGCCATGGCTTTCGGCTGGGGCGGATGCGCTCGCGTCATACCGGCGGGGCCGCCTATATCTTGTCGCGTCGCGCGGCGGAATTGTTGCTGCAAACCTCCCGCTTCGATCTGCCGGTGGATCACCTTTTGTTCAACCCCAACAACTCCAAAATCTTCGCGCAACTCAGGCCTTGGCAATTGCTGCCCACCGTGGCGCGCCAGGAACAGGAAAATAAATCCGACATTGAGGGATCGCGGATGGCCTCTCGGAAATTCAGCCTCGCCTATGTGCGGCGCGAACTGGTCCGCTTCGGCTATGATTTGAAGCTGCTCCCGGGACAGGTGACATTGCTGGCAACCGGACGAGCACGCCTTATCCGTATACGGACGAAGTAATGCTAATGCCTTAAATCGTTGACGGAGGCATCCGCTTTATCGCTAAACCTAGTAAAGTTGGCCTCAAATACCAGTTTGATAGAGCGCGTTGCACCGTGACGATGCTTTTCGACTAGAATTTCGGCTACGTTCGTTGCTTGCTCCATTTTTATCTGCCACTTGGTGAATTCGACGCCGTCCTTTTCGTCGGGTTTGCGTGAATGCAGATAATATTCCTCGCGATAGACGAACATCACCACGTCGGCGTCTTGCTCGATCGAGCCGGATTCACGCAAATCCGACAGCACCGGCCGCTTGTCGTCGCGAGAATCCACGCCGCGCGACAATTGCGAAAGCGCCAGGATGGGGACGTTCAATTCCTTAGCCAGCGCCTTGAGGCCCTTGGTGACTTCGGTGATCTCCTGCACCCGGTTTTCCTGGCGCCGCGACGGCTCGACCAACTGGAGATAGTCGATGATGATCAGGCCGATCTTCTTTTCCCGCTTCAGGCGGCGAGCCCGCGCGGCGATCTGGGCGATGGAGATGCCGCCGCTATCATCAATATAAAGCGGCAAAGTCGAAAGATCCTGCATCGTGCCGATAAATTTTGGCCATTCGTCACTCGAGAGTTTACCGTTGCGGATTTTCCACATTTCGATTTCAGATTGTTCGGAAAGAATTCGGGCCGAGAGCTGCTGCGCCGCCATTTCCAGCGAGAAAAAAAGCACCGGTACACCGCGCGGCACCTCGTAACCATCTCTCATGTCGTCCACATAAGCTTTCGCCGCATGGAAGGCCATATTGGTGCCCAGCGCGGTTTTACCCATGCCGGGCCGACCCGCCAGGATGAGCAAGTCGGAGGACTGAAGCCCGCCCAGCAAATTGTCAATTTCTACAAAACCGGAAGTAACACCCGAGATGCGTCCGCCTCTGGCTTGGGCGGCTTCCGCCGACTTGACGGTTTGTGTCATCGCCTCATGGAAAGCGAGAGGGCCTCCGCCATATTTGTTGGTTTCGCTCACCGCGTAGAGGGCTTTTTCCGCTTCCGCGATCTGCTCGGCCGGACCTTTCTCGGTGGGCGCCTCATAGGCGGTGTTGACGATATCCTCGCCGATGCGGATCAGGCCGCGGCGCACCGCCAAATCGTGCAGAATCCGCGCATAATCGCGCACATTGGGAAGGGCGGGCGCAGCTTGCGCCAATCCCGCCAGATAGGCGGTGCCACCCACTTCGATCAGACCGGGATCGGCCTTCATCGCGGCATGGAGCGTGAGCGGCGTGAGCGCGAAGGACCCCCGCTCCAGCGCCTGGCTCATGGTTTCGAAGATGCGCGCGTGCAGGGGATCGTAGAAATGCGCAGGACCGATCAGCGCCGACACCCGCTCCAGCGCCTGATTGTCCACCAGGATGGCGCCGAGCAAGGCCTGCTCGACTTCGACGTCATAGGGGACGTGACGATAGGCTTCTTGTTCCATGCTTGCGCCCGAAAAAAGCAATCAACCGGCGGCGGTCCACCGGGGCAAGCGCGAAAATCCACCTGCCCACAGGCTTAAAAATACGCGATTCGCCCCTCTCTAGCCCTAGTGGCATGAATCGCGGCGATCACAATTTGCTTGACCTCACGCCGCTTTCTTTTTGGTCCGCGCGAGCTCTTTCGCCGCTTTCAGGTCGGCGACGAATTGGGCGAAGGCCTGATGGCGCGCGACGCGATCGGGAATGCGCAAGAGCGAGGAGGGATGGACGGTGATAAAGCCGGCGTGCCCGCCGAATTCCGCCGGTCCGCGGTTCTTGGCGACGGGGAGAGCTTTTCCCGCCAGCGCCAGGATGGCGGTCGCACCCATCGCCACCGTGACTTTGGGCTTGACCAGGTCGAGTTCCTTTTCCAGCCACCAGCGATAATGCTTCACCTCGCCGGCATTGGGCTTGGCATGGAGCCGGCGCTTGCCGCGCTGCTCATATTTGAAGTGCTTGACCGCGTTGGTGACATAGACCGCACCGCGACCGATCCCGGCTTCCGCCAACGCGCGATCGAGCAGCTTGCCCGCCGGACCGACAAAAGGGCGGCCTTCCACCTCTTCCTGGTCGCCGGGCTGTTCACCCACCAGGGCGAGATCGGGATGGAGCGGCCCCTCGCCCAAAACGGCGCGCGCGGCAAAGCCGGTCAACGGTTCGGCATCGGCGATCAGGCGGTTGAGAGCTTTCAGGGTTCGAGGTGCCGTCATGAAAGGACAACGCATGGCCGTCAGAAAGGATGGCCCTCTTGTCTTGGCGCCGCGGCCCGCCCAGATAAACGCGGGGGACGCGATGCATCCATTGGACCGTCCGGTATGGAGCGCGCTCACCAGCCGCCAGGCGTATCTGGCGCTGGGCGAGAAGGAGCGCTTTCTGCGTTTCCCCGCCGACATCGAGCCATTCGGCGCCACCCGGGATAACAGCGGCGAACAATTGGCGGCATTGGCCGGGTTGATGCCGCTGGACGGCCATGTGGCGCTCGCCGAAGTGGCCAGGCTTGCCGCGCCGCCCGGATTCATCTCCATGATCTCGGCCACCATTCTTCAGATGACCGCGGCCCGGCTCGATCCGCCCGGCGACAGTCTGGAGGTGGTGTCGTTATCGGAGGCGGACGCGCCGGAGATGCGCGCTTTGGCCGAGCTTACCCAGCCGGGCCCTTTCCATGCCCGCACCCATCAATTGGGTGGCTTTGTCGGGGTGCGGGAGAGCAGCCGCCTGGTCGCCATGGCCGGCGAGCGGCTGAAGGCGCCCGGCTTCACCGAGATCAGCGCGGTCTGCACCCACCCCGACGCACGAGGACGCGGTTTGGCGGCGGCGCTGATGCGGCGGGTCGCGGCGGGCATCGTGGCGCGCGGCGAGGAATTGTTCCTCCACGTCTATCCCCACAACAAGAATGCGATCGCGCTCTACGAGAAGCTGGGCTTCCGCCACCGCGCCGACATCCAGCTCAATGTGCTGCGCCGGCTGCAGCCCGGCGAGAGCTAAAAATCAAACTCCGCGAAAACCGGAAGCTTCTCGGCGCGCGCGGAATGCGCCGCCAATTTGGGATGCGCCGCGGCTGTCACCAGCTCCGGAAAACGGCTCTGGGTGAAGCGCCAGGCCACCGCCACGGTGATGTCGGCCTGATTTGGCGTGTCGCCGCCGAGCCAGCCGGACGGCGCCTCCCGTTCGAGCACGCCATAGGCACGCAGCAATTGGCCGCTTACGCGGTCGAGCCAGGGTTGATGATGCTTTTCCGCCGGCCGTTGCGTCTTCTCATAGACGATCTGGACGGTTTTTTCGTTGGCGGCCAGCGCAAATCCGATCAGGTGCAGCGCCTTGGCATGTTCGCGCGGACCAACGGGCATCAGGCTTTTCGCCGGCGCGAGGCGCTCGGCATATTCCAGGATCAAAGTCGAATCCATCAGCACCACGCCGTCATCGGTGACCAGACTGGGCGCCTTGACCACCGGGTTGACGGCTTGGAATTCGTCGTAATTGCGGAACACCGACAGTTGGCTCAGTTCGAAATCGAACCCCATCAACCGCAATGAAATCGCGGTCCGCCGTACATAGGGCGAATCCAGCATCCCGATCAGCTTTAGTGCAGGCATTGTGCTATTCCGCTTCGCGGGCACAATGCCCGCAGATTCCAATTACAACGCATCGCGGCCCATACCTCTTCATAACCACAGCATCTCGTATCAAACCTGGGCGATCAATGCCTGCGCGGCGGCGGGATTCCTCGCCTTGGCGCCCGAGATCACAAACAGGAAGACGTCACGGGGTTTCTTCTCCGGCGCTTTCGCCACCAGTTTCAGATCCTTGGGGGCGCCGCCCTTGGCCCATTCCTGGGCGCGGCCCGCCCAGGCCGCGATCGCCGCCTTGGAGTAGCCCAGCTTTTCCTTCTCGTCCGTCCCCATGATGCGGACATAGACGAAATCCGCGCTCACATCGGCGATCATGGGAAAATCGCTGTCGCCCGCGGTGATGATGGCGACATTGTGCTTCCGGCACAGCGTGACAAATTCCGCGCAAGCGAAGCTCTCATGGCGGACTTCCACGGCATGGCGCAGCGCCACGCCCTCGTATTTCGCCGGCAGCAAGGCGAGAAACGCCCCGAAATCTTCGCGATCGAATTTCTTGCCGGCCATGAATTGCCAGTTGATGGGCCCGAGCTTGCGCTTCAGCCGGGCGACACCGCTTTGCAGGAATTTCTGGACCGAATCGCCCGCGTCCGCCAACACCCGGCGATTGGTGGCGAAGCGCGGTCCCTTGAGCGCGAAAATGAAATCGTCGGGCGTCTCATCATGCCAGCGGGCGAATGAGTCCGGCCGCTGCGAACCGTAATAGGTGCCGTTGATCTCGATGGCGGTGAGATGGCGGCTGGCATATTCCAGCTCTTTCTTCTGGCTGAGGCCTTTGGGATAGAAATTGTCCCGCCATTCCTCGAACACCCAACCGCCCACGCCGATGAAGATTCCAGTCATTCTCGCCTCTCCCGGGCCCCTGATCGAACCACCCGCGCGGGCAAAGTGCAATCGCGGGACGCTCGTCAATCCTTCCCTCCCATGCTCTAATCGGGGCCCGACTGACGAGGCGGACAATGGCCGACACCAGGAAACGCTATACCGGCGGCTGTCTTTGCGGGGCGCTGCGCTATGAAGCGCATGGCGAACCGGGTGAAGCCGGCTACTGCTATTGCGCGGATTGCCGTAAGGCGTCGGGCTCAGGCTTCATTCCGTTCATCAATTTTCCCGCCAAGGCGATACGCTTTACCGGCCAGGCAAGGCAATTCGTTTCCCCGGCTTATAGGGGCGGCGAAGCGGTGCGGAACTCATGCCCCGTCTGCTCCGGCTTGGTGTTCGGCGGGGTGATCGGGGAATCGGACAGCTTCACCATCTATGCCGGTTCGCTGGACGATCCCGCGCTGTTCGAGCCCAAGATCGCCATCTTTAACAAGAGCCGCCCCGCCTGGGTGCCGCTCCCGCCCGGGCTGAAAGTGTTCGAGACCTTGCCCTGAGCGGAATTATTTCCGCGAGAAGGCCAGCCACACTCCGCCGCCGATCAGGACGCTGCCGCTCACCCGGCTCATCAGGCGCGCGCGCTTGGCGGTGAGCAGCTTGGCGGTGCGCGCCGCCAACAGCGCGTAAACGCTATCGCTGACCGCGGCCACCGCCATCGCGGTCGCGCCCATGATCAGCACCTGCAGCGTCTGGTTGCGGCTCATGTCCATGAATTGGGGAAAGAAGGCGCCGAAGAACAGAAGCGTTTTCGGATTGCTGAGCTCGACCGCCATGCCCTGGACCACGAACCCACCACGAGGAAGGCGCGGCGCGATTTCTTCTTGCGCGCCCGCATCCGTGAAAAGCTTCCAGCCCAGCCAGACCAGATAAGCAGCGCCGGCCAATCGTACCCAGTCGAACCAGTGGCCCATCGCCGCGATCAGCGAGGTGAGTCCCAACAGCACCAGTCCCACCGTCGCCGCCAGCCCCACTTGCGTGCCCGCCACATTGAGAAGACCGGCGCGGCGGCCATGCCGCACGCTGTTGGCCACGATCAAAGTGTTGGTAGGCCCCGGCACCACGACCACCACCACGGTTGCGAGCAGGAAGGCGAGATAGACGGACTGCGACATGGATCAACCCCGAAAATATTCGATCACGATAGCATCGGCGAATGCAGCCGAAAGCTGCCTCTATTTCATGGCTGCCATGGCTCTCGATACCGCCGGATGCATCTGAACCGGTTTATGGTCATTTCAGGGCAACCGGGGCCGCTCATTGCAAATCCCGACCCATGAGTATATATGTGGAACCACGTGGTTCTTACGTCCCTGTCAGACGAAGCACTTCTGTCTTTCTGACCCGCCCTTTGCGCGCCGGACGAACCGAATACTTCCTTTAGACTCCGATGTCGTTTCTCACGTTCGTCCCTGCATTTCGCATGGACGAAAATCTGATGATCTAAAGGAAATACAATGACCATCGGCACCGTGAAGTTCTTCAATTCCTCCAAAGGCTTTGGTTTCATCGCCCC
>Ga0134126_10008928_pt1 | contig 12622 bp, 13 predicted proteins | sample KB31752_FD_96881 | JGI IMG/M metagenome (GOLD analysis project Ga0134126, IMG submission 96881) | Terrestrial soil microbial communities with excess Nitrogen fertilizer from Kellogg Biological Station, Michigan, USA - KB3-175-2 | ecosystem: Environmental > Terrestrial > Soil > Unclassified ...
GACTTCAATGAATATTTTCCGGTTTCAAATAAAACGTCAGACATGCTGACGATCAGGCCTCGCGCGCTGTCGCGCGTTTGAAGTACCGAGTTCAGTTGCTCGGACAATTTGGCGCGCATCGCCATTTTGTCGGCTTCTGCCTGCTGCGCTGCCAATCGGGATCGCTCGGCATCGGCTTGGGCTGCGGCGACTGCGGTAGCTGAAGCAGCCTGGCTGTCCGCCATATCAGATCGTGCTTTATCGGAATCTGCCTCGGCCTTGGCAGCATCAGCGCGGGCTGTGGCGCTGTCAGATTCGGCTTGTTGCTTGTCAGCTTGCGCTTTCGCTGCATCCGTTTCGGCCTGGATTTTTGCAGCCTGAGCATTTGCTGTGGCAGTTTGTGCAGCCAGAGTCGCCGCCTGGGCGTTTGCAGAATCCGATTCCGCGTGGGCCTTGGCGTTCTCAGCTCGGACCTGGTCGGACTGCGCCTGGTTCTTCTGCCTCGTAGCGTCGTCTGCTTCCGCCTGGGTATGTGCTTGTGCATTGGCAGCAGCTTGGCGTTCGTTGTCCAAGCGCTCCTGGTCGATCTTCGTAACGGTGATTGCGCGAGCATCTTCCGCGGTCTGCACTACCTCGCGCGCCACCGCGATCATTGCTTTTCGATCCGCGTGCTTGTCAGTGGCGAATTGATCGACCTTATCCATGAGCCGGACCGCATGTTGATAGCTGTCGCTGGCATACTGCTCGGCACCCTCGGACTCCGCGATGCGCAACGCATTGCGCGCTTCGAAGAATTCGAGCGGCAGATTGGTGTTCAGCACCACGGGATCAAACTTGTAGCCCGTAGGAATATAGCCGCCGCGTTCCATGAGTTCATACTTTGTGTTCATTGCTTCCGTTGTTCCCTTGGTGTCCTCGCGAACCACGTTCTCGATCACGACAACGTTGCTGGGTTGCCGGACTGCATAATAGGGTTCAGCGGTGACGATCAGCGCAAAGGCTTGGAGGTCAGTGCTGACGTCCACTTTGCTGCGGTGGTTATCGCCAACTAAGATTTCGCCGAGATTGATCGCGCGGCCTTCAGGAGAGATTGCCCACAAAATATAGGTCAGGTACTCGCCCCCGAATGTCGTGGGTTTCTGCAGATTGCCAAATTCAACTTCGATTTCGATGTAGCCTTTCTTGCTTTCCATTTTGGCTTGGCCGGTCGCTGCAGGCATCAGGTCCGTCCCCACAAAATCCAGCTTGGTGGCTCCTCCGCGGTGCTTGTAGTTGATTGCCTTCACGCTCCTGCTGGTCACAGACGCGTGAAAAACGGGAGTGGGGCTCAAGGGTTCTACCACGAGTTCTGTTTGAGAAGTGGTTTGCGCAAAAGCGCTCGTGCTGAGAAGTATTGCGGCTGTTAAGAAAAGCTTCGTTTTCAAAGTATCTCCTTTAGGCAGTTGCCTGCCGTGTTACGTTGTGGAGCCGTAGACTGGATGTTGGCCTTTCCGCTTGTTAAGTGACTCTTCCTTCACGATCCGATGTGCATACGGGACAGGGAATGAAAGAGCCCGAAAGCATTGAGCAAACACACGACGACGGCAATCACTACTACGCCGTTCAAAATCGATTTGATGGACGACTGCATAGGGATGAATCGATTCACCAACCACAGCAGCACACCTACCACGACCAGAATTTCCACTACTTGGAGCAACGGCATGATTGTTGTCCTTTCTCTGTGCGTCCAGCTCGCGTTCGAGTATCGAAAGCTTGCGGGATCGAGTCGTGTTCACCGGGAAAACTCACGGCAACACACGCGCGAGGAATGCTGATTAGCTGGTTGTGGTAGCTGTCGGGTACCGGTTTGCAGCGATCTTGATATCAGAGCCGCGAATCAGCAGTCGCAGCCCGGTTTTCACACTCAGGAGAACTCATCATGACAGGTGCCTGGTACTGCGTCTGAGCAAGATAGCTCACACGGCGTATTGAATCCTGCTGGTGACAGAGTGAGCAAATTTCCAGCAGGGGTTGCTGCCGAAACTGTTCAATACTGCACATACCAGAAGGAACTTGGCGAGCAATACTCAACAGCTACCTGCATTCTAGAGGTGTCTGTGTTGCGATCTGATCAATTTTGACCAACCTGTACCCATTGCTGGAGAACAAGCGGAGCAGTTTGGTAGTGGTCTGGGAGAATTGACGAGTCATTCGAAGACCAACCGCTCGCCGACAACAAAATCCGAAATACCTAACGTATTTGCGACGCCCTGTGCGACGGTCTCTCCGTAAACCTGATGAATGGTGTGAAGCAGAGCTATCAGATTGCTGCGCGAGGACTCTGTCGCATGGCTGGTCGGATCTTCAGCGAAGTCCAACTGATAGCTTCTCAGCAGCAATCCGCTCTGCTGTGCCAGGCGGTCAATAGTTGCCGCATTTGAATGTGTGCCCGTGTGCATACTGTAGTCTACGCATTCTCGCGAACAAAAGTTCTTTCCGCGCTAACGCGAGGCTCTTCGCATTCCAGATGAATGGTTCGACCCGGGGTATGGGAGACCCAATCTGAGATGTGCACAACCGCTCTACGTTCTACGTCTGCTGTACGCTTTCCGGGCGCAGATGCTTACTGGCGCGAAGCTGCTCTGAGGTGAACGCCTGTCCACAGGTGCCGCATCTCCAAGTTGTGTCGGTTCTCGATGGTATTGCCGCAGCAGAACCGTGCCGTTCGTTTTCGCCGGGATGAAATGCCATTACCAGTTCACCGCCGCACTCCAGGCAAAGTCTCTTGGCCATGATCCTTGTTACCACAAAGGGTGTGGGTTTTATAATCACGATTGAACACCTTAGTCGCGACTTGTTCCTCCGCCAACAGTTGGAAGTGAGCCATTCTGCACAGTATCTCGGAAGGAAATGGGCGAACCTTAGAGTGCCGCGAAATGGCGACTGATCTCAGGTATTGCAGTTGACATCACCAACGAACGCTTTCCAAACTGCTGCCGCTGAGATCACGCAAGGAGTATTTTGGAAGATCGATTCGACCTATACCTGGGCGCAGTTGTGGCCGCGATGTTCCTGGCCGGTTGTGTTTTTATGGCTTGGATGCGGCGCAAAGCAACGCGAGCGCGCAAACGATGGGATCGTGAACTTGACGGTTAAGAACCAGGTGGTTCTTAGACCGTGTACCGAATCACAAAACACTTTTGAAAAGAAAAGATGATTATGTCGATATCAGCGAAACGAACTCTCGACGAGGTCCTTGAATCGGCAGTTGTAGCAAGTTGGCCAGACCTGTCTCCCTCCGGGAGCGGCTCAATTCATGTCGAATACAGATATGCTCCGTGCGGCAGTCTAGACTCCTTACAAATCTGGTCGTCCACGCAGCGGGGGCATTGGCTTCTAGCTTGCGAGTACCGGATGTCATCTTCTGCATACCATGAGGCCGGCGTGCACTTTGAAAATGGAGTCCGGTCGGAGGAACTCGGGCGTGTTCTGGCTCTAGTGATGGAAAACCAGAATGCGTTTCTAGTTCCGCCAAACCTCGGAAGACCGGGTCTGCTGCAGATTACAAAACCCAACGAGCATCGGAGCGTCGGAGCGGGGCCGAGACAGCGGCCGCCGCGATAGCGGCAGCGAATTTGCAGGAAGATTCTAGAGCCACACAACTGAGCCGTTAATCCCGCGGTATCGTGTTCACCGAATGGCTGGCGAGAAGCGAGAATTCAGGAGCAACAATGGCGACGCAAGCAGATGTTTTGAAAACGACCGACGAGGCGCTGACCGTCGAAGAACGCGCCAGCGCAGCAGCTCACGCTAAGTTTGCCGAATGGCGCAGGGCCGAATTAGAACAGCGGCCACGGCGAATTCTGTACTTTGCTATTGCATTGGCCGTGATCATGATCGTGGCGGTCGCGTTCTTTGTCCACGGTCAATCTTAAAACCTGCAGCTTCAGCCCGTCCCCATAAGCTTTCAGTTCCGCAAAACGGGTATCAGGAATTCACCCGTGGGGTGACACTACAACCCAGAAGCAATTGGTCGGTCACCAGGGCCAAAGCGCAGGGATACCTATGCCTCCGATTACGTCTGAAATCAAAAATCGGTGAACCCTGATCGCGACTCCCCACCGCTAAGTGCGTCATGGCGAGTCTTCCAGAGTTGGAGGTCTGGAGAGACCGACAGTATGCTCTTGTGCCGCGCGTGGTGAAGACCTCGCCAAGAGCAACTTGCGAAAAATTGCGTCACCCGGGTGCCGTTCTCATCCGCAGCACCCTGCGGTCACACGTACCTGCACGCCGCGGATCGATCCTGCTGGGCGAGTTCCGGCCTCGGGAGGTGAACAGGTAACATTCACCGTTGTCCCTCTCACCGCCAGAGTGTCGCGGCTTGAGGACACCACAGTTGCAACGATTATTCCAATGTTCTGTGAATCCGCTGTCGTATCCTGCTGGGCTTGGCTTGGAAGTGAACCTGTGAACGGTAAGGGAACTAAACAGCACAATGATGAGACTAAGCGAGTCCGCACCGATCCTCCTAACTTTCTGCTGGGCTCGCTTGGGCTGACGAACACTTGCAGTTAAGCGCCAACTTAGCCGCGCAGCTAAGCTGGCTCCACGAGGTGGTGACTGCATTTGTCTGTACTTATGCATGTAGAATGCCGCGGAGACTGAGTCCATCAACAGGGATTTTGACTTCACGCCGCGAATTTTTCCTGAAGCACCTTGAGAAGCGGACCATGATCCTGCTAGTGCAGTACGCAAGCAGGTGTTTGAGGCGGATACTGATCTGCAGGGTGAGCGACAATAGCGACGATGAATGGCTCCTGGCACCTCATATCAAAGTCATGGGCGAGGCTTCGCCTTGCCGCCGGGCTCAGCTTGTGGCTCCGAATTAGAACGCCGTAACGGCCAAACTGAATTCGTATTGGGCGGAGACTTCCGAATGCACGGAAATGACTTCGAAACCTCCGCGGCTAAGTGCGTCATGGCGGGTCTTCGAGAGCTCGAGGTCAGGAGAGACAGACAGTATGGTCTGGTGGCGCGCGCATCGCTAGTTGGATGTGCGCGGAAGGCTTGCTGTGGCCTTAGTGCTGAGAATTGACATGGTGCCCTCGGCTACAAAATGCCTTACATTTCCTCAGCCCTCAAGGATGCTTCGCGTGCGCTTGCGCCGGTTGTCGCACTCCTCGCGAACCCGTTGATATTTATCTGCTAGCTTCTGCAATTCGGCGTGTGAGAGGTGCTCAATGTCGATCGTCTCGTTCGGACGCAATCGCTGCAGAACCAAACTCCAGCGAATCAACAGGAGAGTTGATCGACTGCGAATTCAATTGGTTTCTCTGACCGGTGCGGGCACAGGCCACGCTTCTTTGGATCAGTGGAGGAATGAGCATTGGCTCATCATCTCAATAGGACACAGGACGTCCCGAAAACAACATGCGACAGGGTTTTGCCATCCAGCGTGCCAACCGTACAGAACGGCTTACGCGCGCACTGTCAATTGCAATTCCGGTGTTAGCGTACATCTGTCGATAGAGTTTCGAAATTAGCAGAAAAGCGAAACGAGACTTGATTGAGGTCACGCGATGAGCGCGCCTCCATATGGATGGCAAGCTATAAAACTTGTCCCACACATGCTGCGTCCGTTGCCGTATTTCCTCAGATGACATCACCGGGTGAGGGGAAAACACTTTGGGCCGAAGTTCACGCGGAATCAGCCAATGCCTAGTAAGCGGGAACCCCGCAATCCTGGTTGGATCGTGCTGCATGGTCTTTTCCCACCGTTCAAAATCCACCGTTCCAGGAAAAGGCATGAGCATGACAAATTGAGCAAAGGCCAGATCGGCCTTTTGCGCCACGGACAGAGTCGCCTCAAAGGTTTCCGGCAGGTCGCTCGGCAAACCAAAGATGAACGATCCCAGCACTTCGACTCCATACTGTGGGAACCGGCGCAAGCGGTTTACCAGTTCATCTCCGGCGGCGTTGAAGTCTTTGTAAATGTCTTTTAGTCCTTGGGGCGTAACCGCTTCGACACCGACCAGCGCTCCTTTAATTTTCGCCCGGCTCATGGCGTCGAGAAAGGCAGGATCTTCGGCAGCTTCCATCGTGATTTGCGTAAAAAACACCATATCTGCCGGAACCTCTGACGCCAGCCGCTCCATAAGATGGAAGCGTTCCGCCCGTATTGCCTTCAACTGATCTAATCGTGGCGTGTTATTTTGCCGGGAGGCGAGTTCCAGGTCATTCAGAGAGACGGGGTAGAAATTGTCATCGGCAAGCAAAACATATCGAAATCCCAGGCGTCGCAAATGCCGAAGCTCCTGAACAATCATCTCTGCGCTCCGGACGCGAGGACGTTGACCGTCCGTTCGCCATACGGAACAGAAGGAGCAGTGCTTGGGACAGCCTCTTACGGTCTGTACAGAAGCCCACATGTATCGATTGCGAGGCAATAAGTCCCACCGTGCGGACCGAAACTCCGATGCTTCGATCCTTCCAGCCGCATACAAGGGTCTAGGAGAATGCTTCTTGCAGTCTTCCAAAACTCTTGCCCAGACAGTGTCCCCGTCGCCTTTTACTACCGCATGAGCGCCTCCGAGTTCGTGCGCCTCATTCGGGAAAAGGCTTGCATGAATTCCACCGAAAACCACGAATGCCCCACGTTGCCGAGCCAGCTTCCCAATCTCGTACCCGCGTAACGCGTTCCCGGTGTGAATGCCAATGCCAACAATGTCATAGGCCGAAATGCGTGTGAGATCAAACGGCTCCAGTGTCTCATCGACAATGACAGGATCGCCGAAAATGGAAGGAGTAGCGGCAGCGAGCACATAGAGCCACCGTGGCGTGATGACGCCGATGCCGAAGGCTTTGTCGCTCGGATTGATGAGATAAACTCGCAAATTGTTTCCTTTTTACGTACCTAGTGTCATTAGTTGAGGAAACGAATCCGACAGTTGTACCTTCGGGGCATATAGCAACGTCTTCGCCGAGGCCTGGCGTTTGCAGCCGATGGCCTAATTAAGCAGTAAACAAGCTCTTGGCGAAACCCAGGAGCTGATTTGGTGTTGCTGGAGGAAGTCGCAATTGCAACTTCCAAATGTCAGTTCGAACGGCAGTTCTGAAGTTTGGCATTCAGCTATTTCCAGAACAGCAGAATGAGCAGCACAGCCGAGAAGACAAGCAGGCATGGGCGAGCCGCTCATGTAATATGTGAGACGTTGAAAATGGTAAGGAGTTATGACTGCATCTGCTGCCCAGCAGCACTGGCTTCTTGGCACAACACGGTTGCGCGTCTTCAGGCCTTCAATCCAGGATCCTGCTACGTACGGGGGTTCGATAAGGGTTCGATAAGGGTTTCCATGGGTTCTTTCTGTTTCTTCTTGAGCCATCCGTGCCGAGTTGTTTCAATCAATTACGGTTTTTGTCAGTCCTGAAAAGGCTGGTGTCGGGGGTTCAACTCCCTCCCTGGCGACCACAACCTAATCATTTTCATTTACTTCCCTTCCCTTCTTCATGGTTCAAATTAGAGCGTCACTTTAGGGCGAAGACCTCTTCACCTTAGAGCTAACCACCTCGAACAAGGCCGGATAGGATCCGGTAGAGCGCAGCCAAGAAGCTTTTGGCGTCGCCCAATTTTTCCCGCGCCATATCCGTGCCGACCTGCCGCCCTAGGAGGTGATCGGTGACCACGAGATCGATTGGATTGCTGGCAAAGACGCGCAGAGCGTCGTCGATTCCCATTGCGCTGAGCACCTTGTACCCCGCATGCTCCAGCATCAACTTGCGGAAATAGAGCCCCGACCGCTCGTCATCTACTGCCAAAATCAGTCGCACGACAAATTCCCTGATCTGCTCTCTGGATGCCAGTGTACGACCAGAATCCCTGCCGAACATGCACGTTATTTGCACAGGTTTTAACATCTGGCCCATTCTGGGCAGCAAGATTTTCCGGTGACTTCGCGAGCTGCTCAAGCATGTGAACTGCTGATTAGAAAGAGGAGTATCGAACTGCATCAGTGCTGCGGAAGAAATTAGCCGACTCCTGCGAGAAGAGCCTCTGGCAAGTCGGCGGGACTGGATCCCGCGACTGTCTCAGAAGTGACACGGCGGGGGCCAGAATCCGCAAGCCTATTCGCTGAACATAAACCGCAGTCCGCGATTGAAGCTTTCAGGTTTATTGCTGGCGTGGCGTTCACCATCGAGAATCCTCGTTTCCAGCGCCAGACCCTTGTAGCCACGCGATTTGAGCGTTTGCATAAACTCTTTCACGGGCTCGGTTAAGTCCTCCGACTCCCCTACGGCTAAAAACAGCCTTGCGGGTAGATCTCGATGGGCATGGGCGTATTCTGCCTCCTGCTGGAAGGAGTAGCGATTGCCGTATTGCACATCCGGACTCGCGGCCACATATCCCGAGAAGAGTCTTGGGTCGTTGAACATGGCGTACAAGGTGAATAAGCCAGCGTACGAACTCCCTTGCAGAAATCGGCGGGAGGAATCGGCACGGTAATTTGTCTCCATGAAGGGGATCAGTTCGGTCTTTAGGAATTGGAGGAACTTAGGCCCGTCGCCCGATTCTTTGACTTGTGGCGTCGCGGTCGGCGTGAAATCGATGGCCCGAAGGCTGCTGTAATCGGGCCTTTTGCCCGAGTACGTGATGCCGACCAGAATCATTTCCGGGGTGAAGTTGTCATATACGAGACCTCCCAGCACGGAGTCCATCAATTTGAAGTCCCATTGGCCGTCGAGGATATAGAGCACCGGGTACTTCTTGTTGCCGTCCTGGGCGTAGCTGGAAGGAATGTGGATGTACAGATCATAGGTACGGCCCGTCGAGGCTGAATGGAGACTTCTGACCTGAGAGCCGGGAATTGTGACCTCGCCCGAGGCGGAATTCGATTCGCAAGGCTGCTCCGTCCTGGCTACCCCGTGCAGCCCGAGAAACGCAAAAGTAACGATGGCCAAGAACCGCCGATCTAATTTCATAGCCAACCTTTCCTTCCTACGTATTATTGTCTCAAGACCTGTCCACGCTCCCTTGGAGCAATGGCGTGAAACACGAGACAAGAGTTACGAAAGCATTCACACCGACTTCTGGAACGAGGACCTCAAATCCTTTGTGCAGAGCAAACACAGCCGAGATTTGGACGCGTCTGTGTTGCTGATGGCTCAACTGCATTTCATAAGCCCCGCAGACACTCGCTGGGTAAGCACTTTGGAAGCTATCGGGAAAAGATTGGTACAGGACGCGTCTGTCATGCGCTACGACGCCGGAACCGGAGTTGACGGTTTACCAGGACACGAGGGGACTTTCACGCCCTGCTCGTTTTGGTACATCGAGGCGCTCACGTTGAGCGGCGAAATCGACCGTGCTCGCGTCTTGTTCGAAAAAATGCTGAGTTATGCAAACCACCTAGGACTCTACGCCGAGGAACTCGGCCTTAGCGGCGAACACCTGGGGAATTTCCCCCAAGCGCTTACGCACCTTGCTCTCGTGCAGACTGCGCTCGCGCTGAATGACGCGCTGGAGGGAAAACCTGGCATTCGTGCCCGAGCCGTGTGAATTGTGAAATTCAGGAGGTAGTCATATGGCAACCGCCACAAAAATGGTCCTCATTACGGGCGCATCCAGCGGCATTGGAAGGTCCAGCGTTGCTCGCATGGTTCGGTCGGGATGGAGCGTTTTCGCAACCGTGCGCAAGGAGCAGGACGGGGCTCAATTGCACTCCGACTTCGGAGCGCGCGTCATTCCCATCATCATGGACGTTACAGACCGCCCGTCTATTACCGCTGCGGCGCAACGAGTCAGTGCCCTTCTTGATGATTCGGGGTTGGACGGGTTGGTTAACGTGGCCGGGGTCGGCAAGGTAAGCCCGATCGAGTACATGAGCCACAATGATTTGCAGAAGATCTTCGATATCAACGTGTTCGGTCAAATAGACGTCACTCGAGCCTTCCTGCCTGCATTGCGCAAAGCGCGTGGCCGGATCGTAAACGTCACCTCAATAGGTGCGCACATCGCGATTCCATTCGGCAGCCTTATTAATGCCAGCAAGAGTGCGTTCGCTATCCTGAGCGATACACTGCGGCTTGAGTTGCACCCATTTTGGAATGCACGTCATTTCTGTTGAGCCAGGCGCCATTAAAACCCCCACGGTGGACAAAACTTTAGGTGATGTGGAGGCGGTAGTTCGCAATTTGCCGCCCGACGGTATAGCACAGTACGGCTCGATGTTGCGCACTTTCGCCAAGCGAGCATATGACCGCGAGATGGATGGTAGCTCGCCGGACGTCGTGGCCGATGCAATTCATCACGCGTTGACTTCCGGGGCACCACGTTCTCGCTACCGAGTCGGAAAACACGCGACTTTGCTGGGGCTATTGGCTGCTTTGCTGCCTGACCGACTTTTGGATGCAGTTCGCTTTCGCATCACGGGCATGCCCACAAAATTCGGCGTTGGCGCCGCAAACGATCGGCAACCGATAGAGCGTGCAGCGTAGGATCTCACATCTATATCGAGGGTAGGCCACAATGGCCAGTACAATCCAGGGACCTATTACCGAAGGGAAAACCTACTCGAGATCTTTCGCCCTCAACAGGATGCGAGTTTCTCAGTAAGGTTGAGAAAACCAGTTCTCTGGAAAGCCTTATAGCCTGACCGCCGAGTGTGCAACTAACTGCTGCCTCGACTTCATTCCACGGGAGAACCTGTTGAACCTCCTGCAGACCGACCCTGGCGTGGGATTTCAGATTGTACGAATCCTTAGCGAAGAAATTTTCCAAATGCGCAAGTCTATTAGAGGTGTTCCGAATACGCGCAGTCGGAAGCCTCGCCGTCGCGCCTAGCCTTGTCGCACACTTACGCAAGCCTTGCGCAGAGTTTTGTCGCCTCAGGCTGACCGGCGTCTCCCTAATCAGGAGGTGCTTTAGATTCCCCAATCTGGAGTCTACGATCCGGCTTCAGTCTGCGACTTCTTGGCGCTAACCTTTTGAAACCTAAATGTCCGACACTTCATGGGCTTCACGAAGCCAATCAGTAATGGGAGCCTCAACCTCGTCCCGGTGGACGCACGAAGAAGTAGCAGTGTTTGCGCGAAACATAATCGATTTGTGCGAGGCGTAACGAATGGCCTTAGAAGACTGGGACGCCCTAAAAGATGTACCCGGTAAGAATCGTGAGACCAAAGGTGCTGCCGGTTGGCCCGATCCCAGCTTGCACCGTCCCCCAAATAGCCACACATTCGTCGCGTTTCCTGATATGGAACCGCTGGGCATTTCAAATGTCCAGGCTTCATTTTCTTGATAAAGACGATCTGCATCCTTTCGCTGTTGGTGCGACCTACAATACGAACAAAGACATTTTCATCTTCTTCAAAGCAGTAGCAGCTGAACGAATGAGGCAGAGCCGATTGTCGGACTGTCGGACGGCTGTGAAAGCTAGGCCTGAGCACTTCGCCTCTTCTCGACGGCCGCACTAAGGGCACCGATCAGGGCCTCTGGCCCCTCAACTCCGTAGACGAAGAAATCGGCAAATTCTGGCTTCTCGATGTGCTCATTCGTTATCAGTACCATTCGCGAACCGGGGCAGGATTTTCTCAGGGCATCCGCGAGCCTCCGCCTGGTCGCCTTCGCGAGCGAAGAGCACACCAGCAAAACGCTACATTCTCCGCGCTCAATTCTGGCTAGCGCCTCGTGCTCGTCTAGAGTGGAGACGACGTGAAATCCCGCCTCTTGTAGGACAAAGTCGCGGAGCCGCACCAGTTCCGGATGTGCTCCGACGGAGATGATAGCCATCATTGCAGACTCCATTTCAATTCCCCTCAGACCCGATTTCAGGCACAGTTCGAGCGTTGAATCCACTTCCTTCTCCGCTATCCCAAAATACAACAATCCCCCTCGTGCCGCTTCAATCGAAGGGTAAGTTTGAACCGGAGTGGAAGTTGCCTGAGGCCTTGCTACGCAGATTTGAACTCTGCCACCATTCAGGCGACTGATGCTGACATTGACGAGCACCGACCAATTGTATTCTCAGCTTTGTCTAGTGCCAAAACCGTTTAAACGGGATTTGCTGCCCCATGTCAGCTGAGTTGTTAGAGAAGGTCGCGGCTAATCCCATTCCTCATCAAGTTTCTTCCTCGGACAGCAAACCATCTCTATGAAAGCAGGTTAGAGGGCCTTCTATTCCCGCATGCGTTCAGAGTGCAAGGTGACGTGAACCTGATTCATAGGTCGCCTGAGAGGTTCTAGAAACTGACAACGGAGGGACAGAAACTCCCATTCTCGGAGAGACCGCATCCGCGTGAAACCTAGTGGGATCAGGAGCCCCGTTTCTGACCGCTCAGATGATGGCGCGCAGGTCAATCGTCACCTAGATCGTATTGCACGGTCAACTATTTGTCCGCTTCTTCAGACTGCGTTTTGGCGTTCCAGAAGCTGCCCGCATTTGAAGGTCTTCCGCAAGCTTGAACTTTAGCTCCGTCTCAGCCGGGAGAGGCTTTTTTCGTCCGGTATAGACCTGTGCGCCAGCGCCTCCAGCCCCGCCCGCGAGAGCTCCAATGGCTGCACCTTTACCGCCGCCGAAAATAGCACCCAGAACCGCGCCAATTGCCGCACCACCCCCGACGTACTTGCCGGTTCGTTTATTTGCACCGAGGCCACCTGGAGCTGAGC
>Ga0134126_10008929_pt1 | contig 12622 bp, 13 predicted proteins | sample KB31752_FD_96881 | JGI IMG/M metagenome (GOLD analysis project Ga0134126, IMG submission 96881) | Terrestrial soil microbial communities with excess Nitrogen fertilizer from Kellogg Biological Station, Michigan, USA - KB3-175-2 | ecosystem: Environmental > Terrestrial > Soil > Unclassified ...
CGGCGTGGGCGTGCAAACGGATGGATTCGGGCAGCGTCGCCGCCTGCTGGCAGAACGAGGCCACCGCTTGCGGAAGAAGGTTGGCCTTGAATGAAACTTCCCGGCGAGCGCGTGCCACAGCGATTCGCTGGCATCGCCCGCTCGCGCTTCCAATCCCTCAATATCGGCCGGCGCGATCTCCTGGAGAAGCTGCCGCACCTGCCAGCCGACCGCGTCGCTGTTATCCTCGAAGCCAACCACAATTACCCACGATGCCACGGGCAGATTCAGTCTCGAATCGCGGGTAATCGAGCGGACGGCTACACTGTTGAGCAAGTCCAAACACACGGGCCGCGTGCGCGTTTGATGCAATTGATCGAGCAGTCGGCCCAGTGCTTCGGTCGCGCAGCCGAACGTGACCAATGCCTTGCCTTCGGGGCGCGGCCGGAGTTTGAGTGTTACCTGGCTGATGATGCCCAGCGTGCCCAGCGCGCCAATGTGCAGCTTGCACAGATCGTAACCGGCGACGTTTTTGACCACGCGACCGCCGGCTTTGACTTCCTGGCCCTCGTCGTTGATGGTGCTGATGCCGATGACATAATCGCGCAGCGTGCCAAAGCCGAGGCGGCGCGATCCGCTAATGTTGGTCGCCAAAACGCCGCCGAGTGTGGCCTGTTCCGGATGCGGCACATCAATGGGCAAACGCTGATTCTCGGTAGCCAGCAACGATTGCAACTTCGCCAAAGTGATGCCGGCCTGCACGGTGATGGTCATGTCGCGCGCCGGATAATCGATCACCTGCGACAGCCCGCGCAGATCGACGGCGAAACCAGGACGGATGGGAGGCAAACCGATGTCGATGAGTGTTTGACCGCCCAGCGGATAGACAGCCTGTTTCTCGGCTGCCGCGCGACGGACGAGGTCGCCAAGTTCGGCGATGCTGTGCGGTTGCTCAACGGATAGGGGACCGAAATCGTCGATACGGCAGGCGTTCAATTGCACGATGGATACTTCTCCGAAGGAGGCGGTCAACCGAAGTTAAAAGGATTGTCCGAGGGCGGTGAGGGCGGTTTCTTCGATATTTTTCGCGCTTGCGGCACTTGCGGCGGTGCGCTCGGACGCGGTGCGGTGGGGCGAGGATTTGCCGGCTGAGGTTGGAAGGCTGGTTGAGGTCGGGCAACCGGCTGTTCCGTGAAGGGATAATTTTCGCTCGCCGTTTCACGCACCCGATTCCGCCGGCGCTTGCGCACCGTCGCCCATACCGTCCCGATGAAGAACAGTAAGCCAAAGAAAGCACAAATTCCCAGGATGCTCCACTCGAACGCAGTTTTGTGTTCGAGCAGAAAAACCTCGAATTTCGTCGGCTCTCGACTCAGGCGGCCCTGTTCGTCGTAACGAAATAGATACCACGAAAGGAGATAAACGAGCGGATAATATGCCAGCAGAACCAGCGCGGTCAGCAGTGCGGGAAGTTTCTTGATCGGTGCGAAGTAGCCAATCATGAGCAGCAGCGCGCCGAGAGCGAGCAGGACATAGCCGGCAATCGGCATGGCCGGATATTCCGGCAGGGCGATACGTTCGACCCAGGAAGGAATCGTGATGGTGGCATCCACAGCGAACATGATGTAGCTCCGGGCTGAGCCGCCTGGTCTGGCCGGTGTTTACTCCTGAACCCGATCGTCGAGTGGTCGCCGAACCTTCTCGGGATTGTCGGTGTAACCATCCGTCACGGCAGGAGGGGCGGCGCTGCGATCACCAAAGCGTTCGCGTGCTTGCAAGCGATCGGCGTACTCGATGTCGCCATAGAAATCATCGTCACCAGACAACGGTTGCAAATGCTTGGCGATCTGAAATGCGATCACGGCGCCAAGGATGGCGCATCCATAGGCACACGCAATGATCAAAAGTGTCGCACTATTCTCATCCTCCAGCGCAATCGCTCCGATGATCCCGCCAAGGATCGCTCCGAAGATTTCTGCGCCGAACCATATACCGACCAGCATGAATTGATAGCCGATTTTCTTGCGCCCCTTGCTTTCGACAATCTTGCCTATTTTGCCGCAGAAAATGACGAGCATGGCGATTTCGAGCATGATTGCACCTGAGAAAAAAGTCCGAAGGAAACTTGTGAGATCGACAACCGAGGTTACAGCGCGGCTCGGCGGCCTGCCTTACTCGGCTCGATGCAGGCGCCAGCCGTCGGCAGCATCTTGCGCGGACTGCAACGTCCCTCCGGATTGAACGCTGTTCTCAATCGCAACATCATACCTAAATCTTCCGGCGTGAACAGCTTTGACATGAAATCAATTTTTTCGACGCCAATGCCATGTTCGCCGGTGACACTGCCGCCGACGCGAATGCATTCCTCAAGAATCTCGTGACTCGCCGCCAACACGCGCTTCACCTGATCGGCGTCGCGCTCATCGAATAGCAAGATCGGATGGATATTACCATCGCCCGCATGAAAGACATTGCAGATACGCAAATCATATTTTTGGCCGATTTTCTGAATCTCGCGGAGAATGTGCGGCAAGCGTGTACGCGGCACAACGCCGTCTTGCGTGCAATAACTCGGAGCCAAGCGGCCAACCGCGCCGAACGCTTGCTTGCGCGATTTCCACAACAACAACCGCTCCGCATCGGTGTTCGCGCGGCGCACTTCGCGGGCGTTGTTTTTCTTGGCGATGCTTGTAATACGCTCGGCTTCATTGTCGAGTCCGGCATCGAGGCCATCGACTTCCATGATGAGGACCGCGCCGGCATCGAGCGGAAAACCGAAGTGAAACGCGGCTTCGACCGCTTGCAGAATGAGCGTATCGAGCAGTTCCAGCGCGGCCGGCACGATGCCGGCACCGATGATGTCGCTGATGGTGTTGGTGGCATCGTCCACCGTCTCGAAGACGCCGAGCAGCGTGCGATACGCCTCCGGATTGCGTGTGATGCGCACCCAGATTTTCGTGGCGATACCGAACGTGCCTTCCGATCCGACGATGACGCCGGTCAGATCGTAGCCGGGATTCTCTTCGGTCGGTCCTCCCGTTCGCACGATCCGGCCATCGGGCAGCACGAACTCGACGCCGAGGACGTGATTGACGGTGACGCCGTATTTGAGCGTGTGCGGCCCGCCGGAGTTGGTGGCCACATTGCCGCCGATGGTGCAGGCACCCTGGCTCGAGGGGTCCGGCGCGAAATGATAGCCGTGTCCCTTCAGGTGGTTGGTCAGCCACAAATTGATGACGCCCGGCTCGACGACGGCATAGCGATTGCGATAATCCACTTCGAGGATGCGTTTCATCCGCGATAGCGCGATCATCACGCCGCCGCCGACCGGCAAGCAACCGCCCGCCAAACTGGTGCCCGCACCGCGTGGCAGAAACGGCACGTCCAGTTCGTTGCAGAGCTTGACGATCTGCACCACCTGCTCCGTCGTGGTCGGAAAGACGACCACATCGGGCTTGTTCTTTTCGATGGTGAAGCCATCGCACTCGTAGACGAGCAGTTCGCTGGCGGCGGTCAGGATGGCATCGCGGCCAACGATGGCGCGGAGACGATCGATTAGGTCCGTGGTGGTAGACATGATAGTTCCGTTGGGCCGTCAACGTCCTCGGCGTGGGCGTGGCTGGGCTTGGAAAGATTGTTGCACTTCCGCTTGGGTCAAGGTGATATTACACGTCGGCCCGATATCGGCCTGCATCTTGCGCACGATCAACCGCGAGATCGGCGGCACGATGTTGAAATGATCACCGCCCGGAAGAACAAAGGCGGAGAACGGCACGTTCGCGCGCTGTGCCATCTGCTCCATATTTTTCGCATCTCGGCAATACAACGCGGACTGACTTCCCTCGAAGAAGAACGTCGGTGTGTGAATGGCACCAACGAAGTGGATGGCCGAGCGCAATCGGGTCTCGTCGGAGATGCGGTAATCGAACGGTGTATTGTCGTAGCCCTTCCCCCCGGAAAGGGTCATGAGGTTGCCGACGTCGGGACAGCCACCAAACGAAAAAGCGGCTCGCAGTTTGGGCGTCGATTCGACGGTCAGCAGCGTCATCGTCCCTCCGGTGCTGTGGCCCGCCATGTAGATGCGTGCGGGATCGACGTAGGGCAGTTGGCTGACATAGTTCACGGCGGCGACGGCGTCCTCGACCTCTCCGTAAAACAACTCGAACTGACCGGGGTTGTCGTTCTCACCGCGCCAGGAGGGACAAAATACGACGAAGCCGGCGGCGCGAGCGGGTTCAGCCGCGCCGCCGGTGCCGAGACCGCCAAAACCGCCGTGCGCCCAGATGAGGACGGGATGTTTCTTGCCATCGCCCGGATTCGGTGTCAGATAGGCCGCCAACTGTCCAGCGGGCGAAGGATAGTGTACCAGTTGATACGTTCCCGGTTGCGGCGGGTCCGCCGGGCCGTCCGTTTTGTAACTATTGGAGATATGTTTAGTCTGAAAGGCAGCACGGGCCTTGAGCAAATCACGGTCGGTCGGCCCGCCAGAATCGCCGGCAGTTATCCGCCGATCACCAAGATCGCGCGCGCTCGGTTTGCAGCCTACCAAGACGGCCACGCAGGTAGCCAGGATGGCCGTGGATAAAATCCAACGTAGCTTCCCATCGTGGACGGCTTCGATTTCCAGGCGTTGCATGATTGATCCTTCGCGGGATTGGAACCGATCGAGGGTCTCGTAGAGGGCGGTTCCGGTTTCCTCGGGGCGAGCCGATCAACTTCCGACATTATCGTGAGATGGGGGCGAATAGCAAGCAGCGACGGCCATTACCACAGCATCTCCTCAACATCCCTTGCTGCGGGCCGTCTCCGCGAAAGTTGTTCTACACTGGAGCATAGCGAGTCAACCCCGGCACACGGTCGAAGTCGGCGTCGTGGCTGGCCAGCGCTTGCAGACCATGATGCTGCATAACGGAAACGATAAGGGCGTCGCTGGAGAGCAGTCCATGCTGATTGCTGTGATCGACGGAGCGAGAAACTTGCCCGCCGGTTATCGGGAGTATTTGTAACCCGATGACGGTCAATTCATCAATCGCCTGCCGAGGGCGCGAGAGGCTGCGAACCTGCGCGGGATGGGTTCGCAGTCGGCGCGCCATGCCATTCATGGGCCAACCGAATCGCTGGTGGGCTTCTTCGGTCATCAAGCGATGGACCATCTCATTCAGGACGTGCGCCGAGGTATATCCCTGGATGTCGCCGTTCTCAATTCGCTGAAGTAACTGGTCGCAAGGAGGACCGAGAATAGGATCCGGGCGGAAGTAGTAAAGGAAGATATTGGCGTCCACAAAAACGGCCTGTCCGCTTGGAAGGTCCAGGAACGTCATGAGGATTCCTCGGGAAGAAATTCGGGATCCATTGCCAGGCGTTCCAACTCCTCTCGGCTCCCCGTCCAGGGGATGCGTAGGTGTTTGACGACACCAGACCGGCCGGGCGGGTGAATGGTGATGGTGACGGTCGCCCCATCCACGAGAGGCAATTCGCGCGGCAGTTTGAGCGTGCCATGTTCGTAAACGGCTTCGATTTCCAGACCGTGCATGGACCATCCTCCAGCGGATAATCGGGAGTGCTTATTTCTTCAGCATCTTAGCCACCTCGGCATCGATGACCTTGTAATCGACCTTCTCACCGACCAGTTTCTTGACGAAGCGGTTTTCCTGATTGAACACATACACGCACGGCACAGCGTCGATCCCCAGATTCTTGTACCATTCGTCCTGCTTGCCCTCGCTAATCAGATTCGTCATCGTCGCCTGTTTCTTCGCCAGGAACGCATCAACCTCGCCGCGACTCTCGGCGATTTCATCGAGACTGACCGATAGAGCCACGAAGCCATCCTTACCGTATTTCTTGTGCATCTCGACCAGATGCGGGAATTCTCCCTTGCACGGCACTCAGTACACGGACCAGAAATCGACGACCACCACTTTGCCCTTATAGCCACGCACCAACTTGCCCAGGTCGGCGTAGGTGATGGGTCGAGCCGCGATCTTATTGGCGGTCGATGGCCCGCCGGTCGGCGCGGCCGCAGCCGTCAGCCCCAGCGCCAACAGAAGCGCGGCCAGACGGCCTTGTTTTAGGTATTGCATGACGATTCTCCTTCCTACGAGTATCGTAACTGAAACAGCCGTAAATCAAAGAGCGTTCGAGCCGGCCGGATGCGTGATGCGATAGAGCGTGCCCTTGAGACGCCGACCGCCCGGTTCGCCGGCACGCATGGTTTTCGTGGTGAACGGCAAACCCTCTGCCGTCAGCGTGTCGCGCAGGACGTGCGAGGGCACACGGTCCTGATCCGTCACCAGACATACGCCGCCCGGCTCCAGCATCTTCTTAATCAGGGCGACGAGCGGGGCGACGTTGCGCATCTCGTAGATGAGATCGGACGCCAGGATGATCGGATATTGCAAATTCTCCGGCGGAAAGCGCCAGTCCATTTGCAACGTGTCGAAATCCGTCAGACCGTTGCCGCGAGCGTTGTCGCCGGCGAAGCGCAGCGAGGTGGCATCGTAGTCGCTGAAGGTGACGCGCAGACCCATCGCCAGGGCGGCGATGCCGGGTAATCCCAGACCACAGCCCACTTCCAGCGCGCGTTGGCCCGGCGTCCACGATTCGCGCAGGATCGCCTTGGCCAGCATGCGTGCGGCCGGCCAAAGGTCGGCCCAATAGGGCATGTATTCGTCCGCGGCGAAAGCCGAGCACACGCTCGGATGATCGAGCAGACGATCCGATTCGCTCGGCCGGGTGATGACGAAGGTTCGATCTTCGACAATCACGGGTTCGGCGATCACGGGGCCTAGCGCTTCGAGTGGGGTTTCCGGCATCGGTGGCCGGGTGGTGATGTCGGCATTCATGGCGGTAATGGCTGGAATCTCTCCTACAAGATACTTACTTGATGAACTAACTCCGCATACGTAAGCGGTCGATCGGTCGGAAACAGGCAGTAGCCGGCGGGCGAACCGAGACTATCGAGGATCAATTGCCGATCATTGGGCGTGTCGAATCCGTTCTCACAGGGAACGTGCCCACTGATGAGCAGATCGGCGTCCATTTTCGTTAGGAAAGCGGCGACCGTCTCAGGGCGGGTGTCGCGGCCCCAGACGAGCGAATGCACCGTGCCGCCCGGCACCGTGTCGGCTTGGGTAAACACATCGCGTTCCAGCACGGCCGGATCGAAGTCCGGCAAACGCGACGCTGGCGGAAGACTGTGACACAGCAAAATGCGATTCGCCGTCCAGAGCGCCACCGGCACGACACTCAACAATTCCTCATAGACGGCATACACCTCAGCCGCGCGACTCCCGTAAGCTGTGCCCACGCCTTCACGAAACGACTGATTGAGATCGAAGTCGCCCTTGCTGATGCGCCGCTGCGTGTGCTGGGCCAGTTCGTGATTGCCCAGCAGAAAATGGACCTGATGCGGAAACTGACATTTCAGCGCCGCCACCAATTCAAGGAGTTGGTGCGACTTATCGCCGCCAGCGGGATAGTGGAAGGGACCGTGAACGACTTCTTGAAGCACGAAATGCCGCTGAGGATTTTGAGCGAGGTTCCCGCGCATCATCAGCTGACGGAAATTCTCTAAATTGCCGTGCAGATCGCCACTGACGAAGACCTCGCTCGCTCCCTGGAGCGTCACGCACCGGCCACGGCGACCAGGCGTATCGCGGAAACACTGAATCGCGCGGCGGAGCGTGCGAACGATGCGATCGGCGTCAGGCATGATAGAAGAAAAATTAGCCACAGATGAACACAGATGAACACAGATAAGACAAACAATTATTTCTATTTGTGATTCATCTGTGTTTATCTGTGTTCATCTGTGGCTAATTTGTTTTGGGGTTTAGGCGGTTTCGATTTTCGCCTTCTGTTCGCCGGGCGGCACTTCATCGGAGTTGGGGTCGAACCAGGCGTTCTTGAACTCGATGCGCTGGTGCGACTTCATCGCGTGGTTGGCCGTCAGCGCGACAATGGCATCGGCCATCGCCACTGTGCCATGACAGCGTGGCAAGCGGCGATCCTTCTCCGAACTCTGATCCCACAGACGGACACAGTAGGCGAAGTCTTCCATCTCTTCGCGGTAGCCGCGGCTCACCGGGGCATTGCTCGCGGCTGCCGAGCCGGTCGGTGCCGCAGTCGGTGCCGCCACAGGACCACCCCAGGTCGAGCCGGATTCCAGGACAGGTTTATCCTTACCGCCGGCAGTGACGCCCACTTCCATGGCGCGGGCCGGCGACTTCGACTTGCCCGGTTCCTTCTCCGGGTACAGCATCACGGTTCGCTCCGACTCGACCAGCAGATTCCCGCGTGTGCCCATGACGCATTCGCCATAGTTCTCGAAGCCGTTGGTGCTGACCGACGAATAAGTGACAACCACAATGTCATGCTTGTCATTGGCGTAATTCTTGCCGGGGAACTCGTAAGTGGCGAAGACGTGATCGTCGATGTCGCGATCGTTGTGAGCGGTCCCGAAGAAAGAACGCACACCAACACCGGAGACGGCGATGGGATGGACTTTGCCCAGGAAGATACTACAAGCATCAAGTTGGTGACCGCCCAACTCCGCCATCAAGCCGCCGCCCGTCGCCTGAAACAGACGCCAGCGAATCAGTTGTTCGACATTATCGAAGCCGAACTTTTTGAGCATGTCCGGCTTGCCGGCCAGGGCGTCGTAATCCAGGTGCGTGATGGGCGGGAACCAGCCATCCCGATAGTGCGGCTGCACGACTTGCTTGGCATCGACCATGTTCATCTTGGGATCGGCCTTGAACGGCCAGGAGAAATTGCGATGCCACAGAGCGCGAATGTGCTTGACATCACCCAGCACGCCGGAGTTGACCACCTCGGAAGCGTGGGCGTACAACATGCTGTAATGCCGCTGATGGCCAATCGATAGCAGGCTATTGCATTCCTTGGCCGTGCGGATCATCTTCTTGCACTGCATCACATTCCAGGCCATGAGCTTTTCGCACAGCACATGGATCGGCTTCCCGCGTTTCTTGCCGATCTTCATCACGTCAATGGCAGCCTTTTCGTGCATGATGAGCGGCAGCGCGATGACCACGGCCTCAATGTCCTTGTTCTTTTCCAATTCCTCCATGAGTCCTTCGTAGGTGTCGAACTTCTTGATTTTGTCGGCGTCTTTGCCGTATACCTTTTTGAAGCCTTTGCGCAGCGCCACCTTGGGATCGCCGTCGAAAATGCGCGTCATGTTCGACGGGCGAATGTCGCAAACGGCGACGAATTGCAGGTATTCGGGATTGTGTTCGCCGACGAGAACGCCGCCCTCATCGCCGCCACCGATGAGGGCGGCCTTGACAGGATCGCCCTGCATTTTCTTGTAGCCGAAGTACGCGGCCGGCGAGACGACGGCCACGCTCGCACCGGCCACGGCCAGGCTCTTCATGAAACCGCGCCGCGTCAGTCCGTCCGTTGTGTGCGTGAAATTCGCCTTGCCAATTTCGCGCTGTTCGGGGGTCATATCGAGCGCCATCTTGAATTATCTCCCTGTCAGGGTGAAAATTATCTGGATTTCGCTGCTTGCGGCTTAGCCCTAAGTCGCAAGCGGCGAAGAACGTAACCTTACGCCGCCGGACGACGCCAGCCGAACAAGATCGCATGAATCAGCGCATCCAGCCCGAACCATCGCCCGCTAGCCGTCGTCGCCAACACCAGAAGGGCCAGCATCTCAATCACATTCTTGTTGACGAAGGCATAATAGCCTTCGTTGTTGGGTGCCACCGGCAACCACGGCCACGGCGGTACGCACAGGTACGTCATCAGTAGGAAGCCGGCCGACAACACGCACGCCGTCCGCGTGAACAAGCCCAAAACCAGGCACGCACCGAGGATCGCCAGGCCGTACATCGTCGAAAGATCGATCCACTTTTGTAATGCACTGGGGGCTGGTGACGGCTGAGGAACCGGCTCCAGGATCGTGTCTTTCTTCGCGGCCTGTTCTTTCTGCTCCTCCGTCGGCAGCGTCTCCAAACTCTTTTGCAGTTCCTTGGTGTAATCGTCGAGATCCGCCAACAACGCCGAGCGCAGGCGAGCCGTGTCCGCCTTAGTTTCCAGCAAACGCCGGCCTTCCACGTCGTGGCCCATCAAATACAGGCGATTGTTCATCGTATCGCGCAAGTCGGTTAATTTCGCCTTGTATTCCGCGATGCGCTGCGGCATCGGCAACTTCACTTCAACGGTGTTGGATTGGAAGGTCTTCTTGATGGCCTTGGTCTTCTCATCCACGTCTTCCTTGGTCAGCCACAGCACCACCGCATCCTCGGTTTGTTGCAACTTGCCCTCGGCCTCCTGACGCTGTTTGTCGTCCAGCCCGTAATAATCGCCGAAGCGCTTGACGTAATCGCTCCATTCGCGGGCGAGCAACGGTGGCGTGCGCATGTGCGGCGGAACGCTGGCCGAATCGCCGGATTTGGGCAGGGCTTCCAATCGCCCCAGCGCTTCGCTATCGGGATCGCCGACTTGCTGGCGAATGAGCTTGGCCACGGGGCCAGTGCCTTCCCGGAAATAGCCGGCGCTGCTGAACGGCTTGGCCTTGCCGACAACGGTTTCCGTCGGGCCGCGCCAGTAGCCTTCCAGCTTGTGATAGCCTTCGGCCAGGAAGTGCCAGCCAATGGCCAGCCGGAGGAAAATCAGGAAAAACGCGGTGCATTTATTCATGATGCGAATCTTAATCCAGGGTGAACTCGTGCGGCGCAAGTCCGACAAGGACCGGCTCGGCTCCCTCTCCTTCCGGCAACAGGATCGCTCCAATACCGGGATGGGCCGTGCAGTAGCGGCGAGCGAGATCGACGCCGCCGACGTAGAACGCCGTCGAAAGCGCGTCGGCCTCCGCAGCAGTGGGGGCGAGAACGGAAGCGCTGGCGATGCCGGACGCCGGCCAGCCCGTTCGCGGATCGAGTATGTGGCCCAGCTTTTGTCCGTTGTATTCCAGATGCTGGTGCGTGGCCGCTGAGTTTCCCAGCGCTCGATCACGCAACCAAACACGCGCCAGCCGCCGTTGTCGATCCCACGGGTGGAGAATGCCCACTTGCCAGCCGCGTTCGCTATCGGGAGGACATCCCCTAGCGTACACGCTGCTGGTGCCTCCATGCAACAACATCCGCGAAACTCCCCACTCGTCGCGCGCGAAACGCGCCAGCCGATCGAGCGCATATCCCTTGCCGATGCTGCCGAGATTGATCTCCAATCCCGGCCGCTGATAGCGCACCGTCCGCCGCTCTGTCTCCAACGTCAACCACTGCATCCCCACGCGCTCCCGCGCCGCCGCGAGTTCCGTTTCGGTAGGCACGCGGCGCGGGCCACGAAAGAACCCCCACGCCTTGATCAGCGCCCCCGCCGTGATGTCATACGCGCCGTCGGTTTCCTGATGGATGCGTGCCGCCAGCTCCAGCAGCCCGAACAAGCGATGTTCCACGCGCACCGGCCCTGCGAACGCGCGCTGATTCACTCGGCTAACCTCGCTCGTGTCGCGGTAGACGGTCAGTTGTTGTTCCAAGGTATCGAGCAAATCGAAGGCGTCTTCGCCCATCGCCACGGCGTTCGGCATCCCGAAGGGCAGAACAATCTCGAAGTTGGTAGCCATCGCGCGGCGACGGAGGTGAATGAGGACACTATCTTGCGAAGAGGGAGGGGCCAGGGTCTCAGCCGGCTCATCGAGCGCGGCGAACATCTGGCCCGCTTGTGCGAGTTGCCGGGGTTGGAGGAAATCGCGACGATTCATATCAAATAGTCCGTAGTCCGTAGTCCGCAGTCCGCAGCAAAGACAGTGGATGTTTGTTTGCTGCGGACTGCGGACTACGGACTGCGGACGAAGCTACTCGTTGCCGTCGTGGATCATCGGCTCAAGCTGTTTGGTGTTGCGTTCCACGGCGAGGACGATGGTGCGTTCCTCAATGCCGTCGGGCGAGACGGCGACGGCGGGGATGATTTGCCGGCTGTCGGGCAGACTGAAACGCATGGTAAACGTGCCATCGGAGCGAAGTTTGACGGGTTCGCCTTGCAGCGTAACGCGAGCGTTCGGTTCGGTCGCGCCATAGACGATCAGTTCGGCATCGAGCTTGAACCAGAACTTGCGCGTTTTGCCGCCGAGCATCATGCCGCCGGAGCCGAAACTGCTGACGGCGGGAGAGCCGAGCGGCCGGCGCAGGCGTTCCTCGAAGAGTTGTTTCAGTTCGAGACTACTGGCGGTCGGATCGAAGCCGCCGGACATGGCGTAAATGCGGTCGGCTTTTTTGGCATCGAGATCGGCCCAGTTTTCGTCGATCACGTCGCTGACGCCGGCGCGCGGCGTGGTGACGACGTTGGAGCGGGCGAGGACATAAAACTTGCCGCTGCGGGCAAGATAGCCGATGTCCACGCGGAACGAGCGCGGCGGATTGCCGACTTCGAGATACCAGTTATTGCAACCGCCGTGGATGTCGATGTCGCGCAGGATCGATTCGGCCGCGCTGGACGTATCGTGACTGCTGACATCGAGAAGCCGCAAGATTGGCTTGGCCGTGTGCCATTCCTGTCCAAGAGCGGCCTCGGCGCGCTGAATCGCGTGACGAGTTAACTCCCAGTAAGCATGCAGCCAGTACGGATCGCGCACCATGACGACGATGCGATCCTTGCCATAACCGGCCGGCAGATC
>Ga0134126_10008930_pt1 | contig 12621 bp, 15 predicted proteins | sample KB31752_FD_96881 | JGI IMG/M metagenome (GOLD analysis project Ga0134126, IMG submission 96881) | Terrestrial soil microbial communities with excess Nitrogen fertilizer from Kellogg Biological Station, Michigan, USA - KB3-175-2 | ecosystem: Environmental > Terrestrial > Soil > Unclassified ...
ACTCGGGATATAATCGCCGTCACAGGCTTTGCGGAAGAGAGCTGCAGCTTGAACGTCGTCTTGTGGAACGCCGGTGCCCCTCACATACATTCTGGCGAGATGGTGGCAACCTGGCGCGTCCCCACCATCGCAGGCCTTCCGATAGAGAGCCCCGGCTTGAAAAGCATCTTGTGAGACTCCGGTCCCTCCCTCATACATGAGGCCGAGAGGGGCACAGCTCGGCATATATCCGCCGTCACAGGCTTTCCGGAACAAAGTTGCAGCTTGAAGATCATTTTGTGAGATTCCGTTCCCCTGAGCATACACGAATCCCAGGGAACCGCACGCTGTCGCATCGCCTTTATCACACGCGGTTTTCAATTTTTGCGGGTTGTCTGCAGCTTCAGATGGGCCTATCCCTGCTGAAACCAGCACGGCAATGACGATGAGTGCGTGAGGCAGAATGCGAAAAGTCATTGGGTAGCCTTCGAGGAGCAAAATGGGGGTGTGCGGGGCAAAGTCTAGCGTAGGAGAAGAGGCGAGAACAAGCGGCGATAGAGCACGAAAACTCGTATGCCTACCAATGGATTGAATGAGCTTCTGGAACCTGAGGCGGCCATTTGCTTCCAGAGAAACAGGAGCACGTCACAATTCTTATTTCCCTTTTGGTAAGATGCCCTTCCGCTCTAAGTCCTGAATCTTCGCTTCCGCCAGTTCGATCAGAAACTCCTTCACTGTCTTTCCTTCATGAGCGGCGGCCATTTTGACCTTTCGCATGAGGTCGCGTGGGATATCCCGAAAGTTCCACGCGCCGGTGCCTTCTGGTGGAGTTCGTGCCATTTGGCTGAAATCTACCATTCTGCCTTGTATAGCGTCAAATATCATTTGACATACTTATTTATCATATGAAAGTTAGCTTATTAAGCAGGAAGGGGGGGGAATGACGATGAAGATGGTACGGCTGTTGATTCAGGTTCCTGAATCCATCAAGGAGCGATTGGATGCTCTGCGAGCGGAGGGAACCACCCCGAGCGGGTTCATTCGGCATTTGTTGGAAGACCATTTCAGCGGGGCTCCGCGAGTGAGCCGGAAAGGACGGTAAGCGATGGCGCGAGCGGGACGAAAAGATCGAGGCTCGCTGAGTAAGCCGGACTTGACCGGCAAGCTGGTATGGTTTGTCCGGCTCTATCACGAAGGCCGGGGATTGTCGGTTCGGCAGTTTTCCCAATAAGACTAAAGCACGAGAGTTTTACGAGAAGGCGAAGCTGGAACAGAAGGAAGGCAGATTCTTCCCCGAACGATACCAACCCGGGGGGTATGCATTGACGGAAGACCTGATTGCCGCCCATGTGAATGTTTCGACAGTCCGCAACCAGGCAGCTGAGAAGCACTATGGCGACTGGTGGAAGGATCGACTCAAGGGTAAACGGCTTAATGCCGTGATCCCTGCCTGCTCGAAGAGGCACAACGGGATCTCTTGGCCGAGGGCCTGGCTCCTCAAGCAGTGGTTCATTACATGAAGTTTTTTCGACATATCCTGAACAAGGCGGTTCGGGATGGAAAGGTGGATAAGAACCCATTTACACAGGTCAAACTGCCCAAGGTGGCCACAGGAAAGACGCGGTTCTTGACGCAAGCGGAAGAGGCCGCCTTGGTCAAGGAACTCGGCGCTCCCTATGGAGCTTGGATGCGCTTCGCCGTTCTGACGGGGTTGCGGCTGAGCGAGCAATTCAGCCTTAAATGGGCCGATGTTGACCTGGAGCGAGGCGTCTTGACACTGCAGCACACGAAGGCAGGTCATGTGCAGTATGTCCACCTGAACGAAGAAGCAAAGGCAATTTTCAGAGGGTTCGATTCCTGGCAACGATCGACGTGGGTGTTTCCACCGGAGGATCCGGCCACGAACCTGGATCAACGGAACTTCTACACGCGGATCTTTGTTCCGGTAGTATAGGCCCTCAAGCTGGATGGAGTCACCTGGCACACCTTGCGGCATACCTTCGCCAGTCGGCTCGCTATGAGCGGGCAGGCTGAAGGCACCATTGCCGCCCTGCTTCGACACAAGCACAACCGGACTGGTCGGGCGCTATGCCCACCTTTCCCCCACCCACCTGAAAGCTGCAGTCGAAACAGTGGCCAGCTTCGGCAAGCCTGCTCCGACCAGCCTGGAGACTCACCAAGCAAAGGCGGAAGAGGCCCCGATTTCTAACGGAACCGTGACTAAAACCGTGATGGGGAAAACTGTTACGGAGGGAACGATGTGCAAAGTGGTTGAAAACGTTGGAGCGGGCGATGGGATTTGAACCCACGACAACTAGCTTGGGAAGCTAGGACTCTACCACTGAGCTACGCCCGCTCGCTTCGATATGTCGCACACTTACAATTCCAGCTCCTACGGTCATAGGCTCAGGTGTTATTACCGTGTGAGCCCTGAACGTATGGAGCTTCGCAGCGGCCTTGTGCAAGTCTTCCGGCTCAATCGTATTATACCGCCGATGCATCCGGTCTGACTTGTGGCCGACGATCTTCATCGCAGTCGCTGTAACGAAAATCGTGAACTCTCAGGTCTGTAATCCCGACCCGACGACAGGCAGCCTTAAAAGCCGTCCTAATGCGCTGGATCGGCTTATTCTTATACAGGAACACTCGATGAGTGTCTAGTTGCCGCTCCTGCCAGAGTTCCAAGAATACTTGATGGACCGCCGGAGTCATTGGGACGAACGTGCACCTCGCCGTTCTTCGTCCGTCGCAAGGCAAACTCCTTTCGGCGCATGTTTACGTCCGGCCATTCCAGCTTCAATAACTCTCCTCGTCTGGGTCCTACGTCATAGGCTACGGTCAGAAGTCTCCTAAGGTGGGGAGCGAGTGAGGCCTTGAGTCGCTTCTAGTAGCTGACGAATCTAGAAAACTAGGGCGTGTTAACACTAACGGGCACTTTTATGAGATACTGCGTACATGGAAAACACCGATGCACAGTATCGCCACATCGCGCCGTGTTTGCCGACGCAACGCGGCAACGTGACGCTCGACAATCTGCAGGTGCTCAACGCCATCCTGTACGTCGCCGAGCAGGGTTGCACATGGCGCGGTCTCCCCAAGCGGTTCGGCAACTGGCACACCATTATACTCGCATGAATCGGTGGTCGAAGAGCGGGGTGCTGGATCGCGTATTTGCACAGTTGCAACACACGTAGATCATCCGCGTGAAGATCGAAGCCGTGGCCTTGGACAGTACCATCGTCAAGGTCCATCCGGATGGCACGGGGGCGTTAAAAAAAGCGGCCCGCAAGCCCTTGGCCGGTCTCGCGGCGGATGGACCACCAAGATTCATCTGGTTGCCGCGGATGCTCGAACGGCCATGGCGTTGCCCTGTCCCCGGGCCAGGCCCACGATGCGCCCGAGGGACGAAAGCTGCTGCACCGCGTAGGGAGAATGCCGCGCCCGATCCACCTGTTAATGGATCGGGCGTATGAAGGCGATGCGACGCGGCAACTGGCCTGGGATTTAGGGTTTGTCCCTGTAGTGCCGCCCAAGCAAAATCGACTCACGCTATGGGAGCTCGATCGAGCCATGTATAAGCGACGCAATGAGAGAGAACGACTGTTCCGCCGACTCAAGGGATTTCGGCGCCTCTTCTCGCGGTTTGAAAAGCGCGATGTCATGTTCGTCGCGTTCATCAATTTCGCGTTGATCGTCGATGGCTTGCATTAGTGTTAACAGGCCCTAAGAACCGCAGGTATCAATCAGTCTCAGAACCATCATTCGACTCAATAGGCAGTGATGTTTGAAACTCTTCCTCATTAATCTCCAAAACCATGGCAATTATCGAACTTTGAGCTATTCCAAGCAGACTGATAGCTTGTTCAGTCGTCAATTATCCTCTGGATGCATCAATGGATTCCTGTGCAGGTCTCTGAACTGATCCAGGCATGCGCATAATTTATCTTCGCCTTTATTGTCTCTTGCCAACTTAATATATCCGCCCAAATTGCGCTGTCCGGCTGGGAATTTTTCAGCTTCTCAGGACACAGTTGTTCCAAATAGGCTAAAAGGACGGCTCCACGGCGCGAGCAATATGGAAACCGGCCGCCGTCCCTAGTTCGCAAGCAATACATTTTCCTGCTTCACGAATATCAAACTTACTCGATGAGAAAGATGCGTCCGTATACCCGGACCAAACATTTCTTCCACCCCGTGCATTAACTTCTCTGCAATGACAATTGCTGTCTCGTTATGGTATACTTTGTTGTTCAATTTCTCTCCTCGCGCTCTTCCCTCCTTGTTTCATCCTTGCGCGATGTATCGATCCCGGCGCAGGAAGGTCGTTGGGCAAGCTTTTGTCAGCTTGACGCCCGGTACTCATCTGCGAGGTCAGAGAAATACACAGTCGCCATTCCGCTCACTGAGAGGAGATGCCCATGAGTATCGCGACAACCAATCGACCGACACCCGTCGAGCGTTGGGTCCGCATTCCAGACGGGACGAAAGTGCGTCATCGAACGGAAGCCTATGAAGGGGTCATTGATGGATTAACCGAGATCGTGTCTGGCCCAAATCGGAACCCTGATAACAGAACCCAATATCGCGTAAAGGTTGGTGACGGAATGCGATTGCTCGTCGCCGAGGATCACCTCAATATTCTCCTGGACAAGGAGCACCTGGTTCAGGTGGGGCGTGAATCGGAACTGTATCGACGGAATGTTACCGACCGACTGCGGGCAGTCTTCGCGGAGGACCGATTCGTGACCAGTGCGCCAACAGGGCCAGCCTCTCCGCGCAAGAAAACGTCATCAAAAGGCTGACCGACCGTGCATGCATGAGATCAACACTTTGTCGATTGGAGAAGCGTGATGTATACCCCCCTGGGGGGACGAAGGGCTCGTATAGATCCAAGCCAGGCACTCGTAAGCCGAAGGTCCACTGGAATGTGCTGGGACTCCAAGACCCGGCGGTGACCTCGTCCACACCGTCCATCGACGATATTCGTCGCCAAATCATCTCTGCCTCAGGCGCTGGCCTAAGTCCTGAGACACTCGCTCGCGCGCAGACCAAAGGCGCGTCCCGTCACTCAGGTCCCAAGGCAGTGGTGCCCATTCGAAAGCGCGGGGCCCGTCCATCGTGGGTCTCGGCATCACGACCCGTATCGAAAGGAGGATATCATCCCAGGACCAGGAAAAACGACCACGGGCAAACGCGATCGCGAACGCGCCCGGCAACAGAAGCAGCGGGAGAAGGAGGCGCGACGCGCCCAACGCCAATCGAACAAACGGACCCCGGGCTCAACACGAGAAGGGGAAGACCCTGATCTTGCGGGTTTACATTGGGGACCTCAAGCTCCGCTGTATTGACTTGTTTACGTATGCGAAGCATAGCTTTGCAGAGGAGGGACGCTTGCGTCGCATCGTCCAGAAGCGCACGTCGTTGGTCTGGCACGGGCCACGCTCGTCCGGGAGCCAGTGATCGCTCTTCTGAGGGGCACTGCATGTCTGATTAGGTAAAGAAGGATAGCTTTTACGCATGCTTCTCAGTACAATCGTGATGTTTCACTGTGCAGGGCCTCGCATGAAACGCGTGGAAAACGGCCTATTACCGATGTTGTTCCTGCTGAGAATCTGATCGGAAGCCTGACCTGAGCCGTTCACCAACTACGTCTTTGGCCCTCTCCTTCCCCAGTTCCTTGAGTTCAGGACAACGTCATCATTAGAGGAGAACGCCCATATGGGTTCGAAGCTTTACGTCGGGGGGTTGCCTTATTCGGCGACCGAGCAGCAGTTGACCGAAACGTTCGGGGCACATGGCACAGTGGCCTCGGTGAGGATCATCGCAGACAAGTTCACGGGACAGTCGCGTGGATTTGGCTTCGTGGAGATGTCCTCGGATGCTGAGGCGAAAGCCGCAATCACGGCGCTTCATGGCACAGACATGGGTGGCCGCACGTTAACGGTTAATGAAGCGAAACCAATGGAGCCGCGTTCCGGTGGCGGCGGTGGCCGTCCCGGTGGAAAGCGTGATCGCTGGTAAGCGGGTAACGCATATCAAAACGCCAAAGGGGTTCTCCGGCCCAACCCTTCCGAATCTGTTTCTCGATGGCAATACGCGGCGCGGGCCGGATGCGCTCCAGACAACTGGATGATATGGTGCGCCAGATGAGGCATTCAAATGCGCATCCCAATTGGGAATGACAACTCGGGGGCTCTTTGTTGATTATTCATGCCTAGCGTCGTGGTCTGTTCTCACGCTGCTACCCGGACAGGCCAAACCTTCTTATCCCTCTAGGACGTTGCCGCACAGAGAAAGTCGGTTTAGATTAAGTGAGCATTGCGTCAAGGTGCGACTAATTACACCACCCTACCATTTTCTCCTGATGCTATAAGCGGACTGAATTGAAGTGAAATGGTGTGAAATCAGATTAGAACGAAAACTGTGTGTTCCATTATAGGGAGAGGGGAGTGTCCAGATCTACAAGGACTTGAGCAACCCCTTGTCACTGATTTGTAAACTCAGGTGGCTAGTCTGACTCGCTAAACGGCTTCCTCCTTTTTGTGACTTCGGAAAAAATCTAGACGATGCAGAGGAACCAGACAGAGACACACCCACCACCCCTCCCCGGCAGCTCGGCTGGTCTTTAAGGCGACTGCAACACGAGGTACCTCAGGACCCATAGTCACCTCCAGCCTCCTTCAGCGCAAGGCTACTCCCCGGGGCCTAGCTAGTGAAGCTGACAACTAGAAATCGGTTGCGCGGGGGTTGAATTGTTGTAGTCACATGTCCCGCTGGTGTCCCTTCGTGTCCCCCGTATACTGAGCCTTTTGCAATTATCCCCGTGTTTCTTCTTCATTGAATACAACTACGGATCTTGGGGTTAGAGGTCCAAGCCCTGTCGGGGCGCTCCATATTGATGTTGAGGTATGGGTATACCATTTCTACCCATACACCATGAGTCAAGTATAATAGTCATAAATTCTGTTTACCTATGTTTTTTGTTGATGGATGGGTATGTTTATAGTATACACGTACCTATCATTTCCCTGAGTATGCCGAGATAGCTGGTTATATACGGGGCCGTGTTGTAATGCCGCTTCCTTTCACACCGAATGACGCCGAACACTGGCAGGCTACGTATCTGGAGCACTGCACACTTCACCTCTCCCCTGAGACGGTGGCCACGTACCGGAAAAGGCTGGCGCAATTCGTGCGCTGGTGGCGCACCGAACCATCGACCAGCATCTTTTCACGCGAGCTGGGCTATCGCTATCATCAGTGGCTCACGCGCAACGAGACTCCCTTACGATCGCAAGCTCTGGCCTTGTCCAGTGTTCGCGCCTGGGGAACGTTTTTGGTGGCGCAGGGGCGCCTGACCTATAATCCCTGGCTTCACTTACAGGGACCAGGCAAGATTGCGTCGCTCGCGACCAATTTTCTCACCTACGGACAAATCAAACGTCTCCTCAACGCCTTTGACCGCCGTAAGCTCTCAGAGCACCGGGATGCCGTGCTTGTCTATCTGATGCTCAAAACCGGCGTTCGAGAGACGGAACTCTCGCGAGCCACGGTAGGCCACCTCAAGCCGTTCGGCCAAGAGGGGGGCACGCTCACCGTTCACAGTAAGGGGAAAAGGCGGAAGCAGGAGGAAGTCGTCTTGCTAGTGCCCAAAGCCTGGAACGTGCTCCAGGCCTATCTTGCTGCACGCGAGTGTCGCTCTCCGCTGCAGCCGGATGCGCCGATCTTTACAACCATCATAGACGGCGATGAACACGCCATGACCCCCCATCGAATGCGTCGGCGGATACACCTAGCCTACGAACGGGCCGGAATCCCGACCAAGTTCTTTTCGGCCTTGTCGCTTCGTCATACGGCAGCCATGCAGGCCCTTCTGAAGAAGGCTCCACTCAGTGCTGTCCAGGCCCTCATGCGCCACGAGGACATCGCCACGACCAAAAACTTCGCTGAGCAACTGACTCGCCTGCAGCGCTCCGGCGCCCACTACTTGGATCATTACTAAGACATCCGAACACGTCTATAGCAGCTTACTGACTCCGGGTATAAACGATAACTCTCCAGTGATTCTTACGCCGAAAACGCGCGATTCTATTCCGTCTTACTGATACTCTGCTCTACAATTTCACTGCCAGTGTTGCGCCCTATGGCTTCCAGGAATGGTTTGGTGCATGACAAGTGGTATCGTCTCGTCTCATGGCTTCATCCGACGAAAAACGAGCCGATACGACTTCTTTTAGGCCTGAGGAAGACGAGATTGAAAAGTACAACGCCCATCCGACGGGAACCGATATCAAACTGTTGGGAAACACTTTGGAACAGGCGAGTCGGACAAACTCCGGCGATAGCTATAGGTGTTCGCCGTTGCGTATTAGCGCGTCTTTCTTTCCGTAGTGGCTCAAAAGAGAGAAGCAACCTCACATAGGAACCCCCTCATTTCCTGGGAGAAGATTCTCCTAGCTGGGTGCCGCCCCCTGCACTGGCCTTCCCCTTTTCCTTGTTGGGCTCAAACAGAATGTAAAAATCAAGGGATGCCGGTACTAGGGTCAACGATTGAGGATGAATAATATAAGTTGGACAGATTATTAAAACGAGAGAGTAATGTGTGGCTCATCCCCTCGTTACAGGTGTACTCATAAGTGGCCCTCCCCTTGCCAAGCCCTGCTCCTTTTTGTTTTTCAGAAAAAATCTAGGCTCCCCTTTAGGAGCTAGATGCCCCTCCGCGATCTACAGAATTCCAAGTAAATCTGGCCGTAACATGAGGTACCGGTACCCGCAGCAGCCCTTTCCCCCCACTCGTCCAAAGGGTATCCCCGCCAAGTGTTATTACAGTGTTAGCGAGAGAGATAATTTAGTGAGGGAAGGGCCAGATCAAAGCAGAGAGGAACAGAAGGCCCAATCTCATTATTGCTAATAACGACAGGGGGATTACCTATGCGATCAACAGCATAGGCAATCCCCCCGGGTCAGCTTGGGAAGCTAGGACTCTACCACTGAGCTACGCCCGCTAGCTGCAACGGATCGTACGCTGGCGTTCCATCACAAGTCAAGGAAGTGACCCGTTCCCCTTAAGGTCTAAATTCCGCGACGGCGAACTTTTTCTTCCCAACCTTAAGACGGCGCTGTTGATGAGGTTCAAAGGAGACTAACTTATCGGGATTTGTTTCCTTCTCCCCGTCTACTTCAATTCCACCCTGAATGATCAATCGTCTTGCTTCACTACTGCTAGAAATCAAGCCTGTTTTAACAATCAATCTAGCAAGCTTGATGCTGCTACCCTGCCCAACGTCAATCTCCGACATATCTTGCAGCTTCAGATCGACATGTCTGTCGGGCTCGTCCGGAAATTCCCTGGCTTGAAATTTCTGTTGAAACTCGGCTCTCGCCTGCTGCCCGGCTTCCGTTCCGTGATAACGCTCAACGAGCAACTGGGCGAGTGCCTGTTTGGCTTCCATTGGGTGGAGCGCTTTGGCGCGACCGAGATCTTCCGTCGTGAGCAATTCATAGTATCGATACATCAGTGTGTCGCTGATCGACATGACTTTCCCAAACATTTCCCCCGCCTTGTCTTCCAGTGCGATGTAATTCCCGACGCTCTTGCTCATCTTCTTGACGCCGTCCGTGCCTTCGAGCAACGGCATCGTGATCACGACTTGCGATTCCTGGCCGTAGTCCCGTTGTAATTCACGTCCTACCAGCAAGTTAAATTTTTGATCCGTCCCCCCCAGTTCTACATCCGCCTTGAGCACAACGGAGTCGTAACCCTGTACCAACGGATACAAGAACTCATGGACACTGATCGGCTTTTGCTCCTGATGGCGCTTATGGAAGTCGTCACGCTCCATTATGCGAGCCACTCGATAATGCGCGGCCAGCTGAATGAGCCCTTCCGCCGACATTTCCTTCATCCATCTGCTGTTGAATTCGATCAGAGTCTTTGCTGGATCGAGAATCTTGAAGATTTGTCTCTGATAGGTCTTGGCATTGTCCAGCACCTGTTCCTTGGTCAATGCTTTACGAGTCTCGGATACGCCGGTTGGATCACCGATCATGCCGGTGAAATCACCGATGAGGAAGATGACGTGGTGGCCGAGATCTTGGAAGTGCTTCAATTTATGAATCAAGACCGTATGCCCAAGATGAAGGTCGGGCGCCGTCGGATCGAATCCCGCCTTGACGCGCAAGGGACGATGCTCAGAAACAGCCCGCTTGAGTTTTATCTCCAGCTCGACCTGTTGAATAATCTCTACAGCGCCGCGCTGGATCAGCTCCAGCTGCTCGTTTATCGCCTTCATCGTCTTTGTTTGCTCCGTCACTCTTCGGATTTCGCCATCGAGACCGTCACTAAGGATTTGAGGCGATCGAATGTTTTTGCCCCAATCCCTTTAACTTCACGGAGATCTTCGACCGTACGAAAGCCTCCGGCCGATTCGCGAAAGGCTATCACACGTTGAGCCAGTACTGCTCCAATTCCTGGCAACGATTCGAGCTCACCGGCACTTGCCCGATTCAGGTCGAGTCGCGAATGAACCGCCGTTTTTGATGGCTCCGTCAGTGCAACGGACTTCATGTTCGGAGTCTGTACATTCTGACTAGATGAACCGACAGTCCTGCTGTTCCGCTCTTCTAACTCCGTAGCCTGGGAAGCGACGATCGGTTGCTCTGGCGCTGATGGGATGCCTTGAGCGGGCGGTTGTGGAGTCCATCGGACCCAGATAACCAAACCGATTGTCAAGGACAACATACCGAGTTTCAGAAATAGGGATTTAATCATGCACTTGCCTTCTTTCGAACGAATAAGGTGTATAACGGAGCTCCCCGACATCCTCCATGGTCTCCATCATATCTTTCCATATCCTTCAGCAAGCGCCGGATGCATATGGATCATCCCAGCCACTTGAGCCGCGACATATCCGCCGGGTCCAGCACAGAGAATCAGGATGTGGGTTGATCGGACATAGCAAGGTTGAGGCGCGCAGGCGAGGTTATAAAGTATAAAAGAGATTTCCAGCGCTTAACCTCGACCTAAGCCTTAACCTTGCTTCTGGCTGGCAAGGAAGGCCTCGTACTGCGAAGCCGTCATCAGTTGATCGACTTCCCCAGAATCGGCAAGCTCGATCACGGCCATCCAACCTTTGCCGTAGGGGTCGGAGTTCACCACTTCAGGATTATCTTTAAGGGCAGTATTGATTTGGCTCACCGTTCCGCTTACCGGCGTATAAATCGTAGAGGTCGTTTTTGTCGATTCGACCTCGCCGATCTGTTGACCGACTTTGACCGAAACGCCCACTTTAGGCAATTCCAGAAAAACGATATCGCCTAAAGCATCCTGCGCAAAGTCGCTGATACCCACAGTCGCTCGTTTCCCATCTAGGCGAATCCATTCATGCTCTTTGTGAAATCGTAAATCGGATGGAATCATGTCGGCTCCGTTTTGAGAAATCAGTGATAGAGGTTGAGGTCAAGGAAAGGGAACCTACTGCTCAACCTCAACGTGAACCTGAAAGATTCTTCCGGATGGTAGTCGGGGCGGACCGGCGTTGTCAAGGAACGATCGTACCGGTCAGAGGTGGAGAGCGCGAGGAGATCCTCGCGCTTCAACACAGGACGGTCAGCGGAAAATCTCCATGCCGGGAAAGAAATATCCAACCTCGAATTGCGCGGTTTCCGGCGAGTCTGAACCATGCACGGCGTTGAATTCGATATTCGTTCCATGCGCTTTGCGGATAGTCCCCACATCGGCTTTTGCCGGGTCGGTCGCCCCCATCAACTCGCGATTCTTCTTGATGGCGTTGTCCCCCTGCAACACGAGGACGACTGCAGGTCCCGAAGACATGAAGGTGCAGAGACTCCCAAAAAAAGGGCGCGCTTTGTGCACGGCATAAAATCCCTCCGCCACCGACTGGGACATGAGAATCATCTTGATGGCGATCGGTTTCAATCCCCCTCGCTCATACCGATGAATAATATCCCCAATGGCGTTTTTCTTGACTGCGTCCGGTTTGATGATGGCCAACGTTCGCTCACTCATGATCGCTCTGTTTCCTCCCGATAGTTAAAGCTTCCATTCTAAGGTGCGGTGCATTATAGGAGCGGCCTCTTCTACCTTGCAAGCATCCGAGGGTCTCACAGCAGTGAGCGACATCGTGGTCGATTCAGCTTTACGATCGACGCTCGAGAACCACGAGCATCCGAAAGGCGAGAAGCCAACCTATTCGTTCCAGAGTTCGCTCCAGTCGGAGAATCGGTGTCAGTACCCATTCCGGCAGAAAAGACGGATGGTTGAATCCACCGCTAAGGGGGTATGCGACACAGGCTAATCGCCGGATGTGTTGGATGGAGAATCCCGGATAGCGAGACTGAAAGCGAGGTTGATTCCATTCGAACAAGATCGTCGCAACGGCCTGATTGGCGTCAAACGGTCGTCTGTCGATCCGCTGAGGCTTAAGGATGAGAGGATCTTCCGTACAATTCATCGGCTCCGGATGCAACCACCGATAGATGGGCCACGAAGCCCATGAGAGATAGGGATCTATGGCGATGATCCTGCCTCCGACACGGAGAGCTCTCAGTGCTTCATCGAAAAAGAGGGAGACATTCTCAATGTGATGCAACGAATCGAACAGGACCAGATTGCTCAGCGAC
>Ga0134126_10008931_pt1 | contig 12620 bp, 10 predicted proteins | sample KB31752_FD_96881 | JGI IMG/M metagenome (GOLD analysis project Ga0134126, IMG submission 96881) | Terrestrial soil microbial communities with excess Nitrogen fertilizer from Kellogg Biological Station, Michigan, USA - KB3-175-2 | ecosystem: Environmental > Terrestrial > Soil > Unclassified ...
ATCGAATCAACTGAATTAATAAAGAAAACGGATTGCGTGCTACCGGATTCTTTCTATCTTCATTTTCGCGCTCTAATATGATCACGTCCATTTCTGTAACATCATTCTCCAAAGCGCAGTTGATAGGAATGTGATTGCCAAAGCCACCGTCGGCGTATTGGCAACCATTATTCTCGTAAACACTCATATAGGGCACAGCGTTGGCCGAAGCCCATATCCAGTTACAAAAATCTTCATAACTACAAACATCAGAATTAAAATATTCCACTTTTTGTTTTGTAAAATTTGAAACGGTAACGATCACTTTTTTTTGAAGTAGCCTAATCTTTCCAAATTCCTCCTCAGTCAAACTTTTAAATATAAGCTTTCTCAGGTTTTCACTTTCTCCAAATGTAAGATGGCCCTTTAAAATATTGCGCAGTATCGTAAATTGATTAATACTTTTAAAATAGCCGCCACCATTGGTTTCCCGGGTATGAAACGGAGACACATTGAAAACATCTTCCTGCGTGGTCGAAGTATAAATTTCTTTTATCTTTTCTATATTCCCGAGTGCCAGGTGAGGTAACAAAAGACTACCCGCGGAAGAACCAACCATCAGATCATATTCTTTCCCGCATTCTTTTATCAGGTATTCCGCTACTCCACCGGCAAAAGCTCCCTTACTTCCCCCACCTGATATTACCAATGCTTTCATAATTTAAATTTACAATCATAATTTTTTCCGCAACGAAATTACTATCCCAAAGTACTGCTTTTTTTATCCCCGCCTTAAATGAGTTACAAATAACAATCGTGCATGGCTTGCTCAAAAACGGGCTATCACAATTCCTTCACTTTTCCATTTTTAAACCATACCTGGTTTGCATCATTTTAAAAAGTAATATGGCTTTTTTTTAATCTTGCAAAGCGGTGCCTGTCCTAATTGCCAACCATTTATTTCTGTCAGTCATCGCTATCAGATTGATTTTTTACGAGATAACTTTTAAATTTTCCGGATCCCATTGTATAATTTTATTATCAAAATAACTTTGATTACAAAGCAACGCCGGCGCGGCTGCCCTAAATCCAAATAAAGCGTCTTCCGTTACTTTCCCTTTAGTCCTGATAGCATTTACCCAGTTATAATGATGATCGAAGTGAGCGCCTTTGTAACCCTCTTCAGCTGTATAGATCATTGTTTCCGGAGGTAGCATTGATTTTCTTTCATAACCGTATTCTTTTCCCTGAGGAGTACTATTTTTTGATTTCAAAAGCGGGTCAGTAGCATCTACTATATTTCTGTTATTATACAAGGTAACTTTATCCCATTCCACAGTCATTGAACCTTCGCTGCCTACCATCCGTAAATAGTTGGTGCCGCCAGTACCATCCACAAAGTTGACTCTTAAAGAAAGGTTGAAGGCAGGATGCACTTTTGTATCAGGATAATCGAATGTCCCCAACATAATATCCGGCACTTCCCTCCCATCCTTCCAATAACGCAATCCTCCTGTTGCCATTATTTTATTGGGACCAAAGGAACCTGTTATGTAATGCAAACTTGAGAATACATGCACAAACAAATCGCCGGAAACACCGGTGCCATAATCACGATAGTTTCTCCAACGAAAAAACCTCAATGGATCAAAAGGTCTTTTAGGCGCCATGGACAGGTACCTTGTCCAATCTACTGTAGCAGGCGAAGCATCAGCAGGAATAGGATATTGCCACGCACCTTCAGGGGACATCCGTGCATAAAAAGCTTCTGCATAATTCAATGTGCCGATCGCGCCTTGCTTTAATAACTCTTTGGCTTTTTCATTTCCGAGCGAGCTCATGCCCTGGCTTCCTACCTGGAAGACTACTTTGTTTCTATTCTGCGCCTCAATAACGGCCGGAGCTTCCGAAATATCGTGTACCATCGGCTTTTCACAATACACATGCTTGCCGGCGTTCATTGCTGCTACTGAAATTTCTTTGTGCCAAAAGTCTGGCGTAGCGATAATTACGGCATCAATGTCTTTTCTTCCAAGTATTTCACGATAGTCCCGCGTAGTAGCAATATCATTCCCCCAACGTTTTTTTGCTGCCGCAAGGCGCCCATCATACAAGTCGCAAACCGCTACCAGTTTCACTCCCGGCACAGTAATGCAGGTACTGGTATCCGCCACTCCCATGCCGCCGGACCCGATCAATGCAACTTGTACCTGGTCATTAGGGCCATAATTTTGATGGGATCTTATTAATTCCTCCAGATGCCGTTTGCTATCCTTAGCAGTTACAATAGAAGGAATCATCGAAGCCCCTATAACCCCTTTGGTAACATTGGCAATGAATGAACGACGTGAACTTTGCTTTTCATTTTTGATCATATTGATATTGTTTTTACAGTTTAAAAAGTGATAGCAGGAAAGTTTGCTAAACAGAGTTTTAGATTCTTTAAAAATAAGGAATAACTTTTAAAAACTATTGATAGAAAGGAAGGTTCCTTTCAAATGACACTAAAAAAAATATTATCAGGGTCATATTGATAAACCGAATGTTTTTAGGAATGATGAAGGCAAAGACAATCCAGCCAGTTAAAATGGCAATTTGATAGATTCCGGCTCAATGAATTCATGGGTATAATCATTTTCAAGAAAACTGATCGGTGCGTCCGGTAAAGTAATGATGTCGCTTTTAACGAGCCCCCATGGCTCCCAATAGCCCGCTAAAACCTGCGCGAACATATTGTCATCCCACCGGCCAAATAACGGATTCCCCGGCGTATCTATCACAGGAACCGATTCGATAACAACTTTTTCATCCATCTGCTGAATGACATGTTGGGCGCGTCTTTTTATTAAATAATTGGCATAAAGAAACCTGGCGCAAAGTTCTTCAAACTGAATAGGATGCAGGACTTTATCTGAAATTTTATCGATTATATCCTGTTGGTTTTTACCAACCGCACCATTATCCTGCAGGCAGGCGACAATACCAAAATCATTCATGCCAAGCGAGAAATTCAGATTGGTAGGCTCGTCTTTATAGTTGAAAGTATCTTTAGAATATTTGAGCCTGACGATCCTGATACTCCAGGGTTTTAATCCTTTGAATTCTATCGGCACCATTAATGATTGCAGCATCAAATGAAATTTTCCGAACCGCTCTTTCAGCAACGAAGAAAGCCTGAATTCCTTCTCCTTATCTTTTTTTGTCGCGCGTTCTATTTCAAGACAGAGATCATGATACACCACACCATAAACCAATCTTGCCATCCATAGAAACAACCTTTCTTCAGGAATTTTTTTTACTTCTTCATAACCCTTATCAAACGCATCTTTTATTTCAACGTCCAGGTTTTCAAAAGCGATTTTCACATCCCGCGAAGCGGGTAATTTCAGATCATCATATCGGATACCGGTAACCTGGTCCATCATTCTCATTTTCTTTTCTCTTAATGAAAAGCGCTCCAGTATCCAATCAGGAAAAACGCCAATTTGTTCGTCTGCTGATAGTAAATCGGTACCGGTTAAAAAACAGGTTGCAGCATCTAAATGTAATGTCTCAAATGGATTAAAAAGTGAAATGGGCATAATGGTTGCAAAAATAAAGTGTTTTGACGTGGTTCTTTAATTTGTTCAATAATCGGGTTTGTCTTTCATGATTCAAAGACTTCTTATCACGTTTTTCATCTAAGGAAGGGATATCCGAAGATTGTGTATTTTTCAATAAAGAAAATAAAAGGAACAAAACCGATCTTTACTTTACAAAAGTTTTTTACAAAAGAAAACAGTAAACAAACTTTTATTGCATATTTTTATTTTAGTAAAATCATCTCTTAGAATTACCTTTCTCTTTTCTTTAGAATTATTTTTACTGAATTATAAAGACAGGTTTGCCTGATAAAATATTTGGAATAAAAAAAAGAGGTGTTGTATTTTTCGTGTTGCTATCTGTTTAATCACCTTAGTTAAAATTAATGCAATATAACTGTAACAAGTTTATTATTCAATTCTTAACATCTGATCATTTCATATCGAACTCACGTATATTATTAATCTTTAAATAAAACAATTGCAATGGAAAACAGAAGAGATTTCATTAAAAAAAGTTTACTGGGAACTGCCGGCGTAGCTATTGGCGGCTTAGGTTTCAGCGCTAAATCTTATGCATCTATACTTGGAGCTAACGATCGGGTAAATATTGCTGTCATTGGCATTCACGGCCGAGGCGTTGCTCATATTGACGCCTGGTGCAAATTGAAGGAAAGTAAAAACGTAAGATTGACGACGCTGTGTGATGTACATGAAGAATTCTTTCCTTCGCGGTCAAAAATGGTGCTGGATCAAAGTGGCGTCAATCCTAAGACAGAGTACGATATGCGTAAAGTATTTGATGATAAGAATATCGATGCAGTGTCCATCGCTATGCCAAATTTTTGGCATGCATTGGGAACAGTATGGGCTTGCCAGGCGGGTAAGCATGTCTACTGCGAGAAGCCTGCCATGCACAATATTTGGGAAGGCAGAAAAATGATTGAAGCAGCGCGAAAATATAACAGGGTTGTCCAGGTTGGATTTCAGAATCGTTCCATCGCAAATGTGAGGGAGGCTATTCAGTTTCTACATGATGGCGGCATTGGTAAAGTCTTTATGGCGCGTGGCCTCTGTATTAAGCCCCGCAATTCATTTGGCATAGCCAAGGACAGCCAGCCACCTGCCAGCCTTCACTATGATCTTTGGTTGGGCCCGGTTACATGGCGTCCCTACAATGAAAAACGGGATATTTATAATTGGCATTGGTTCTGGGATACCGGAAACGGAGATACCGGCAACCAGGGACCGCACCAATTTGATATTGCACGTTGGGGGCTGAATAAAAACGAGCATCCCGTTTCTATTGATTCAACCGGCGGCATCTACGGATGGACTCCTGATGAGTGTGCACAGGAGACTCCCGATATGCAAAGCTCCGTATTCAAATATAAGGATGGATCTATACTCCAGTTTGAAACCCGTGGCCGCCAGTCCAATGGGGAAGGAAGCCTTGGTATAAAAATCGGGAATATATTTTATGGCACTAAAGGATATCTTGAAATTGATGGATCCACATGGAAGGCGTTTCATAGTGGTGACGACAAACCTTTTGCCAGCTCAAAAAGTACCGGCGGAAGTAATGAAAGTATCTCACTTACAGGCCCCAGCGAAACAGAACACTTTGCTAATTTTCTCGATGGCGTACGTTCCGGCAATTACCAGGATCTGCATTGTGATGTCAATGAAGGCTTTTTCTCAACAGTGCTTCCCTTAACAGCTAATATTTCTTATCGCCTCAAACGCGGGTTAGCATTTATGGGAGGTGATATGGATAGGGAAAAATTTGTAAATGACCCCGAGGCAAATGAATTGTTGACAAGAGTTTATCGGCCGCCATATGTTGTTCCAAATGAAGTCTAAAGTCAATCGGAATTTTTTATTTATTATCCTTGAATATCAATTTAACCGGCTAATTATAAATTATTAAAAGTATGAAAAATCAATCCCCGGCGCTGTTTCTGTCGATTGTTATTTTTTTCCTTTCATGCAACTCCACTGCAGTGAGGCAAGGAGATGATACACAAAATAATAATGACTCCAAAGTACAATTGATTGATCAAAAAGCTGATCAGAAAGTTGATGTCATGATAGGAGGTAAACTTTTTACCTCCTATTGTTATTCTGATTCTCTAATGAAACAAATTCTTTATCCAATCCTTACAGCGGAAGACAATCCTCTCACCCGCGGGTGGCCCATAAAGCCAAGGCCGGGAGAAAGCAACGATCACCCGCATCAGCGGGGTATGTGGTTGAATTATGGAGATGTGAATGGGTATGACTTCTGGGGAAATTCTTATGCCATTGCACCGGAAATAAGAAAAGTGCATGACGGCAAAATAAAACATATTAAAATCGAGCAATTATCATCCGGTTCAGGCGAAGGAACGCTTGTTACAGATGAAAGCTGGGTCAGCCCTTTTGGGAATCAACTTTTGTCTGAAAAAACAACTTATCATTTTATTGCTGATGGTTCAACCCGTATCATTGACCGGATTACAACCTTGACAGCCACTGATAGTGCGATAAACTTTAAGGATACCAAAGAGGGAATGTTTGGTATCCGTTATAACGAACAGTTGAAATTGCCCATAAAAAAATCAGAGTCTTTTGTTGATGCGAGAGGTGATACAACGACTATAGCTGCAACTTCAAAAGAGACCACAGGCGACTATAGGAGCAGTGAAGGAATCACAGGCGATAGCGTTTGGAGCACCAGGGCAAAATGGATGGATCTATTTGGAAATATCAACGGAGAAAAGGTGTCTTTAGTCATTTGCGATCATCCTAAAAACTTCGGTTATCCAACCTACTGGCATGCGCGGGGCTATGGGTTGTTTGCGGCTAATCCATTTGGCGCTCATGACTTTACTGATGGAAAATTAACCATAGATTATACCCTTCCTAAAGGACAGTCATTAACGTTTAGATATCGCATAATTATCAGTTCCGGGAAACATCTTACCGATGCTGAAATAAATGATTTTGCAAAGGATTTTGATAACAAGTATTGATGGATTTTTTTCAGTTTTAGATGGTTTAGAGTTTAGGATCCTAATACCTGAACTCTTAACATTTTCTGGAAATATATTTTTCAGTACCGTCTGAAAACAAATACAGCAAATGATTTCAGGTCACAACGAAATATTTCAACTTATCCTTCGGCAAGTTTTATTTTTACCACAAAGGCACGAAGAGCACGAAGGATTTTTTCCGCGAAAAAATAAAAAAGCGAAGTTTTTATTTTGTGCGCTTCGTACTCATCGTGGCAAAATTCTTTCTTAGTTCTGGTTTGTCCAGGTTAGCTAACAGGTATCATTATTCGAATACTAATTTTTAAAAATTACAGATGAAAAAGTACAAAGTAATATTACCGGCATGTTTCATATTTTTTTATGGGTTATCTTCCTTTAACAGCAAGGGATACACGAATGCTGTAAATAAGAATGAAACGAGGGACAATAGAACTCTATTTCCCGCTGACTCGCTGCCAGGCGCTGCTCAAAAAGAAAAGTCACAGGGTTGGGAGATATTATTTGATGGAAAAAATACAGATAAATGGAGATCAAAGAATAGTGAGACTTTTCCGTCAGACGGATGGATCATAAAAGATGGCTCTTTATTCTTAAATAAAAAAGGAGCCGGGGATATTATCACGCGGGAAAAATTCAGCGATTTTGAACTTGACCTGGACTTCAACTTAACGTATGGAGCTAACAGCGGCGTAAAATATTTTGTAGGTGAATTAAAAAATTCAAAGACCGGCGATGTGGTAATCAATGGCCCTGAATACCAAATCATTGATGATTATAATCATCCCGAAGTGAAAAATCACAAACATGATATAGCGGCCACCGCTTCCTGCTATTTACTATATACTCCTAAAAATGTGCATTTGCGCCCTGCCGGGCAATGGAATCATATCAGGATTATAGCCAAAAGAAAACACGTGGAGCATTGGCTGAATGGCGTGAAAGTGCTAAGTTATGAAAGAGGTAGCGCTGATTTTCTTAAAAGAAAATCAGAGACCAAATTTAAAGATTACGATAACTATGGAGAACTGGCAAGCGGATATATTTTGTTAACTGATCATAATGATAAGGTTTATTTTAGAAACATTAAAATAAAACGATTATAAATCAAGGGGTGTATTTGGTTTTGCTTCAAGTGGCAAATTTGACCTTCCCGGTCAAGGCAAATCAAACGGTGTCGCAATATATGCTGCTTTAGGATCACATTCTACAGACAATAAGTTTGTCTATGATTTTTTAATTTGTTGCTGTTTCACTTTGCAGGTAAACTAAAAATTATGCCCTAACGAAAGTTGGGGTTTTACAGCATTACCTGAAACTATTCTTGCACGTATTACTATTGACTCACTCAAAAAAATTAACGTGCTTGACAAAACAAAATATCTACACATTACCTGGAAGAGTATTTGACCTTAACAGTAAGAATTACAAATAAAAACCCAAATTTAAAAATAGAGACACGCAGCGATTGTCATGTAATTGTTGTCTTTTTAAATGAACCTAAACCTAACTTCAAAAAACTAAACCATTACTTTTATGATAAAATCATTTTTATTAGCCATCTTGTTAATCTCATATTTAAGCGCTGTTTCGCAATCAGCCAAAATGAAATCAAGCATTGGTATTTCAATTCCCGTGATTTGGAATAATTCTGAAGCAACCTATTATCAACTGGGAAGCCCAAAATATCCAAGTGGTAAAGCGACAAGCTATGGTTTAAATATTGATTATTCCCACCCACTGTACAAGGGCATTTATGGAAAATTAGGATTAGGGTATTTTAAGCAGAACTTTGGTGTAATAAGACCATTTAGATATGACAGTCCTATTTATTTGCTCTATTCTACAGATTCATATCACTACGATAATGTTCAGCTTTTCGGTGGAATAGGTTATAAGTGGAATATCTCGAAGTTGATTCTTTTAAATGGAAATATAACATATAACCAATATTATTCTTATAGGCAAAAATACATTAACCACTCTCCTGTACCCAGCCAGGTCAACCATAAGTCTATATCTTTAGGCAGAATGGTAAATTTAGAGTTTGGCGCAGAAAGGAGAATATCTAAAAAGATTTCCATAGTAACTAATATTGTTTTCCCTGTTTTTACCCATTGGAACAATGATGAAATATTTATTAACAATTATTATTCATCAGATGAACAACAAATAGCCCGAAATAAATTTTCTACAGGGATTGTTGTTTCATGCAATTACCTTTTTTAAAACAAAAAAATATTTTTTATGAAAACAATTCTAAGGCTATTAACAGCACCATTATTATTGCTTTGCTTTTTAACTCAAGCACAAGTAAAGACAAACTTCAATAACAAAACACTCATAGATGAGAAAGGGCATTTTTTAAAATCTTATAAGGCAATAATTGACTTTGAAATTCCTTCAAAGAATATCACAAATCTATTGCAGGCGGAAAAAAGCAAAACGGACACTATTCAAGAAGCAAAGCCCTTTCAAATTGCAGTTCCTGTTTCTGTGGATTTAGACATAGCCAAATTGATGAATTGGGATCATGAAGGGGATTCTGCTTATGGAAAATTTACCATCGAACTTAACGGTGCGCTATCCTCAAGTATAAATTTCGACAAATTTTATTTGCCCAATGGAACCGAAATGTACATCTATAATGAAAATGGCAATATGATTACGGGGCCGATAACCGAAAAAGAAAAAACCCTAACAAAATTTGGGGCAGTTGGGTGTATCAGGGACCCTGGCTGACGATAGAAATCAAAACACCACTATCAACATTGAAGCAGTTAATTCTTCACGCAAATAATATAGCTTATGGATATAAAAAAGTATATGTGGCTGGGTTCGGGCAATCTGCCCCTTGCGAAATTAATGTTCTATGCCCTTTGGGCAATGGCTGGCAAAATGAAAGGAATTCTGTAGCATTAGGGATAAGTGGCGATGGGACTGTGACATTCAGCGGCTCACTGATAATGAATACTTGTAATACTAACAGACCTTTTTTTCTTACTGCAAATCATGTTTATGAGGAAGCTACTCCTGTAAGAAATGTGACCGGATGGCGCTTCACATTCCAAGCTTGGAGTCCTACCTGTACTCCCTCTCAAAATTCAGACGGGGTAACGTATAACGGTTCTACTTTGAGGGCTAATTATTCAGGTTCGGATTTTTGTTTGGTGGAATTAAATAGTACGCCTCCTGCAAATTCAGGAATTAATTATTCCGGATGGTCAAGAGCAAATATTGCCCCACCATCAGGAGTATCTATATCGCATCCAAGGGGTGATGTAATGAAAATAGCTTCTTTTAATCAGCCTCCTACCCAGCAAACATTTCTGGGGTCAAATGATTGGAATGTAATTTGGGCAAATGGAACAGTCGAACCAGGCTCATCTGGTGGACCTTTATACAACAACGATCATAGAATAATAGGGCAAGTACATGGGGGAAATCCAAGTACTATTTGTAATGCTAATGACAATGCCTTTTTCGGTCGTTTTGATCTTTCCTGGGCTGGTGGTGGTACAAATTCAACAAGGCTAAGTAACTGGCTCGATCCTAATAATACGGGTGCAATGACCACCAATACAACTAATGTTTCTGCATTAATCAATCCGAATTTAAGCTTATCAATTACCGGCAATAGTTCTTTCTGTAGCGGCGCGAGTAATTATACCGTAAATGGCGTGCCCGCAGGCGCCAATGTTACATGGACATCCTCGAATGCATACATCGGGGCGGTATCACCTAATGGTAATCCCGCAACCGTCACCAAAGGTGGCGGCTATGGTAATGTAACAATAACGGCAACCGTTGGGGGAAGTTGTTTTACAAACAATATTGTTTCAAAAACTATAGCTATAGGTCCTCCTGATACAACAAACATAACATTTGCACAGCCGGCAGGGCAGCCATGTTTACCGTCGAATTCACCCACTCGTTTCGTCATTCTTAATTCCGGAGGTACTACAACTCCAATAGAAGTAGCAAGTGCAGCATCAAATACTATTGTGGCAGCATCTCCGGGAGGAGGCAATACTACGGTAACGGTTCCCAATTTTTGGGTATCGCTTTCTTCCGGCTCAAGTGCATATATCAAAGTGCGGTTGCAAAACTCATGTGGCTGGAGCGATTGGAAATATTTAACGATACCTCCTTGCAGTGGTTCATTTTCTTTTGCTGTTTATCCAAACCCTGCAACCAATACCATAACCATACAACAGAAAGAAAAAACAGGTGCAACAATAAATGAGGTAAGCATATTTGACCAACTTGGAAATTTGAAAAAACGATCAAAATACAGTGCAAGTACAAAACAAGCTCAAATGAATATAGCCAATTTAATGACCGGAGTATATTTTATTGAAATTTCAAGCGGGCAAAATAAAGAAAGGCAACAGTTGATTATTCAAAAATAAGTTCAATTTGTTTAAACATAAAGAGCTTTGTCGTTTGACAAGGCTCTTTTGCTTTGACAGAACAAGGGTATGCTTACAACATTTATACGCATTAAGGAAAGTCCCTTAATATTTAATTGATTTGAAAAGAAATAAAAGAGCCCCTGATCCTTTAAGACCGGGATTCCAATCGTGCCATTCACCGCTTTTTATCAACAAACCAACAAAAAATACTGTTTCATGTTTTACAAAATAAAATAGATTGCAAATTCTTTTTACAATATAAAAAGCACACAAAGATCTATCAGAAATAACTTCCTATCCACTTTCGATTCGCCCAAAAATTTTAATTTTGTAAAGGATTGAAAAACCATAAAGGATGAGCAACATTCTTGCAAAACCACAAATAGAAATAGACAAAGCCGTAAAAGAATTAGTACAGCAGCAAAACGAACGCTGTACTATTGTGCATTGCAGATTTTTTACAAAGGAACTTTGTGGCGTCAGAATATGGCCTGAAACTTTTTTAAAAGAAGATACCGGCCGCAAATCCAAACTCATCAAAGCTTTTAATATTTCCCTGATGCCATACTGGACAGAGCATTTTATCATAAATGATTTTATCAGGTTTACGTTGGTTTTTGAAGGGCTAAGCAAATCATGCCTCTTTTTTCATCTGCAGGAAGAAATACCAGAAGATTATGCCTTTTACAGTAAAGAAATAAAAAGGAACAAAACTGATGTTTACCTGGCGGAAGTTTTTTGTTGAATAATCCAGTGGACAAACTTTTATTGAAGATTTCTATCTTACTAAATTTACCGGTGGCGCAAAAACGTACCAACTAATTCAAATAAAAAAAGGCAGCCCTTTTTAAGAGGTCACCTTTTTTCATCTATTAAAATCGACGCTATTAGTCCGAATTATTTCACTTCTTCAAATTCCGCATCCGTTACATTATCACCGGCATTAGCTTCTGCGCCCTGCTGATTGGCTTGCTGACCATTTCCCTGTCCGTCGCTGCTACCGGCTTCGGGGCCCTGGGTAGCTTTGTACATTTCTTCACTTGCGGCAGTCCATGCAGCATTCAGTTCAGTAAGAGACGCATCTACAGCGCTTACATCCTGTGATTTATGGGCATCTTTCAATTTTGTCAAAGCGCCTTCAATCACTGATTTTTTATCCGCCGAAATCTTTTCGCCATATTCTTTCAATTGTTTTTCTGACTGGAAGATTAAGCTATCCGCCTGGTTCATTTTATCCACTTTCTCTCTCTCTGCTTTATCACTTGCTTCATTGGCCTTCGCTTCGTTCTTCATTTTTTCAATGTCATCTTTGCTCAAACCACTCCCAGCCTCTATACGGATGTTATGAGATTTGCCGGTTCCTTTATCTTTTGCAGAAACATTTAAGATACCATTCGCATCAATATCAAAAGTAACTTCTACCTGTGGTACACCGCGTGGGGCCGGTGGAATACCATCCAGGTTAAAGGTTCCGAGGCTTTTATTCTGACTGGCCATCGGGCGTTCACCTTGCAATACGTGAATCTGTACACCCGGCTGATTATCACTGGCTGTGGAAAACACCTCCATTTTCTTGGTAGGAATAGTAGTATTGCTTTCTATCAATCTTGTCA
>Ga0134126_10008932_pt1 | contig 12619 bp, 3 predicted proteins | sample KB31752_FD_96881 | JGI IMG/M metagenome (GOLD analysis project Ga0134126, IMG submission 96881) | Terrestrial soil microbial communities with excess Nitrogen fertilizer from Kellogg Biological Station, Michigan, USA - KB3-175-2 | ecosystem: Environmental > Terrestrial > Soil > Unclassified ...
CGTCAGGTCACGTGCCGATTCGGTTGCATCACGAAAGCTCGCCATCAACTGCGCAACGCGATCCGGCACATCACCGTTACGCATGAGCATAACGCGCTGGTTGTGGATTTTCGCGCGAATGACTTCGCGGGCGAGTTGTAGCCGCACGCCTGGCAATTCAAACAACCGATATTGCCCACGACGAGCATCCACGCCGCTGACGGGCAGTCCGCGCAATAAACCCATGAAACGTCCGGCCGGTGAGAAGTAAGAGACATCGATTCCAAGCTCCAGGCATGTCTCGACCGCTTGTGCTGTCACCTGGACTGCGCCAAAACAATATATCGCTCGCACCTGGTGGCCGGGTATTTTTCGAACATCTTCGCCCTTGAGGCTTACGATCAATTGATCGCCTCGCTGCCCAATTTGCGCGCCTGGAGTCTGCACAACCAATACTTCGCTGTCGTCACCGCCAGGCCGGGGCGGTTCCAGTGTAGGAGCTTCTTTCTGACCAGACTCTGCTGCAAATTCCAAGGCTTCAAGAATCTTGTCGCGAACGTGATCACTCGTTTGCCCGGAAAACTCAAAATGAAGTTGCCCCTTTACATCGGTTTCTTTACGGCGTTTGGCCCACCAAAGAGATTCATTGGGTAGACAAATCGGATACGCCGAACAGTAAAGACAACGAGCATCGTTCTTTAACGGTGGCGGACATTGCCCGCTGGCAGCCACGGCCCTGGCCTCTTCAATGGCTTTGCGAACTTTGGAAAACAATTCGTCGCTGAACTCGACCGGCACGCGACGTTTGTCGGCGGCGTAATAAATAGCCCCACGAACCGCACTAATGCCATGCTCTTTAAGCAGCATAGCATGCGCGGCGATTTGCATGGCGTCCGGTTCCTTTGCCACGCGATCGCCTTCCGAATCGCGACGAGCCGAACCTTTCTTGTAATCGATAATTTCCGCGCCATCCACCGTGCCCTCAATAATGTCCACCACACCGATGAGTCCGAGGGTCTCGCTTTGCAATTGCAAGCTGCGAAGCTTGGCGCCTTCCGGCAGGTCAAGTTCCTTCGTGTCTTGAACCTTGGACGGCTTGTCGACGTTCCGATGCAGATGGGAGCCGGCCACCGTGTCCGCATTTTCCTGGAAAATATTTTCTACCCACTGAAAATAAAACAACCGAGGACAGTAGATGAAATTGTGTAAGCGACGCACAGGCAGCAGTGGCTGCGCTTCGATGCCAGACTGAGATTGAATCGGCAGATCGCTCATTCGATTTACATTGGAATCTCATCTTTCTCAGCCGCTGATTTTTGCCACATCTTCAACCTTTGTTTATTAAGCTCCAAAAGTCTGCCAGGAAAAATCTGATTCACGGTCGACCACAGTCCAACTCCCGACACCAAAGAAACATTCTGGCTTGCTGTCTTTAAAGAAGCCGTGTCAAAACAGGCGAAGGCATTGGAATCGAAAAAGAAATTGATATTGCGCGATTTTATAAGTTTGTCGGAGCATTTGCCCTTTAAAAAAATGAGCGATTTTGAATCAAAGATTGCTTTCTCCCGAGCATTCTTGGCGATGGGCCTGAAATCAGCGCCTTCTTTTTCTGCTCTGATTTTATGCAAAATGCTCAAGGCCTCCGGGGCTGCCAAGGCTCGCAAACCAATGTTAATGGCCGCATTGATGTCCGCCTGTTTTGGCAACTTGCTTTTTGATTCCGAGTTTTCCTGTAAGGACATAAAAAGGGGACCGCCCTGCGTCGGAAAGAAGAGAGTATGTAATGAACTACTCCTTGCATTACCACCTCTCCCTGATTTCAGTTCTTGATTCAGATTTTCCAATTGTTCGAACTGCTCCAGCAAAGTTGCAAAAATTTCCGGCTTCGGCCGGCCAAACTTTTGTGGCCCCTTGGCCAATCTCTTGAGCGACTCTCGCGCGTATGCATCCAATCCGCTCCGCTCTTCACATCGCGCTCCAGCAATACCGGTCACGGCACAGAAACGAGAAGAATACGCGGCGGCGGCTTCCACGACCAGGATTCCAAACGGTTCTTCCGCCAGCATTTTGATTTTATCTCGTACTGCCCGATGCGCCCATTTCATCAAGCGAGAATTTTCTGACGGCGCACGCCCTTGTGATGTGAGATAGCGATCCAGATTTTCAATAACGATGAAATCGACCGGTTCGCGCCCTGAAATTTTCTCGTATTCACCGTGGACATCCCGCGCTTTGCGGTCCTGCTCATCAATCCGATGCTGACACAACCGAACACCTAATGCTTCGGCCAAAATGAGATGCGCTGTCTGATTGATTCGCTGCTCCTTTATCCGCTCAATCTTTTCGAGCAACAATTGGCAAGGCTCGCCCGATCTGCGCCCCAGATCTTCGCGGCCAAATTTTGCCGGCTTGCCAGCCTCACGATCAAACGAACGGTTATAGCGAAGAAACAAACGACGGAGATTTTCTAACTGCTCAATTCGCGCCAGCGAAAGCCCTCGTTGGCCACGGAGCCATGTGGGCTCGTCCGTCAACTGAGGACCAGAGTCAAACAACTCTCCGGAAAGCCCCTGATTTTTCTCAGTAGGGCACCATTGCCACGATCGGTTTCGGAGCGGCGCAACGCGGTTCGCGAGTGTGACCAAATGTTCGCCCAACTTCGACTGAAGCGAATCAAAAGCCTTTCCCGCTTTTGAACGGAATTCGGCAAAATCTTCCTTTTCTACCAACCTTTTCCAAACCTGCACTTCGGCAGCTTCCCAATGTACCAATTCCTCAATGAGTTTCTCGATCAACTTGGTCCGGCGAGCCACCACTTCAGGTCGGTCGGGATTAAAGCAAGACCAGCGATGAAACGTATTCAGCCGGGTCAACCGCCGATTGGCCAATACGATCAGTGCATCGTTCTGTTCTGGGAACGATTTTTCCGTAAAACTTTTTCCCAGCCAAGCTTCCGGATTTTCTGCGAAAAGAACATGAGCGAGCGCCATACCCTCTTTCCATTCGGATTCAAGGGCATTGCGTCCGGATTTTCCAAAACGCTCTACCTCCGGCTTGCCATTCGTCAGAAATTTTTGATCTTCACCCGGCAGTCGGAGGATTACCGTGGAAAGGACTTCGGCAAACCACGTGCGTTCTCCATCAAATCCCACTTCTCTGACCGGTCGCTTTGTGCCTTTGCCCTCCTTTCTAGGGTCCCAACACGTCACCCGGAGCAAAGCCCCTGCTCCAGCATTGCGCTGCCCAAGATCACAAGACGTTAGAGTAAACCCATGCTTGATGATCTGTGGGTTTTTCCACCACGAGATCAGATTCGCTTTTTCCTTCGTGGTTCCTGGCCAATGAAGATGCAGATTTTTGTCACGTGTTCCATTGAACTGACCTTTCCACGTCGCTGCTTTTCCTAGACCGGAATGAATCCATGCGGGATCAAGTGTGACGGGAAAATTAAGGAGAAAACGCAACTCTTTTGTTTTTGAAATTACATCAGGCATGAGACTGACTGCCGATTCAAATATCGCGGGATCAGCGCTTTCAGGCATTTTCAACCCAAGAGCGCGCGTCATCGGTTGCAGCCAGCGGGATTCCACGCCTCCCTGAAGTTCATCCCGCAAAAGTCGCTTGGCGGAGTAAATCAATCGCACCCGCTGCTCCTTAACCCCCGCATTGCCCGCCCGCATTGCAATGGCGGATTCAACGGTAAAGCCCTCATCGACTTTCCCAAAGGCCACCTTGGCAGTTTTATCCGTCAAGTCCGAGAACATATAAAGACGCCGTGAATACTTTGGTTCTGCCGGCGTTAAATTGATTGGTTCCAAGGAACGTTCGAAGTCACGAAATGTGGTGTGAAACCATACCATCGACTTTAAAAATGATTTTTCCGCCGGGGATTCCTCGGTCTCCTCCCCCTGTAAGATCCAAAGCGGCCAGTATTTCTTTTCGCACAGCTTGAAAAATAGCGGAAGCGATCCAATTGACTTTTTGTTTTTATCCTCGCGTTGATGTTTTTTCACAGCATCCTCAAGTTCAGCCGTGGTCAATTTCTCGCCACGCTTAGCGTGAAGATTGTTCCACTCATCGGAAATGTCACCGTAACTACGCAATGATGCCTGGGACAGTTGCCATTCTCCTTCATGAGATTTGTAAATCGCTTCACCAAACTGGGTAACCTTCTCCTCGCCTAAAACCGTATCCGCCAAATCCTGCGTCAAATCGCGTTCCAATTCACGAGCAAGTTGGAATAGTTTGGTATCCAGTGGCTGAGGGGCTGGCTCTTCTTCGCCCGTTTCTGTTTTGAGCGGTTTCCATCCTTTAATTCCACTGCCAAGCATGATCGCGAGTTGACCGCGCAAATTGTTCTCGCTATCGATCCGTTCCTGGGTCTTTTGATTAAACTGATTCAACGACTTCAACGCTTCTTTGAACGCTGCGATGTCGAATTCTTTCCAGACCGGCTCGCCGGGCGATTTCGGATTCCAAGCGGGTAATGAAGTGAACGCACGAAAAACAAATCCTCGGCTGCCACGCGCCAATTTGATCGGATCATCACCACAACTCGCAAAATCCACTACGCTATCCGGTTTTTCGGCAGGCTCCGCCTTTGGCTTTTTTATGAATAACGACAAAACCTTGCCTGTGAGAGGGCACGGAAAAAATTTGAATGCAAGCGTGGCAAACGTCAGATCCTTGCTTGCCTTCCGATTTCGAGGAATCACGAACTTTTTGGGATCACTTTCAACAATAGCCTTAAAAGAATCCAATTGATCCTCGAAATCCGGGAATTCGACTGCAACTTCTTTCACTCGAACTGCGGCGGCATTACTCAGCATAGTACGGACATGTAGGATGCCTTCGATAAGCCGGGCGGATGAATCTTCCGGCGTAAAGAATTCTTCCGGTTGCAATTTCACCGTCCACGACAGATCCATTTGACCGGCGATTTTCGTCAGTTCATTTTGCTGAAGCTCTCCATGGAGAATCTGTGAAAGCCGATCCTTTCCAACTTCTGCTGCTTGAGAAACAGCACTAAAATCATAAGTCGGGTTCGCCTTCGCATCGCAGAACCGCGGCAAGTAACCACGACCTCCTTGTTGAATCGCGGAGTCCCCACCACACCGATCCAAAAGTAGCGCCAATGCCAATGCGCGCACCTGCGGAGTGGCTTCATTCCCATTTAAAACCTCCTTAAATGCGTCTTCAATGGAAGCACTGTCGGAAAGTCTTAACCAACTCACAACCGATCGCTGAAGGCTACGCGCATCCTTTCCCACAGATCGAGGAAACATCTCCCACGCCGCACCCACCCTCGCCCGAAAGTCCTTGATCAACCTGGATGCCGCATATTTGGGGTTAGCCAATGAGGCCAATGCCAGGATGTAGTAATTGATGGCATCTTGAAATATAGTGTGATGATCCCAGATCGAAGCTTGCCACCCATCAAGTTTTTTCCAGTTAGAGTTGCCTGACTCGTCTTTGCCCTCAAAGATTTCGACGGCGTTTACCTTGCCTTGATAGATGCGATTCATAAATGCGAATCCTTTTGCCAAATTGAAAAAGTGGCTTGGGGAAGTATTGGCATCCAAGTTCATGACCTTGAAAGGTAAAACTTCCAGCTTTTTCCCAAGCCGGGCAAAATTATGCCCTTGTTACCTCGCAATCGTCAACAATATTATATCTAATGATATTGGTGGATAAAAATATTGACCATTTTTGTTCAAAACCGCTAAATTCTAATTGGCCACGGGCCAACGTTCCACCTTTCTTCCGCCATTGGAAAGGCACGATCTATCGATCTTGAGGCGGTAATGATATTCGGTGGAACTTTCTCTCTTTTCTTTGAAGAGCGAGTTTTCCACACGTGTAAATGCGTCGTAATTCGGTGAAGCCCTTTTTTATTTAGATATATCTACCCGTACCAATCCCCCGCCCAAGGCGAAATAAATCCAGAGAGATGACGCTTTCATACCCAAGGCGCCTAAAGCTTGTCGATAACAATCCAATTGACCGGAATAGCCTATCGCCTTCGCTTCCCGATCCGATTTTTCGCCCTGAAATGATTTGTAGTCGATGACTACCCAGCCATCGTCGGTTTCCAGGAGCAGGTCGATAAATCCGGATATCAATTGTCCGGCCGGATTGCGAAATGAAAACGGAACTTCTACCAATATCTTTTTTGGTTTAAATTTCTTCTCTACGTCTTCCCGAAATACATCCACCGCCCGCAAGACGTCTTCCAACCAGATGGATTGGTCGCATCCAAACTCTTTTAAAATCCGTTCGGCGATAGCGGCTCTTTTGGGATGATTTGGATGCGTGAACTCTGCCGCAAAGATAGCGTGGATTGCATCTCCAAGATCGGTGTCCTCTTCAAAGCGTCTGGAAATTTGAATGGGCGAGCCGAATGCGATGGTTTCAACCACCTTGGCCGACGCGATAGGGGCTTGGGCAGAAGGAATAATCAGCGCCGGCAACTTTGGAGTCCGGTTTAATCGCTCCGGAAACCATTGATATTCAGGGTCGGGGGCGATGTTTTGAGAAGACTGTGGAGGTGCGAGCGCACGTGTACGGCTGGGGATCGAACCACCATCGGGCAGAGTCAATTGGTTTTGGCCCGGACGAAGCCAGTTGGCTTTCAGCAAATCCAACCACGGGTGCAGTTGGTCCTTCTCGACGACCAAGACCAACAAATCACGGGCGCGGGTGAATCCGACATAAAGCAGTCGGAGTTCTTCTGCCTGTGCCGCGAGCACGGCTTCTTTTCCCGCCTCGCTCTGTTCAATTTTATCGGCCAATGGAATTCCTTTTTCCTGTGCGCCAAACGGCCACGGCCAAAAACTCAACCGGCGATTCGTCAACGGTTCGGCAAAATTAAAATCCCTGGAAGGATCTTCCTTTACAACATTCACGCTGTCCCACAATCGCGGTTTTGGGTTGTTTGTCAGATCGGTACAAATGACGATCGGCCATTCCAATCCCTTCGCACGATGGTAGGTAAGCACATGGACGGCGTCATCACTTTCATCGGCGGCTTTTTCGTCCAAACCTTGTGCTTCAAGCTCATCGCACCAAAACAAAAAACCCGTGGTGGTCGCCGGCCGATGGTTTGTGGCGCAGCCCTCTTCATATTTCGCGACCAATCCCCGCAATGCTTCAAGATTGGCGCGGCGTTGGCTAGACCTGCTCTGCGAAGGCCCCCAACTGGTCGCGGTGCGAAAAACATCCCCGGCGATAAGCGCGAGGTCGAACAACTCGCAAACTGAGGCTATGTCCAAAGCCGCGCGCGCCTGTTCCAACGAAACGATAACGGGATGAATCAGTCCTTCTTCCAGCCCCCACCCTGCCCCTCTCGAATCTGGATTTTCGGCCCGCGCTTTGTCCATATAAACGAGACGATTTTCCAACCATTCCTCCGGAGTCATCTTTCCTTCCAACGCGATGATTTCCGCAGTTGCCAGTGTATCGCTTGGATCGAGCAATCGTTTCAAACAGGCTATCGCGAACAGCGCCTCAGGAGTTTGGAGCAGTCCGCTTTTGGCCAAGCTGACGGTATATCCCTGTTTCATCAGTTCGTCGGCAACTCTCGCGGAATCGTCATTGGTCCGGCACAAGACGGCGATGTCATGAAGTTGTGCGGGGCGATATTCGTCCGAGTTTTTATCGTAGACCTGGTAATCTTCACTTAGAAGATTGGTTATCCCTGTAGCAATCGTTCTCGCCAAAGACTCATTGTCTATGCGCTTTGGAGTGCCAGCTTTTGTCATCTGGCCGCTGCTGATTTCAAAAAACTCGATCGCAACTTGAGATTTAGATAACGATTCCCGTGTTGGCGAGAGCACGACTTCGTTTGCGGCCAATTGAAGGGAATGCTTAAAGGGCTCTTCGAAAATTCCATTGGTGAGGTTCACCAAGTGGGGAATCGAACGATATGATTTGCCGAGCGGTTCAGCAGCTCCACCGTGCTTTTTCAACTCCAATACCACGGCATCAGTCAATTCAGGGTTCGTGCCTCGAAATCCGTAAATGGCCTGTTTTACGTCTCCGACCCAAATAACTTCTTTCGCGCATTGCGCCAGTTTCAGAAATAGCGCGAGTTGAAGGGGGCTGGTGTCTTGAAATTCATCCACGACCACAAGATCCAATTCTTCTGCCAATATAGAGGTTGCTTCCGGATGGTTATCCAGTAAAGCCAGCGTCTGTTGTTCAAGGTCCGTAAAATCCATGAGCCCGCGCTCGGATTTCAGATTCTGGTATTCATCGAGCGAACGGGTGGCCACGCCAAAAACCAATTCTATGTAATCGCGAATATCGGAACGCAACCGGGGGTGAATCTCATAACGACCGGCAGCTTCGATCACCAGACCCGCAGCATCTTCACTTTTCTTGGTGGGCTTTTCTTTTGCCAGTTTAACCCATCCACCCCACGAGAGATGTCCGTTATTCAAGTCGCTTTGGCATTGTTCAATGAAACGACAATAGTTCTGAGTCCCGACACTCGCATCGCCGTTTTTAACGATTTTTTCCAAGACACTTTGGATGGCGCCGGACAGTTGCGCATCCAATTCCTCGTTAGACACCGGGGGGAAATGCGACAGCATTTCTTTGCAACACCGCTCCGACATTTTCAAAACCGCAGCTTCGGGGAAATTATTTTCTCGCACACGGTTCGCAATCCCGTGAACTGTCTTTTTCCAGAAGTATTCTCTAGTCTGCGAATCCTTTTGCCCCAGCCTGTTGGCCAATTCCTGAAGCCTGCCGGTGTCTTTGGAGGAAATCGCCAATTCGACGGCCTGAACAAAAAATAAGTTGGCGTCTTCTTCAGCCAGAACTTCGATTTGTGGCGACACGCCTGCTTCAAAAGCGAACCGAGTGAGAATCTGTTTGCAAACTTTATCGACTGTTCCGATGGAAGCCTCGTTCAATCGCTCCGCCAAAGAATGTTTGCCGTTTTGGTACAGATTCTTCCGAATTCTCTCTGATAGCTCATTGGCTGCTTTAATGGTGAAAGTGGTCGCCACCAGTCCATTGGGCCGACAGGTGCCAGCAATTAATCGTTTTTGAATTTCCTGAATGACTCGGAAGGTCTTCCCGCTTCCGGCACCGGCTGCAATGAAAGTGATGTTATTCTTCAAGCGTTCTCCTCCATACTGGTCAAGGCCTTAAAATCGTTGTATCTGTCCTGGTTTTTGCCGGGCTGCCAATGTTCGAACGGCGGTGGCACGGGATACGCACCGCCGTTCTGAGGTTCGGTAACACCGAGCGTCAATTCGATCCACCCCTGGTCGAGCAGCGCCCGGCGATAACGCCACATTTCAACAAACTCATTCCAACAAACCTCTAATCCATTGGAACCGGACTTGGCTGGAATTGAATAAGACTCCGGAAAATATTCTTTGCTTTGGGCCAGCATTCGCCCGCTGTTCAAGATGAAATAAGTGCCCGTAGGCCATTCTCCCACTGCTTGCTTGTGTAGAAAACCGTAAATCGCAAGTTGTAATTGCACATTGGACTGCAACTCTCTTTGCTTTTCCTCTAGTCGCCCGGATTTCAGATCAACCACCGCCACCTTAGCCTTCTCGTTCTTAATCAGGAGGTCGACGTATCCCTCCAACTTCCCACCGATGAACTCGCCTTTGAAATTTACGTTTGTATCCGTTTGGACGACCCCGGCCGCCCGCAATTGTTGTGACAGCCTCCAGAGCGCTCGTTTTGCATTTTCCAGCAAAGCTGTGGCTTCCGACTGTTTGCCCAACAGCAATAAAGTTGCCCCTTCTTGTTCGAGAAGCACGGGCCATTGCTCTTCGACGTAATTTTTCAGCTCCGCTTCCGTGATCATTTTCCAGTGGCCATTTTTCAATGGTCCTGCGACAACTAAATCAAGCAGACGGTGAAGCAAGTTGCCATGCAACACGTTTTCACTCCGCATCCGAAATTGACTTAACACCCCCGGTCGGAGCACTGCCTTATAATCGAGCACCCAGGCGTAAGGACTGTAGATAAACTTCTCCGTGCTGGAAAAGGATTCTGCCGTCCGAGGACCAAGATGGGTTCCGTCTTTCAATTTCCACCAGCGGCGGGGACTTCTCAGGGCGACATGTTTGACTGGCTGAGCGAACTGGATTTTCTTCCGCTGCAGGTCGGCATCAAGATGAGTCGTTGGAAACTTACCGTCCACTAATGCCTCGAGCCGGCTGAACAAGGGATGTGTTGCGACCGGCTCACCATTCCGTTGACGTGGGGTGAATAAGATTAGTTTTTTTCGAGCAGACAAAAAGGGTTTCAGCCATTGGCCGCTCTCGGACGACAGAATGGAGGCCGCCGTCGGAATTTCCGCGCCGTGTTTTTGCAATTCTTCGATTTCGGAGTTAGTCCAATGGGGAAGCGCCGGGCGTTCCGGTTCAGAAAAATTCCACCATATCACGGTATCGGCGGATTCGATACAGGCCCCGGGCGATGCAATGCGATGACCGTGGCCAAGCTCGCGTATTTTTGCGGAAGACCATCCATTTCCAGAAACCCTTCGAACCAATCGCTCCAAACGACATTGCGTAATGGTTTCCGTTCCTTTTGCCGCTTCCGCTAGCTCGGACGCTTGTGTGGCCAGAGATTGAAATAGAGAAGCTTTGGCGAAATCACCTTGTTCTTTTTCCTTTATCAGCCGGATTTTAGCCCATTTGGCAATGCGTGAGCACTGACTGGAAATTTCTGCTCCCGGAGCTCCGGCGCGCGGTGCATATTTTGAAGTATGTATCCACTCCGCCAAGTCCTTTTCCAACCGCGGGAATAGCTCTTTCGCTTCTTCCGCTGGTTTTGATTGATATATTTTCTTCACCGCTTCTATCGCCGCGAGCCATTTGGGTCCGCCCACACCGGGACATTCAACCATCACGCGCGACAGCTCGTTACGCAGATGACACTCAACGGGGCAGTTTGGATGGGTCAAAAACTCCAGCAGATGCAACGGATTTACGGGTTTCCAACATAAACGGAGCGCCAGCAATAATAGTTGAGGAATCGGTCTGGCCAATGAAGCTGGACGGACGCCAAGTGACGCCTGATCGGTGGCAATCAGCACGTCGTCCAGCACTGTGCAGTCGTTAGCGGCAATCAAAATATGAGACTCTTTCGATATATCCTGCAAGATTTTTACCGCCATGTGGGCCAGGGTGAATTCCGAATAGGCACTGAACTGCATGACAGAACCGTCATTCCGCAATGGGATATTTTTCACAGACTCCGAAAAAAGAGCAGCTCTTAACCTCTCCAAATCCGTCTTCTGTTCCTGATCTATCGGATGCAGATATTCTTCGAGCGTCCGGCAACTGGCACCGAGCTTTTTCAGAATTTGACGCCACAAGTGTGGGAAGGAGGAGAGAGTATCCACCACAACGATAGATTCAACGCAATGATCACGATAACTTAACGATTCATAAATCGCCGCAATTCTGTCCGGCAGTCCCGGCGCCACCTCCTCTTTCAACGCCGCATTTATCTCGGCTAAATCGTGCAATCGTTGTGAATTCCCCTCCGCCATTCCATCCCAGCCGGCCAACACCAATGAATCACGCCAACCCAATAACGTCTCGGAAACCGCCAGCGGATCCTTTTCGAATGAGAGGGAATAGAAACTCTGTTTCTTGCCAACAAGCTTTTCCAATACTTTGACGAGTTGAAAAATCCTCGTCATCTCAGCGACCGCTTTTCGCTTCAATCCCAACTGGGTCTCCAAGATCTCCACAAGACGAAGCGGCCCGCAAACAATATCGCCCATGGAATCGTCTACGCCCCGCAATTGTGTCCCATCCAACACATGTCCAAAGGTGATTTTCATAAATCTGAGCTAGAAAACTGCGACATGAATTCGCATGGAGTATATGCCCATCATGATTATCAAAGTTCTTTCAAATCACGAATGAACGAGAGAAGTTTTTTTACCTCCCCTTCACTATCATGCCACCAATCAGTGGACCAGATGCGGTAAAGCGTCCAACCCAAGCCTTCGAGAATAAACTGCCGCAGTTTGTCGCGATCTCGCGCCGTCGCCGCCCTGTGGTAGGTCGCACCGTCGCATTCGACGCCGACCAAGTATCTGCCCGGCTTCGTTGGATCGAGAATGCCCAAGTCGATCCGATAACCAGAGCAACCAACCTGATGGTGAACATCGAATCCCTCCTTCCGCAATCGCCCGGCCACCATCCGTTCGAATTCAGAATCAGCTTCTCCATCTTGCGATGCCGATGTTGCGGCAACGAGTGCTCGCGGACCGCGCTCCGCATAATCGAGAAAATGTTTGAGATCTCGAACACCACGAGCGCGGGTTCGGGTCAGGTCAATGTGATCAGCGCGCAGCCCGCTAAACACAATTACTTCATACTTTGCACGCGTTACCGCGACATTCAACCGCCGCTCGCCACCGTCCCGATTTAACGGGCCAAAATTCATCGAAACTTTTCCTGACTCATCTATGCCATAGCAAATCGAGAAAAGGATGACGTCACGTTCGTCGCCCTGCACGTTTTCCAGATTCTTCACGAACACAGGCTCCCCCTCCACAGGTGGATTGTCCCCAAAATGAAGCTCGATCTCCGGGTACTTGCGACGCTCCTCATCCAGAAGATTTTCCACCAGTTGCTGTTGGGCTAAA
>Ga0134126_10008933_pt1 | contig 12619 bp, 12 predicted proteins | sample KB31752_FD_96881 | JGI IMG/M metagenome (GOLD analysis project Ga0134126, IMG submission 96881) | Terrestrial soil microbial communities with excess Nitrogen fertilizer from Kellogg Biological Station, Michigan, USA - KB3-175-2 | ecosystem: Environmental > Terrestrial > Soil > Unclassified ...
CAACGGGGCGGGCAAGACTACCTTGCTGCGTGCATTGTCGCGCGTGCTCTCCTGCACCGGCGACATAGTCATGAACAATCGAGATCTCGTACCGATGACCTCCGATCAGGCCTTTGCGGCGGGCCTTGTTCAGGTTCCGGAAGGTCGCCAGCTCTTCGACCGCATGAGTGTACAGGACAATTTGCTGATGGGCGCCTACAGGCGTGACGACAGGGCCGCAGTCGCGCGCGATCTGGAGAAGATGTATGCGCTTTTCCCGCGCTTGTCGGAGCGACGGCGTCAACTCGCAGGAAGCATGTCGGGCGGCGAGCAGCAAATGTGCGCCTTGGCTCGTGCCTTAATGGCAGCGCCGATCCTGCTGACGATCGACGAGATGAGTTTGGGACTGGCTCCGGTCATTGTGGAACAATTGATAGATGTTCTGGTGACGATCCGCGACGACGGCGTGACGGTGTTGCTGGTCGAGCAGGACGTCAATCTGGCCCTGTCAATCGCAGATCGAGGTTACGTCATGGAAACCGGCCGCATCGTTCTTAGCGGCTCCGCCAAGGAACTCATCGATGATCCCGAGGTTCGGCGCGCTTATCTCGGACTTTGAGCAGCCATTTTCGAGATCCTGCCATACATTTCGTAGTCCCTAGAAGAACGACCAACCCTGGCTCCCCGCGACCGCGGCCAGGATTGTGATGAGGCTCAGCGCCAGCAGCACCCAATGCGCCCGATGCAACCAGGCGAAGGCAATGTCGGGCTGCTCGGTCGCCTTTCGATGGAAGCGACGATGCAGAATGAATGGCTCGGCGACGAACAGAACGAAGGCGAACAGCAGCCACACGCACACCATCGCATGCATCCACCAAAACGTAATCGACTGGAATCGATTCCAGAGATCGAGGCGCCAGATCATGTAGAAGCCGGTCAGCCCGACGACGATGACCGCCGTTCGTGCCTGCCAGACGAAGCGATGCTGGATCGCCTGAAAGGCCCGCAGCCGGTCTTTACCCAGGTCGCCGCGGCGCACCGCCGGTAGAACGACGGTCGTTGCCATGGCAACACCGCCGATCCAGATCACGACGGCGAGGACATGCAGGGCGCGGGCGAAAATGACGTCATTCATGATCAATCCGAGACAGGCTTGGGTACTAACCGGGCTTCGACGTGAGAACCGCAACGTTCCATCGCCTGGTGCGAACCCTATCCCTAAGATCGACGAGCAGGTTTGCGCTGGCGCAAATCCTCGTTCCGACGGTTACGATATTATTCCGGCCGCGGATGGCCCGCGACGACCGGCGCGTGAGAGAGTCCGTTTCGGTGGACATTGCAGGGAGATGCAGCGTGGCGATGCCAGCCGTGCCGTCGGTGAGAAGCGAGCCGTTCGCCGTCTGGAGGATGGCTTTCAGGCCTTTCTTCGTGGCGGCCAGCGTCTGGTCGGCGGCGGCGCTGACCGGATGGGTTACCATGCTCATGACCGGGCTCACCTTGCCCAGCCGTTTCGATCCGCTGACCTGGCACATTCATGAAATGCTGTTCGGGTTCGTGATGGCCGCGATCGCCGGCTTCATGTTGACCGCGATTCCGAACTGGACTGGTCGGGCGCCGATCAGCGGCCGGCCGCTTGCCGCGCTGGCCGCGTTATGGCTCGCGGGCCGCCTCGCGTGTCTGTTTTCGGCGCTGATCCCGTTCTGGCTGGCCGCGGCAACCGATCTCGCCTTTCCGTTGGCGCTTTGCGCGATCGCAGCCCGCGAGATTGTCTGTAGCCGCAACTGGCGCAACCTGCCAATGCCCGTTCCGATCGCCGTTCTGGGCATCGCCGACCTCCTGATGCACCTGGACACGGCAGGCTTCGCCGTGCCGGCCGGATTGGGGTGGCGCCTTGGGCTCGCGGCAATCATCGTCCTGATCTCGGTCGTCGCCGGGCGGATCATTCCGGTGTTCACGCGCAACTGGCTCGCGAAGCGCGGTGTGGCTGATCTCCCGGCCGCCGACGGCATGGTCGATAGCGTCGCGCTCGGTGTCCTCCATGCCGGGATGGTCGGCTGGGTGTTCTTTCCGACATCTCAACTTGTCGGCGGGCTGCTGCTTCTCGCCGCGGCGCTTAATCTCTGGCGATTCATGCGCTGGCGCGGCATCGCCACATCGGCCGAACCGCTGCTGATCATTCTGCATATCGGATATCTCTGGATGATCATCGGCGCAGCTTTGCTTGGCGCGTCGGTGCTGACCGGCCATGTGCCGAAAGCCGCGGCGATCCATGCGCTCACAGCGGGCGCCATCGGCACCATGGTGCTTGGCGTCATGACCCGGGTTTCGCTCGGCCACAGTGCGCGCGCGCTGACGGCGGACCGGATCACGGTCCTTATCTATCTGCTTGTGACGCTGGCCGCCGCTGTTCGCGTGATGGCGGCTATCGACGTATCGCTTCCCGTGCTGATTTCCATATCGGCGGCATTGTGGATCGCGAGCTTCGCCCTGTTCGCCCTGTGGTATGGACGCATGTTGCTTACGCCCCCCGCGCCCTGAGACCGCGACGGCCTGCGACGGCACGTCGGTGCTAACCGGAGTTGTCGGTAAGCATTGATTCAGATCACGTCGAGAAGCCATTTTAGCGATAGTAATGTCCTGGACCAACTTCGTTAGGTGGAGATAACCATGGGCGATTTCGCTGTCTCGGACGACGACATGGAATATGCGACAAGCCAGTTCGCGCTCGATGATCACTGGAACAAGATTATCGCCGATGGATTCGCCAAAGCTGTTGAAATTTACACCGAGGATGCAGTCCTGGAGCTACCGCAGTCGGGACAGACGATATCGGGCCGGGAAAAGATAGGGAAGTACAGGGCGACCAAGGCAGAGAAGATTGTCAGGATCGAGCGTGTGCGTGGCCGGGCGGATCTATGGATCACTGAATACCTTCGTTATCAAAATTGTCGTTCGCACAATATCATCAGCATTATGGAGTTTCGTGACGGGAAGGTCGTTCGCGAAACCGAGTATTGTGCGGAGCAGACAGCCAAAACGGATTTGTCCTCTCGCCCTTCGATGACGACTGGCCGACCGATCCGCGGGACACGCGCCATCGTGACTTGATGTGAGGGTCTGCTGTCGCGTTTCTGGCTGCTCTAGAGTTTGCGAGAGGATAGGTAGCAGTCATCTGGCCAGAGAATCTGACGCTGGGTCTAAAGCTCCTTCCGCACGCGAGCAGCAAGGCGCGCCTTGTCCACGTCGATCTGGGCCTCTTGAAGAATGCCGGGATGCGGTCGTGTTGTCTCCTTGATGCTCCGCGCCATGTTAATGCCTCGCGCCATGGGCTTAACTAGTTGATACTACTTGGATTTGCCGAGCCGCGCGAGCATGTTTCGCGAATTGAGATTTGCCGGTCCGATGCCGATTGGCCACTACTTATCCCAAGAGAAAATGCGCTAAGGCAGGAACGTGGAAAATGACACTTGGTGACGCGTCGATCAACGCCGTGCAGGCGAAGGATCTGCCGCTCGGTGGTGTTCGCGTGCTTGAACTCGGCCATTATGTTGCCGCACCCTTCGCGACGCGCGTGCTTGCCGATCTCGGCGCCGAGGTGATCAAGATCGAGCCGCCACGCATCGGCGATCCGGTCCGCCAATGGGGCGAGCAGCAGAACGGCCGTTCCGTTTGGTGGTCGGTACATGGCCGCAACAAGAAATGCGTAACGCTCAACATCAAGCATCCCGAGGCGCGGCCGATCATCGAAGGCCTGATCCGCGCCTGTGACGTGGTCATCGAGAATTTTCGGGCCGGCCATTTAGATCGCATGGGTTATGGAGATGATTATTTCCGGGCGATTAAGCCGGAGATCGTCATATGTCATGTTTCCGGGTACGGCCAGGACGGCCCGCATCGCAATCGCTCGTCGTTCGGTGTCATCGGCGAGGCCATTGGCGGCCTGCGCTATCTTACCAACAACCCTGAAGGCACCAACGATCTGCCGCCCGTCCGCGTCGGCGTCAGCATCGGCGACTCAATCTCCGGGCTTTATGCGGCGATCGGTATTCTCGCCGCACTCCTTGAAAGGCGTCCGTGCGGAAGAAGTATCGATGTGGCGCTAACGGAATCCGTCCTCAGCCTGCTCGAAGGCGCGCTGCCGGAATACGGAATGTTCGGAAATATTCGCAAGCCCATGGGTGGCCGCATTCCTACCGCTTCACCCAGCAATGCCTTCCGTACCGCCGACGGCGGCTGGTTCATCATCGCGGCTAATTCCGACCAGTTGTTCGAAAGACTTTGCGGTCTGATGGGCCGGCCGGAACTCAGCGGCGATCTGCGTTTCGCGACCAACCAGAGCCGTTGCAGCAATTCTGCTGCGCTCGAGGAGATCATAACCAACTGGAGCTCATCTCTTAGCTTGACTGCGCTTGAGCAGCTTTTGCTGGAAAAGGATATTCCCGGCTGCCGGGTATTCAACGTTGCCGATATCGCCGCGGACAGTCAGTACCTCTTCCGTCGCATGGTTCAGGAGGTCGATGACCCGCTGCTTGGCCCGGTGCTGCATCCCGGCTCGGTGCCGCATTTCGTTGGCTCGGACCGCCGTGTCCGGTGGACGGGCCCGGAGGTGGGCGCCCACAATTCGGAAATCTACGGTCAGATGCTCGGGATCGAAGAAACTGCTCTGGAAGGGCTGATCGACGAGGGCGTGATCTGAGGTAATTCGCGAGGGTATAGGGTGCTGCCCCGACGATTGGATCGACCGACGGCGACAGTCCGTTCCGATCCACTAAGCAAAAGCGCCGTATCGGGAGGAAGTATATGACTGAGAATAATTGGACTCGGCGCGACTTTTTGGCGACCGCGACGATCGGCGGTGTCGCCATGACCGCGGGTATGGGCGGCTTCAGCTTCGAGGCGCGCGCCGAGAGTGCGACGTCTTTCCTGTCGAAGGGCAAGATATCGTTCGGCACCATCCTGCCGCTCTCTGGCGGGTTTACCGTCGTCAGCCAGCCGTGGATTCACGCGATCAAATATGCGATCGACGAAATCAATACGGCCGGGGGTGTCAAGATCGATGGCAAGTCCTACCAGGTCGACAATCCGGTGGGTGACGAACAGTATTCGGCGCAGGGAGGTCTGACTGCATTCAAGAAGCTTGCCGCCGACAATACCCATTTCACAGCGGGTTATGTCTCGGTCGAAGCGCCGGCGGCCGTTCAGGGCGTCAACGAGCAGGAAGACCACCTGATGATTCTTGGCATCACCGGCAAGAACCTCTGTCTGACCAAAAACAAGCTTCGGTTCTACGAATATGCGCTGGCACAGGCGACTGGCCCCTATATGGCCCATTATGCCTATAACGTGCTCAAGGTCCGCAAGATTGGCTCGATCGAACTCGCCAATACGTGGGGCGAGGATTTTTATTTTTCCTTCAAGAAGACGTTCGAAGCACTGGGCGGTCAGATGGTGTCGCGTGGCTTCCTGCAGCCGAACCAGACCGATTTCTCCGCACAAATCACAGAAATGGCGTCCAAAGGCGTCGACGCACTTTATATAATCATGGGCGATGGCCCGGCTTCGGCCGTCGCTCTACAGGCTCGCCAAGGCGGCTTGGCCGACATTCCAATCCTCGCTCAGGGGGCGTGGGGCCCAGAAATGTATCTGGAAGACCAGGGCAGGAAGACGATGGACGGTGCCGTCTATCCGGGTGTGGTTGCCTACAGCCAGTGGAGCGACAAACACCAGAAGCTTAATGACAAGCTGTTCAAGGACACCAAATTGTATCTGAACAATTGGTTCTGGCATGGCTATGACCCGACCAAGATCGTTCTGTGGGCCATGGAAGAAGCTAATTCGCTTGACCCGCGTAAAGTTATCGAAGCGATCCCAGATACTGTCAAAAAGCGCAAATCCGACCTGATGGTTCAACCCGCCGGCACGATCAAGACCGCCAGCAAGGGTATCTATCTGAAGATTCCGATGACGATCGGCCGCTTCAACGCCAATGCGGATTTCGCCAAGGGCCCAGCGCTGATCGCCGTCAAGGACAAGATGTATAACGGCTTCCCGGGCTGGGTGCCGGAAAAGTGGGAGGGTTACACCGCTGATCCGAGCGATACCAAGGTCAACTGGTATCCGACGTTGGATGAATTGAAGGCCATGAATGGTTGATTGGCTGAATGGAGGCGTCGCCTGGATCGAGCGGCGCCTCCGGCCAGATCGATAGTATTCCGGATCATGCAGATGCAACTATTTTTGCAGCAAGCCATCAATGGGGTGATGCTCGGCGGCATGTTCTCGCTCATGTCGATAGGGTTGACCATGATGTTCGGCATCATGAAGACGGCCAATTTCGCCTACGGTGCGCTCTACATGATCGGCGGCTATGCCGCTTTCTGGGCTTCGTCGCTGCTTGGCACGCCCTATTGGCTGTCGCTCCTTATCGCATTCGTTGTCGGGTTCGGCATGGGGATCGCGGTAGAGGTAATTGGCTTCCGGCGTTTTCGCGGCAATGAGGACGCGACCTTGGTTTTCGGGCTCGGCGTAGCCCTTGTTGCACGGGGCGGCTCGGTTCTGGCGTGGGGATCGCAGACACGTTACATCCCGACGTCATTCGCGGCCTATCATCTGGGACCGTTCATTCTGCCGAGCGCGCGGATTTGGGCAGCGCTTGCAAGCGTCGTCATCGTGCTCGCCGTTTATCTCATTGTGGTCCGCACGAAATGGGGCAGGGTGATCCGTGCGGTTGCGGACAATTCCGAGCGCGCACAACTGGTCGGCTTCGATACATCGTTCCAGTATGCTCTGGTTGCGGGGCTGGCGACCGGTTTGTCGGCTGTCGCCTGCGTTTTTCTTATTCCGGTATTTAGCCTGTCGCCGACGGTGGACGACAGCGCGCTTTATACGGCGATGACAATTGTCATCCTGGGCGGCCTGGGGAGCATCGTCGGCTGTGGTGCGGGTGGTTTCATTATCGGCGTCGTCACCGCTTTCTCGTTCGGCTACCTCAATTCGACGATCGCGCCCATGGTGCCGCTCCTTTTGTTACTGATCGTACTAGCCGTCAGGCCTGAAGGCCTGTTCGGACGTCGGGAGCGTGCGGTATGAGCAGCATGATCCAAACTGCTCCGAAGAACTGGGTCAATACGGCCTGTCTCCTAAATCGTCTGGGCGCCATTGCACTGATCGTCTCGCTCGTTGCTGCGCCGCTCATTGCATCCAACCAATATTACCTTAACGTGTTGGTGTTGATGGCGCTCAACGCCACGTTGGCGACGGGCTTGGCGATTGTCGTGCGCGCAGGCCGGCTTTCGTTGGCGCAGGCCACGTTCTCTGGCATCGGTGGCTACACCTCCGGCCTTCTTGTCATGAAGCTCGGCATGGATTATTGGCCGGCGCTGTTACTAGCGGGAATGTTTGCCGCCGTCGTCGGCGTGCTTCTCGGGCTGACCAGTCTGCGGCTGCGCGGATTCTATTTCGCCATCGCCACCTTCACCTTCAGCCAGCTCGTCATCATCATCCTGCGCGCCTGGACGCCGGTCACCGGCGGCATGAGCGGCATGTTCGGTCTGCCGGTGCCTCCCGATATTCTGGGTATTTCGTTTTTGAACGCCCGCAACTATTACTATCTCGCGCTTTTCGCCGCAGCTCTTTCGGTGTCGGCCAGCTACGCCTGCAGTGCCGGAACACGCTTCGGTCGCGGCTTGACGGTTCTGGGTGAGGATGAGGTACTTGCCCGTGCGCTCGGTGTTCCCGCGACACGCTATCGCCTTTATGCCTTCGCCATATCGAGCTTCATCGGCGGCGTCGCGGGCAGCCTGAGCGCTCATTTCATCCAGGGCATCTCGCCCTCCGACATTCAGCCGATTGCTTCGGTTTTCGTCGTGGTGATGGTGATGGCCGGCGGCGCCAACATGCTCCTCGGACCGATCGTTGGCGCTGTTGTCATGACCGCGGTGCCGGAGCTGCTGCGTGCCAGCGCCCAGTGGTCAATGGTATTTTATGGCCTGTTCCTGCTGGCCTATGTCTTCTTTTTTCAAAACGGACTTCTGCCTCTGCTCCAGAAAGCGGTGTACCGGATTTTCAATATCACCGTCATTAGGCCGGAGTATTCGATCGCAGCGATCGATCGGCCCGCGGCATACCCGACCCGTCGCACCGCGCCCGTTGCCGGTAATATCGCCCATCTGCAGTTTGGCAAGATGCAATGCAATTATGGTAATCTCGCCGTCTTACAGGAGATCGACTGGAAGATCGAGAATGGCTGCATCAACGGCCTGATCGGTCCGAACGGCGCCGGCAAGACCACCTTCTTCAATGTGGTGACCGGCGTTGCGCCGCTTTCCGGCGGCAGGATGCTCTGGAAGGGCGAAGCGATCGTTCCGACGCCGGAGAGTATGGCTCGGCGTGGCGTCGCCAGAACCTTCCAGCATGCTCGAATCTTGGAGAATCATACGGTTTTCGAGGCGATCAGTCTCGGCGCCGAACTACCAGGAAGCAAGCCTGAGCCCGCTCGCCTTGAATGGCTGATCAGCAAGCTCAAGCTCCAGTCGATCCGTGACGTTCGATCCGGCGGGTTAACCCACTACCAGAAGCGCTTGGTTTCGATCGGCATGGCAATGGCGAGCGATTGCGAAGTTCTGCTGCTCGACGAGCCGCTGGCCGGGCTGGATGACACCGAGACCGACGAATTGACCCAAATTATCCTCGACCTGCATCAGGCCGCGCACAACACCGTGCTGCTGATCGAACACAAGTTGAGCGTCATCATGCGTATTTGCTCGCATCTGACGGTTCTCGATCAGGGGCGGATCATCGCGCAGGGTGCCCCGAAAGCAGTGGCCAGCAATGAAGACGTGATAAGGGCGTATCTTGGCGATGAATGACGTTCCCGTTCTTTCGGTCATCAATCTGCAAAGCAGGCACGATGGCGCGCTCAAGCTTTCCGATGTTTCGCTGCATGTGGCCCAAAAGGAGCTCGTCTCCATTCTCGGGGCCAACGGCGCCGGCAAGACGAGCTTGCTCGGCGTAATCTCAGGCCTATTCAAACCGAGCGCTGGTGAAGTCCAACTGGAAGGCCGATCGATCACCGCGCTCCCGGCCCACGAGATCGCCAAGGCAGGCGTCGGCTTTGCGCCGCAGAACCACCCGATCTTTCCGTCGTTGACGGTGGACGAATGCCTGGCGCTCGGCGCCGGAAATGCCAAGCTTGAGACGTTCGTGTTGTTTCCCAATCTTAAGATAAAGCGCAACCAGCTCGCCGGCTTTCTCTCCGGTGGTGAGCGCCAGATGCTCAGCATGGCAATAGCGATGCTCAACAGCCCGAAGATCTGCATATTTGACGAACCGTCTTCCGGGCTCGCGCCGCGCATCGTCTCGCAGGTTTTTGAGGCGATTCGGGTCATTGTCGATAATGGCGTGACGGTGCTGATGGTCGAGCAGAACGCGCGGACGGCGCTAAAGATCGCGGATCGCGCCTATGTCATGGAACATGGCCGGATCACCATGAGCGGCAAGGCGGCGGAGCTTGCCGAGAACGATCACATCAGGCGTGCATATCTGGGCTTGTAGCTGGAAGGAAATCGGATGATAGCGAGCAATCGCCTGAAAAAAGAAAGCGCCCTGCTTTATTCGCTTTATATTGGCGGTGCCTGGTCTCCCTCGGTTTCCAACCAGACGATGGTGATGTATGAGCCGAGCACGGGCGCTGCAATAGGTACGATCTCCTGCGGCAATGCCAATGACATCGATCGGGCGGTGAATGCTGCCCGCACAGCTTTCGAGGGTTCATGGAAAGCAGTTTCGCCGGCCGAGCGCGGCCGGCTGCTTCACCGGCTCGGCGAGAGCATTCTCGCCCACGAAGCCGAACTGACAATGATCGAGGCGCGGGACACCGGCAAGCCACTGTCGCAGGCTCGCAAGGATATCCGCTCTGCTGCTCGCTATTTCGAATATTACGGTGGCGCGGCGGACAAGCTGCATGGCCAGACTATTCCCTACGAACCCGGTTATTTCGTCTCGCTGATCCGCGAGCCGATTGGCGTTACCGGTCATATTTTGCCGTGGAACTATCCCGCACAGATGTTCGGCAGAACGTTGGGGCCGTCGCTCGCCGTCGGCAACACTGTCGTGCTGAAGCCGGCTGAAGATGCCTGCCTCAGCATTCTGCGGATGACGGAACTCTCTCAGGAAGTCGGCTTCCCGCCAGGGGTTATCAACGTCGTACCAGGGCTTGGCAAGGGCGCGGGGAGTTCGCTTGCGAGCCATTCAGGCGTCGATTTCATCTCCTTCACCGGCTCGCCGGAGGTTGGCACGTTGGTACAGGAACTTGCCGCGGCCAACCAGATCGGCTGCATGCTGGAACTCGGCGGAAAATCACCGCAGATCATTTTCGAGGATGCCGATCTCGACGGGGCGCTCGACAGTGTCGTCGGCTCAATCTTGCAGAATACCGGACAGACCTGTTCGGCCGCGAGCCGCACGCTGGTGCACGAGTCGATTTATCACGATTTCGCAACGCGGCTGGTCGAACGCTTCCGCAAGGTCTGCGTCGGCACGCCAGAACAGGATCTCGATTGCGGCCCGTTGATCAGCGCAAGGCAGAAAAAACGTGTTTCGGATCTGGCGCAAGCGGCGCTGCAGGATGGAATTCCCGTGCTTGCGCGCGGCATGCGAGCCGAGAACCTGCCGGCGGGCGGATTCTATTTCGATCCGATCGTTTTCGGCCCGGTGCCCCCCGACAGCAAAATCGCCATGGAGGAAGTGTTCGGACCGGTGCTGGTGGTGACGGCTTTCCAGGATGAAGCAGAGGCGATCAAGCTTGCGAACGGCACCGATTACGGCCTGATCGCCGGCGTCTGGACCAGGGATGGTGCGCGGCAGTTGCGCATGGCGCGAGCGCTCAAATGCGGTCAGGTTTTCCTCAACAGCTATGGTGCCGGCGGCGGTGTCGAACTTCCGTTTGGCGGTGTCAAGAAGAGCGGACATGGCCGCGAAAAGGGAATGGAAGCGATGCAGCAGTATTGCACGGTGAAAGTCGTCGTCCTGAAGCACGGGTAAGGAAGGAATGTTGATGAACAGCCCGACAAGCGATCCCTCGCAGATCGGTGAAGCGGCGTCACCCCTGGACCGCTTATTTGTCGAAACTCTTCCGGAATCGGCCATGTCTTATGCCGTGGCGGTGCTTCCGGGCTTCGAGGGACTGAAATATGCAGCTTCGCTGCTGGCTGGTGTCCTCGTGCTGGTTTTCACCGGCGCGGGAACGAATCTCAACGATCATTCGCTGGAACGGATGGCGTTAGCGGAGATTGAACAGGCCGAAGCGGTGATCCGTATGGCCCGCGTGACCGAGCGGACCGCCCATCATCACCATCACCTGAAGAATGCACTGACCGCGATCAGGCACGTCGCTGAGCGTCTGCAGGAAGCATTCGTGATCGGTGCCGCGGGCAATTTCGATCAGATCATAAGCGAGCTAAATCACGGCTGGGATGAATTGAGGCGCGCTTCAAAACATCTCCCGGGTTTCGAGGTGATCGATTTTTCGCAAAGCTGTTGCGCGATTCATGCTCGCAATTTGCGTTCAATCGGCTGTCAATAAAAGAGTGAGGAGGTGATTATGCCGGACTATTCGATTCACGTTCTTGAGTACTGCTACATCGGCGAGCATCCAAAGAGTGCCGTGATGTATGGCCTGCATAACCAGGGAACACTCAAGCTTCCCTTTAGCTACATCCTTATCAAAGGCAAGGGAACGACGGCGCTCGTCGACTGCGGCCACAACTATGTTGAGCAGGGAAAAGCCCTCACTGAAGAACTGAAGATCAAAAATTGGCATAGCCCGCGGGAAGTACTGGCTTCCTGCGGCGTCACGCCGGAGGAAATTGAACATGTTTTCATCACGCATGCGCATTTCGATCACATGGGGGGTATAGCGCTTTTCCCGAATGCGAAATTCTATATCCAGGAGCGCGAATTGACTGATTGGGTCTACACGATTTCGCTCGACCGCCGCTTCCGTTGGCTGCTCGGCGCGATGGACACGAGCGACGTGCTGCGTGCTGTCGAACTTGCCCGCAATGGCCGCTTGGTATGTGTGAAAGGCAATACCGAGAATGTGCTGCCCGGGGTCGACCTCGTCGCCGCCTACGATACGCATACGTCCGGTTCACAATACGTGGTCGTCCGGAACGACGGCAAAGAACCCTCCAAGGATGTCTGGGTGCTTGCCGGCGATATCGTTTACCAGTTTGAAAACCTCGATGGGGGCGAGCCGAATGATCCGTACTATCATCCCGTCGGACTTGCCAATGGCAGCCAGACCCGGATGGTGATGGCCCTTCATGAAATGGTCCAACGTACCGCCGGTGACCGCACACGTATCATTCCGGGCCATGAGCAGCGACTGACGGAACGTTTTCCGAGCCGCTTGAGCGAAAAGCGCCTTTTTATCGTCGAATTGGCCGTCGGCGAGGGTCAGACGAGCGTCGTGAACACATGAGCCGCGGCGGGGACGGGCATATGCAAACGGACGAAACGGATGTCATTATCGTCGGCAGCGGGCCAGCAGGCTCGGTCATTGCCGCCAGGCTCAGCGAACGCAGCGATCTCAAGGTCGACGTCATCGAAGCCGGTCCAAGCGAACGTCATCTCTACATTC
>Ga0134126_10008935_pt1 | contig 12618 bp, 7 predicted proteins | sample KB31752_FD_96881 | JGI IMG/M metagenome (GOLD analysis project Ga0134126, IMG submission 96881) | Terrestrial soil microbial communities with excess Nitrogen fertilizer from Kellogg Biological Station, Michigan, USA - KB3-175-2 | ecosystem: Environmental > Terrestrial > Soil > Unclassified ...
CGCTGGTTGCCACGGCTAGCACCCGCGCGCGAGCACCCGTAAGCGAGCATTTCTGCCAGCTTTTGCCTGCATTATGCGAAACAAAGGCGCCCTCGGCTGAACTCGCATAGAGCAGAGGCTCAGGACGAAAGCCCATCGAAACGGAGGTAAACGAAGCGGGCGTGGAGAAATGTTGGAGCTTGCCGCTCCCCCATACTGCAATAGAGTTTGCGCCGGCGATATACAACGTGCGGGATTGCCGCGGAGACCGCGAGTCAATCCAGATATGGTGGGCGGTTTCCGGAAGGGTTTGTTCGCGTTGCCATGTCTTTCCGAAATCCCGCGACACAAACAGCGCAGCCTGTTTGTTACGAGTTGCTGCCGCGTGAAGCGTTCGCGAATCGGCTGGATCAATCGCCAGAGCCGTAATTATGCCCAGCGGGTCTGGATCGGCGACGATCGTTTCGTCGGCATGGTCGGAATCCATGCGAACGCCCCGAACCGCTGGCGGACTTGGGTAGACAAGACGCCATGTCTCACCGCCATCCGTGCTGCGCCATAATCCGGTGACTTCGGCGTATATGGTCTTGGGATCGATTGGATCGAAGGCAAAGAAACGCACCGTGCCGCGCAGGTTGAACATACGCCACGACTGTCCGCCATCGTGCGTGATGTAAGCGCCGGTCATATCGCACGAAACAAGCACCGTGTTCTTGTCGTGAGGACTTACGGTCGGGTTGAACATAGCCCCTCCGCCGCCGGGACCGATAACGCGGAAATCGCCAGGGCGTCCCGCCCATAGTGAGGCGGCAAGCGCAAAAATCGAGAGAACGCGCAACTGGGCTTGAAACATTGACTCTTTCGTTCCTTTTCGATAATCTTCTTTTTGTTTACTCTCTAGGAAGTTGTAGCCCGTTGTCAATGCCAGGTTCTTGTGGACGCTGGAAATCAACGGATTGGCGTTGCCGATAATCTGAGCGAAAGGCGAGTTTGAATCGTTGTCTTCTCCAAAGGTCTGCTTAGGAATTGGTTTCTGGCGGCGCGGTTCGCTCCCCGACGGCCGTGGTTCGGCGCAAGGCTGGACTTGCGAGTGGCTAAGCCGAGTGGCGAGGTCATTCCACTGCTGCGCGATCGCGCTCGCTATTCTGGCGGGCTCGCTGCCGCCCGCGATGGCGCAGGTGCGGGTCTGGCAGGGCACTATGACGCTGCCGACTTATGAAGAAGGGCAACCCGATCCGAATCCGCCGTTCGATATCTTTGAAACAAGCCGGTTCAATTATCCCTACACGCTCCGCGAGAATCTGACGAACCGCCGCGAAGAACACGCGTGGCGCGCGGTCTATCTCGAAAACGAATATCTGAAATGTTCGGTGCTGCCCGACATCGGCGGACATCTCTATACGTGTACCGACAAGCTCAGCGGACAATCGATGTTCTATGCCAATCCATCGATCAAGAAAGCGCGGATCGGCTATCGCGGAGCCTGGGCGGCGTTCGGCATCGAGTTCAATTTCCCGGTTTCGCACAACTGGGCCTCGATGTCTCCCGTGGACTTCTCCTATGCGAAGCATAGTGACGGCAGCGCTTCCGTAACAGTCGGCAATGTGGATCGCGTTTATGGGATGGAGTGGACGGTGGAATTGCTGCTGCGGCCGAAGTCTACCCTCCTTGAAGAACGAGTTTCGTTGAACAACAGAAGCGACGTCAGACACCGGTTCTACTGGTGGAATAACGCGGGCGTTCAGGTTTGGGACAATTCGCGGATTGAATACCCCATGCGCTACGCGGCCCACCACGGATTTGCCGCAGTGCAGCCATGGCCTGTCGACGAGAGCGGCACAGATCTCAGTATCATTCGAAATCACACGCACGGACCCGTTTCTTTATTCGTGCATGGCAGCCGCGAGCCGTTCATGGGCATCTGGAAACCGAAAACGGATAGCGGCGTGGTGCATTATGCGGACTACGGAGACCTGCCGGGTAAGAAGATCTGGTCATGGGGTGTCGATGCGGACGGGCTCGACTGGCGCAAAGCTCTTTCGGACAACGACAGCGCCTACGTCGAAGTGCAAGCTGGGTTGTTTCGTAACCAGGAAACGTACGCATTTCTTCAACCGCGGCAGACCATTCGCTTTTCCGAATACTGGATGCCCGTACGGGGCATCGGCGGCATTGCTCGGGCAAACCTGGCCGGAGTCGTGAACCTGAGCCGGGACGGCGCCAAACTGAAGGCAGCCTTTAATGCGAATCAAAGCATTCCCGGAGCGACCGTGCGCATTCTTGACGGCGACCGGGCTCTGTTCAACGAGAAAGTAGACCTGGCGCCGGAGCGAACGTGGTCTCACGAAATCGGTATTCCGGATGAGCGGCAAAAGTACACGTTCGAATTGCGCGATGCCGCGGGAGCAGTGTTACTGAGTCAGACCGAAGGCAAGTACGACTGGACGCCGAAATCCGAGATTCACGTCGGACCGCAGCCGTTCTATCACATGCCCGCAGCCGGCCAGCGCAGTGAAGACGATTGGATCCAGCTCGGCAAAAATCAGGAGCAGAATGGAGAGCTTCTGAACGCTCGCGATACATACCGAGAGGCTTTGCAGAAGTTCCCGAAGAGCTTCGATTTGGGGAAAGCGGACGGACGCCTCGCCGCGAGTCTGCTGTTGTATAACGAGGCTATCGAGAAGCTGGAACCTGTGCAGCGGCGCGACACGCCCGATCCGGAGATTGCGTATTATCTCGGCATTGCCTATTCCGGTTTGGGTGAAACACGCAAGGCGCTGACAGCATTTGAGGCGGCACAACGGCTGCCATCGTTTCATGCGGCAGGAACTTTGAAGCTCGGGGAACTGCGCGCGCGCGAAGGAAACCTGAAAGAAGCGGAGCGGTATCTGTCCGAGTCGTTGCACAGCGCCCCCGATGACGTGCGTACCGCGGAAGAACTGGTTGCCGTGAAGCGCGCGGCAGGCGAAGCGGACTCGGCGCGATCGCTGGCGAAGACCTGGCTTGCCAAGTCTCCCGTCAGTTACTTCCTTCGCGAAGAACTTGGCGAGCCGGACCTGCCGCATCTGGCAGCCGACCCTTATCGGGTTCTAAACGTCGCGTCGGAGTACATGCGGCTGGGACAGTACAAGCAAGCCCTCAGCGTACTGTCGCGAGAATACCCGGCTGTGCCGCCGGATCGGAGCGAACCCGGATCGGTGCTACCGCAAAAGCATCCGCTGGTTGCGTACTATCGCGGATATTGCCGCGATAGGTTGGGCCAATCGGGCGCCGCGGACTATGCCGCGGCATCGAAGCTATCGACCGCGTATGTGTTTCCGAATAGCGCCGAAACTCTTGCCGTGCTGCATTCTGCGATTTCGGCAAACGCAAACGATGGAACCGCGCATTACCTTCTGGGCACGTTCTATTTTTCGCGAGCCTTGACGGACCGGGCGCTTGCCGAATGGCAAAAGGCGCGTGAATCGAACCCGAACATTCCGGTTTTGGACGCGAGCATGGGACTTGCTCTGCTGCGTGTAAAGAAGCAACCGGAACGCGCGCTTACCGCCTTTCAACATGGCGCGAACGCAGATCCGAATAACGATCAGATTTATTTCGGGATGGATCAGGCGCTCAGTTTGCTGGCGCGTCCCGCCACCGAACGTGCCGCCGCGCTGGCGCGCTATCCGAACCTTGCGAATATGCCGACCGAGATGGTTTACGAACTCGCGTTGAACCGCGCCGAAGCGGGCGACTACGACGACGCCATTTCGCTTTTTCACAATCGCTTCTTCGCGCGTGAAGAGGGCGGAACCAATGTCCGCCAGGTGTGGTTGGAAGTGCGCCTGCAGCAGGTCCTCGCGCTCGGGAAGGCACGGAAGTGCGATGCGGCGTTGTCGGCGGGGCAGCAACTTGGGTCAGCGGTTTCCGGACTAGCGTTCACGCAGGATGGACTGGAACCCTATCTGAATTCCGCTCGAACGCAGTATCTCCTGGGCAGCATGGAATCGCAATGCGGCCATGCGCAAGAAGCGGAAACTCGGTTTCGGCGCGCCGCGCAGGCCACGCAGCCTGACCAACTGATCTGGGCGCGAGCGGCGGCGAAGAGGCTCGGCAACTACGATGAGACAAAATGGCGGGACCTCATTCAGAACGCGCTGGCGCACGCGGAGGCTCGCGCGCAGGCAGGAACCGACTCAAGCTCCTCGCTCTATACCGCCGGCGCCCTGGAATCCGCCCTTGGCGACAAACAGGCTGCTGACGCTAAATTTAAGGAAGCGCTCCTCTTGCCGGACCGGTTGCTCGCGTATCACCTGATCCGGTTGGCGCGGGCAGGCGGTGTGCCCGAGTGATGCGTAAACCGCTCGGCGTTGCTCACGAGTGATCCAGATCCCCGCCGATTCGGGCTTCGGAACGATCGACGAATTAATTCTCTACGTGTTGTGCATTTTAGGACCCGAGGAGACGGAGTGTATTGGTGGCTATAAGCCGACTTTGAACGAAGCCGCTGGCGCGGCAGCCGACCGACCAATCGTTGATGCTAGCGGACAGGGCTATCACAGGAGATTCCTGTGACAATACTCATGGAGCGGATGCGAGAAGAAATTGTACGCCGCAACATATACTGTCGAAGGCTTCGCCGGGCATCGTTGGACTTTCTCGCAATCCGTTGCCGATGTGGATCCCACGGAATGGGGTGGCAGGCCTGGCCAGTTGTAACCCTTTCCAATTGATTTTGCTGCTGGCATTCGCCGGGTCTTCGATCCACTCATCTCAGATCGATGGGAAACCGTTCTTTAATGACACGAAACAAGATACTCTGCGCGATAATTTTGGCTCTTTGGATTATCCCGATCACCTTCAGATCGAACTGCTTCGCCGCGGCCCCGATCACCTGGAGCCCCGCCGACGCCGGTTTGCGCCTCGGACTAAAGACGGAGCAATCCCGGATAAATGCCAATCTACGCGTGGTGCTCAATAATGTGGGTCCATCGAACCTGAGTGTGTTCGTTGCAATGAAATCCGGGAACGGCGCTTGTTACCTGTTTCAATTCACCGCCATCGCCGCGGACGGAAGGCGGCTATCCATATCGAATTTGAGTCCCGAATCCTGCCAGCCCTCGGCCGGATTAGTCCTGCCTGAAGTAATTAGCCTCGCTCCTGGCGCAACTCGCGAATTTGCGTTTCTGCTCAAGCATCTTGTTTACATGACTAAGGGTAGGGACATCACTCTGGACAGCCTATTGCGACAGGGCTATGCGATCAGTGCATCACTCAAAATCCGACAGAAGGATCTGGATGGGGCTTTGATGAGAGGCGTCCCGCAACCGGCGAACGGCCGCTTTTGGACAGGGCGCTTAACTTCACCACCACCAAGACCTTAACTTGATTTGACGATTAACTTCCACGATCTGATGACGTTCTTCGCCTGCGCACAACCTAACTCTCAAAACCGCACGCTCTTCAAATACTTAACACTCTGCGGAATCTGCTCAAGCGGCTTATCGCTCTCATCTTCGATGTAATAGCGCTTCACGCCAGTCGCTTTCGCCGTCTTTAGCACAGCCGGCCAATCGATCTGCCCGGAGCCTACGGGCACGTCGTCGCCGGGTTTTGCATCCGGCGTCAGACCCCCATGCACGCCCTTCTTAGGATCTTTCAAGTGCATTAACGGCCAGCGTCCTGGATATTTCTTCAGCAATGCCACCGGATCCTGGCCGGGCCACACGATCCACATCGTGTCCATTTCGAAATCGGCGACGCCCGGTTTCATTCCCTTTGCCAGCGTGTCGAATAACGTTCCGTCCGGCGATGGCTGGAATTCGTAGCCATGCACATGGAATGTAAAGTGAATGCCGGCTTCTTTGAACTGCTCGCCCCAGTTGTTAAAATTCTTGATGGCATTCTGGCAATCGTCCATGGTGAACTTGCCCTTATGCGGAATCCAGGACACCATCGTGTAGCTGGAGCCAAGCGCCTTCACGGACTGGACGCCTTGTTTCGCATCCTTCTCCATGGCCGCCCATTCGACGCTGGTCGAGGTCGCCTTCAGGCCGGCGCGATCGAGCGCTTTACGATACTCCTCGGGAGTACGCTTATCGAAGCTCGCGACCTCGACCTCTTTGAAGCCAAGCTTGCGGATGGTGTCTAGCCCGTTATCGAGGTCTTTCGCCAAAATGTCGCGCACGCTGTATGTTTCGAGCCCTAGCGGTCCGGCGAAATGTTGCTCGGCGGCGCTGGCCACAGCGGCGGCGCCCATTATGGTGAGAAAGGAACGGCGTGTTGTCATACGATCCAACAAGAGCATATCGAACTTTGCTGAACCGGCGGCTTCGGGTCTGGCATAATCGCCGCAGACTCTCTTGTGCCTGAATCCCACTTTGTTTCGCCTTACGATGCCATTGCGGCGCTTTATCATCGCGCTTGGGACGACTGGTATCTGCCGGCCGCGCTCCCCGCGCTGGAGCGCTTGTTCTTTTCGGAGCTTGCGCCTGGCGCACGCGTGCTGGATGCGTGCTGCGGTTCTGGCCATGTGACTCGCGAATTGGTGATACGTGGGTATGACGTGACGGGGCTGGATTCCTCCGCTTCGCTGATCGCGCACGCGCGGCAGGAGCTTCCCGAAGCGAAATTCATTATCGCCGATGTGCGCGACTTCTCGTTCTCCGAGCCATTCAACGGAGCGCTATCCACGTTCGATTCGCTGAATCATTTGCTGACCTACACCGACCTTTGCGCGGCGTTCCGCTGCGTGCGCCGGACGCTTTGCACGGGCGCTCCGTTCTTCTTCGACATGAATCTGGAAGAGGCTTATGAGATGGACCTTGGCGAGTGGATGAGATGCGAGCGGGAAGGCTATCTCGGCTTCACTCGCGGCATCTATTCGCGAGCTACCCATCGAGCTCGTACAGAGATCGTCTGGTTTGAGCGGCAACAAGCGCCCACTTCAGCACGGAACCGTGATCGTGCCCCGGCGGCGCCCATGGCCGTTCGGGCCGCGGAAGTTAGTGAAGACGCCCGGTTATCTGCACTGAACCGCGACCGTCAGGGAGCGGACCCCTTCGACGAAACGTCCGGGCTTTGGCGGCGGCGCGATGCCGTGGTCGAGGAACAATGCTACACGGTTGACGAGATCGACGAGGCGCTCCGTCGAGCGGGCTTCGGGCGAATCGAGCGCTTCTCGGCCCTTCAAGCCGGCGTCACGCATAGCATTGGTTACGGACGTGTCTTTATCCGGGCATTTGCGTGATTGCGGCGTCGCCGGCACATCCGAATGACTGCATCGCCCCTATCCGGGAAATGAATGGACCCGGCGAACGCCCTATTGGTAAGCGCCCAATGCTTTTGAGGAATTGCTGACTCGTGGTGCGGACATTCGTGTCTGCCAGCGCCGGGACTCATCTCGAAGAGCCCGCAAACCGGCCATGCCTCGAAATCAGGTGACATTTGCCACCGTTATTGGCCCATCGCTATTCAGGTCGGGAATTTCTGGCGCGCTCCGGTACCCTTTACTTGAGACAACCCGCCGGATGTCGTCACTTCCTTTCCGGAGACTAAAGCAGGCGAGACCGGCGTGCAGGCCTGCGGCGAAGCAGCGCCACATGGCCGCCTCGTTCCTTTACTGCAGACTGAGAATCTACCGATGTGCCCGAATTGCCTGTCACATGATTGTCAGCGATCGCAGTGGCGTTGGTGCGATGTCGCGGCAATGGTTGCTCTCGCGCGGCCATACCGCTGCCGCACGTGTTACCGGCGATTCTACGTCTGGCTCTGGCTGCGCAGGGTGGAAATGTCCCATCGCGACTGATGTGCTCCACGCGAAAAGTACCTCGTCGATTTCGAGGCCGTCACTTCATCTCTTCGGGCAATAGCCAGGCAGTAGCTTACACTTGGCGTGTACCGGAACATGTGTGGAATCGCAGGGTACGTATCGGTGACGCCGATCTCCGATCCGGACTCCGTCATCAAGCGAATGACCGGCGTGATGGCGCACCGCGGGCCCGACGATTCGGGTTTTTACTCCGATGCGCATGTGCGGATTGGCCACCGCCGGCTCAGCATCATCGACGTCGCGGGAGGCCACCAGCCGATGGCCAACGAAGATTCGAGCCTTTGGATAACCTACAACGGCGAGATCTTTAATCACGCGCAAATCCGGCCAAAACTCGAACTGGCGGGACATCGTTATAGGACTCGCTGCGATACCGAAACCATCCTTCATGCTTACGAGGAATTTGGTCCTGCGTGTGTGAACCAGTTCCGCGGCATGTTCGCATTCGCTATTTGGAACGCGAAGCAGAAACAGCTTTTTTGCGCACGCGACCGTTTAGGCAAAAAGCCCTTCTATTACGTGTGGACCGGCAAGCTGTTCGCGTTCGCCTCGGAGATCAAAGCGCTGCTGGAACATCCCGCGATCTCTCCTGAGCTTGAGCATGGCGTGCTACCCGAGTATCTTGCGTTCGGCTACGTCAGCGAGAATCGTACACTTTTTCGAGGAATTCACAAGCTTTCGCCGGGTCACACGCTGACGCTCGATTTGAGTGGCCCGCGGGCACAGTTTGAGGTTGCAAGGTACTGGGACGTCCCAGCGTGTACTCCCGATACCGGCGCGGATGAAGAAGGACTGGCGCGGGATCTGCGCCGGCGCCTGGAAGAATCCGTAAGCATGCGCTTGATGAGTGATGTGCCCCTCGGCGTCTTTCTCAGCGGCGGACTGGATTCAAGCGCCATTGCCGCCATCACAAAACGGCAGGCGGCCGGCCCGGTAAAGACGTTCTCGGTGGGATACGCCGAGGAACGCTATAGCGAACTCGGCCATGCGGCTCGGGCGGCAAGCGCGATTGGGACAGATCATTATGAAACGCGCTTGAGCCTCGCCGATTTCTTTGAGGCATTGCCGCGTCTGATCTGGCACGAAGACGAGCCGATCGCGTGGCCATCGAGCGTGTCGCTGTATCTCGTCTCGAAGCTCGCGGCCAGGCATGTCAAAGTCGTGTTGACAGGCGAGGGGAGCGACGAGTTGTTCGCCGGATATGAGCGATACCGCTGGCATCTGCTCAACAGCCGGATGGCCTCTCGTTATAGTCACGTGCCGGGCGCGCTGAGGCGTTCCGTTCAGGGCGCGCTCGAAACGTCATCGTTATTGACCGGCGATGCGCGCCGCAAACTTAGGCATACGTTTCTGGGGCGCGACAACACCGTTGAATCGCTGCTGCTCGACAACTTCTATGCCGCCTTCTCACCCGGAGAACAGGCATCGCTGCTGAAGCGGGCCGGAGCGCCTGCTTACAAGAACTATTTGGCGTTCTTTGGCAATCGTGCGGGCGATTCGCTGCTATCGCGGATGCTTTATGCCGACCAGAAGACGTACCTGGTGGAGCTGCTGATGAAGCAGGACCAGATGAGCATGGCGTGCTCTCTCGAAAGCCGGGTCCCGTTTCTCGATCACGCGCTGGTCGAGTTCGCCGCGAGGATTCCGGATCGTTTGAAAATTCGCGGTAAGGTCCAGAAATCCCTCTTGAAGCGTGCGGTCGGAGATCTGCTGCCGCCCGAAATCGTTCATCGCAAGAAGCTGGGATTCCCCACGCCCCTGCGGAAGTGGCTGCTTCACCCGGAGAGCGAACCGCTCTATAGGGCATTAACCAATAGATCGGGATTCCTCCAATCTATCGTTAATTCCAACCCTCTCGATGACCTGATTTCCCGCCACAGAAGTGGAACGGAGGACGCAACCGACCGGTTGTGGCGCTTACTGAATTTGCAGTTCTGGGGCGATCTTTTCCTGGCTGGCGGGAACGCGAGGGCTGAGCCGCGGCCGCGAGGCAGTACCCATAGCCCTGTGGGCCATCAAAGATGATGAAGACGGCGGCGTACCAGCATCGTCGTGCATCCGGACAATCCGTTTCGTGCGCCGGCGGTTACGATTCGGGGTAAAGTATCTCGTGGCAGTTACCGATAATTCCCATGAGTAATGCGGGAAAGAGTTACAATTCCCCGGAAGGGGTGTGGTGTTGAAAAGAGGAGCATGCAGGAGTGGCACGCGGTCGCAGCGCAGGAGCCCGCTGGAATGCTGGTATTGCCCGTGAGGCGGCGCATTCTGATTGTCGACCCTTCCTCTACCAATCGCAGAGTGCTGCGCGAAATGCTCCGCGAGTTGGGCCACCAAGTCATTGAGGCCAAGTCCACAACCGAAGCGTTAAGTTTGATCTCGCGCGATGCCATCGATCTCGCGCTCGTGGACCTGTTAGCGCCGGAGGTGGGCGGCCCCGCCCTTTGCCGTGTCTTGCGTAGCCATGCGGCCACGCACCTGGTTCCTATTATCCTGATCACCGATGCCCCGGATGCCGACAAGGAATCGATCGGCATTGCCGCGGGCGCGGACGATTTCCTGGTCCGCCCCATGCGGACCAGAGTGCTGCGGGCGCGTGTACAGTCGGTGCTGCGCCGCAAATCCGTTCTGGATTCTATGGATGAGGCAGAGGCCGTGCTGTTTTCTCTGGCGCAGTCGGTGGAAGCGCGCGATCCAGCTTTAGGCCAGCATTGCCAGCGGTTGGCCCTGCTCTCGTCCACGCTCGGCGTCGCCATGGGGCTCCCGGCGCCGGATCTGGTCGCGCTGCACCGCGGAGGCTATCTTCACGATATCGGTAAAGTGGCCGTGCCCGATAGCATCCTGTTTAATCCCGGACGACTGAGCGAAGAAGAGTGGCGCGTCATGAAAGAACATCCCGTCCGCGGCGAGCAGATCTGTTCTGGGATGAAATCTTTGAAAAGCGTCTTGCCCATCGTTCGCCACCATCATGAGCGCTGCGACGGCTCAGGCTACCCCGACGGACTCCGTCGCGAAGAGATTCCCCTTCTCGCGCGGGTGCTGCAGATTGCCGATATCTTCGACGGTTTGACGAGGGAACGGCCATACAAGCCGGCCTACACGTCCGAGTATTCTCTACAAATCATTCAGGAAGAAACCGCCGCGGGTTGGCGCGATCCTTTGGTGGTCGAAGCGTTCTCGGACATCTTTCCGCTTTTCAGCAGCGACGACTTGCTGTCCAGATCGTCTCTGCAGGCGCTGGCGCTGTCGTTGCAGGAGCAGAATGGCTGGTGTGTGGAGGACGGCCGCCAGGCCGCGAGTCGCATCCAACACGCGCCAGTTTCCGAAGCCATGTAGCGCGCCCCGGTGGACGGTTCCCGGCAGGGAGCACCATGGTCCCGCGGGCCGCGGAATCGGATGAAAGACGTTCGGTTACTTGCATGGAATCGCGACCGTGAGGGGACATACCGGCGTCCTCAACGCGGCGCGGCATATTTAGGCAAATCTTCACTTCTGAACATGGCTGCTAGACTGGCTTCATTATGCGGTTTCGCACCGTCCTGGCAGGGATTTGCGCTCTGTTTCCGGTTGTGCTCTTTCCCGGATTCTCCGCTTCCGCAAAGACTCCGGTTACCGCGCGCCATGGCATGGTTGTGGCGCAGGAGCCCATTGCCGCCGATGTCGGGCTCGCTGTTCTGAGGCACGGCGGCAACGCCGTGGATGCTGCCGTTGCTGTGGGTTTTGCGCTGGCCGTCACGCATCCGGCGGCGGGCAATATCGGCGGCGGAGGCTTCCTGCTTGTCCGGCTTGCGAATGGCCAAAGCTATTTCGTCGATTTTCGGGAAGCCGCCCCCGGCAAGGCCAGCCGGAACATGTATATCGGTCCGGATGGCAAGCCCACCAAAGATAGCTTGTTCGGATGGCGCGCTTCCGGCGTTCCCGGTTCCGTCAAAGGGTTTGCGGAAGCCCACGAAAAATGGGGCACAAAGAAATGGGCCGAGTTGCTCGCTCCTGCCGTGAATCTGGCGCGCAATGGCTTCACCGTTGATAAGACGCTGGCAGGTGAGATCGCTGGCTCCACCGCCAACCTCGAAAACGATCCCGAGTCGAAGCGAATTTTCCTGCGTGACGGGAAGCCCTATAAGGCGGGTGAAACATTTCGCCAGCCGGAACTCGCGGACACGCTCGAACGCATCGCGGCCAACGGCGCGCGCGATTTTTATGAAGGCGAAACAGCGCGAAAGCTAGCGGCCGCCATGGCCGCGCACGGCGGCTTGATCACCGAAGCCGATTTGAAGAACTATCGCGCAATCGATCGCAAACCGCTCGAAGGCGGCTATCACGGCTATGAAATCATTACAGCGCCGCCGCCGAGCGCCGGCGGCCTCGGCATTCTGCAAATGCTCGGAATCCTGAATGGAACCGGGTTCGAGAGCGATGGGCCGAACTCCGTAAAGGCCGTCCATTACACGACTGAGGCGATGCGCCGGTTCTACGCGGATCGCAGCGAATACCTCGGCGATCCCACCTATTACGATGTGCCGGTCCGACAATTGCTAAGCCCGCGCTATCTGGCGGAACGGCGCGATTCCATCGATCCCGCGCGAGCGACACCCGCCGCCGGCATACAACCGGGCCGGATTCTCTCGGCGGCGGCGCATGTCAACCAGCGCGAGAGTTCCGAAACCACGCATTTCAACATCGTCGATGCGCAAGGAAACGCGGTAGCCGTCACCTACACGTTGAATAACAGTTTCGGGAGTGGAGTCACGGTCCCTGGGCTTGGTTTCCTACTGAACGATGAAATGGACGATTTCGCGGCGAAGCCGGGATCGCCGAATATGTTTGGA
>Ga0134126_10008936_pt1 | contig 12617 bp, 9 predicted proteins | sample KB31752_FD_96881 | JGI IMG/M metagenome (GOLD analysis project Ga0134126, IMG submission 96881) | Terrestrial soil microbial communities with excess Nitrogen fertilizer from Kellogg Biological Station, Michigan, USA - KB3-175-2 | ecosystem: Environmental > Terrestrial > Soil > Unclassified ...
ACCCCGCACACCGAGTTCGAGGGCCAGGTCTACATCCTGTCCAAGGACGAGGGCGGCCGGCACACGCCGTTCTTCAACAACTACCGTCCGCAGTTCTACTTCCGGACGACCGACGTGACCGGCGTCGTGACCCTCCCCGAGGGCACCGAGATGGTCATGCCGGGCGACAACACCGAGATGTCGGTGTCGCTGATCCAGCCGATCGCCATGGAGGAGGGCCTGCGCTTCGCCATTCGCGAGGGCGGTCGTACCGTCGGCGCCGGCCGGGTCACCAAGATCACCAAGTAGTACCGGCGAATCGGGGAGCAGTTCCCCGATAACAACGCTGAGCGGCCCGGGACTCGCCAGAGTCCCGGGCCGTTTCGTTGTCTTCGTTGTATTGCCGGTCAGCCGCGATACGCCGCGATGGCGTTCTTGAACGCGGTGAGCGCCGGCCGGGAAGAACCGTCCGCGCGGCGCAGTCCGAAGTAGAGCCGCTGGTCGGGCAGGTCGATATCGGAGAACCAGAACAGTGCTTTGACGTGCGGGTTGCCCGTGGCCGCGGTGACCAGGTCCGCCGCATAGGCCGCTTGCAGCCGTTCCTGGTCCTTCGTCGCGGATTCGGCGGCGCCGGGATCGTTCGCCGCGTCCGAGACCGGGGCTCCCGCCTCGGTAAGCCAGATCGGCATCGATGACTGCTGATAACGATCGAGGATCGAGGCGAGGCTTCCAGGCCGGGTGCTGATGTCACCGAACGCTTTCGCGGAAGCCGGCACCGTGGGGAAGCTGTACGGGTGGTACGCGACCGCGGTCGCGTAACGCAGGAAGTTGGAGCGGGCGACGTCGATCAGGAAGTCCTGCGCGGACAGGTTCGTCCCATCCGAGCCGGCCACGGCCAGGCCGCCGACAAGGAGCTGCGCCTTCGGCTGCACCGCCCGAACCGCGATCGAGGTGGCCTTGAGTAGCGCGCCATAGCCCTCAGGATCGGGACCCCCGAGCCAGTACGAGCCCAGATTCTCCTCGTTCCAGACCTCCCAGGCGGCCACCACGTCCGCCGGGTAGCGCTGCGCGGCCCGGGCCGCGAAGGCGGCGAACCGAGTGTCATCCTGCGGCGGGCACCAGACCTGCTTCGCGCAGGCGCGGGCGCGCGCCCAGGCCGGCGGCTGGTCCAGGATCGCCAGGATTCTCAGCCCTCTGGCCTTCGCGTAGTCGACCTCGCGGTCGAAGCTGCTCCAGTCCCACGTTCCAGGGTTCGGCTCAATCCGGTACCAGGCCAGGTCCACCCTGATCCATGAGGCACCGACCGCGCCCGGGTCGTCCAGGCTGCGCGCGATCCCGGTTTCGGATTCTTCGGGCAGCTGGTCGGCGTAGTCGACGCCGAAAACGAATCCGTTGTCAGTGGACTGCTCGATGTGCACTGATTGCTGGTGCGGCTTGTCCGGCAGCGCCGAGACGGCCATGGCGACCGACCCGATCACGATGATGAAGGCGGCGACCAACCAAGGAGCCAGTCGTCTGGCGGACAAGGACATGGGGGTCAGCCTAACGGGTGAGATCACAGTTGAGGTGACAAGATCACCGGACGGCTGAACACACCCGGGACGGGGCCTGATACTGTACCTAGCGCGCAGCGCGGCAGGTTTGTGATATGGGGGTGGCTACACGTGAGCGGCGAGGTCGGCGCGGGATCGCGGTTGGGCAGCTTGTACGTGCTCGACCAGCGGATCGGCGGCGGCTCGATGGGCACCGTGTGGTCCGCGCACCACACCGAGACCGGCCAGCCGGTCGCGGTCAAAATCCTCTCCGACACCATGGGCCAGAACTCTGACATGGTCGGCCGGTTCCTGCGCGAGCGCTCGGCCCTGCTCAGCGTGCGGCACCCGTACCTGGTCGAGATCAGGGACGTGGTCATCGAGAACGAGCGCATCGCCCTGGTGATGGAGCTGGTCGAGGGGGTCGACTCCGCGCGGCTGCTCGAGCAGAACGGGCCGATGTCGCTGTACCACGCGGCGCGGCTCGGCGACGAGATCTCACAGGCGTTGATGGCCGTGCATGCCGCCGGCATCGTGCATCGCGACCTCAAGCCGGCCAACATCCTGGTGGAGAGCGCCACCTCGCAGGCCAAGCTGGTCGACTTCGGTATCGCCTGGATCGCCGGAAACCCGAGGCTGACCGCGTCGAACTCGGTCATCGGCACCCCGCACTACCTCGCGCCCGAGTTGCTGACCGGCGGCGCCGTGAGCCCGGCCGCCGACGTGTATTCACTGGCCGTCTGCCTGTACCAACTGCTCACCGGCGTGCTGCCCTTCGATGGCGAGCACTATGCGCAGATCCTTTACAAGCACCTGCACGAGGCGCCGTCGCCGCATCCCGCGATCCCGCCGACAATGTGGGGCCTGTTCGAGGCGATGCTGGCCAAGGACCCGGCTCAGCGGCCCACCACCGCCTTCGTGGCCGGTCAGCTGGCCATGTTCGCGCGCAGCGAGGCCCCGCTTCAGGTGCCTCAAGAACCCGCGCTCGCGGGCGGGCCGGAGCAACAGGCGGCGCAGGGCCCGGCCGTGGCTCCGCTGAACGAGGATTCGCCGCTGTACAGCGCGGTGCCGCCGCCCTTCGGTGAGTACGAGGCCGCCCCGACGTCGGACTCCTGGCACGGCAGCGATTCTCCAGCGCCAGACTCCTGGCACGGCACCGGGACCGGCACCCAGACATCAGATTCCTGGCACGGCAGCGGCCCTCAGCCATCGGACTCCTGGCATGGCGGCGCTGCGACACCGCCGGTCGGCTACACGACGCCGCCGCCATTCACCTATGCGCCGCCGCAGGAGGAAGGCCGGTCGCGAAAGCGGCTCGCCGTCATCGCGGCGGTCTGCGTCCTCGCGCTAGGTGGAGTCGGCGTCGGCGCCTGGGCGCTGACCAACGGGGGCGGCGGAAAGCCGAAGCCGCAAGCGAACGCGTCGAGCTCCGCAGCCAGCCACGCCGCCACGAACACCGCGCCGCCGGTCGCCGCCGCGCCGGTGACCCATCACTGGGCGATGTGCTGCGGGCAGCTTCAGGAGGCCGGAGGCACCACGACCGCGACGAACGGCGGCGTCGTGCTGAACGACACGAAGCACGGCGACGCGGTCTTCAACGGCAAGGCGGGCACGCAGATCTTGGTCGACGGACCGGTGATCAACACCGCACAGAGCTTCACCGTGGCTTTCTGGATGCACCTGGAGGGCAGCACGACGACGCCGTCAGGTCGGCAGATCGTCGTGGAGCAGCGCGGAACCGAGGGCTGCGCCGCCTGCATCGAACTGGACCCCGACACGAAGCGGCTGGCGTTCGTGATGCAGTCCTCGGACACGGCGAACGCCGGGACCACCAAGGTCGAAGCCAAGGTGCAACCCACGCCCGCGCAGTGGTATCGCGTCATCGCGTCCTACGACGCCGAGGCGCACACCATGTCCTTCTACCTCGGCGGCGTACTCCAGGGCGCGAAGCATTTCGATGCGAACTGGACACCGACCGGGCCGCTGAGCTTCGGCAGCGGTCTGCAGAAGGGCATCACCACCAACTGGTACGCGGGGAACCTGGCGGACCTGTGGATCTGGAACCGGGCCATGACCCCGCACCAGGTCGATCAAGCAGCGAAGTAACGCAACAGTTTCCCACGGGTCAAAGCTCTGTTAAACCTGGCGCGAAGTAACGACTCTGCTACAGCAGCAGGTGGATGATCTCCAGCTCGTGGCAGTGCGGTAGGGTACGGTACATCGACGCTGTCGTCGGTGAGGGGCCGGGGCGGTCTCTGTACCCAAATCTCGGCGGGAGCGGCGAGGCTCACCGCCGCAGAGATCTGCCGATCTATTAACGCGACCGCAGAATATGCGGCTTCGACTTCTGCAGGCGCAGTGCGCTCACGGGGCGCCCTGCACGACTGACGGACGGCAAACACGGTGGGGACCCTGTCGATAGTTATTCCCGCGCTCAACGAGGCCGGGAATATGAAACCGGTGATGGATTCCATTCCCTTCGAGCGGCTGCGGACGGCGGGGTGGACGACCGAAGTGGTGGTCGTCGACAACGGGTCGACCGACGGCACCGGAGAGATCGCGCGCAAGCTTGGCGCGAAGGTCGTGCACCAGCCGGAACGCGGCTACGGCAACGCTTATCGAGCCGGCTTCGACGTGGCCATGGGCGAGGTGATCGCCACCGGGGACGCCGACTGCACATACCCGTTCGACACGCTGCCGGAACTGCTGGAACTGCTCGTGGAGCAGGACCTCGAGTTCCTCACCACCGACCGGCTGCACCCGGCCAACCGCGAGTCGATGAAGAACTCACATTTCGTCGGCAATCACCTACTGAGCGCGGTCAGCAGGGTCCTGTTCCGGCATGACTTTCGCGACTCGCAGTCCGGTATGTGGGTTTTCCGGCGCTACGTCTGGTCTCGGCTCGACGTTCGTTCGCCGGGTATGGCATTCTCCCAGGAGATAAAGAACGACGCGGCGCGCGCCGGCTGCCGCGTGCACGAGGTGCCGATCGAGTATCGGATGCGCGGGGGCGAAGTGAAGCTCAACGCGGTGATGGACGGCCTGGCCAATCTCGCCGGCCTGTTCGCGCATCGCTTCCGCAGGCCGTCCCGCGATGTGCCGACGGGTGAAGAGCTAGCGGAATCGATGAAGGTGTAGTGAAGTCCAGGACCAGCGCCTCCGGCGGGGAAGCCGCGTCGCTCACCGGGCTCGGTGCACGCGACGCGGACCCGGATCGGGACCTGGCCCCGGATGATGAAGGGGAGTTCTGGACGCCGAGGACGCGAGGCGCGCACGAGGCGGATGCCGCGGATTCGGCGATCTCGGACAAGCCGGACTCGTCCGAATCCATAGCGGACCCTGACGAGCCGGACAAGCCGGGCCGGCCTGAGGGCGTCGACAGAACAGGACCCTGGTTCCTGCGTAGCAGGGGCCGTAGCGCATGGGCGGTCGCGCTGGTGCTCCTCGTGGTCGCCGCGGTCTACGGCGTGTGTACCCTCGCTCCGGTGCGCACGGTACTGCGGCAGTCCTTCACCCAGGTCAGCTCGCCGAACCCGCAGTTTTACCTTAACGGCAACCCATGGGTATCCGGTCAATACCTCAATGTGCCGCTTGGCATCATTCGGCAAGGCGGCCACAGCGCGATGAGCTACAAGGTGCACGTGTGGACCGTCGACCACGCCGGGAAGACCGACGCCACCACGACGGTGACGCTGCCAACTCAAGACGGGAAGGGCGCGGCCAATTTCAAGCTGCCGATCCCCACGGACGCGCAGCTGGTCTGGGCCCAGGTCGAGGGCACCTCGTTGTCAGTGCACTACCGCTTCGCCGGCAGCGCGCTGCCGAGCGCGAGCGCGACTGCGAGCGGCTCGCGCTGAGCGGGACCCGGAGTCGGTGGGGAAGGTAAGAGATGGTCGAAGCAACGAACCGGGTCGCCCGGCGGCGAGTCATGCACATCGCCGCGTACTATCCGCCGCACCTCGGCGGCGTGGAGCGAGTCGCGCAGGCGCTGGCCCGGGCACTCGCCGAGCGTCGCGAGGTCGAGGTCATCACGACTGCGCTCGGTTCCGATGTGTCGCCGGGTCCGGATGCGTTGCTCGGCTCGGAGGCATCGAACGGGCCTGAGAACGGCGCGATGCGCGTGCGCAGATTCCGGGCTGCCGAAGTCGCGCACACGCCGATCTCCTGGGGCCTTTTCGCCGCCTTGCTGAGAGCGAAGCGCGGCGCCGTGTGGCACCTGCACTGCGCGCAGGCGCTGATCGCCGAGCAGGTCATGATCGCCGCGCGGCTGCGGCGGCAAAAGTATCTCCTGCACTTGCATCTCGACGTGGACAGCTCGGGTCCGCTCGGGCGGCTGCTGCCGCTGTACAAGAAGCACATCTTCGCGCGAGCGATGCGCGCGGCAGCCGGTGTGATCGTGCTCACGCCGGCGCAGGCCGCGTTCGTCGAGCACGCATACCGGGTGCCGGCCGACCGCATCCATATCGTTCCGAACGGCGTCGGGCGCGAGTACTTCATCCAATCGCGGCGCTCACCCGACGACGAGGGGTCGCCTGAAAGCGGGCCGCTGCGGCTGCTTTTCGTCGGCAGGCTGGAAGTTCAGAAGAATGTCGCCCGCCTGATCGACGCGCTGGCGCTGGTCAAGGAGAAAGTGGAACTGCGGATCGTCGGCGACGGCGCGCTGCGTGCGCAGCTTGAGCAGCGAGCCGCGGTCTCGGGAGTGCCCGTAGAGTTCGCCGGCGCCCTACACGGCGAGAACCTGCTTCGCGCGTATGCCGAGGCCGACGCATTCGTTCTGCCGTCAGATCGCGAGGGCATGGCGCTCGTCGCGTTGGAGGCGATGGCCGCCGGGCTGCCGGTAATCGCGACCGATGTGCCGGGTAACGCCGAACTGATCGGCGGGCGCGGCCTTTTGGCGGCCCCGGACGCCACCGCGCTGGCCGCGGCGATCGATGCTGTCGCCGCGGACCGCGGATTGCGCACCGAGCTAGCGCAACGCTGCGCGGACGCCGCGAACGCATACACGTGGGACGCGGTGGCAGACCGCGTCGAGCAGATCTACGACGAGGTATACCGATGACGCCGCTGCGCGGCCGCGGCCTCGTCGTGTTGTCGACCGCGCTGTGCTGCCTGCTGATCCTGCTCGCTCCGGCGGTGCGGATCATCCAGGACCCCGCCGGGCTCTGGCTGATCATCGGCGCGCCGACCTGCGTGTACTACGGGCCGACTCGGCGCGTCGTGTCCGCTCCTGACGGCGCGGCGCTGCTCGCCTTCGGGTTCACGATCCTGCACGACCTGCTCGTGCTGCTCGGCCTCGACCTGGTGCTGCCGTTGTTCGGCGACGAGCATCCGCTACAACTCGCGCCGATCACCCTGGCTTTCGCCGCCGTCACGATCCTGGTCGGCGCGCTTACCCCGGAAGCGCAACCGGTGGCGCGCGAGCCGCTGTGGTGGCATCGCCGAGGATTCGGTCCGGTGCTGGCCCTCGGCGCGCTGATCCTCGTGCTGAGCGTGGCCGGACCGATCAGGCTCAACAACGGTTTCGGCTCCGCGGTGAGCATCACCGCGATGGTGGTCATCGTCGCGGCGCTGCTGTTCCTGCTGTTCAAGCAGCGCTATTCGGTTGGCGCCATCGAACTGGGCATCTACTTCGCGGCGGCGGGCATCCTGCTGCTCACCTCACTGCGCGGCTGGCTCATCACCGGCCACGATGTCCAGACCGAGTTCGCCTACTACTCAGACGTGCTCGCGAGCGGGCGCTGGGAGCCAGGCCACGTCCACAACGCCTACTACGCCTGCCTGAGCGTCACGCTCTTCCCGGTCTCCTTCGCGCACCTGACCGCGATCTCAGACATCTACATCTTCAAAGTGGTCGAGCCGCTGCTTTTCGCGGTCACGCCGGTGCTCTTGTTCCGCGGCGTGCGCAATGTCGCCTCACACCAGGTCGCGATGCTCAGCGCGATCTTCTTCATCATCTTCCCGACCTTCTCCACCGACATGACCTACATGTCCAGGCAGGAGATCGCATTCATCCTGGTCGGGTGCGCGACGCTGCTGGTCACCGAACGCGCCACGGCCCCGCTCGCCCGCCGTATCGCGTTCGGTGCGCTCATGGTCGGCGTCGTGCTCTCGCACTACTCCACGGCTTACATCGTCATCATCATCTGCGGCATCGCGGTAGTCGCCGATCTGGCGCTCAGGCTGTGGTCGCGATTGCGTCGCCGGGCACACGAATCCGGCGGCCGGCCACGCAGAGTCCCGCGCATCGGGGGACAGGCGACGGCCGCGCTGGTGCCCTGGTGGCTCGTCGTGTTCGCGGCTGCGGCCGCCTTCCTCTGGGCCGGTCCGGTCACGCACACCGACAGTCAAGTGCAGTCCACCCTGTCCGCCGCGATCTCCCAGCTCGAAGGCAACGCCTCCTCGGGCCTCTTCGCCGCGAAACAAACCAGCACCCAACTGCTCAGCGGCTACCAGAAATCCGCCGTCACGGCCACGGCGAAGGACCGCGCCAAGGGCGTCTACTGGCCGCTGTCCGCGGTCGACGAGTACCCGATCACCACCGTGGGCACCCAGTATCAGCCGCTCACGGGCACCGGCCGCCGCCTGCAACAGGCCGGAATCGGCGTAACCGGCGCCAACGTGCTAGCTCGAAGCATCGACGACCGCACCTACGAACTGCTCATCATCGCCGGGCTCGCCGGCGTCTGGTTCGCGGGACGCAGACTGTTCACTCCGCTCAAGGATCAGGTGCTGCTCTCCGTCGGCGCGCTCGGGATGCTCGGCGTGCTGACCGTCGTTCCGCAACTCTCCGTGGACTACGGCATCCTGCGCGCCTTCCAGGAAGGCATGTACTTCTTCGCGCCCTTCATGGCCGCGGGCCTGATCTGGATCTGCGGCTTGCTGAAACGGTGGGCCAGACCCGCGGCGGCGGTGGTGGTCGCCGTCATCGCGTCGACCATGACTGGCGTCGTGCCCCAGCTGACCGGCGGCTATCTCGGCATCCTGTCGATGTCCAACGAGGGCCAGTACTACAACATCCACTATCCGACGGACTCGGAGCGCACCGGCGCGCAGTGGCTCAACGCGATGGCGCTCGCGCAGAAGCGCAAGTCCGGCACCGCTCCCGTGCTGCAGACCGACTTCTACACCTACGACACGATGCAGACCGTCTTCACCAACCCGGTTCTGCCCGATCTGCTGCCGCAGTGGCTGCGTCCCGGCGGTTACCAGTTCGTCGGCCAGACGATGCTGCGCACCGGACGCGTGTCAATCCGCATCAACGGCCAGATTGTCACCTACACGTATCCGCCGCAGTTGCTCGACACCCAGTACAACAAGATCTACGCGAGCGACGGAGCCGAGGTCTACGGGCCGGAGATGAACAATTGAGCGCGCCGCCGATCCCGCCCTCCCCGCGACGTGTTCTCCTCGTCTGCCACTACTACGCACCGCACATCGGCGGGATCGAGAGCGTGGTGCAGGCGGAGGCCGAACGGCTCACCGCGCTCGGTCACGAGGTGACGGTGCTGACCAGCGCCGACCGCAGTAGCACGCGCGTCGAAGGCGGCGTGCGGGTCGTACGCGTCGCGGCCTGGAACGGACTGGAACACCGTGCGGGCGTTCCCTTCCCGCTGTTCTCCCCGCGGCTCCTCGCCCAGGCGATCAGGTTGACGCGGCGCACCGACATCGTGCACGTACATGACTGCTTCTACCTGAGTTCGTGGTGTGCGGGCATCGCGGCGCTTCTCTTCCGCAAACCGCTGGTCCTGAGCCAGCATGTCGCGATGGTCCAGCACCCCTCTGCCCTCGTGTCCGCCGCGCAGAAGACCGTCTACGGCACCATCGGACGCCTGCTGTTGCGACGGGCCCGGAAGGTCTTCGTCATCAACGAGTACGTAGGCAGATTCGTCGCCGGACTCGGCGCCCAGCGCCACAAGACCGTCGTGCTGTCCAACGGCGTTGATGCCGAGTTCTACCGGCCGGCCGCCGACCCAGCCGAGCGCGAGCTGCTGCGGAAGGAATACGGACTTCCGCTCGACCGGCCGCTCGCGCTGTTCGTCGGCCGGCTGGTGCCCAAGAAGGGCATAGACATCGCGCTGGCCGCGCGCACGAGCGAGTTCGATCTCGTCGTCGTCGGGTCCGGAGACGCGGCGATGCTGGACGGCGTGCCCGGCGTGCACCATCTCGGCAGCCGGCCGCCGCGACACGTGGCCGAGATCTTCCGCGCCTGCGACCTGTTCGTGCTGCCGACCACGGGCGAGATCTTCCCGCTCGTGGTCAAGGAGGCGATGAGCAGCGCACTTCCGGTCGTCACCACGGACGAGCCGGACTACGCCGCGCTCGGCGTCGACCGGCTGGGCATGGCCCTGGTCTCTCGTGACGCCGCGGCGGTCGGTGCGGCGGTCCGCCGGATCGTCGGCGACGAACGCGCCGCGGCTCGCATGGGGGAGTACTCGCGCAGTTACGCGCGCGCGCAGTTCTCCTGGGATGAGCACCTGGATCTGCTGCGCGCCAATTATCGCGCGGCACTCGAGAGGTCGCCGTGAGCCGCAGGGCGCAGGCGGTGGCCGAGGTGGCGCTGGTTTACGGCTTGCTCGGCTGGATCTACGTCGCCGCCTACGCAGCGGCCTATCCCCACGATTTGAGCACGCGGATCGCCGCCGCTGTGCCGATGCGCCGGGACACGTTCGGCGCGGTGGCTTTCGCCGCTTCGGCCGCGGCGGCGATCGTTCTGCGAGCCCGGACAGGGCAACTGTGGGAGCGCCGCAGCGCGCCGGCACGAGGCCTGATCCGCGCCGTGCTCAACACGGTGGCCGGATACGGCCTGCTGGTGTGGGCCTATCTCTGTGTCAACTCGATGACGCATCCGTGGACCATGTCCATGCAGCTGACGCACTTCGTTCCGTGGCCGAGCGAGGGCAGCACGGCAGTGGCCGGCTTCGCGGCGTCCGCCGTCGCGCTGTTCCTGGCGCGCTGCGCCGATCCCCGCGGGGACGACGGCCATGTCTAAGCACGCGCGCTCGACCGTCAAGATCATGGAGAGCTCGCTGTTCCTGATGGCTTCCACCGGCCTGACCGCCGGCCTCGGCTTCCTGTTCTGGATTCTGGTCGACCACAGCTACAGCCCCGAACGGGTCGGCCTGGCCACCTCGCTCATCAACGCCATCTCGCTGATCTCGTACCTCTCGCTCTTCGGCCTCAACAGCGTGCTGATCCGGTATCAGGCCGCCGGACCGGCTCGCAACAGCCAGGTGACTCGCGGCCTGCTGATCAGCGGTGGCGGCGGCCTGTTGTTCGCCAACGGATTTCTGGTGCTGTTGCCGTGGCTGAGCCCCAAGCTGGAGTTCATCCGGCAGAATCCGCTCTACGCGCTGCTGTTCGTCGCGTTCTGCAGCCTTGCCGCGATCAACCTGCTCACCGACTCGGTGTTCATGGCCGCCCGGCTGCCGCAGTACAACCTCCTGGTCGACGGGATCGTGCAAAGCCTGTCGAAGCTGGCCATGCCGATCTTCCTGGTGACCTTCGGCGCCGTCGGCATCGTCGCCTCCACCGGCATCGGCTACGCGGTCGCCGTCATCGCGTCACTGATCGCGATGTACTGGCGGCTGGGTTTCCGGCTGGACGTGCGCACCCCGGAGACGCTGCTGCGGGAGCATGCCCGCTACTCGCTCGCGAACTACAGCTCCGCGCTGCTCAACCTGGTGCCGCAACTGGCGCTGCCGATGATCGCGCTGCAGAAGCTGGGCAGCGAGGCCGAGGCGTACTACTTCATGGCGTTCCAGGTCGCGAACATCCTCTACGCCGCCTCGCACTCCATCGGCGACGCGACCTTCTCCGAGGCCTCGCACGACGTCTCGCGGCTGGCCGAATGCCTGCGCCGTTCCGCCAAGCTCAACTTGATCATCCTCCTGCCAGCCGTCGCGATCGTGACGCTTGGCGCGCGCCTGCTGCTGGAGCTGTTCGGCGCGGCCTACGCGGACCACGCGCAAGGCCTCCTGATGCTGCTGGCGCTCGGCGCGCTCGCCGTCGCGCTGAACAACTGGAGCAGCAACGCTTTGCGGGTCGCCGGGGCGATACGTCCCCTCGTCGCGAGCAATGTCGTCTATGCCGTCGGCTCGATCGGTTTCGCCGAGGCGATGGCGATGCACGGCGCGCTCTGGATCGGCTGGGCATGGGTGGGCGGAAACCTGCTCTCCGGCCTGGTGGCGCTCGTCTACGTGCCGAGCAGCACGGCCGCGCTCGCGCCGCGGCCGACGCCGGCGCTCGACGACACCGGCAGCCAGGCGGCGATCGGCATGCTCGATGAAACGGTGCCGCTGTCGCTGCCCTGGGTGGCGCGCGATGTGCGGCGCGGCGGCAAGCCCGGTGCGCCGGAGCGAACCACCGCCACGAGCGCCAACCCCCGGGCCGCACCGCTCTTCCTCGGCGGTGACATGGCGCTGCGCGAGCGCAGCGTGGCCGAGTCAGCCACCGAAACCCGTGACCACCTCTGGTGAAACCTGCTGGGAAGGCCCCGAAGTGAAAGTAGTCATCGTCAACGCCTTCGAGCGCAACAACCGCGGCGACGCGGCGCTGCTCGACGTGATGATCAGGCAGGTAGCACAGGCCCATCCAGAGGCTGAGATCACGATCTGCGGCTTCGAGGATCCGGTCGCGTACCCCGACATCTGGGGCGTGCGCAATGTCGGCTCGATCCGCAGATACAGCGCACAGGAGCACATCACGCGCTCCGCCCGCATCCAGCGCAAACTGCTCGTGGCGGCCATGGTCCTCGCCGTGGCGGCCGGTCTCGGCCGGCCGCTGGCGGCCGTGAGCGGGCGGATTCTGCCGCGCGAGGCGGCCGGGGAACTGCGCGCCATCGCGCAGGCCGATCTGGTGGTCAGCCTGGGTGGTGGTTACCTGCACGGCGGCCCCGGCCTCGGCTACGACCTGAGCATCGGGTTCCTGCTGTTGCCGCTCTGGCTCGCGCACCGCTTCGGCGTCCCGGCCGTCCTCGGACCGCAGTCCTTCGGGCCCTTCCCGACGAGGTTCCAGCGTGCGGCGGTACGAAGGGTCCTGTCTCGCTGCCGCGCGGTGTCGACCCGGGAGGAAATCAGCCGCGCGGTACTGGTGGCCGCCGGGGTGCCG
>Ga0134126_10008938_pt1 | contig 12616 bp, 8 predicted proteins | sample KB31752_FD_96881 | JGI IMG/M metagenome (GOLD analysis project Ga0134126, IMG submission 96881) | Terrestrial soil microbial communities with excess Nitrogen fertilizer from Kellogg Biological Station, Michigan, USA - KB3-175-2 | ecosystem: Environmental > Terrestrial > Soil > Unclassified ...
CCTTGGGGAGAGGAGGCACGTCCGTGCGCCTGGCTGTAGGCGCGACCGATGCCAGGGTTGCCGGTGGAGCAGAGACTGCACTCGCCTGTTGAGCGGGTTGAGCAGAGCCAAGGCAGGCCGCGCCAAGCATCACCACAAGAAAAACTCGTTCCATGAAAGAAGCACCTTATCTGCGGAGTCGCAATTAGACATCTAATTGGATGAGATCGAAGCATGAGCGGTGGTCTGGGGACATCCGCCATCTGAAGGCCGGGAGCAACACCCCCGGAAATGGCGCATCTAACAAATTGCGCCCACATATCTCTCTAGGACCTTTCGGGCCTCGTCTGAATGAATTTCGCAGAGCACATGCCGAAGACTTCACTTACGCTGAGCGTCGCACTTGCCTTGATGGCCATGGGTGGATGGACGCATGCCTGGGCGCACGAGGGCCACAGGATCCTGATCCCCCTCCACAGCAGGCTCAGTCCGGTGCAGAAGCTCAACCGCGAAGGCGTGGATGCCGTGAAGCACCGCGACTATGAGAAGGCGCAGAAGCTGTTCTACAAGGCCTATCTCTACGATCCGGCCGATCCATTTACGCTCAACAACCTCGGATACATCTCAGAGGTCCAGGGACAGCTTGACGCGGCGCACCGGTTCTACGAATTGGCGGCCGAACAGAGCAGCGACGCCAACATCGACCTGAGCAGCCAGAAGCATCTGAAGGGGCAGCCGATGAAGGCCGCGCTGGTGGAGCTGAAGGACCGCACCATGCGCATGAACCGCATGAATATCGACGCCATGCGGCTGCTGCAGGAAGATCGGAACTTCGAGGCCATCGACCTTTTGAAGCAGGCGCTGGCGCTCGACCCGCGGGACCCGTTCACCTTGAATAACCTGGGCGTGGCGAGCGAGGCGGTATCGGATCTGGACAGCGCCCTCCGTTATTACCAGGAGGCTGCGGCGGTGGATTCCTCAGAGCCTGCCGCAATCACGCTGGACCGCTCATGGCGCGGAAAATCCGTAGCCGGCATGGCGCGCACCAGCGCCAAGAGGCTGCAGAAGCGCATGGAATCGATGGACGTGGCCGAAGCCAAGGCAGTGATGTACACGCTACGCGGCGTGCATGCCGAGAACCAGAACAACTGGACAGAGGCCCGGCAGGACTTCCTGCATGCCTACGCGCTCGACGCTTCAAGTGCCTTTTCCCTGAACAACCGCGGCTATGTGGCGGAGCGCGAAGGTGACCTGGAGACCGCGCAATACTTCTATGAGAAAGCCCGGCTCGCAGTGAATGCCAACCAGAAGGTGGGCTTGGCCACCAAGCTCTTCGCCCAGGGCGAGTCACTCCAGGTGGTTGCAACCGATAGCAATACAAAGGTAGGCGGCGCGCTCGAGATCTACAGCCAGCAGCGCAAGCGCCAATCTGGACCGGTGGAGCTAACCCCGCGTGGCGGCACTCCGGAACCTCCTAACTCGAATCCTGGCACCCCGGAGAACCCGGAGCCGAACCAGCAACAGAATCCTCAATAACCTATAGGGCCAGTGCATGAATTCCAATTCCACAGAGCAGTTCCCGTCCTTCCAGTCGATGAGCTTGCTGTCGCGCCTGCTATTGGTTCCGCAGCGCGATGACTCCTCCGCTCACCCCATGGTGGAGGAGCTGAAACGCGACGTGTCGGCTATGTCGCATGAACAATTCGATGACCTGCTGCGGTTGGCGAATCTCAATCACGTGGTCATGCGCGGAATGCCCGTGTTCCTGGAGATCATGCGCGAGACCGGAGACGACGCGCGGGCGCAATGGGCGGTCGATGCTTTGGCCGTGGAAGAATCGCGCATCAGCAATGCTCTCGAGTTCCTCGACCAGATCTGCAGCGCCATGCGCGATCAGGGCCTCGACGCGACCGTCATCAAATCACTCGACCACTGGCCCGACCTGGGCAGTGATCTTGACCTCTATACCAACGCAAGGCCGGAAGACGTCATCCACTTCATGAGCACGCGTTTTCAGGCCGTCGCGGCGCCCCGCAGCTGGGGTGACCGGTTGGCCTGCAAGTGGAACTTCGAAATTCCGGGATTGCCTGAATCGGTGGAGGTTCATGTTGGGCGTCTGGGTCAGACTGGCGAACAGAGCGCGATCGCGACAACACTCCTTCAGCGCACCCGGCGTGTGGAACTCGCGGGGCGGTCATTCCGGGTCACTTCGAAATCCGACCGCCTTTTACTTTCAACGTTGCAGCGAATGTATCGCCACTTCTACTTCCGGCTCTGCGACATCCTCGATAGCGCTGCGCTGGTCGAGAGGGACGGGCTCGATTTTCACGACTTGCACAGAGTGGCCACGCACGCCGACATCTGGGAAGGCGTCGCAACGTATCTCAACATCGTGTCCGACTACATGGAGATGTATCGCGGGCGCGGCCTGTCCCTCCCGCAAGACGTCAAGGCCGCTGCACGATTCGGCGGCGAATCCGTCTTCTATGCCCGCGGGTTTATCCGCGTACCGATCATGCCGCAGTCCGCACGCCTTTATGGAACTCAGCTTGCGGGCATTCTCAAAAAGCGGGAGTTGCACAACGGGGCCCGGCTGAGCCTGCTGCCATGGCTTGCTACCGCGGCGGTGGTCGGCCAGAAGCTCACGGGCAGCGATAAAGGAATCTGGTAGAGCAAACCCCTCCTGGAGGTTCCAGGCGGTTAAACACTAGTTACGGCAGTTAGAGACTTGGTTATGGCAATCGGACGAGTTTCATGAGAGGGGGGTGCGGGGCTTTAACTCGCAGCGAAGCGTATGAGTAATTACGGATCTTCAAATCCTGGCACGCGGGGACGCCTGATCGTGGAGAGCACAGGCAGGAAGGTGGCGGGAGCCAATTCCTACAACCGCTCCAGCCTTGCGGTTGACGTTGACGACACCTATCTGGAGCCGATGCCGCTTCCGCGCCTTGTGCCGGTCACCGCAGCGCCTGGAGTGATGGTGGGTGCGCCGACGTTCATGGGGCTTGATTTGGCCACGGCCCAGCGCGATCCTACCTCCAAGTGGGTCTCGGCGGTCATTCACGTCGTCGCCATTGCAGCCATTCTCTGGCTCGGATTCAGGGTGAAGAACACCTTCGTTCCGCCGGTCAAGACAGAGCCTGTGAATATTACACTTTATGCTCCGCCTCCGCCTCCCAAGATTCTTCCCGTCGCGCCCAAGATGGGCGGCGGCGGCGGCGGCGGCGCGCACCAAGTCGTGGAGCCGATCAGAGGCAATTCGCCCAAGATCGTGGCTCCCAAGATGACGGTGATTGCACCGCAGATCCTCAAGGTCGACAATCCCAAGATGGCAGCCGAGCCGACTGAGATCGTCAAGATGCCGGATAATCCGAATCTTCCCAACCTGGGTCTGTCGAATTCGCCGCAGATCGCGCTGGCGTCGCAGGGCAGGGGCAGCGGTTCCGGCTTCGGTTCGGGTGCGGGCGGTGGCCTCGGTATGGGACACGGCATCGGCGCCGGTCCGGGCAGCGGCGGTGGGTACGGTGGCGGCCTGATGAGTGTCGGAGGCGGCGTGAGCGCTCCGGTGGTGGTCCACTCGGTGCAGCCTGAGTTCACCCAGGATGCGCGCAACGCCAGCTACCAGGGCAGCGTGTCAATTCAGCTCATCGTAGACGCGCAGGGCAATCCGCAGAACGTGCACGTGACGCGGCATGCGAACTACGGACTGGACGAGAAGGCCGTCGAGGCGGTGCGCCAGTACAGATTCCGCCCAGCCATGTTCCAGGGACATCCGGTTGCGGTGCAGATCGTCATCGACGTGGACTTCCACCTGCACTGAGACGCACGCAACGTATAACTGCGAAGGGGAGCCGATCACGGCTCCCCTTCTCTTATTCCAGGAACCGTCGTTAGATTTTGGGAGCGCGGGGATACTGCTCGGCGGTGATTTCGCGCGCCGCTTCGGCCACATGCTCCGGGCGTCCGAGATCGCGCCAGCGATACGCATCGGAGCGGAAGGCGCAGATGCGTTCCCCTTCCCCGGCCATTCTCAGATACGCGGAGATGATGGAGAAGGCGCCGTCTTCTGTGAGTTGTGAAAGCAGGCGAGGCGAGATGACGTGAATGCCCGCGAACGCAAGCGGATGCGCCGACGGGCATGGGCGCGCCAACTCCGGCTCACCATCGCGCCCAGCCTGCCGCCCGCAAAGTTCTCCTTGCCCATCGAACAACAAGTAGCGCGAGGTGGCACGATCCTGCGTTGCCAGCGTTGCCAGTGCGCCCCGTTGCTCGTGAAAGCGAACCATTCGGACGAGATCGATGTCACTCAACACGTCGACGTTGTGCAGGACGAACGGCTCCTCCGACCCGCTCTCGGTAAAGAACCACGCCGCCTTCTTCAATCCCCCGCCGGTATCGAGCAGTTCCTCTTCGCGCGACACTTCAACGTGCATGCCGAAGCCGCCATGCGCTCGAATATAGTCGATCAGCATATCGGCGTGATGGTGTGCGTTTACGATGACTTCGCTTACGCCGCACGTACGTAAACGCTCGAGCGTGATTTCGAGCATCGTCCGGCCCGCCACCTCCACAAGCGCCTTGGGGCGGTCGTTGGTGAGCGGCCGCAGGCGGGTGCCGAGCCCGGCAGCGAGGACCATCGCCTTCATGCGCCCATCTTCTCCAACTCCACGTGGCGAACGACCACTTCGACGCCTTCCCCGCCCCGCAGATGCTCGGCCAACTGCTCGGCAAGAAAGACCGAGCGGTGCTGTCCGCCCGTGCAGCCGAACGAGACCATCAGGCTCTTGAATCCGCGCTTGCGATATGCCGCCACGCTGGCATCGACCAGCGAGGCGGCGCTCGAAAAGTAACGATGAACGCTTTCCTGCTGGTTGAGATAATCGGCGACGGGCTGATCCCTTCCGGTGAGCGGCCTGAACCGTTCCTCCCGCCCGGGATTCGGCAGGCAGCGCGCATCGAAAACGAAGCCGCCGCCATTCCCCGTCTCGTCCTTCGGCATCTCGCGGTGAAAAGAAAAACTGAAGATGCGCACCGTGAGTCCCTCAGCCGAGGATGCAATGTTCCGCAGCTTCTCTGAAGCCAGCATTCCCTGGAACGCTTCCATCAGAGCCGGCAGCGCGATGGGGAGTTCCACGTTGTGCGCGAGCCAGCGCAAGTTCTTCAGGGCAAAGGGCACGCTCTGCAGGAAGTGCGCCTTGCGTTCGTAGAATCCGCGAAAACCATACGCGCCCAGCGCCTGCATGATACGCACGTAAACGAACGCGTAGTAATGTTCCATGAACGCGGCCCGATCGATGCCATAGGGGGCGAGGCAATCGAGATAGTAGTCGAGCAATTCCTGCCGCACTGAAGGAGGCAGGTCCGCCTTGCCGTCGTAGAGCAGCGAGCCGATGTCGTATTGGAGCGCGCCCTTGCGCCCGCCCTGGTAATCGAGGAAGAAGGGTAGCCCCTCGCGCAACATTACATTGCGTGACTGAAAATCGCGATACAGAAAGTAATCGCGCGGCGCAGTGAGCAGGAGCTTGGTAAGACGCGAGAAATCGTGCTCCAGCGCCTGCTCGCTAAAGGGGATGCCGGAGAGCCTGAGGAAGTAGTACTTGAAGTAATTCAGATCCCAGGCGATGGATTGGCGGTCAAAACTGCCGCGCGGATAACAGACGCGGTAATTCAGATCGCGGCCGGCTTCGATCTGGAAGCGCGGCAACACCGCCACCACTTTTCGATACGCTTCCACAACCTCGGGAGCCACGTCTTCGCCGGAACGGTGGGCCTGCAGGAAGTCGAACAGTGTGGTGTCCCCAAGATCTTCGAGCAGGTAGGCTCCCTCGGCAAGCGCCTCGCCGTAGATTTCCGGAACCGGCAATCCACGGCGGCGAAAATGCCGTGTGAACTCGAGGAATGCCGTGTTCTCTTCACGCACGCCGTATTGAATTCCGATAGCGGAGTCTGGGCCGGCGGAGAGACGAAGAATGGCGCGCCCCGATCCTCCAAGCTGACCCTGCAGGGGCCTCACTTGTTCCGCGGAATGATGAAATCGCAGCTCGAAGAGCCGTTGAAGAATGTCCATTCGCTTCTATTCCCAAACCGGGCCAACCTGCCCATCAAAGAGTATCGGCCCCGGGCAAGCACCGGCAACCGGAACATCGATCCCTCAACTTCGTCCAATTCTCTCCGATAAGGAACTGCAGGAGAGTCCCATGTCTCGCGTGCTCCGTTGCATCGTGCTCAGCATTCTCGTTTTATCCTCGGCCGCTTACACCAGTCACGCAACCGAGTTATTCGCCGCCCTTCACGGCACGGTCAGCGATGCCTCGGGTGCGGTGGTGCCAGGCGCCACCGTGACGGTGACGAATACCGGCACCGGCATTCGGTCCGTTGCGCGCAGCGATCGCGCCGGATACTACATCTTTCCCCAACTCGCTGTCGGAGGACCGTATACGGTCACCATCGCGGTGGACGGATTCCAGACCTTCTCGACAACCGGACTTGCCCTGAACGTCAACGATAACCGCCAGATCGATGCGGTGCTCGTGATCGGCGCACGCTCCGACGTGATCGAAGTTACCGCCGGCGCACTGCAGGTAGAAACGGCCAATACGCAGTTGCAGCAGATGGTGACCGCGGCGCAACTGGCGGGCATTCCGCTGCTCGGACGTAATGCCGCGGGCCTGCAGAAATTGCAGCCGGGAGTTGTGGAATCGTCCGACCGCTTTGGCACGTTCGCCACCAACGGCAGCCAGACCGCCCAGAACTCCTATCTGGTGGACGGCATCGACATCAACGACGCCATGCTGCAGCGGGAAGGCATCCATGTGAACCCCGATGCCCTTGCCGAAGAGAATATCGTCACCAGCACGATGAATGCGCAGTTTGCGCGAAACTCCGGCGCGGTGGTCAACCAGATTCTCAAAACCGGTACCAACCAGTTCCATGGCGCCGGCTTCGAGTTCTACCGCGACACGTTCCTGAACAACGGCGATTATTTCTCCCGTACGCGTCCCGTGTTCCACCAGAACGTCTACGGAGGCACCCTGGGCGGTCCTCTGATGCGCGGCAAGCTTTTTTTCTTCACCGCCTACCAGGGCATGCGCAACCGCACCGCTGAGACTCTTCTGCAGACCACGATGAGCGGCGACCAGCGCGCAGGCCGCTTCAGCGCCGATACGAATTACGCCACCGGCGCGCCAAACAGCGCCGGCCTGACCACCAACCCAATCCCGTTCGACATCGGTTCCTGCCACGCCGGCGGCGCGCAGCCTGCGACGTGGGCCTCCTGCTTCCCCGATGGTCAAATCGAAATTCCCCAGTCGCGGTGGAATCCGATTGCCGCCAGTCTCGTCCGGAAGTATGTTCTTCCTGCCAATCAGTCTGTCAACGGCGTACCTTATGCCAACTTCAACGCCCTGAACACAGGCGCACAGGACCAGGGGATCCTGCGTGTCGACCTGGCGCCAGGACAGCGCGATAGCTTCTGGCTATCCAGCCTGTTTGAGTCCAGCCCCGCCTCCTCCACTCTCAGCTTCGGCGGAGGCAGCTTCCCTGGATTCGGTTCGCTGCAATCCAACCATTTCAAGCTATTCAGCGCCTCCTGGAACCACATACTCGGCGCAAATACACTCAACGAGCTGCGCGCCTCCTACTACCGCAATCCCTACGGCGCGGTGAGCCCCGCCACCGTCGTCTCGCCCAGTTCGGCCGGATTTTCCATCACCCCGCAGGACCCGCAATCGGGTCTTCCCTACATCACGGTCGGCAGCTACTTCAATCTGGGATTCAGCTACCAGGGTCCGCAGCCGCGCCTGAGCACGAACATGACTCTTGCTGAGAATTTCACCTGGCTGCACAACCGGCATTCCTTCAAATTCGGCGGGCAGTTCGAACAGTTCCGCGTGCGCAACCCCTACGACGTCTATAACAACGGATTCTTCGGGTTCAAAGGCGGAACCTCCGGCGGCGGTCCCTATAGCTCGGGCGATCCGCTCGTCGATTTTGTCATGGGCATCCCCGACATCTATTACCAGAGCAACAACGGATTCGTTCACGCTGTCGCGTCGGAGTGGTTCACCTACGCGCAGGATAACTGGAAGCTCACGCCCGATCTGACTGTGAACTACGGCGTCTCCTGGGATGTAGAAGCTCCCTATCGCAACACTCAGTTCGGCGGCCGCGGCGTTGTCTGCTGGCAGAACTCCAGTTCCACGTCCTCGGTATTTCCCGATGCGCCTCCGGGCCTTTCCTGGCCCGGCGATCGTGGCTGCAACTCCGCCGGCTCTCCCGAAACGCACTACGGCCACTTCGCGCCGCGCATCGGGTTTGCCTGGTCGCCATCCTCAGGCCCAGCGGCACTCATCGGAACACACTCTGCCCACGAGTTCTCCGTTCGCGCCGGCTTCGGCATCTATTACAACCGCGATCAGGAAGAGCAGTCCCTGCAAAACCTGCAGGACCCGCCGTTCATGTACCTCTCCATGGGTGCGTCCTCGTTTGGCGGCAGCCCTGCGTTCGCCAACCCCTTTGCCGATGTCGCCGGCAACGGCTCCGTCCCGAATCCATTCCCTTACGCGCGGCCGAAGCCCGGCGCAAGTATTGAATGGCTGAATTACCTGCCTCTGCAACTCGCGGCCTTTTCGCCGCACTACAGCGTGCCGTACACCTACAACTTCAATTTCAACGTGCAGCGCGCGCTGGGGCCGCACCGTGTGGCGCAGATCGGATATGTGGGTTCCGTGGGACGGCACCTCTCCACGTGGTACGAGGGTGACAGCATCACCCCACAAGGCCATGCGGCGTGCGTCGCAGATCCCATGTGCACCGCTTACCGCAGTTCCATGCACCTGATTTTCCCGCAATACACGGCGCAGCCGGCCACCGTGCCCGGAAATCCGTTTGGCCTGCCCTTCGGTACGCCGTATTACATCTCAGTCGGAATGCAGGATACCCAAGGCATTTCCAACTACAACGCCCTGCAGGCCAGCCTCATCCAGGCGCCCTCTCGCGGCCTGCAATTCACCCTGGCCTACACGTATTCGCATGCGCTCGACGACGGCTCAGGGTACGAAAACGCCGTGGGTCGTGAAGGCCGCGTGCACAACTTCGTCCCCGGGTTCGAAAACCTGAATTACGGCAGTTCCGATTTCGACGCCCGGCATCGCCTGTCCGCCTCCTATGTGTACGAGTTGCCGGCGCCGCAGCTTTTCAAAAGTCATGCGCTTTTGCGCGAAACTCTGCTGGGCTGGCAATTGGGCGGAGTCACCGTCCTGCAGACCGGATTCCCTATCGAAGTGTATGAACCGAGCGCCCGTTCCATGTGGTGCGACGGGTACAGCTATTTTGGATGCCCCGACGTCCCCCAAGTCTCGAACTTCCGCCTGGGTAAGCCCGACATACGCCGCAACCCCCAGTATTTCGATCCCGGCACGTTTACGCCGGAGACGCTCGGCAGTTTCGGCAATACCTCCCGGAACTTCTTCCACGGCCCCGGCTTCAACTTCACCAATCTTCAACTCACCAAGCAAGTGCCCCTGGGCGCCGACCGCACGCGGAGGCTGCAAGTGCGGATCGAGGCGTTCAACGCCTTCAACCACGCGAATTTTGCCAATCCCGGCGGAAATTTCAACAGCCCCAGTTTCGGCCAGATCACAAGCGTCACGCACTCCGCCGACCCGAACAGCGATCCTGCCCCGGGGCGCGCGGTCCAACTCGCCTGCCGATTCCAATTCTGATTCTCCCGTCAGGAAAAAGGGCCGACCTCCCAAAAGGAGATCGGCCCTTGCTTTGAGCGGAACACTTCCGCGACAGCGTCACGGCTGGGGAGGGGCGCCACGCGGCTTCCGCGTGCTCGCGCTGCTCATAGTGTCACGCTGGCCGGGCTTGGCATAGTACCCGCGGCGGGTGCGCACGATCAGACGCTTGTGGCCCGGCGAACTCGCCTCAACGTGGACCGTACGATAGCCCCCGAGCGACGCTGGGCGGGTGGAGTGATAGCCAACCGTGTACTGGTTGCGAATGTCGCGCGCGACGTCCGAAGCAATCTCGTCCACCTCGCTCAGCGAATGCGGGAAATATGCAATGCCGCCGGTTTCGGTCGACAGGGCTTCCAGGTCATTGCGAGCCTTCTCCGCTTCCTTCGGGTCGGTGTCGTAGAGCAGGCCTATCGTGTACACCACCGGTCCGCCTAGATTTTGCACCCGGCGTATGGCCTGCTGGAGACCCAGGCGAGACGCATTATCGGCGCCGTCCGTGACAATCAGCAGCACCTGTTTGCGCTCTTTCCCATGATGAGACAGTTCGTCGGCAGATGCGGCCACTGCGTCATAGAGAGCGGTGGGGCCGCGCGCGTCAAAGTGATCTATGCCGCGGCGCAGCGCGACACGATCCACAGTGAATCCCTGATCGAGGAAAGCCTTTTCGTTGAAATTCACCACGAACGCGGAGTCGCGCGGATTCGACAGTCCGAGCAGTTTGTTTGCCGCCGCATCGACTGCTTCCCGCTTGTCGAGCATAGAGCCGGAGCTGTCGATGAGAATGCCCATCGAAACCGGCACGTCCTGGTGGACGAACGACGTCGTGGCCTGCGGCGCCCCATCTTCCCACACGTGGAAGTCATTGCGGTTCAGATCGAGTACGGGACGACCCCTGTCGTCGATCACGGTGCAGTCGAGCAGCACCTCATCCACATCTTCGTGCATGGTGTAGATGCCGTTCTTCTGCCGCTGAAGCTGGTTTTCCGGACCCGCGCTCTTAGATTCCACCTTTTCGGGCTCCACGATGTCCGGCGAAGGAATTGGATCGCGGTCCTGATCGAGCGGAGGCTGCACCTCGGGCCTGGTCGGGTTCTGCATCCCGGGCGGCAGCGTCGGCTGATTCTGCGGTGCGGGAGCGTTTTGCGCGTGCAATGCCGCGGACCCTGGGAACAACGTCGCCAAGGCGGCAAAAGAGACGAAAAGAAGCGAATCTCGCAAGGATTGAAAATGCATGGCTGGACTTCGGGAACACTGCGTCAATGGATTGGATGCAAAGCAGGCGGAAAATGCCGTCAGGCGTGGTCGCCAATCGCGATTTCCGCAAGGTTGCGGTCGCGTGTCTCCGGCAGGGCCAGGACCGCAGCCGCCATCACAGCATAGGCCGAGGCGGCAAACAGGCCGATAGCCCAGCCGAGCCCGAGCCGTGCGCTGAAATAGCCCACCAGGGTCGGAAACAGAGCGCCAACCGCGCGTCCAAAGTTGTAGCTGAACCCCTGGCCCGATCCGCGCAGACTCGTAGGAAAAAGTTCCGTGAAGAAGCTGCCCATGGGACTGAAAGCGCCGGAGGGGAAGAACCCGAGGGGAATTCCCATGGCCAGCCGTCCCAAATTGCCGAAGGGCAGGAACATATACAGCGCGATCGCGGCAAACGATCCCGCGGCGAACAGGATGAGCGTTCCGCGCCGGCCGATGCGATCGGCCAAGTGCGCGCTGGTGAGATACCCCGCCAGCGAGCCGGCGATCACCACCAGCAGGTAGGCGCCGGTGGAAGTAACCGATAGCCCGCGCAAGTTCAAATAAAGCGGCAGGAACGTGGTCACCGCGTAATACCCGCCCTGCGCGCCGAGAGCAACGAGCGAAGCAAGTGCGGTGGTGCGAAGCAGGGGCCGCCGAAAGATACGCAAGACATCGGCCGAGCGAAGGCCTTCCCTCTGCGCGCGCCGAAACAATTCGGGCTCGTGGACGTGGCGCTGAATCCAGAACACCAGGAAAGCCGGCAGAATCCCTATCCAGAACATGGCGCGCCAGGCATAGTGCGCCGGCAGGAACCGGAAAAGCACAGCGTAGAACAGGGCTGCCACTCCCCAGCCGACTGCCCATCCCGCCTGCGTGGTGCCCACTGCGCGCCCGCGAAACTCGCCACGCACTCGCTCGCCGATCAGCACCGATCCGACGGCCCATTCGCCGCCGAACCCGAGCCCCTGCAGGCCGCGGACAACCGCCAATTGCGTCATGGATGAGGTGAAGCCGCTAAGGAAAGTAAAAAACGCGAACCACAGGATGGTGATCTGGAGAATACGCACCCGTCCCCACCGGTCGGCCGCGAGCCCAGCCGCCCATCCGCCCACTGAAGACAGCAGCAGCGCCGAGGTGCCCAGCCAGCCGGCCTGGCCGCGGGATATGTGCCAAAGCAGGATGAGGGTCGGCAGCACGAAGCTGTAGACCATCACGTCCATGCCATCCAGCATCCAGCCGGAGAAGGTCGCGAACAGCGTGTTCCGCTCTTCTGCATCGAGTTGGCGAAGCCAGATGCGGCGTACCGTCATTGTCCTCAACCCTCAGCCTTCCAGCCGTCCACCTTCAGCCTCAGCGCCGTTCCCTCGTTCCCTCGTTCCCTTGTTGCCTTGTTCCCTAGTTCCCTTGTTCCCCTGTTCCCTGCCTCTCCCCACCCGCCCCCACCCGGCGTCTCCACGCGGATGCGGTCGCCCGCATCGGCGTACAGAGTACATTTGCCCTTGAGCTCGACCTCGCGGCCGTCGGCTTTGATCAGCATCGCTCTTCCTCGAGCCCCATCATCGCCCCCGCCGAGACCGTAAGGCGCGAACTTTCGCCGGTCTGCGAGCAGCGTGACCTGCGACGGCGCAAGCAGCTCCATCTCGCGCACCAGGCCGTCG
>Ga0134126_10008939_pt1 | contig 12616 bp, 7 predicted proteins | sample KB31752_FD_96881 | JGI IMG/M metagenome (GOLD analysis project Ga0134126, IMG submission 96881) | Terrestrial soil microbial communities with excess Nitrogen fertilizer from Kellogg Biological Station, Michigan, USA - KB3-175-2 | ecosystem: Environmental > Terrestrial > Soil > Unclassified ...
AAGCGACCAGATGCCAAGGATGGTAGGCAGCAGCCGGGCGCCGCGCGGTAGCAAGATCGCGACCCGATCGGAGAAGCCGATGCCGTGCCCGCTAGCAGCGGCGGCGATCCGCTGCGCCAGGCGGCGCACATCGGCACCGGTCAGCTCCCCGTCGGAGCCGACCGCGACCACTGACTCCGCGGCACATGCCGCCCAAAGCATGCCAACGGCGGTCGCCTCTGGGTCGGCGACCTGGCCGCCGTCCGGCCACACGCTCGTGACGAGCCTGAAATCGTCGGCTGACATGATGGTCGCCTCGCCGACCGTACGGTCAGGGTGGTCGGCAAGGCAACGCAGGACCGCGGTGAACCCATCGGCAACGAGCTGGCCGGTGGCCGAATGGAACAAGTCGCTGTTGTAGTTGACCCGCACCCGCGGCCCGGCTGGCGTATCGGTGACTGACAGCTCGACCTCGAACTTGGCGGTGCCGTTCTCGATCAGCTCGGGGCGCCAGCGCAGCCCGCCCCGGTCAGGTACGGCCCACGACTCATCCATCGCGAACATCACCTGGACCAGTGGCAGCCGCGCCGGGTCGCGTTCGGGTTTGACCAGTTCAACCACCCTGGCGAACTGCAAATCCTGATGCGCTAGCGCCCGCGCGGTCGCGGCGTGGACAGCTCGCGCCAGATCGCTGAGCGTGTGGCCCGGGTTGACTCGGATCCGGACCGGGACGGTGTTCATGAAAAGCCCGACGACCGATTCGGTCTCAGGCCGGGTACGTGCAGCCATCGGCACCGCTATCAGCAGGTCGTCGGTGCCGGTCAGCCGGGCGAGCACGACCGCGTACGCGGCCAGCAGGACGGCGAACAGGGTGGTCTCGTTCCTGGAGGCGAATTCCTTGAGCGCGTCGGCCAGGCTGGCGTCGAGCGTGGTGTCGATACACTCGGCGGCGAAGGTCTGGCGGGCTTGGTACGGCTCGTCCGTCGGCAGTGGCAGCGCTGCCGGGGGGTCGGTCAGCTCGGCCCTCCAGAACCGTCCAGCACCCACGTACCCGCCGTCCTCGGCGTGCTCGATCTGCCAGATGGCGAAGTCGGCATACTGTATCGGCGGTTCATCGGCGACCGGCTCGCCGCCGCTGCTGATCGCCTGGTAGTCCGCTGACAACTCGTCGAACAGGATGCGGAAAGACCAGCCGTCGGCGACGATGTGGTGCATCACCACCCCGAGCACATGAGCTTCCGGCGACAGCCGCACCAGGGCGGCGCGAGCGAGCGGCCCAGTGGCCAGATCGAAGGGTATGCGGGCCAGGCGGCGGATCTGGTCAAGGGCAGCCGGTTCCCGCTCGCCCGCACCGAGCTGCTCGACCGAAATGACCTGCACGGGCAGCGCGGTGTGTTCGTCGTCGATCACCTGCACCGGCACGCCGGACTCGTTCTTGAACGTGGTACGCAGCGCCTCGTGCCTGGCTAATGCGGCGTCCCAGGCCTGCCGCAGCGCGTTTACGTCGAGCGCACCATCGAGCCAAAGCGCCCACGTGATGTTGTAGGTGGGTTCACCGGGATCCATCTGGGCGAGCAGCCACATCCGGCGCTGGCCGAACGACGCGGGGAACTCGTATACGGCCACGATCAGCCTTCCTGTCCGCGGTGAACCGCATTCTGGTCGACCGCCACCGTGCGAAGCTCCGACGTGTAGCGCTGGCCTTGGGCATCGGTAAGCCATGCCTGGTCAGGGGCGGGCAGCATCTCGACGACGTTCACCGTCCCGTCGGCGCCAGCGTGCCGGCGGGCGCGGCGTAGCGATCGGGCGATCAGGTCGATCGATGCGAGACTGGTCAGGTCGGCGTAGATCGGCTTGCGCTCCCCGGTGAACCGCAAGAACACATGCCTGGGCAGTCCATGGGCCGCCGCCCACGCCCTGGCCTGCAGATATCGGGCACGCTCATCGGTGGCATCGGCGAATGCGGGGTCGCTGGCGGCGAACGTCCACCGCTCGCGGCTCACCACGAGATCGTCGATGCTGATGCGGGGCGTGTGCGCGCTCGGCGGCATTATTTCCAGGCAGTGCGACATCAACGCGACGATCAGGTCGCCGGTGACCTCGAGCAGGCCCCGCTCGAACGTTCCGTCGCGGCGGCGCACTAGCAGCCCGCTAGGAGAACTGACCACATCGCAGTCGCCGACTACGACGGTCGTGGCCGGGTCATAGCCGCAGGAGTCGTGCGCGTAGACGAGCCGGAAGTCACCCGCCGAGGGCAGCACGTTGGACAGTCGCGTGTTCGTGCCGTCCTTCTCGCCGGTCTCGGCGAACCACACGGCTCGCCCGCGCATGTCGTGCCGCATGGCGGTGTAGATACTGCCGGGGGCGCCGTCGAACTGGAGCCAGGTGGCATAGCGCGTGGTCACGATGCTTGGGTGTACTTCACCGAGTACCCAGGTGATCCCGCCGCCAGCGGCCGCGTCCGCGTCCGCGATCATGAGGTCTGGGCTGTGGTGCACCGCCATCGCCCACGGTAGCGGCTCGGCAGGAAACTCCGACCTAACCCGCTCCCGCAGGTCGGCTGCCCTGAGCCGGACGCGCCGGGCGCCAGGGGGCGGATCCAGGATCGCCGACCACCGCCGCGTCAGCTCGTCCACAGCGGGGTCGAGTATCTTCGGCGGCTGGTCAAACAGCGACTCGCCGATGAGCAGCCACAGGTCGGCGAACGGCACGATGTCTGTGCCGAGCGCGGCGACTCGCTCCCGGTACATCTCGCCGAAGTGGCGCTCATACACCGCGCCGATGGTCGTCGTAAACCACCGTGCGCTGTCGAGCACCAGTGCCAGCGCCTCCCTGACGCCATCGAAGACGTCCGCGCCCAGCCGCACTGTGTCGCCGCGGAGGCACTCCTCGTAGGCGAGGGTCCGGCCAGCGTACAGCTCTCCTTGGCGGCGAGTCGGCGGAACGCCAGCCAGACGGGTGAACGTCGCCTCCAGGCTGGCCATAGACGCGGCCACCCGCTCCGGGTCGCCGGCGGAGGCGGCAAGGTCGTCCTTGGCAGCGGTCAGCTCGTCGAGGTCCTTGACGGCCGACTCGCGCACCCCGTCGTCGGTAACCCGCGACAGGAGCGCTCGCGCTGAGCGTTCTGGCCGGGTGTCCTGCGGCGCCACGTCGACCCGCCAGGCCAGCCGACGGCTGTCGGCCAGACGTGCCATCAGCGCGAAGACTTCAGCGACATCGCTCAGCCCGGCATAGGGGTCGGCCAGCACGATGGCCGCGACCTCGCTGGCGTCACGGATGCCGTCGCACGCCCGCATCACCGCTGCTTCGGCCGGCGTCAGCCGCAGCGGCGGCGCCAGCGGCAGGCGCAGCAGCGTGCCGTCGAGGCCCACGAACGGCATCCGTCGCGGTACGAGCCAGGGGCGCAGCGCGGCAGCGTGATCGGCCATGACCGCCTGCACAGCCCAGCCTTCCAGGTAGGTGACACGCTCGGCCAGCCGGCGGCCGTGTGCCGCGCGGGTGATGCGGAGGCCTGAGCCGTCGTCGATCTCCGACCAGCTCACTGGCCCGAAGAAACCGATGGTGTCGTTCTTGGCGCAATAACGCTGCAGATAACTCGCCAGGAGCGCCTCGTGCTGGCGATGCTGACTGTTGCGTTTAGCTGGCTCGGGCCCGTGGCGGACCAGCGGGTCGATGCCGGTCGTCAGTCCGTGACGGTTCTGCCAGGCAACCGCTTCCCTGAGTGCGGGCAGGCAGGCCGCTTCGTGCAGGGCCGCGGACAGACGCCGGACAGCGGCGGTGTACTCGGCGGCGTAGGCCGCGGTCTGGTCGGCGGCCATGCCAGCGTCTGCCGAAATGACCGCGTCGGCGGCGCGAGCGAGGTCGGCATCTCCAAGCGCGGCGACCAGGTGGAACGGGAAGCCAGCCCCGCGCAGGCACACCGTGCGCCACAAAGCCCAATCGCCGGTCAGTCGCACCAGATGCGGCGCGAGTGCGGATGACCGATCCGGTGCGGGACTCGGGACGGCCACGCGATAGGCGCTCCGGTTCCTGCGGCCGATGGTGGTCGCTGCCGCCGATCGCGGAGCGACGACCGCGCCTTGATCGGCCTGCGGTGCTGGCTGAGCCGGCCGAGCCGACACCGCCGCATCGATCGCGGCGGCACAGGCGGCGAGAGTGGGAGCCTCGTAAAACGCGGCCATGCGCAGCTCGACGTCGAACATTTCGGTGACCCGGAATATTAAGCGCGCCGCGAGCAGTGAGTTGCCGCCGAGCGCGAAGAAGCTGTCCTCGCGGCCGATATCGTCGCCGTCTGTCGGCAGCAGCCGCCGCCAGATATCGGCAAGGCGCTCCTCTGTGACGCCGCGCGGCGGGGTGGCCGGCCCGCGTGTCACCCGCTCAGGCGCGGGCAGCGCGGCCCGGTCGACCTTGCCGTTGGCGTTCAGCGGTAGCCGGTCGACGGCCTTGAATCCGGTCGGTACCAGGTATTCAGGCAGCCGGTGAGCGAGGAAGTCGCGCAGGACAGACGGCTGCAACGTGCTTCGGTCCACGCCGTCCGCCGGCGTCACGTAGCCGATCAGGTGCCGTTGCGCGCCCTCGCCCGCCACAATGACGACGGCCTGTCCGACTCCAGGATGCGTGCGCAGAATCGCCGCCACTTCGCCGGGCTCGACCCGGAACCCGCGGATCTTGATCTGATCGTCCACCCGGCCGACGAATTCGATAGTCCCGTCCGCGAGCCAGCGAGCCAGGTCGCCGGTCCGGTACAGGCGTGCGCCGATCCCGCATGGATCGGGTACGAACGCCCGCGCTGTCGCCGCGGCGTTCCCGGTGTAGCCGCGAGCTAGGCCGTCCCCGCCGGTACATAGCTCCCCGACCACGCCTATCGGCGCGGGCCGCCCGCGCTGGTCGAGTATCTGCACGGTTGTGTGCTGTATCGGCCGGCCTATGGGCACCGTCGCCCTTACCTGGCTCGGGTCGGTCATGACATGGCACGCGGTGAACGTGGTGTTCTCGGTCGGGCCGTACCCGTTGACGACAGGCCGGCCTTGCCGCGCCGTGAGCAGGGCGCGCACAGTGCCAGGATTGAGCACGTCGCCCCCAGCCAGGACGACGGGGACGCCGGCGATCGCGTCGATGTCCGCCTCGGCTAGCTGGTGGAACAGCCCGGCGGTGAGCCACGCGACCGTCACGTTCGAGGTACGCAGCAGCGAAGCGACTTCTGAGAGCCCGAGCGGGCCAGGCGGCGCGACCACGACGCATCCGCCGGTCAGCAGCGCGCCCCAGATTTCCAGCGTGGAGGCATCGAACGCGACTGGGGCCAGGTGGAGCAGCCGTTCGCCGGGGCCGAGCGAGGCGAACGTCGGGTCGCTGACGAGCCGGATGACGGCGCGTTGCGGCACGGCGACGCCCTTCGGCGCGCCGGTCGAGCCCGAGGTGAAGCTGATGTAGGCCAGGCTCAGCGGATGCGAGACGTCCGGCGGTGCCGCGCGCTCGTCGGCCGCATGAGCTTGTACCGCGTCGACGCTGACCAGGTCCACGCTGGTCAGCGTCGGCATGACGTCTGCGGTCTCGCCGGTGACTAGCAGGAGCCCGGCGCCTGCGGCGGCCATCATCTCGGCGACGCGGGACGGCGGGCTGGCGGTATCGATCGGCAGGTAGGCGCCACCCGCTTTCAGCACGCCCAGCAGCGCGGCGATGAGGTCCGTGCCGCGCTCGATCGCCACAGCGACAGGGACGTCCGCGCCTACGCCACGGCGGCGCAGCAACCAGGCCAGCGAGTTGCTCCGCCGGTCAAGCTCCGCGTACGTCACGCACTCGGTGCCGAAGACGACTGCCGTCGCGTCAGGGTCCCTGGCTACCTGGGTAGCGAACAGCGCGGGCACGGTAACGTCGGCCGGGTAGGTGGCGCTGGTGCGGTTCCAGCTGGCCACGATGTCAGTCTCGGCCGCCCGGCCGAGGTCAAGGTCGGTCAGCGGCACATCAAGCTTGCTGGCGAGCTCGATTAGCGTCGCCCGCAGCTGCTCGAGCATACGCGGCACGGAGCCGTTGACGAAGCTGTTACGGTCGCAGACCAGCGAAAGGTGAATTTCCGGCTCGTCGAACGCGAGCACGGTGAGCGGATACGAAGGCAGCCGGTCCATCCTGGCCGAGCTCGGTGCGGCGTCCCCGCTGGGCAGGCTGGCCTGCAGACGGCGCCGGTCGAACATGACCAGGCTGTCCACGGCCATGGTGTCCGCTGAAAGTCCGGCCCAGGCCATCGCCGACCCCATCGGTGTGCGCTGGTGCTGCCTGATCCGGTGGATGTTTTGGTTCACCGCGGCCAGCAGTTCGCGCACGGTCCATTCCTGATCGATGCTGACGCGCAGCGGCACTGTGTTGATCAGGATCCCGATGATGTCGTCGGCGCCAGGAACGCTGCCGCGCCGACACGACCGTGCCACTGCGAGTACGACATCGGTGACACCACCGTAACGGGCCCGCAGCAGTGCCAGCGCGGCGCTGACCATCGTGCTCGAGCTCAGCCCGAGGGCACTGGCGGCGCGGCGGATCTGTTCGGAGTCGGCGAGTGGTACCGCTGTCTCGACGGTCATCGGCTCAGCGGTCCCGGCCACCGGCGCGCCCAGATAGCCAGGCAGCGACCTCGGCAGCACGGCGTCGGCCAGGTAGTCCGTCCAGAACCGCTCAGAAGCGGACGAGTCATCGGTCATGTACCACCACCGCACGAAGTCGTGGAACGGGGGCCGCGGCGGATCGGGCTCGTCGCGGCCCCCGCGGCTCGCAGCATATGCGGCGGACACCTCGTCGATCAGCAGGGGCAATGAGCGCCCATCAAGCAGCGCGTGGTGATAGGTGAGGACCGCGCGGTACGCCGGTGCGTCCGTCTCACCTGGATTGACCCTGCGCAGGATCGTCAGGCGTACTGGCGGTTGCCTGGCCAAGTCGAATCGCTCCCGCCTGTCGTCCAGAAGGAACGACTCGAACGGGAGGTCATGGCCGCCATCTGGGAGCGGCGGCAGGTCGAGCCAGCGGATGTCGATCGAGGCGTGGGTGTCCTGGCCGACGACCTGGATCAGCCTGTCCCCGTCGCTTCGGCGGAACGCTGTGCGCAGGATCGAGTGCCGCCGCACAATCGTGCGCCAGGCCGCCTCGAACGGCTCTCGCTCCAGCGGGTCAGTCCAATCGAGTGTGCACTGCTGGATGTCGACGCCGTCGTCGCAGAACCGCATGTAGTTCAAAATCATGCCGCGCTGAGCCGGTAACACGGGCGCTGCCTCGGACGGGGCGGGCTGTGCCACCGCGGTGCTGAGCGCGGGGATGCCATCTGCTCCCATCGCCAGCCCGGTCAATCGGCGCCAGCCTGCTCGTCGTCATGCGGTGCTGGCCCGGGGGACGACCCCTGGATCCCCCGCATGAACCTACGCAGCGAGGCCGGCCGCATGTCGGTCCAGGTTTCGTCGATATAGGCCAGGCACTCGTCCTCGGTGCCCGTGAAGCCCTCCGTGCGCCAGCCCGCCGGCAGCTCTCGTTCCGCTGGCCAGATCGAGTACTGCTCCTCGTCATTGACCACGACCGCCTGCAGCCGGGTACCGGCCGATCGAACGCGCGTCGGCGCCGCGGACCCTTCGTCCATCCACGCCCCCCGGCTGGAGATATGAGGACAGTCCGATGCTAGCCCAGGCCCGCAGGCCCGCCTAGATCCCGCCAGTCGCCGTTGAGGCCCTTAGCCGGCCGACGGTCAGTGCGCCGACGCGGGCTGGATCCGCATCTGGACGTGGCGGCAGAACTCGCCGAGAGTCATGCGGGTGAGCATCTCGCTGTCCTCGTCGTCGAGCTTCACCCCGAAATGGTCTTCCACCCGCACCGTTAGCTCGGCGAGTGCGATCGACTCCACGTTCGCGCCGGCCGGGCCTAGTTCTGTGTCGTCGTCGATGTCGTCGATGCTGTAGTGCATGTCGGTCAGCGAGTCGAGCACGAACTGGCGGATCTCATCGAGCATGGCTGACGCTTCCTCTCGCCCGGTTATGCCCGACATTACTCGATCGGGCTAGTGGCAACAGCTCGCCGCCAGCGCGCAAGTCTTGCGGCCTTTAGTGCGTTTGCGATAGCCATAATGCTGCGAGAGGTCATGGTGAGGTGATTCTGTGCTATTTCACGTGAGCAGCGCGCGGTGCGGACGGCGTGACGCGGCTGCGATAACCGCGGTCGCCGTCGCGGTCGCCGTCGCTGTGACCGGATGCCAGGTGGCAGCGGCAAGGCCAGCACAGTCGCGAACGGCACGGCATCGGCCGTTGTCAAGCCCTAGCACTGTCGTCCAGGCGCCAGCGCGGTCATCTGGCCCGCGTCCGCGGATCATGATCGTCGGCGACTCGATCACCCAGGGCAGCTCCGGCGATTACACCTGGCAATACCGGCTGTACGAGCACCTGCTTGCCGACGGCGTCAGGCCCCGCATGGTCGGGCCGTACGGCTGGCTGTACAACAACGTGGCTAACGTCCAGAAAGACCATAGCTACGCTGATCCGAACTTCCAGCACGCGAACGACGCCGCCTGGGGCATGGCGCTGTTCCGCGAGAAAGACGTGATCGGCCGCAAGGTGGCCACTTACCGGCCCGATTACCTGCTAGTACTGCTCGGCCTCAACGACCTGTTCTGGTTTGGCTTCGGCCAGCCGGTCATGGCCGCGAACCTGGCGAGTTTTATCGCTGCCGCCCGGGCCGCCCGGCCGCACATCCGGATCGTCTTCGGCCTGATACCACCGGACATTCACCAGCGAAAGCCGGCGTTCGCGGCCAGCGTCGCCAGCTTCAACAAGACGATCGCATCGACCGCCAAGCGACTATCCACGAAGGCGTCGCCGATCGCGGTCGCGCCCGACGGATCCGGGATCAACGTGGCCGCCGATCTGTGGGACGGCACGCATCCCAACGCTAATGGCGAGATCAGGATCGCCGCCGGATTCGCTGACGTGCTCGCCAGCCGGTTCCACCTCGGCCACGCCTACCCAACGCCATACCCGATCCTGCCCACCGGACCGCTGGTCCATCCGAAGCTGACCGTGCGGCCGTCCCACACGGCGCGGCAGGCCGTGCTGTCATGGACGCTCGCACCCGGCGCTGGGAGCTACTTCATCTACATCAAGGACGTGACCGATGGGGACACCACGTTCACGCGGCTGCCGTTCCCGCTGCCGGCGGCCAAGGACCCGTGGACCGCTGGCCTGCTGACCAGCGGTGACACGTACTCCTTCAAAGTCCAGGCGTGCAAGGGCGTCGACTGCGGCGCGTTCTCGAACCCGGCGAGCGTCACCGCACCCTAGGACTAGGAACCTCGCCGGACGAGAGAGGGGAGGGCGCTCATGCAGATCGCGGCAGCAGCCCTGATCGCGGCAGGTCTGGCGGCAGGCATAGGCGCACTTGTCGCCCTGCACCTCGCACCGACCGGCCTATCGGCCGTGCGTAACGCGGTCAGCCAATACGGGATCACGAGCTACCGCAACGGCTATCGGATTCAGACGATCGGCTACGCCGTTGCCGGGCTCGGGGCCGCGATCGGCGTATCGACCTTGCCAGGACCGGTGGCCATTCCCGCGGGACTGTGCCTCATATTCGCTGCGGCCAGAGCCGCGATCAGCTGGTTCCCGATGGACGTGCCCGGTGGCGAGCGCACAGCGACCGGTCGGCGGCACGGCACGCTCGCGGCCGCCGCCTTTGTCGGGGCGGGCCTAGCGGCATGGCAACTAGCCAAACTGCTTCGCCACGACAGCTTGCATCCGGCCATCGCCACCGCCAGCACCGCCTTTGCCGCACTCATGACCCTCACCCTCATCGCCATGGTCATCACCGTGCGGTCAGGGCATCACCGATACTTCGGGCTGATCGAACGCGGCTTCTACCTGAGCATGACCGCCTGGCTAGCCACAGTCGCCGTGCTGCTCATACTCCCCGCCTAGTGCTGCCGCGATCCGCCTCAAACCGGGTTCGAGGTGATCGCGGCGGGCCTGCGAGACTGAGGTTGGCTGGCCGTTGACTATTTCCTGGCCAGCTCGCTGCGGATAGCCGCGGCGTGCTGTCGGCTGACCTGGGATGCCAATGAAACCTGCTGCGACGACGCCCGCCTCACCGGTGTACGGGCCCGGACGGGAACCGCCGGCTGTGCGGGCACGCCGCCTGGCCTCCGCACGCCGGCGCGCTACCGCACTGCTGGCGGCGGTGGCGGCGCTGTTCCTGGCCGTGACGGTGATCGGCGCGCACGGTACCGCACTCGGCTACGTGCAGGCGGGCGCCGAGGCGGCCGTGGTCGGAGGTGTCGCTGACTGGTTCGCGGTGACGGCCCTGTTCCGCCGCCCGCTCGGCCTGCCGATTCCGCACACCGCGCTGATCGTCGAGCGCAAGGACCAGTTCGCTGCCACCCTCGGCCAGTTCGTGCAGGAAAATTTCCTCACGGCGGATGTCCTTGCCGAACGGATCGGCTCCGCGCGGCTCATTCCGCGCCTGGGCACCTGGCTGGCCAACGATGCCAACGCCGCCCGATTCGCTGGCCATGTCGCTGACCGGATGGTCAGGGCCGCCGAGGCCGTGCGCGACGATGATGTCCGGCGGGTACTCGCCTCCGGGCTGAACCGGGCGGCGGAAAGCATCGATGTGGCGCCGATAGCCGGCCGGGTCCTGCGGGTCATGATCGCGGAAAGTCACCACGACGTGCTGCTGACCGAGGTCGTATCGGCTGCCGATCGTTATCTGGCCAGTCACCACGCCGAACTTCGCGACCGATTTCATGCCGAGTCGCCCCGGTGGGTGCCCGACGCGGTATACCGGAGAGTCTTTGACCGCCTGCACAGCCGGCTGCGGCACAAGCTGGCGGCGATAGCCGCCGATCCCGGCGACGAGACGCGCCTGCAGTTCGAGGAATGGATCGCCGGACTCCCCGATCGCCTTGAGACATCACCCGAGCTGCGACAGCGTGTCGAGCAATTCACGCGCGAGGTTCTCCGCAGTGCCGGGCTGCGCGACTTGTCGTTGTCGTTGTGGAAGAACGCCATGCAGGCATTGCGCGGCCAGGCGGCCGATCCAACCTCTGAGCTGCACCGCTGGCTCACCGATGCGCTGGCGGCGGCCGGCCGACGCTTCGAATCGGACGCAGGCCTCCAAGAAACCCTGCAGCACGCGGCCGAGTCAGGCGCCAGGGCGCTGGCGGAGCAATTCCACGACGAACTCGCCGGCCTCGTCACCGGGACTATCCAGCGGTGGGACGCCGCGGAAACCTCAAGCCAGCTAGAGCTGCTGCTAGGACACGACCTGCAATACATCCGCATCAACGGCACAGTTGTCGGCGCCGGCATCGGCCTGGCCCTGCACGCCATCGTGATGGCAGTGGCCTGATCTCACGGTTTCCTTGCTACGCCGCCGATGAAGGTCGCCGTGCGCGGCTCGAGTGGCAGTGCCGGGTCATCGCCGTACCAGGACCGCACGGAGCCTACTCCCGGAGGCAGGAGTTCAAGGCCATCGAAGAAAGTCACGACGTCCTCGATCGAGTGGATGTAGAGGCGCGCGGCCGTATAAGCCGAGGCGAAGTTCTTTCCCTCTGACTGGCTGCCAGAACCGACAGAGATGATCAGGTAGCTGCCTGGGACGAGCGCTCGGCCGAAGCGGGTCGCCACATCGCGGGCGGTGCGGAGATCGACGAAGTGCAGGACGCCGGAAAGGATCACGCACGCGGGCTCGGCCATGTCGATCAGTTCCGTCAGCTCGGCATCGGCAAGTATGCCCTCCGGGTCGCGCATGTCGCCGGGCACCGCGATCACGCCAGGACCCGTGGCCAGCAGACCGCGCGCGTGCGAGACCACGACCGGGTCGTTGTCGACGTACGCGACCCGCGCTTTCTCGTTGACCTGACGGGCGATGTCGTGCGTGTTCAACACGGTCGGCAGGCCGGCGCCGACGTCGATGAACTGCCGGATGTCGCGGGCCGCCACGTACCTGACGGCACGCCCGAGGAACTGCCTGTTCTCCCTCGCCATCTGAGCGGAGACCGGGTGGACCGCCAGCATCCTCTGCGCCAGTTCGCGGTCGACAGCGAAGTTGTCTTTTCCGCCTAGCCAGTAATCCCAGACCCTGGCGATGTTCGGCTTCGTCGGATCGAACGGTTCCACCAATTCCCCTCCCTTCGGTTTTGCGCAGCGTAGCGGATAGGGAGGACTCGTGCCGCCGCATCGCGGCGGTGTCAGCAGCGTGGGATGCCATCGGTAAAGCCTGATGTTGTGGTCGATACGGGAGAACCAGGCGTGTCGATGTAGAGATCGCTGACGTAGCCGCCCTGGAGGAGCTTGTCCCAGACGTAGGTCGAGGTGCCCTTGGAGTTCGTTTCGAGCGTGCCGACGGTCTGGCAGACGAGCTGGACGGTCTCGTTGTTCTGTAGTTGCCCGACTACGCCAAAGCTCGTGCCTGGGCTGGAAGCTCACCTTCGACGTGGCCGCCTGATGCCGGACAATCAGCGCGGCCGTGGCGCCGGCGAAAGGCACCGATTGGCATTAGCAGTTCAGGCCGCAGTACCCGCTTGCCGGTAATGGCCGGGCCATAGGACGTCAGAGCTAGGGGCGCGTTCAGCAGTTCGGCGGCGATGGCCGGCCAGTCGCCGCCAGGATCTTCGTAGATCGGG
>Ga0134126_10008940_pt1 | contig 12616 bp, 12 predicted proteins | sample KB31752_FD_96881 | JGI IMG/M metagenome (GOLD analysis project Ga0134126, IMG submission 96881) | Terrestrial soil microbial communities with excess Nitrogen fertilizer from Kellogg Biological Station, Michigan, USA - KB3-175-2 | ecosystem: Environmental > Terrestrial > Soil > Unclassified ...
GACGGAAAACCGGTCAACGATGCGGGCGGGTTGCAAGTTGAAGTCGGGCAAAAGCAGCCGGGAACCACCATCCGACTGGACGTCATGCGCAATGGCAAGAGCGAAACCATTCCGGTGACCCTCGAAGCCATGGGAAGCAGGGACAAAGTTGCCAGCAACAGCAGCGAAACCGGGAAACCACGCTGGGGACTGGCGCTCGGCGATCTGAACGCGGATACGCGACAGCAACTGCAGACGCCTAATGACATTCACGGCGCAGTGGTCGAAAATGTCGAACCGGGCAGCTCTGCTGAAAATGCCGGCATTCAGCGCGGCGATGTGATCGTCGAAGTCAATCGCAAGCCGGTACAGTCGGCCTCAGACGTTCAGAAAGCACTTGGCAGCGTGCCACAAGGTCAGGACGCACTGGTACTGGTTTGGTCCCAGGGCGGAAACACCTATCGAGTACTGCACCCGACGCAAGGGTAATGAACTCGAGACAAGCTCTCCCCTGAGAAGCCCATCCTCTCGCAAAAGATCGCGATGAGGATGGGCAATTTTTTAGCTGGTCCAGAAACCTTCTTTGTCGTAGTCGCGGATCGCGCGCAATTCATCGTCTGACGGCGGTACGGTGGTCTTGATGTTCGCGGAACGCTTTAGCTTCCATCCCGTATTTTCAACAACGTCATCCACTTCGACTCCGGGATGAACGGAATCGAGGTACGCTTCCTTTGCTTCATCGCTGAAGCGCAATACCGCTCGGGTCGTGATCGCCGCCGAAGGCCCGCCGCGCGGCAGGCCGACCCGCTTGCGCCAGTCGCCTCCGTCGCCATAACCGGGACTGGTCAGGAACGAGACCCGCTCCGGAAGGCGCTCCTTCTTGTGCTCGAGCAAAACCACGAAACGCTGCGCCAGCGAAGCAATATCACATGCCCCTCCCGAACCCGGCAGACGAATCAACCCTTTCGGCCCTTGCACCTGCGTGGAGTTGAGATTGCCGAACCGGTCCACTTCGGCTGCCCCTAAAAATCCAAGACTCACTCGTCCGGATTGCAAGAGCGACATGACACTGAGCATTTCCAGGCATTGTGTCGCGCCCAGGATATTCGGCGGATCAGCCATGGTATAGATCAGCTGTGACGCCGGCGAGTTGCGAATTACACCGTTCTCGAATATTCCGATCGCATTGGGAGCGTGGGTCTTTTTAGCCACGACGAAGGCAATCAGCGGCAGCCGCATGCCGACAAAAACCAGTTCGCCGTCCTGGATTTCGCGCGCCGCCGCGCAGACCATCAGTTCGGAGAGAGTGTAAGTTCGCATCAAACACGTTGGGCGGGTGCCCTCACCCGCCCGGCGATGCCGCAGCATCGCGGTCTTTAAACCATTGTTGATCCGTCGCCTAAGTCCTCTCGGCCCGACAGCCGGGGCAGTTATCAGCACAAATTCTCAGACGCTACAAATTAATCGCCGACTTCCGCGGCTCAGCGATCGTCTCGAATGGGTCACGCGCACCTTCTTTTGGTACGATCCATTTCTTCTCGTTGGCGATGATCTCGAGCAGCAGTTTCTTGTCCTCTACGCTGGGCAGGAAATCACCAAGTTGCTGGTCGTATTCTTTGTCTTCCATCATCGCGCCCGTTTGGGGATGAAACTTCTGATTGGCCCATTTCCCTATCATGCGATTGAACTTGATATCCGGCGCATAGAGTTTCGGCTCACCCGGCTTCAGCACGCCGTTGAAACGCTCGATCAACCCGGCAACTTCATCGCGATAAAGGTTGCGGTTGTAATCGTTGAGATCGTCGAGGTTGGCCTGCTTGTCATTCTTGGGCTCGTCATACCGGCCCTTGATTCCCCAGACATAGGCCCAGTGCGCCGACGAAGAATGGTCGGTGCCGAAAAGATCATAAGAACTCGATAGCCACTTATTGAGATATTTCTGAATAAGCCAGGCCGGAATGACTCCCGCCTGCACGATGCGGCGCAGGCCGTCATTACCCGTGCCCATGTGGAACGCCTCTTCGCGCAACATGTAGGACATTGAGCGGCCGAGCGGCGCGAAGGCGGAATACTTCAGCATCTGCAACTGGAATTTTCCATCACGGTCAACGAAGTCCGTATAAGTGAAAAAGTCCATCCAGTTGTCCACGTCAACGTTGAATGCGCCGAGCAGTCGCTTGTTTTCGAATGCGCGGCGTTCCAGCATCTTTTGCGCTTCAACTTTACCGGAGTATCCAAAGTGTTCAACCAGCAGCGCGCACATCTGCCAGCCGTGGCGCATTTCTTCGATCATGACGCGAGTGATGGCGCGGCGGTCCCAGTCGGTAGGCACGGTCTCAAACAGATAGCGCTGCTGCTCCACGCTGGCAAACTCCGTATCGCCCTGGTAGACGATCATATTCAGCAATGCGTCACGCATTTGCTGCGTCGGAATCTGCCTCAGGTTCTCCCATTTCCGCTTGCCTTTGAAGTGGCCGAACTGGATTTCTTCGGTTTCGATTGCGCCAAACAACGTATCGAACTTAAAGCTGGCGATCTCGTCCCGATTGACACCGATTTCCTTACGCCACTCGTCGAAGAGTCCAATCCAGTCGGAGAATGTTCCGATTTTTGCTACTTTGCCAGGCATAGTAACCTCTGAGATCCATCGCTTTGCTCAGGACGAGCGCTCACGCCGCGCGAACGCGCTCATTTCGCCTTAAACTCCGCGGGTCTTTTTTCCACGTACGCGGCCAAGCCTTCTTTGGCGTCTTCGCTCTGAAACAGCAGTTGTTGATTTTCGCGTTCGACGGCCAGCGCCGACTCCATCGGAATTTCCCACCCGGTCTGCACTGCCCGCTTAATCCGTCCCACTGCTTTCGCAGCTTTGTTGGGCGGACAGAACTGGCGCGCGTATTCCATGATGTTCTCCATAAAGTTCTCGCGCTCGTAGATGTCGTTAATAATCCCCAACTCCAGGGCTTCTTCGAATGAATAGGTATTGCCGGTGACCATCAGCTCAATGGCTTTACTCTTACCCACAAGCCGTGAGAGGCGTTGAGTTCCACCCGTACCCGGCAAAACTCCGAGATTTACCTCCGGCAGCCCGATCTTGCCCGCATCCTTGCGCGCAATGCGAATGTCGGCTGCCATGGCAATTTCCACGCCCCCACCACCCGTATGGCCATTTAGCGCAGCGATAACCCGCTTGGGCGTATGCTCCAGGCGCAGCAACATCTCGTTGGCGTGCAGGCAGAAGTAGTACTTGAACGTCGGATCGACGCTTGCCAGCATCTTAATATTTGCGCCCGCCGAGAAAAACTTGTCGCCCGCTCCGGTCAGCAGCAGGACATAAACTTCGTTATCCATGCGAGCCTTCAGGATGGCCTCATCCATCTGGCGATTCATCTCATAGGTGTAGGTATTTGCCGGCGGATCGTTCATCTCAATAACTGCAACACCGCCATCCACGCGATAGTTCACGAGTCGCTTGGTTTCCTGCTCGGTTGCCGGTTGCAGGGTTGTAGCCATGTAGGTCTCCTCCGAATCGGTTCAGCGCGCACTTAAATTGTAGCCCTTTTTTCGGAGGATGAACTCACGTGTGAATTATGGGCGATCGCGCTCTACCAGCAATATGCGCTTGACTCGGTTGCGATCAAAATGCTGCGCTGCACCACCGACGCGAATATCTACTTCATTGGCATCGACTGACAACAGATCGCCCGTTAGAACCGTGCCGTCACGCAATTCTATAGTGTCGTGAGCTGAGGTTCCGAGTTCGTAGCTGATACTTCCACCGGAAGCGTCATCTGGACCAATGTCCACGGGGAAGGTCCCGCTGTTGAAGCCTTCCTTACTGAACTGCAGGGAGTGTTTGCCAACGCTCAGCTTGGCAATTTTAGGAGTGGTGCCGGCTTCAACGCCGTCAATTTTCACTTCCGCACCCTGAGGCACAGAGTTGATGGTCAGCGAGATCTGTCGTTCGGGAGCCGCTGGCCCGAGTTCGCGCGGTAGCGATCTGGCAACAAGCGAGATAGAAACCGGAGAGCCCGATGATTGAATCGTGGTCTGGAATCGTACGGTTTGGCCGGGACCTACGTTATTGATAGTGATAAACCCCTCACCAACCCTCGTCTTGTTCTTGTCGAACAGATAAAGAGTGAAGGTGGCATCAGGAATCGACTTACTCCACAAGTTTTCGGCAACTGTATCGGTGACGTATGTGTGTTGACTTCCCACGCCGCCGATTTCCTTGAATTTGCCAAAGTTGAATCGAAGAACCGGCGTTCCGGATTCTGGCCACGTGATAACCTGAGCCGGTGGGTCCTTCGCAAAGGAGTCCACAGCCACCAGAACGATAATTACAGACACGGTGCGATGAAGAAGCCCGAAACGTGAGTTCATTGCGCGCGAATGTAGCACACAACGAAAGGCGAGCACAACGAATTCAAATTAGTTGCGAATATCAGACATCAACCGTTCGACTTCTGCCTTCTGCTCGCCGGTGAGCGGAAGCATTGGAAGGCGCGGCGGCCCGCCATAATATCCATTTAGGTCGGAGGCGTATTTCAGAGCGGGAACACCAAGTTCTCCGGCTACGCGATTCGAGGCCGCATTAATTCGATCCTGCTTCAAGCGTGCCAGGTCCGGATCACCTTCCTTCCAGGCCGCATAAATTTCGTAACACGCTGTCGGTGAGGGCGCCGCAAATGCAAGAATGGCTCCTGTCGCCCCCGCTTCGAGCGATGCGAGAAGTTTATGGGCAACCCCCACCAGGACTTGAAACCCAACTTCCTTCTGCCGGGTCTTGAGATTACCCGCCACCGAGGTTGAAGAAGAAGACAACTGTGCGGAGCCGAGTGTGTCTGTGTGGGGGCGGGCGCCCCCGCCCGTCCTGCGGAGCGCCGCTCCGCTGCTTTCAGCCGAAGTGCCGGCCAGCATCGATAACGGCACCAGTTCTTCTTCCGCCGACCTTGCTTCCGCCTTCACCATTCGCGGCGTTACTGCTTCGAAGGTCTGTGTCACCGTCGCGCTCCGCTTAATGTGCCGCGTCAACTCCACCATGCGGCGCACCTTTTCAACATCCCCGCCGGATTCCTTAATCCCGACAATATTCGGATGCCCGGCAAGTTCAGCCACTATTTCGACGGGCATATCGTACTTGGTGAATACCGGAACGTTGTAGATCATCACCGGAATCGGAGAGCGATCCGCAACCGTGCGATAAAACGCCAGCATGTTCGCTGGCTGCATGCGACTCTGGTAAAAAAACGGAGTCCGTACGAGTGCCATGTCATACCCGAGTTCGGCGGCATAGTCAGTCAGCCGCAGAGTCTCAATTGCTGACTCAGCGCCCGTTCCGGCAATTAGAACCTTGTGCGGCGCGCAGGCCTGCCGCGTGACTCTCAACACCTCTCGCCGTTCGTCGTCGGATAGCATGACCGCCTCTCCGGTTGAACCAAGCGCAACCACCCCCGAGACTGGGGTCTTCGAATAGCGCTCTACGTTGTGCTCGAGCTTTTTCAGGTACACGCCGCCGTCGGGATAAAACGTTGTCGTGATAGGCGGGAAGATCCCCTGCAGCAGCATCTTTTTAGAATATCAATTCGGCGGGCAAACCGCCGGAATCACTTCCCGTTTGTTGCGAGGGCATATTCAGAAATCATCTTCATCAACCGTGATGACCAAACGTCCGGGATAACGTTCACTCGTGCGGATTGGGCACGCTCCACCGAAGCGCGCAAGGGAACTACGCTCTTGCCGGCGCTTTCCTCATGCGCCTAAGCTGCACGATCAATTCGTTGATGCACAGCGGCACCACCCAGCACGCCCACGATAGGGTTACCGCCAGATCTCCGGCAGGTTTCAGGTGCGATGTAGGCCCGTAGTCGCTGAAGACTCGAAACGTGACAAAAGCGAAAGTCACGATATAGGCGCGGACCATCCATTCTTTGTGGATTTCGACTTTCCCTCGCCTGATAGCGTAGTACGCCATCGCGGTGGTTGAAGCCCAGGCCGCGGCCAAGCCCAATATCCCAAAACCGAAGGCCCATCCGAAAGTGGTAGTAAAGGCGAGATAGGTCGCGCCGATTACTCCTGCGGTGACGCCTGCCAGGAAAATGCGTCCCGTGTACCGATGGACGTTCATGCACTTGCCGGTTAGCCCGGTGAAGAATTGCCACGGCCCGGTGAGCAGCGCAACCATTCCTCCGGTGATGTGAAGAAGCAAACCCGCGCGACGCGGCCAGTAGACGTCGAATGTTGCGGGATTGTAATGCAGATAATAGTGGAAGACGTACTTCAAAATGAAAGCGATCGCAACGCTGACGAGCGCCACCCATGCAGCTATGCCGAAGGCTTTCTCTACTATGCTCTTCCCGGTTGGTGCTGGCGCGAGATTGGTCGCCGCAGCGTGTGCCATTCGTTGCTCCCCTCGAATGAAATCGAACGCGAAGTTTTAACGCGAATCTGACGCCTGGAAACCGTGGGAATGGTAGCACAATCCGAGAACCGGCGAAGGCTATAGCAGGCAGACAAATCTCTCTTAAAACCCAAAAGCCCGCTGCTTTACGCAACGGGCTTCTGAGGAGGAGGGACGAATCAATTCTCGCGTGAGCCGGACGGCATCGCCGTCTGCTCCTGCTTCTTCAGGTCTTGCTCAAAGAATTGCACCAGGCGGTCGATCAAGCGGCGGCGGCCACCGATCATGTGCAGGCCGCTTTCGTGCTGATGCTCCTCCAAGAGATGGTTGAGTTTGTTTTCGAGGTCGGTCATTGGAGTTCTCCCGCTTTGGACTCACCTGCAAGAGCACGCGCTTTCGGCGCAACACCTGAGGCTGCTGTCCCTACCATAACTCTTTCAGCTGAGGATTTGGGATTGGAAATTCTGATAACCGTTATTAGCAAAATGAATCGTCCGAACTGAGTCCTAAATTCCTGGAACCGGTGATTTCCTGCTCACGCAACGGAGCCGAAACATCGAACCATCGAAGCTGTGCACCAAGCAAAAATTCACTGCGCCTGACATGCTGGTTTCCCGATTTGCGCCCCCTCGTCACCTATTCCCCTGCTTTGTCATTCCAGCTATGTCCGGAAAATGCTAAAGTAAGCCTTTTGAATGGAGAGTGGCATCTATCTGGCTTCAATTTCCCGCGCGCGGCAGAGGAATGGGATTTACAAAATGAATTTTCAGTTCGGGAGCGGTTCATGCAATTAGCTGTAGTCGGTTCGGGATACGTTGGCCTTGTCGCAGGCGCCTGCTTCGCCGACCTGGGTCACGACGTCATCGTAGTGGACAACGACCAGAAGAAGCTTGCTGCTCTCAATCGCGGCGAAGTCCCGATCCACGAGAATTTTCTTCCTGAGTTGCTCGAGCGTCACCGCGGCACCCGCATCCGCTTTTCTGACGACCTGCAAAACGCCGTTCGTGCCAGCAAAGCCATCTTCGTCGCCGTAGGTACACCGCCCACCCACCAGGGTGAAGCCGATCTTTCTTACGTAGAATCGGTCGCGCGTGGCATTGCCGGGGCAATCGACTCTTACAAGGTTGTGGTCGAAAAAAGCACCGTCCCGGTTTATACCAGTGACTGGGTCCGCAAAATTATTTTGCGTAATGGCGCCGAGCACGGCGAGTTCGATGTCGCCTCAAATCCCGAATTCCTCCGTGAAGGCACCGCAGTCACGGATTTCCTATATCCTGACCGGATCGTAATCGGCGCGGACACCGGCCGTTGCGCTGCCGTTCTCCGCGAAATCTACGCTCCCCTGGTCGAGGGCAGCTACTATCTTCGTCCCGACGTAATTCCGCGCCCTGATCGTGCGCAGATTCCGCCGCCTCTCATTGCCACCAGCGCCAAAAGTGCCGAACTCATCAAGCATGCCTCCAATGCCTTCCTGGCAATGAAGATCTCATTCATCAATGCGGTCGCCTCAATTTGCGAAAGCGTCGGCGCCAATGTGCAGCAGGTTCGAGAAGGCATCGGTACCGACACCCGCATCGGCTCCCGATTCCTAAACCCTGGAATCGGCTATGGCGGCTCCTGTTTTCCCAAAGACCTGATGGCGTTCCGCTCTGTAGCTCGCGAATCCGGATACGACTTCCGGCTGCTCGACGAAGTCATGCGCATCAACGAAGATCAGCGGGTGCGATTCATCCGTAAGGTCCGCAGCGCGTTGTGGACCCTGCGCGGCAAGAAGCTCGGTGTGTTGGGACTCGCGTTTAAAGGCGGTACCGACGATATTCGCGAATCTCCCTCAATTCTGTTGATAAAGTCTTTGCTTCAGGAAGGCTGCCAAGTCTGCGCCTACGATCCAGCCGCGCACGAGCGCGCCAAAGAGGAACTGAATGCCAGCATCGACTTTGCGGAGACCCCTTATGAAGCCGCCCGCGGAGCAGATGCCTTGCTCATCCTCACTGAGTGGGAAGAGTTTGCCGCTCTCGATCTCCGTCAGTTACGGTCGGAGATGAAATATCCCATCGTGATTGATGGCCGCAATCTGTATGATCCTGAAATCATGGCAGCCGCTGGTTACACCTACTACAGCGTGGGCCGTCCCGCAGCCAGCCCGGAGCCCCTCCCTTCGGCAAAAACCCCAACCGTAGGAAAGAAAACTCATTCATGAGACCTCGTGCGCTGGTCACCGGCGGAGCCGGTTTTTTGGGTTCACATCTTTGCGAAGCTCTACTCGCTGACGGCTATTCGGTTGTTGCGGTTGATAATCTTCTCACCGGCCGTCTCTCCAACGTCGAACCTCTCCGCCGCGAAGGAAATTTCGAATTTCTCCAGCTTGATATAAATCGCCCTTTCGAGTGCGCCAAGGTCGATTATGTTTTCCACTTTGCTTCTCCGGCCAGCCCGGTGGATTACATGGTCCATGGAATCGAAACCTTGAAAGTCGGCTCTCTGGGAACCTTGCATGCCCTGGAAATCGCACAGAAATACCAAGCCAAGTATCTTGTCTCCTCGACATCGGAGTGTTACGGCGATCCGCTCGAGCATCCGCAAAAGGAGACCTATTGGGGCAACGTCAACTCCATCGGTCCGCGCTCGGTCTATGACGAAGCTAAGCGCTTTACCGAAGCGCTCACCATGGCTTACCACCGCTACCAGCAAGTGGATACGCGCATCGTGCGCATCTTCAACACCTACGGTCCGCGAATGCAATTGAATGACGGGCGTGTGATTCCCAACTTTATGAAGCAGGCTTTTCGTGGCGACGACCTGACGGTTTATGGCGATGGCTCACAGACTCGCAGCTTCTGTTACGTCACCGATGAGATCGAAGGGATTCTGCGCCTTGCGAAGTCCGACGAGCACTTCCCCGTCAACATCGGTAACCCCGATGAATTCACCATTCTGGAATGCGCCAGGCGAGTGATCGCAATCACCGGGTCGAAAAGCCAAATCCGGTATAACAAGCTCCCGCAGGACGACCCCAAACAGCGTCGTCCCGACATCTCCAAGGCAAAGAACCTGCTGCAATGGGAACCTAAAGTAAACCTTGATGACGGCCTACGCATGTCCCTCGACTACTTCCGCGAAGCCGTGGCCGCTGAAACCCAGGTTCATACCTAGGCCCTCGTTACTTCGGTTACTTTGAGTTACGTGACCGAAGCCGATATCTTCACGGTGGAACCTGGTCGCAGCAAAAATACAAAACCGTCAGTATTCCAAAAGGGCCTTCTGATGAGCGGCAAGCTGAGTATTACGGTAATCATCTTCGGATGTGCACTTATCCTGCTCGGATTGTCTTTTCTTCCTGCCGCATTCTCACGCGACAACGATCAAACTATTCTCGGCGCCGCCATCTGCGCGGTTTCCTTTGGTGCGCTCCTTATATCAGCCGGCCTGTATCTCAAGGCACGCGTACTTCAAAGTGCAGCTGCGGGCGCGGGTAAAACCCAGTCCAAGACTGTCCGCGGAGGCTGCGATTTGTGCGGGACCGAATCGCCTGTGATTCATTGCCGCGTGCATCAACTCCACATCTGCGGAGAATGCGTGGGACAGCATTACGACTTCCGCTCCTGCGTTTACGTTCCCAGTACTCGCCGTCCCGGCGCGACCAAGCCTCCCGCCAGAGTCGCTCGCGCTGCCAAGGCGTAGCCTGCATCTCATACACCCGATATCATAAGTAGCGAACACGGTCTTTTCTTATGGGGAAGATTCAGGCGCTTTTTTGGGATGTCGGCGGCGTTCTGCTCAGCAATGCCTGGGACCATACCGAGCGCGATCTCGCCATCGAGCATTTTCTGCTCAGCAAGCCGGAGTTTGAAGAGCGCCACAAGGAGCTTGTCGTACCCTTCGAAGAAGGCAGGCTCAGTCTCGACGAGTACCTGAACCGCACCGTCTTCTATCAGTCCCAGACATTTTCCAGAGAAGAGTTCAAACAGTTCATGTTTTCACTGTCGCGTCCTAAGGTTCAGTCACTGGAACTCGCGCGCAGCCTGTCCTCCAAATGCGAGTATGCGATGGCGACCATCAACAATGAATCCCGCGACCTGAATAAGTACCGCATTCAGAAGTTTGAACTGGCCGAAATTTTCGACGTGTTCGTGTCTTCGTGCTTCGTCGGAATTCGCAAACCTGACGAGCGTATTTACCGCCTGGCGCTTGAACTCACGCAATTTTCAGCGGAAGAATGTGTCTTTATTGATGATCGCCAGGAGAACCTGACCGGCGCAGAGAAGGTTGGTATTCGAACTGTACTAATGAAGGATGCACAGCAACTCCGCCGTGATCTGCAGTCATTGGGCATCGAAGCCTGAATCATCTTCGTGTATTGGAAACTGGCTGCCGTGGCGGGATCGTGTCTACGCACCATACATCGGCCAGTAACTTCCATTGGTCCCCTTCGCGGTGTACCAGCATAACGAATTTTCCGGTACGTTCTTGCCGATTACCAGGCGCGACCGGAGCCAACATGCGGCTCACGCCCGCTAGGCACGCGACATCTCCGAGCACGCCAATTTCGGAGCAGTCAAGGCGGACATCGTCGAATCCGCTCTCCAGTTCCGACTGCAGCATCCCTTTAATTTCGGCTTGTCCTCGTCCCAGCCTAGAGTTGGAACGAACCAGCAATGCATCCTCGGAATACAGTGCGCATATGTCCTCGAGGCGTTTCGCATTGAATGCGAGCACCCAGGCCTGCACTACTTTGCGCAACACTGTATCAGTCTCTTTGCTCTCCTCTGTCTCCCCAGCTGAAAGAGTCGAACTCGAATCCGATGCTACCGACCCCTCGGACACGGTCATCGGCTTAGACGGAAAATAATGATGATGGTAGTGATGATGATGTACGTGTTGCTCGCCCCCGGGAGTCGCAGCCCGCTTGGTCGCCGGTTTCGCGGCTTCGAGAGTGGCGCCGCAAAATCCGCAGAACCGGTTTGATCCGGAATTCACTCCGCTACACTTAGGACACTGCGCGCCCGGTTCCGGAATGGCCGCCGAATTCAGTGCAGTGGCTTCGGCGCTATCTTCGAACGCGGCATCGCCAGCCAGCGCCTGAATTGCTTGCAGAGCGGCAGCGACCGCCTCTTCGCTGGGCTTGGGCCGCCGGAAGTCTCGGTTCATTTTGCTGAAGAACTCGTCGGCCGAAGGGTTCGGCTGCAACGCATCGTCTTCGTTCGGCTCGCGGCTTGGATCCTTGGGTTCCACCAGAGCTCATTTTACTTCGGAAAGCCGTGAATACAAGGCTCGCCTCAGTTGTGCGTAAGTGACCAAGGTGTTAGCTTTCGCACTGCAAAAGTTTGCGTATCCGCTGACGCCGCGGGTCGGCTATTCTGGCATGTCGAAAACCATGCCCCAACGAAAGAAGCAACTCAACATTGCCATGGTGGGCAGCGGATTCATCGCGCGCGCCCACTCCAATGCCTTTCATCAAGTCCATCACTTCTTCGACTCGCCTTTCGAATTGAAGACAAAGGTCGTTTGCGCCCGCGACAGTGCCAAGATCGAGGCTTTCGCCCAGCAATGGGACTGGCAAGAAACAACTACCGACTGGCAAGAGGTTGTCTCTCGTCCAGACATCGACGTCGTTGACATAGCCGTTCCCAACGCGCTGCATGCGCCTATCGCTCTCGCGGCAGCGCAGGCCGGTAAGATGATCTTCTGCGAGAAGCCGCTTGCCATGTCAGTGGGAGAGGCCCGCGGTATGGCCGACGCAGTCCGTGGCAAGCCGAACCTCGTGTGGTTCAACTACCGTCGGGCTCCAGCGGTAGCCTTCGCCCGGCAGTTGATCGATGAAGGCCGGTTCGGTGAACCCTTTCACTATCGCTCCTACTATTTCAATTCTTCCGGCGCTGATCCCGCCAAGGGGCACACTTGGCGTTACAAGCGAGCCCAAGCCGGCTCCGGTGCCATCGGCGACCTGCTTTCACACTCACTCGACATGGCGACTTACCTGAACGGCGACATCACCCAACTCTCCGCAATGACGCATACCTTCGCTCCAGGCCGGGAAGTCGATGACGCTGCCGCGTTGATGGCACATTTCGCAAACGGCAGCATTGGAACTTTCGAGGCCAGCCGTTTTGGTATCGGCCGCCGCAATGGCATTGGGTTTGAAATGTACGGATCGAAGGGGCGCTTCGCCTTCGACATGGAAGACATGAATCGTCTGCAATTCACTGATGCCGCAGATCACCCTTCACTGCAGGCCCC